>Ga0335070_10012213_pt1 | contig 10021 bp, 10 predicted proteins | sample Lox_Sample_13_FD_206722 | JGI IMG/M metagenome (GOLD analysis project Ga0335070, IMG submission 206722) | Soil microbial communities from Loxahatchee National Wildlife Refuge, Florida, United States - Lox_Sample_1.3 | ecosystem: Environmental > Terrestrial > Soil > Wetlands | place: USA... | reverse complement strand
ATCGACCTGGAGGCCGCGTCGGTCCTTGCGAACCTTGAGAGGATGGGCTATCCTGTCATCCTCGTGAGCGGGAGGAGCGGCTGGGAGCTCCTGGAGCTATCCATCAACCTCTGCCTGTCGAGGGTGGTCGTGGGGGAGAACGGCGGCGTCTCGGTGTACAAGAGCCCGCTGAGGATAAGGCTGTGGTCCGACAACACCCAGCCCGTGCTCGCCTACGAGTATCTCTCTCAGAGGGTGAAGGGCCTCGTCCTGAGGGACACGTTCCCGCGCTTCACCGAAGTCGTCCTGGAGAGGACCATGGAAGTCGGCGTGCTCAGGGAGGCCCTCGAGGGAAGCGGGCTGAACGTCAAGGTCCTCGACAGCGGCTACGCCTTCCACATCACGAGCGGGAAGGTGGACAAGTCCGTCGGCCTTTCGAAGGTGCTCGAAGAGATGAGAATAAGGCCTGAGGAAGTGGTCGCCATAGGGGACAGCGAAACGGACGTCCCCATGTTCAAGATGGTGGGCTACTCCATCTGCGTCGGCAACGGCGACGTGGCTGCCCGCGCCGCCTGCAAGCACATAGTGAAGGGGAGGCAGGGCTCTGGGGTGATTGAGGCGGTCGCCTTCTCCCTAGGAACGTTAATTAGCGGAAGCCGACTCAAGAAACAGGACAAAAGGTGAGCGTCTGACGTTCAGGGAAGCGCAGGCGGAGGCCGGTCGTCTCATCGATCAGGCTCTGAAGGACATGGGGGTCGAGTCGGCCTCCTATTCGTTCTCCGAGCCGCCCTTTCCCGAGCTGGGGGACCTCACGTGCAACGTCGCCTTTTCGCTGTCGAAGATACTGGGCCTGAGCCCCAAGGACGCCGCCGCCAGGGTGTCGGAGCACATCAACTTCAAGGAGACCAGGTACATCCTCAGCGCGCAGGCCCACACCGCGGGCTACGTGAACTTCAAGTTCAACCTCCCCGAGCTGGCCTACGAGACCATCACAACCGCAATCGCCAACCCGGACTTCGGCTCGCTGTCGTATGCCAAGGGGAAGAAGGTCATCATCGAGCACACCAGCGTCAACCCCAACAAGGCCCTCCACATCGGCCATGCGCGAAACGCCATCGTCGGCGACACCCTGGCTCGGGTCTGCAGGAAGGTCGGCTACGACGTCGAGGTCCTCAACTACATCGACGACACGGGGGTCCAGGTCGCCGACGTCATCACGGGCATCCTCTACGGGGACATGTCCAAGAAGGCTCCGTCCGGCATGAAGTACGACCAGTACTGCGGCGACCTCGTGTACGTGAAGGTCAACGACCTCTACACGCTCCAGCCTGGCCTCCAGGACAAGAGGAAGGAGGTCAGCAGGGCCATCGAGGAGGGTAACAACAAGACGGCCAAGCTCGCGCAGGAGGTCGTGGAGAAGGTCGTCAAGGCCCAGCTCGAGACCGTAGCGAGGATGGGCATCCAGTACGACCTCCTGAACTACGAAAGCCACATCCTCAGGGTAGGGTACTGGGACGAGGTGTTCGACCTCCTGAAGAAGAAGGGCGTGGTGAAGCTCGCCGAGGAGGGCAAGCTGAAGGGCTGCTGGGTGCTCGAATCGGAGGAGGAGGGAGAGGAGAAGGTCCTCGTCAGGAGCGATGGGACGGCGGTCTACGCGGCCAAGGACATACCCTACGCCGCCTGGAAGATGGGCATCCTGCCCGACCGCTTCTCCTACAAGAGGTTCCTCGTTCAGGAGGGTGGGAGGCAGCTCTGGGTCACGTCGGCCGAACCCAGGAAGAGAGACTCCGTCTCGTTCGGTGGGTGCGACCTGTGCCTTACGGTCATCGGGGCCAGCCAGAGCAGGGTCCAGAAGTTCGTGGCCTATGCGCTGGAGAAGCTCGGCCTGGGGGGCAAGACCTACCGCCACCTCTCCTACGGTGAAGTGAGCCTGAGCAACGACACCGCCAAGGACATGGGGGTCAAGGTGCGTGACGACAAGGAGTCGCTTCGGATGTCGGGCCGCTTTGGGATCTACGTCAACGTCGACGACGTCCTCGATTCCCTGAGCTCCAAGGCCCGCGAGCAGAGCGCCGAAGGGAACGCCGGCGCCGGCGACAAGTGGCTTTCGCTCGTCAGCGAGAAGCTCGCCGTCGCGGCCCTCAGGTACGACATGATCAAGCAGGACCTCGACAAGACCATCACTTTCGATCTGAAGGAGGCTCTCAAGCTTGAGGGAGACACCGGTCCCTACCTCGTCTACAGCTACGCCAGGGCGTCACGGCTGCTGGAGAAGATGGGATTCAGGCCCATCCAACTTACGAGGCCCGTCGCGGCCCAGCTGAAGACCACGGACGAAAGGCGGCTGTTCCTCCTGATGTCCAGGTTCGACATGGAGCTGGAGAACGCCGATAAGGCCATGGCCCCGAGGAAGGTCGCCCAGTACGCGCACGATCTGGCGGTCGCGTTCAACCAGTTCTACGAGACGTCGCCTGTGATATCAGAGAAGGAGGCGGAGGTTAAGAAGGCCAGGGCCTATCTGGTCTACGCCTTCAGGAACGTAATGCTGCAGGCTTTGCAGCTCCTCGGAATCGAGCCCCTTTCGGCCATCTAGGAAGCCGAGGGTGGCGCCTGGCTGGCCGGCCCGGTCGAGCACCCCGGGGCCCTGAGACGGCGCCCAGGCTAGCGGTAACGGCTCTCGCGCTCCTTTGAAATCTTCAGGTGCTCGAGGAGGTCCTCGAGGCTCTCCAGGTTCGGCACCTTCAGCTCCGCGGCGAGGGGGCGGTTTCCCACAACGAAGCCCTTCCCCCCCGCCTTGAGGAACGACGCATCGTAGCCGCTGTCCCCCACGCAGATCGTGTCCTGCAACCGCACGCCCAACCTGAGGGCCATCTGGTCCAACACGAGGTCCTTCCTGAGCGGTTCCACCAGGGGATAGATCTTGCCGTTGAAGTTGCCCTTGGGGTCGAAGCCGATCCTGTTCGCAGCGTAGTGCGCTATGCCCAGCCTCCTCGCCACGACCCTGACCAAGAGATCGAGCGCCGAGCTGACTATCGCTACCTCGTACCCAAGCAGCTTCAGGTCCTCCACCACCCCTGCCGCCTCAGGTCTCAGCCTGTAGCCGCCCAGGACTTCAATCATCTCACTTCTTCTCAGGGGCCGCGGCCAGACCGACAGGTCCCTTCGCATGAACTGGGCGTAGGTTATCTTGTGGGACGAGTAGTCACGGTGCGCCTGCTCGGCGGTGCTCACGGTGCCGAAATGCTCGTGGAGCATCTCCCAGCTCGGTGTCCCCGTGAGCAGCGTGCCGTCGAGGTCGAAGGCGGCAAGCTTCCTCGCCTTGCGGCTTCCGTCCGCCTGGTCCGGGCGCACGGCGGATGGCTGCACGTGCAAGCATATATATTGTGAAAAGGGTGGCACAGGGCAAGGAAGCGGCGATGAAGCGGACAGGGGGAGAAGGGCGTCCTTGAAGACGTGGTATGTCACCGTCGCTGCCATCCTTCTCAGCGTCATCATCCTCGTCATCATAGGCTCGGTGAGCCACATCGACCCAACCGTCATCTTCGCCATAGCCCCGGCCTTCCTCCTGGGCGCAGTCGCGACGGTCGTCGCGAGGATAATCCTGACGGGCTTCCGGTTCAACTACATCATCCGGGCCTTCAGCAAAAGGGACTACCCTTTCTTCGAGAGCCTCATCATTCGCTTTGCAAGCGAGTTCGTGGCGCTCACTAGCGCGGCGTACGTCGGCGGCGAAGTGATCCGTGCGGCATGGCTGGCCAAGAAGGGAGAGGCTTCGGGGAAGGCGCTCTGGCTCCCCTATATCGAGATAGTCTTCGACGTCTACGCCGGGAACTTCATCGCCCTGTCTGCGGGTCTCTACGCGCTGTTCCGCGGCGACCTTTTCCTCGGAGGTCTGATCACCGCCGTGTCGCTGGCCGTGCTCGTCTTCGTCACCGCCGTCGTCCTCCTGTCCAGGAAGGGGCTCATCCACGTGCCTTCGTTCTTCAAGGCACCGCTGCGCTGGGCCGTGGGGGAGGCCAGGGCGCAGCGCCTCGTGGACAAGGGGAACCTGTTCTTGGAGGAGTTCTGCGAGGCGGCCACCCTGACCTTCACACGCGGCAACTCATTCAAGCTCTTCGTCGTGGGCCTGTACACGCTAGCGACCGTGATCCTGACCGCCGCCACCCTCTGGTTCGTCGCCCTTGGCCTCGGGCTGAACGTCTCTTTCGTAGATGCCGCCCTCCTGGTCTACGGAGCGATAGTCCTGGGGAACCTGCCGATCACCTTGGGCGGGTCCGGGCTGGCTGAGGCGGGCGCCTACTTCTATGCGACGAACGTCCTGGGGGTCAGCTCCTGGCCCATGGTCTTCGCCTGGCGCATCCTGAGCTACCACCTGGTGCTCCTCATAACCGGCGTCTGCGCCTTCGAGGCTTTGCGGAAGTACGTCAGATAGGCGCCTGACCTTTCGCCGGAGCCCTCCGGGGCATCTTCAGAAAGTAGAGGGCGGCGTACGCGATGACGGTCCAGATCGCGAGGTCCACCAACAGAAGAAGCGGGTCGAGCTTGAAGTAGCTGGAGGGGCCCACAGGGGACGAAAGCTCGAAAAGCACGTACGGAAGGGGAAGGCCCAGCTCGCGCACGCTGTAGGTGATGGGCCCCTGGCTGTTCGAAGTGACCCATGCGTAGGTTGAGGACGCGCCCAGGCTGAGCATCAGCACGACGAGGCCGGCGATGACGGAAAGGGTCTCTCTGTCCATTTCTCCCACACTCTGTGGCCTTCATCCAACGACCCGGAAGCCGGGGTCTTTTATCTTGTTCCTGATAGCCAGGTTGAGAAGAAGGGGGGTCAGCGCCTCTATCGAGGCGGATACGCCGAGTGGACCCGCGTAGAGGGGCCTCAACCCCTCCACCCCTTCAAGGACCTGGGCGACGGCCGCCGCCGATTCGCGGGGTCCCGCCAGAGGCACGTCGAATCCGAGGGGGTCCTCCATGTCCTTCAGCCTCGACGCTGGAACGCAGTGAAGCCCGGACACGACCCGCGCGCCCGCTCCGAGGGACTCCTGAACCAGCTCCGCCGCGGACAAGGTCTTCTCCCTGGACAGGTAGGGCCTGTAGACGAACGCTCCCCCCTCCTTCTCGAACCTCGTGACCGGGGACAGAACGAGTTGATCTCTCCAGGGGAAGCCCCTGGCGACCTCCAGGAATCCTTCGAGGGTGTCCGCCGGCACAGCGAAGACGGCCAAGTCGCAACTACTTACCGCGTCGGCGTTCGCGGCGCCCGTGATGCTGCCCGCGAGCAAGGCTCCCGGCCTGCCGGAGGCCAGGCGCGATAGCTCCGACGCGACCTCCTTGGCCCTCCCTTCCTCCCTCGAACCCACCATCACGTCGTTTCGCTTCGCCAACCGCAGGGCGAGGCCACGGCCGAGGTCTCCGGTGCCGCCGAAGACGGCGATCTTCAAGTCGCCCATCCTCAGCCGGTCTTGCGATTTAAGGCTGGAGGTCGTGCAGTTGGGTGGAAACCTATTATAGTGAGAGGAGGACAAATCCCCGAGTAGGTTGCCCCGACACGGACCCGTGCTGGGCGTTCACGTAAGCGCGAGCGGCTCCGTCGACCTCGCCGTCGATAGGGCTATGATGCTGGGCTGCACCGCCTTCCAGATGTTCACCCGGAACCCACAGGGCTGGAAGTTCCTTCCGATCAAGGAGGAGGTGGCGACCAGGTTCGGGGAGAAGCTGAGGAAGTCCGGCATAGGGTTCGCCGTCTCCCACATGCCGTATCTTCCGAACCTCGCCACGCCCGATCCGGTCGTCTTCGCCAGGTCTCAGGAGGCGCTGACCGAGGAGCTGAGGAGGGCGACCGTGCTCGGTCTTTCCGGCGTCGTGGCACATCTCGGCAGCCACCTCGGCAAGGGAAAGGAGTACGGCCAGGAGAGGGTCGCTTCGGCCATCTCTGAAGCGTACTCGGCAACGGGAGCGAAGGTCCCCGTCCTCCTCGAGAACTCGGCCGGGCAGAAGAACAGCGTCGGCTCCGGGTTCGACGACATCAGGAGGATTCTGGACACCATACGAGGCTCTCATCCGGTGGGGGTTTGCCTCGACACCTGCCACATGTACGCCTCTGGGTACGACGTCGGCTCCCCCGGCGCCGTCGAGGACACGTTCTCGAAGTTCGACGACGTGATCGGGCTGGAGCGCCTCAAGCTCGTCCATCTGAACGACTCGAAGGGCGGCATCGGCTGCCATCTGGACCGCCACGAGAACATAGGGAAGGGCTACATCGGCAAGGCGGGCTTCAGGGCCATTCTCCATAACGAGAAGGTCAGGCGCCTGCCCATGATAATAGAGACCCCCGTAAGGGACGAGTCCGACTGGGGCCGAGACCTGGCGGTTGTCAGGAAGCTGTACCTCTAGCTTCGTGTAAACTCGGTCGCCGAGCCGGACCGCTCTATTTCTCCGGGATGTACTCCCTGACCTGTGCAACGTTGGGCGCAGGCCTCTTCTTCTTCAGGGTCCCCGCCTTGCGGATGGCCAGCGTCTTCAGCTCCTGGAGCGCGAAAGCGGGGTCCACCCCCTTCGGGCACACGTCGCTGCAGCTGCCGGCGAAGTGGCAGTTCCATAGGCCGTGGCTGGCGTCCAGAACCTCCATCCTCTGCTGCTGGGCGCCGTCCCTGGTGTCGGCAATGTACCTGTAGGCCTGGGCCATGGCCTGAGGCCCGAGGAAGGACTCGTCCATGGCGTTGGTCGGGCAGGCCGAGTAGCAGAGCCCGCACTTGATGCAGTTTGAGAACATCAGGAACTCGATGACCTCCTCCGGCTTCTGGATGTACTCCCTGTTCAGGTTCAGGTCCACGTCCTCCCTGACTATGTAGGGAAGAACCGACCGGTGCTTCTGGAAGAACACTTCGAAGTCAGACACGAGGTCCCTGGTCACCGGCATGTTGTTCATGGGCCTCACCACCACGGTGTCCCCGCCCAGGTTCTCGACCTGCGTCTTGCAGGCGAGCATCTCCTTCCCATTGATGACCATCCCGCAGGAGCCGCAGACGGCCATCCTGCACGAGTACCTTATCGAGAGGGAGGGGTCGAGCTTCTCCTTGATGTAAAGGAGGGCGTCGAGGACCGTCGTGCCCCTGAATATTGGCACCTGGTACTCGGAATACCTCACGCCTTCGCCCTTGGCCGGGTCATACCTGAACACCTTGAAGCCCACGTTCCTGATGGGCTTGCCCAGGCCCTCCATGATCTTGGGGTCGAAGTGAAGGGGAACCACCGGGACTTCGCTCTTGTCTTGAGACATCAGTGGAACAACCCCATGAATATCAGTATGGTGCGCGTCCCCCAGAGGAACGTCGCCGCGCCACCGAGGAACACCAGCCAGGTGACGGCCATTTCGTAGGTCTTGCCCTGCCTGAGTTCGACCAGGACCTTCCTGAAGCCGTTGAAGACATGGTAGGAGAGGAGCGTGAGGAAGAGCTCGAAGAGGAGGCCGTACGCCAGGTAGACTCCCTGCACTTCGGAGAACCCAAGGGCGCTCCCGAAGCCCCCCGGTATGAGGGTGAGGAGGGCGAAGTGGCTCGCTCCGAGGACGAGTATGCCTGCGCCGGTCAGATACTGCAGGAGCATGAGTCTTGATTCCTTCATCTTCACAACCCCAGGGCCACCACGAACAGCTGGTAGAAGGCGAATATCAGGAGGATGAACGACGCTATCACTATGACGACTCCCAGCTGCCTCTGACCTCCCCTCAGGCTGCTGGGCAGGAACGGGTAGGTGGGCCGCGTCACCTTCCCTATCAGCCAACCCTGCTCTGCCATGACCAGCCTAACTCCGTTCAGGCTGTGGAAGACCGCTGCACCCGCAACCAGCAGCAGCCCCGTGTGGAACGCGTAGTTGGTGAGGAAGCTCATCAGGTCGGTCCAGACAACCGGCTGCAGTCCGTTCTGGACGTCAAGGAAGGCCTGCGCGGCGTTGCTCGTCTCCCAGACGTGCGCCACGAAGTAGACGCCCACGCCGACTCCCGTTATCCTGTGCATGGCGTAGAGCCACCTTTCGAAGTTCCTGTTCCAGAACTTGATCCAGCCCCTGTAAAGGCCGGCGTTGTTCTTCTTTTCTACGACGATCTCCTGGCCCACCAAGGTCGCCTCTCAGTACTTCCTCTCCATCGGCGCCCACTTCGTAATCACCACAGGCATGTACTCGACCCGAGGGCCTTCGGGGGTGTAGTAGACTATCGAATGCTTGAGGAAGTTGACGTCGTCCCTCTTCGGGTAGTCCTTCCTCGCGTGGCCGCCCCTGGATTCCTTCCTCAGGAGCGCCGAAGTCACTACGGCCTCTGCGACGTCGAGGAGGTTCCCGGCTTCAAGCGTGCCCGTGAGGTTGGTGTTGAAGTTCTTCGACTTGTCCTCCACCCTCACGCGCGAAAACCTGGCCCGCAGCTCCTTGACCTTCTTCAACGCGTCGCTGAGCCCCTGCTCCGTCCTGTAGACGTAGACGTTGCTGTCCATGGTGGCCCAAAGCTCCTTCTTTATGGCGTACGGGTCCTCTCCCTGCTCCCTTCCCAGGAGGTCAACGAAGATCCGATGCTCCTCGGCCTCCATCCTCGAAGCCGGGATGCCCGGGGCCGAAGCGCCGCCCATGATGTACTTGGCGGCCAGGTCGCCTGTGATGCGGCCGTAGACAAGGCAGGCCGTGGTGGAGTTGGAACCCAGGCGGTTCCCCCCGTGCACGCTAACGCATGCGCACTCTCCGGCGGCCCATAGACCCTTCACGGACGTCTCGCCGTTCCTGTCCACGTTGATTCCTCCCATGCTGTAGTGCGCCACCGGCCGAATGGGCAGGGGCGCCTCCAGCGGGTCGATGCCGACGAAGTTGTGTCCGAGCTCGATCATCATAGGCAGCTTCTCCTTGACCTTCTCCGCCCCTATGGGGCTGAAGTCCAATAGTACGTAGTCCAGGCCGTTGGGGCCCTTGAAGCCCCTCCCCTGCTCGATCTCCGTTACGATCGACCTGGATATGAGGTCGCGGGGCGCCAGCTCCAGCTTCTCTGGGGCGTACCTCTTCATGAACCGTTCCCCCTTGCTGTTGACGAGGATCCCTCCCTCCCCCCTCACAGCCTCGGTGATGAGGATCCCCGACGGGACCAGCCCTGTGGGATGGAACTGGACGAATTCGACGTCCTTGAGCGCGATGCCGGCCCGATACAGCGCCCCCGCCCCGTCACCCGTGACGCTGTGGCTGTAGGTGGTGAAGCCAAAGAGCCTGCCCAGCCCGCCCGTGGCGATGATGGTGGCCTTGGCCGAGAAGCCGACCAGCTCCCCGGACTTCATGTTGATGGCGGTGATCCCCCTGCATGTCCCCCCTTCCACGACGAGAGAGGTGAGGAACCACTCCTCGTAGAAGTGGATGGAGGTGTACTTCAGGAGCGTGTCGTAGAGGGTCTGCATCTCGTAGAAGCCGGTCTTGTCGGCGGCGTACGTAGCCCTCGGGAAGCTGTGGCCTCCGAACGGCCTCTGGGCTATCCTGCCGTCGGGCCTCCTGCTCCACGGCATGCCCCAGTGTTCAAGCCTGAGGATCTCTTCCGGGGCCATCTTCACGAACATCTCGACGACGTCCTGGTCGGCGAGGTAGTCCGCCCCCTTCACGGTGTCGAAGGCATGGAGGTCGAGGCTGTCCTTCTCATCCGTGTAGAGGACAGCCGCGGTGCCGCCCTCCGCGGCGACGCTGTGCGCCCTCATGAGATGGACCTTCGAAACGATGGCGATGTCGAGCTTTCCGTTACTCACGATCGCCGCCTGGATGGCCGCCCTGAGGCCGGCCAGCCCAGCACCGACTATCACGAGATCATGGCTGACGGTCTGCGTCTAGATCACCGATGCGACAAATGAGAAGCTGCTGGTGCTTAAAAGGTTACGGTCCAGGCGATTGTTGCTTCGAAACACCCGTTTTCAACAACTATTTCACAGTTCAGGTGGGGATCCCGCAGACTCCGCACGCTTGGCGTCCGCGTATCGCATAAACATCTCTGGCTTAAGCTCGGTGGAGGAATTGAAAAAGAAGGAACGTG
>Ga0335070_10012211_pt1 | contig 10022 bp, 6 predicted proteins | sample Lox_Sample_13_FD_206722 | JGI IMG/M metagenome (GOLD analysis project Ga0335070, IMG submission 206722) | Soil microbial communities from Loxahatchee National Wildlife Refuge, Florida, United States - Lox_Sample_1.3 | ecosystem: Environmental > Terrestrial > Soil > Wetlands | place: USA: Florida... | reverse complement strand
TTCCCCGATAAACACCGTAGTACTCGTATTCATCGATTTCAGGGATCTCACCCAGCAAGATGAGCGCGTCTGATCGAGCAATTCTCTTGATCTCGCAGAGTGCCGCTCGCACTTCGCTCTCTGACTGTAAGTAGAGCAGAACGCCATTACAAACGATCTTGCTGGCAACTCCCGACTCCAGGGGAAGACACTGCATCTCACCCGCCTTGATTGATAGGTCCGGATACGTCGACTCCAGACGCCGTTGTTCTTCAATCGTACCTACAATGCCCACGCGTTTTGTGCTGTGATTCAGCATTCTAAGCAGAGATGCATCTCCGCAGCCGATGTCTACCACCAGATCGTCAGGTCCCGGCTGCATCATTCGTAGTACCCTCCGATTTACGAATTCTGTGACCAACTCTTTGTCAGGCCGGCCCGACAAGTCGTGAACATCCCTGGACTGTGACCTCACTCGGTAAGCATCGAGGTAGTTGTTGACTCGTATTATCGCCATGCAGCTTATCCCTCGTGTAGCATCTTCTGCCGGACCATTGAATTGATCTTGGCTAACTCGGGCGCTTCCTCCATAAGCCTGAGCACGTCGCGCCATCCGATATCGTCGCGATTGCCAAAATGGCTGTAGACGGTGCGGATCATCTCCAGGTCCTCAGTGGTATCGATAGTCCACCGATAGCCGCTGTAGTCTTCCTCAGCAGAGAGAGAAACGATATTGAACAATGCTGGATTTTCATAGATGTATGGGGTTACGTGCGTTCGCTCATACACGTGACTTGCACATTTGGCGGCGCGTACCAAGGCTTCGAACTTGAATACCTCTACATCCAATCCACGCGGATACGTCACGACCAGCGCATTCGTTGCATAGTCTGCCCTCTGCTCCTGAAATGCACAGATCACTGAGTCAATCAATTCCGGATCGATCAATGGGCAGTCCGATGTAATCCTGACAACAACGTCGGCGGCGAAATGCTGGGCTGCGCGGTAGTAGCGATCAAGAACGTCCGCCTCATCTCCGCGGAAGCACGGCACTCGAAGGCGTTCGCACTCTTGCACAATGACGTCATCGGCCGAAAGCACGGATGTGGCCACGACGACTTCACTGAGCAGTTTGGCCCGGCGAGTGCGATTGACAACCCGCGCCAGCACAGTTTCTCCGACAAGATCTTTCAAGACCTTGCCGGGCAGCCGAGTACTGCCCATCCGAGCCTGGATGATCGCTACGACTTTCATGCCTATGACTGAGTTGATGCAAATGTCTTCGGAATCTTCCGATCGCTATCAATATCGTCGGCAGCATAGTGCCCGAGGACTTTTGAAAGCGCCTGGATCACGTCGTCCACGTCCCGATCAGTCATCCCGTGGAACATCGGAAGGCTGAGCAGCCGCTCATAGGCTTTTTCTGCCACGGGATACTCGCCGCCGCGATATCCGAAGCGATCGCGGTAATGGCGATGAAGGTGAACCGGAATATAGTGCACATTCACACCAATATTCTCGGCGCGCAAGGCCCGGAAAATCTGTGACCTGTCGGCAGTGAGCTTCTCCAGTCGCAACTGAATCGGATACAGGTGCCAGGCGTGATTTACTTCCGGCATCTGCGCTGGAGTCATGACGGCAGGAATATCCTGAAATGCAGCGGAATACCGCGCTGCGATCTCCCGGCGGCGAACCAGGCTAGCATCAAGCCTCTTCAGTTGCTGAATTCCCAGAGCGCACAAGATGTCCGGGATGCGGTAGTTGTAGCCCAACAGGACCATCTCGTAATGCCATTGTCCCTGGCTCTGCCGCTGGCGCGCCTCGCTTGAGATGCCATGATTGCGAAACCGCCGAAGAGTCTCGGCATAGTCTGCATTGTTGGTCGTAACCATCCCGCCTTCCCCGGTGGCGATGTGCTTCACGGGATGAAAGCTGAACACCGTCATGTCCGAGATCGAGCCGATGTTTCGCCCCTGGTACTGAGCGCCCAAGGCATGGCACGCGTCCTCGACGACGACAAGCCCATGATCAGCCGCGATCTTGTGGATCAGACCTAAATCGGCTGGATGGCCGGCGTAATCAACAGGCAGGACTGCACGGGTCCTCGGCGTAATTCGCCGTTTCACCTGTTCCGGATCGATGTTGAGGGTATCAGCACATACGTCGGCGAAAACCGGAGTCGCTCCCTGATACAGGATGCAGTTCGCCGTTGCGGCAAAGGTCATGGGGGTGGTAATGGCTTCGTCCCCGGGCTTCAGTCCTGCGGCAAAAGCGGCGCCGTGCAAGGCTGCCGTGCCCGAACTGAAGCTAACGGCGTAACCGGCGCCCACGCGAACGGCAAACGCCTCCTCGAATTCGGAGACTTTCGGCCCCGTGGTCAGCCAATCGGAACGCAACACGTCAACCACTGCCTGGATGTCAGCCTCTTCGATGGACTGGCGGCCATAGGGCAGCAAGCTGGCGCGAACGGGCGTTCCGCCGTCAATGGCAAGGGTGCGCGGGCTGACGGTTGCTGTCGTCATCCGGTTCGCTTAAGCCGGGACTCGCGCCGGAACGGGCTGTTCTTCTCCCGAGACCGGAGAGAGTAATTCCTGCAGTTCCTGGTTAGAGAGCCAGCGCTCATTGGTGTCGCTCGTATATCGAAACCCCTCGGGTAACGGTTTGCCGTTGACCCAGTTCTCGCGGCGCCACCAGGGGTGCGAAGGCTGAATCACGTATCGATCTTCGACTTCCACCGTATTGCGAGCCTCATCCTCAGAAACCAGCACTTCATGCAGTTTCTCGCCGGCGCGAATGCCAATGGTTTCGATCTCGCATCCCGGAGCGATGGTCTCGGCCAGGTCCGCGAGCCGCATGCTGGGAATTTTGGGCACGAAAATTTCGCCACCGTGCATCTGCTCGATACTGCTGATCACAAATCGTACTCCCTGCTCGAGCGTGAGCCAGAATCGGGTCATCCGAGGATCAGTCAAGGTGATCCGTCCTCGGCGCCTCTGCTCGAGAAAGATGGGAATTACACTGCCGCGGCTACCGAACACGTTTCCGTATCGCGCACAACTGAACCGGCACTCTTGACTCCCAGCGTAGGCATTGGCCTGCACAAACATCTTCTCGGCACACAGTTTTGTAGCACCGTACAGATTGATGGGGTTCACGGCTTTATCAGTGCTCAGCGCCAGAACACGCCAGACACCCTGGTTAATGGCGGCGTCGATGACATTTCTCCCGCCGATGATGTTGGTTTGAATGGCTTCGAACGGGTTGTACTCGCATGCGGGAACCTGTTTCAGGGCAGCGGCATGAACCACGATGGTAACCCCGGCGAAAGCGCGTTCCAGGCGCGAGGCATCGCGGACATCGCCAATGAAATAGCGCAGGGTGGGATGATCGAATCCCGAAGCCCGCATGTCATGCTGCTTGAGTTCGTCCCGGCTGAAAATTACCAGGCGCTTGGGCCGGTACTGTTTCAACATCACCTCGACGAACTTCCTGCCGAAGGACCCCGTCCCGCCTGTGACCAACACCGACTGTTCGGACCAATTCATTCACATCCGCCTTGTTGCGACTTCATGAAATTCGGAAATGACGAGTGCAGCGGCTTTGTCTACGCAATGTTCTACGAGTGGCGTGTGACGCCGGTGCATGCGGCTTTCAGTCTGATTACCTGTTGAACGCTAGTATAGCGGACTCTCGCGGTATTTCCTTAGAGGTTGTGAGGCGCCGGAATGGAAATTTGCCCGAATCTTGTAGCCTTCAATGCTAAAATAAGCGCCGAACTCCCACTTCTGAGTGGAACCTAACTCCCAGCGCGACAGACCAGCCTCTTCGACCCGGGACTCGGTGGTACATGTGCAGTACTGGCTTCGCAAGCCTTATTGAGCAATGTCACAGACCGTTCAGGAGCAGGCATGGATCCAGGGCCCTTGGCGCCGTTGAACAATCCTATCGTTCGTGAGATGCAGCCTTCTCAGGCGATCGACTTGACGAGGCCCATGGATCCCCGTTTCTATCCGCCTCTGGCTTCGCATGAACATGGGGCGGGAGAATATCTTCGCATACTCGTCAAGCGGAAGTGGGTGATACTGGCATCGCTGGTCACGATCTTCTCGATTGTAGCAATTGCCACTCTGAAAACGACCCCGGTCTACGAAGCCGGTGGCACGATCGCGATCAACAAGCCGGACACTACCCTCAGCTTCCAGAACTCGGCCACCTTCAGTCTTGACTACTTCGATCCGACAGAACTCGACACCGAAGTGAAGATTCTGCAGAGCGACATGATGGCCATGCAGGTCATTCGGGAACTGAACCTGGATCGACGATCGGAGATTGCCGGGCAGGTCCCCCCGCCGTCTCAGTCTCTCGATCTGACTACGGATCCTCTGCAGAGTGATCCGTCGCGGGTCTCTGCACTGATTGGAGGCTTCAAAGGCAGTCTTCGAGTGAGCCTCAGCCCGAATACTCGCATCATCGAAGTTCACTATCGAAGTCCAGATGCCCAGATGGCTGCGAATGTGGTTAACACGTTGATGCAAACGTACGTCGAGAACAATTTCAAAGCGCGTTTCGAGTCGACGATGCAGGCCTCAGACTGGCTCTCGAAGCAACTGGTGGATCTGCAGATGAAGGTGGAAACTTCGCAGGAAAAACTCGTGCGTTACCAGAAAGAACACGAAATTGTAGGAGCCGATGAAAAGCAGAACATCACGATGGCGAAGCTGGATGAACTCAACCGGGAGCTCACCGCAGCCGAGAGCGAACGGATAGACAAGGAATCTCTCTACCGGCTGGTGGAGTCGGAAGATCCGGATGCGATTGCGTCCAGCGCCAGCGCCATTGAGAGTGCAGGCGGGCAACAGTCCAGCACGGGATTACTGAGCACTCTGCGATCGAAAGAGGCGGATCTGAAGATTCAGATCGCGGACTTGAATACTCAGTTTGGCCCTTCTTATCCCAAGCTCGCACAGCTGAACAATCAGCTCAAAGAGATTGACGCGCAGATGCAGGCAGAACTGAAGAAAGTCGTGGCCAAGGTCCGTGGTGCATACAACACGGCATTGCAGCGCGAAAACATGCTTCATGAGGCTCTGGACAAACAGAAGCAGCAAGCGAATAAGCTGAACGAGAGCGCCATTGAGTACACACTCCTGAAGCGTGATGTTGATACAAACCGCCAACTCTATGAGGGATTGCTCCAGAAATTGAAAGAAGCTGGAGTTTCCGCAGGGCTGAAATCGAACAACTTCCGCATCGTTGACAGTGCAAGGCCGCCGACCGCCCCGATTGAACCCAACGTGCCTCGAAATCTGCTCTTTGCCGCTGTTCTCGGCCTGGCCACGGGAGTAGGACTTGCATTCCTGATCGAAGCGCTCGACAACACGGTTCGGACAACGGAGCAGGCTCAGTTGATCTCGGGCGTAGCTTCCCTGGGGATGATTCCGCTCGGCTCGAAGTCAGCCAGCGAGGGACCGAATCCAAAGCGCCTGGTGATCGCCAGTTCGAAAGAAGCCGTGGAGCTTGTCACTCAAGTCCGTCCGCAATCGCAGATGGCGGAGTCTTATCGTGCCCTGCGCACTTCGTTACTATTGTCGAATTCGGGCGCTCCGCCGAAGGTGATTGCTGTGACCAGTGCGCTGCCGCAGGAGGGCAAGACCACGACCAGCATCAACACGGCGGTCGTGCTGGCTCAGAAAGGCGTTCGGGTGTTGCTGATCGATGCCGACTTGCGGCGGCCGAGCATTCACAAGACACTAGGGATGGGGCCCCATAGCGGTTTGAGCAACGTTCTGACCGGCAGCACGACTCTCGAACAGGCGATCTCTCGTACTTCGATTCTCCCCAATCTGTTTGTGCTTCCAGCGGGAACGCCGCCGCCCAATCCCGCGGAGCTTCTGGCATCTACGAACATGCGGGATGTGTTGAATCAATTGCGCGAGCAATATGATCACATCGTCATCGATACTCCGCCGTCGCTTTCAGTGACCGATGCCGTTGTCCTATCGCCACGGGCCGACGCAGTCGTACTGGTCATCCGCTCCGGCCAGACCACAAAGCAGGCTCTACGCCGGTCGCGCGATATTCTGATGCAGGTGAACGCAAAAGTCGTCGGAGTCCTGCTCAACGCGGTCGATCTGAGTTCGCCGGACTATTATTACTACTACGAATACCGCGGAAAGTACGCTAGCTACTATCGCAACGAGGATTCGCCAGAGCATGAGCTTGAGGAGGTAGACAAACTAGAAAACCCCGCCTCTTCGAGCAGCGCGTAGCCTGACAGTTTCTGCAGCCCAGAATGAACATCGCTTTAAGCACACCACTCCGCAGAGGCGCCGTTGTGGCCATCACAGCCGTCTTCGCGATTGCATACGTCGGCTTGGCTGCAAGCCAGTTCCTGGCATCGTGGTTTGGAAGTAAGGCCGACCTGGCAAGTTTGAGAAGAGCAGCCTGTTTGGATCCCGGAAACGCCGAGTACCGCAACCATCTTGGCCGATATTATGACTTGGTGGTTCGCGATCCAGTTGCAGCGCTTGCCGAGTACCGGGCTGCGGTGGCGCGGAATCCCCATTCCGCGCGGTACTGGTTCGATCTTGCCGGCGTTTATCAGGTACTCGGTGACATCCCGCGTCAGACCGATGCTCTGGAACACGCCATTGAAGCTGACGCGACGACTCCCGACGTAGCTTGGGAAGCTGCCAATCTTTACCTTGTACAAGGCGAGCAAGAGAAAGCACTTCGAGAATTCAAGGTCGTGATCGCGAACGACCCGACGCTTCAGGATCCGGCGTTGCAGCTCTGCTGGCGTATTCGACCCGACGTTGACGCCCTTCTTCGGAACGTCATACCGGCGCATACCGAAGCCTACGTCGCGTTTCTGAAGCTCCTGGAATGGAAACAGGAGACCGAAGGGACGAAGAGAGTGTGGAACGCCCTCATGCAGACGCGCGACGCGTTTCCACAGGCTAACGCTTTCGACTACATCCGTTACCTGATTCTTCACAAAGAGGTCGAGCAGGCCAGTCTCGCATGGCAGCAGACTGCTTTCCGGTTTGGATTGACTTCTTATCTGCCGTCCTCTGAAAACCTCATCGTGAACGGGAACTTTGAACTGCCGATCCTGAATGCTGGATTCGACTGGCAATACCGCAAGCAGTCCAGCGTCTCGTTAAGCTTGGATCCCAGCGACTTTCATGCAGGCCGGCGCTCTCTGCAGATCACCTTTGACGGTCCTGCGATCAATGATGCCGGAATTTTCCAATTCATCCCTGTCCAGCCCGGGACAATCTACGATTTCACGGGATACTACAAGAGCAGCGATATGCAGGGTGCCGGAGGACCGCATCTGACCCTGCAGGATGCGTACAGCGAGCAAGTTTATTATGAGAGCGACGAATTGAAAGACGCGGGATTCTGGAAGTCAGCTAGCGGCCAATTCACAACCTCTGCCGACTGTAAACTCGTCGTACTACGGATCCGACGACTTCCCGCGGGCAGCCCCATGCGCGAGAAGGTTTGGCTTGACGACTTTCATCTCGTCAGAAAGACGTCTTAGCACTTTGCATTCAGACCAAGGGTCAACTCCCGGATGATTTTTCCTGGAAAAAGAAGGATCGCAACGCTAAACCGGCAATCGGTCCTGACGCAACTCGACGGGATCCTTCTCTATGGGCCATTCGCGCTGCTGATGTTCGGGCCGCTCGCGTTCGGTGCAGTCGAGCCCTGGTCGATGTTGATTCTTGAAGTGGGTTCGATCCTGCTGTTGCTGCTGTGGATTGCCAGGGAATACTTGACGAACGGAATCAACATTCATCCGAATCCGCTGTTTCTTCCCATGCTGGTGTTTGCAGGCCTGGTGTTCATACAGATCATCTTTGGACTCAGTGCTTCCCGGTCTGACACGGTCTCGCAAGCCCTTCTCTATTTTGCCTATGGAATGCTCTCCTTTGTAGTAACCCAGACGATGCAGCGCAGTTCCCAGGCGCGAAGAGTTGCAACGCTCCTGGTCATTTACGGCATCGCGATCGCAGCCTTTGCGTTGCTCCAAGGTGTCGCCCCGAACGGGAAGATCTATTGGCTGCGGGTGCCGCGTTTGGGCGGCCGCATCTACGGGCCTTACGTGAACCACAACCACTATGCGGGACTGATGGAAATGCTGGTGCCGATTCCGCTCGTCGTTGCACTTTCCCGGCTGGCGCCTGAGAAGACGCGCATCGCAGCAGGAGTCGCGGCAGCCATCATGGTGGGAACGGTCTTCCTTTCCGGTTCTCGCGGCGGAATGATCTCGGTGTTCGCTGAGCTTGCCGTGCTGACCGTCATCTGTTTTCGCCAGAAGCGGAGTTTGCGGATTGCCATGGGTGTTGCCGCGTTTGCCGTTGTCCTGGTCAGCATGCTGGTTTGGCTGGGGGGAAAGGAACTGACGAGTACGGTAGGCAGCATTTCGACGGAAGCTCGCGGAGAAATCTCAGGTGGAACGCGCGTCTCGATTGCCAAAGATGGCGTTCGCATGTTCGCCCGTCGTCCAGTGCTGGGTTGGGGCTTGGGAAGCTTTCCTGTCATGTACCCGCATTTCCGAAGTTTCTACACAAATTTCTTTGTGAACGAGGCGCACAACGATTATGTGCAATTGCTGGCAGAGATGGGGATTCTTGGGTTCGGCACAATGCTGTGGTTTCTGGCTGCGACTTTCGGGCACGGTCGCCGCAAGATCGCAAAATGGACAACGGAAGTGAGTGGCGCGGCAACGCTCGCATGCACGCTCGGGGTGATCGGAATTCTTCTCCATAGCCTGGTTGATTTCAATCTGCAAATTCCCGCCAATGCTGCGCTTTTCTACGTATTCTGCAGCATTACTGCCGCACCTCCGATGTTACAGCGATCGCGCAGGCCGAAACCCGCGCCGTCGCACGAAGAAGAACTGTTCCCCACTTCTGAGGTTGTTTGAGTGGCCGCACCACCCGCATGAGGCTCGGCGATGAACTTCCTTAACGCGTGAAAAACCTGAGGGGAATGGATTCGCCCATTGCCTTGTAACCCGCGGGGGAGGGGTGGAGGTGATCTCCGCAATCGTAGACAGCCAGCAAGCGATCGGGCTGATGCGGATCCCGCACCACAGCATCGAAGTCAATGACTGCGTCGAAGTGACCGGGGGCGCGAATCCACTGATTCACAGCCTGGCGATCGGCTTCGCTCACAGGGCCAGGATGGTAATAGTCAGAGCCGACATACGGTGTGATCGTCGCGCCGACGACTCGAATGGCATGCGAGTGGGCACGCGCAATGATTTGCTGGTAGGCAGCGAGAACGCGCTGTACGCGTAGTGCGTGTTCGACGGCTGAGACTTCGCCCAAGCGCGCGAGACCACCGAGGTCGTTTACTCCTTCGAAAACGATCAACCAGCGCACACCGGCTTGGGCCAGGACGTCGCGGTCGAAGCGGGCAAGGGCGTTGGGCCCGAGTCCGTCGATTAACAGGTGATTGCCGCCGATGCCCTGATTCGAGACGCCGATGTTGCGGGTCTTGCGCGACTTCTGCAGGCGCGCAGCGAGGACATTGGTCCAGCGATCGTTGCCGTTGGTGGTGGCTCCGTGGCCGTCGGTGATGGAATCACCCAGTGCGACGATGGTGGCGGCTTTGGCATCAGCGACTACGTCGACGGCCGAGATCTGATACCAGTGATCGACGTGCTTCGCATCGGACAGGGTCGCCGCAGAAACGAGATCGCCGTGAACATAATAGGACGTGGCACGCGAGCCCGGATGGCCGGTCTGCATCGCTGGAGGTGCATCGAGATGAAAGGTGACGGCGAGGTCCGAAAGAGCGGGCACCGGATAATCGACGGGATCGGAAATATACTCTGCGCCGGGAGGAACTGTCACATCGGGTGATCCCGCAAACGTGAGAGCTTCGTCCGATACCGGATCGATGGCAGGTGATGCCGGAGTCACTGGGCGTGCGATATGCACAGTAGTGAAGTGGAGGGCCTCGATCCCGAAGGCATTCGATACGTGGACCTTTATCTGTGATCCTCCGATCGACAAGTGAACAAT
>Ga0335070_10012210_pt1 | contig 10023 bp, 6 predicted proteins | sample Lox_Sample_13_FD_206722 | JGI IMG/M metagenome (GOLD analysis project Ga0335070, IMG submission 206722) | Soil microbial communities from Loxahatchee National Wildlife Refuge, Florida, United States - Lox_Sample_1.3 | ecosystem: Environmental > Terrestrial > Soil > Wetlands | place: USA: Florida... | reverse complement strand
TGCAACGCGTGTTGCCGTTCATCGCCGTGATGGCGCTGGCCGGCTGGATCGTTTCTTTTCCGGCGGCAGCCGATCCGTTTTACCAGGGCCCCCAGAAATGCCTCGACTGCCACAAGTCTGAGCACGCCGTCTGGGAGCAGACAAAGCATTCGCAGTCGTTCAAGGAGATTCACCGCAAGCCTGCGGTGAAGGACATCATTGCCGCGGCCGGCGGCGACGCAAACATGCGCCGCAACGACGTGTGCACCACGTGCCACTTCACGATGACTCAGGCCGACGCCGCGGCGAAGCCGACCGCCACGGCCGGCACGTCGTGCGAGAGCTGCCACGGCGCATCGTCCGATTGGATGCCGATCCACAATGATTACGGCGGACCGACGGTGAAGCGCGAGACCGAGACCCCGGCGCATAAGAGCGACCGCATCCAGAAGGCGGTGCAGGCGGGCATGATCCGGCCGACGGCGCTGTACAGCATCGCCAGCAACTGCCTTGGCTGTCATGGGCTCGCGCGTCCCGGCGTGTCGCCGGATACGATGGCCAAGATGATCGACGCCGGGCATCCGGCGGGCAGCGAGTTCGAGCTCGTGCGTTACTCGCAGGGGACGGTACGGCACCGCTTCTATCCGCCGAACGTCGATCAGAATCAGGAGATGACTCCGGCCGAGCTGTCGCGGATGTTCGTCACCGGCCAGGCCGCGGCGCTGGTGACGGTGACCGCGGCATCCGGCAAGGCCAGCAACCCGAAGTATCAGGCGACTCTCAAGAAGATCGAGGCGGATGCGCGCGCCGCCCTCGACGCGGTCAAAGGGCAGGTGCCCGAGGCCGCTGCGCTCCTGAGCCAGCCGACCGATGCCAACGGCCGCAAGCTCGCCGATGCGATCGCCAGCAAGGATCTGTCGGCGCAGGTCGGCAAGCTGCTGCCCGCCAAGACCGCCTACAAATAAGGAGCTGATCGGGGGCATCGGGGGGCACCGGCGATGACGGGCATCGCAGCAACGATGATTCGGCCGCATCGTTGGGACGTGCCGTTCGGCGCCGACATGGCGGATGCCGATGTCGACGCGCTCCTGACGGTACCGGAGATTGCGAGCGTACGCGCCGACGCCTTCCCCGCGCACATCCCGTTGCGCGGCATCCTCCGCAACGATGCACGCATCGTCTCGTTCCAGCCGGGCGACATCGTCTTTCGCGAGGGCGATTACGGCAATTCGGCGTTCCTGGTGTTGTCAGGTGCCGTGCGGGTCGTGCTGGCACCGGGTCTGCCCGCCGACCTGCTCGGCCGGCGGCGGCCGCAGAAGAAGGGCCTGTTCCAGGCGCTCTCGCAGCTGTGGACGAACTCGCGCATCCCCGAGGTGCGGGACGCGGCGCATTATCGCGACGTCGCGACGCACCAGCGGGCGGCCGCCGGCGGGACGACCCGAGTGTTCCTGCAGGATGTTCCCGGCGTCCTCGATCACCACCGCACGGCGGCCCTCGGCGTCGGTACCGTGTTCGGTGAGCTCGCGGCTCTCGGCCGCGTGCCGCGCTCGGCGACGGTGATTGCGGAGGTCGAGACGAAGCTGCTCGAAATCCGCTGGCAGGGCTTGCGCGAGCTCAGACGCTACGATCCGGGCTGGAAGCGGCGCATCGACGAGAACTATCGGCGCAATGCGCTGCACGCCGTCCTCCAGGGCGACCCGCTGTTCGCCGGCCTGTCACCCGACGCGCTGCAGGCGGTCGCCGATCGGGTCAAGTTCAAGACCTACGGCACCTTCGACTGGCACGTCTCGTATAAGGAGATGCGGCAAAGCGGCGCGGCGGCGGAAGAGCCGATCATCGCCGCCGAAGGGATGGTGCCCGACGGCATCTACCTGGTCCGCGCCGGATTCGCGCGCGTCTCGGTGCGCCTCGGCAGCGCCCAGCGCACGCTCGCCTATCTCGGGGCGGGCGACCAGTTCGGCCTCGCCGAGACCTACGAAAGCTGGAAGACCGGCAAGCCTGTGCGCCTGCGGCGGTCATTGACGGCGCTCGGCTACGTCGACGTGCTGCGCGTCCCCTCGCACATCCTCGAGAAATACGTCTTCCCGAATCTCAAGGAGCCGCCCCGGCACGCTGCGGCGGTCGAGCGGCCGATCGACGACGATGCCTTCGGCGAATGGCTCGTGGACGAGCGTCTCATCAACGGCACGCAGGCGATGCTGATCGATCTCGAGCGCTGCGTGCGCTGTGACGACTGCGTCAAGGCGTGTTCGTCGACGCACGGCGGCAACCCGCGCTTCGTCCGCCACGGCCGGATCTTCGACCATTGGATGGTCGCCAACGCCTGCATGCACTGCCGCGACCCGGTGTGCATGATCGGCTGTCCCACCGGTGCCATCCACCGTCACGAGACGGCGGGCGTCGTCATCATCAACGACGATACCTGCATCGGTTGCGGCACGTGCGCGAACTCGTGCCCTTACGACAACATCCGTCTGGTCGAGATCGCGGATTCCATGGGCGATCCACTGGTGGATGAAGAGGGGCGGGTCGTCGTCAAGGCGACCAAGTGCGATCTTTGCGTCGACCAGCCCGGCGGTCCCGCCTGTGTCCGCGCCTGCCCGCACGACGCGATGAGCCGGGTCAACGCCAATTCTCTGATCGAACGCGATGACGCTGCCGTCGTCCCGGCGGCCGCCGGGGAGCCGCGCGCATGAGGATCGTCAATCGCGCCAGCTGGCCGATCTGGGCGAGCGTCCTGCTCGTCCTCGGCGGCTTGGTGGCTTGGGAGGAATTCGTCCGCACGTCCTTTGCGGATCCGAACTTCGCGACGGGATATCTGCTCTTCGCGTTCCTTATCTTCCTGGCGCTCTACAATGCCCGCAAGCGGCTGGCCATGATCCCGCTTGGCCGCGCGTCGGTGTGGCTGACCTTGCATCTCGCGATCGGCGCCGTGGCGCTGGCGCTCTTCTGGCTGCATATCGGCACGCTGTGGCCGCTGGGCACGGCCGACCGGGTTCTCGCCGGCCTGTTCTATGCCGTCTGCGCCTCGGGTGTGGTCGGCTATGGCCTGCAACTGTGGCTGCCGGGACGGCTCGCCCGCGCCGGCAGCGAGATCATCTACGAGCGCATTCCGGCGGAAGTCGCCCGCATCCGCGCCGAGGTCGAGAACACTGTTATCACGGCCGCCGACGAGTCCGGCCATGACACGCTTGGCCGCTACTATCTGCAGGCGCTCGCCTGGTATTTCGCGCGGCCGCGTTTCGTGGCGAGCCACGCCTTCGGGGGCCGGCGCGCCGAGCACTGGTTCCACCGCCACCTCGACACGATCGGCCGCTATCTCTCCGAGCCGCAGCGCCGCCACCTGGCGCGCATCGCGGCACTCGGGACGCAGAAGAAGAACGTCGATGTCCAGTACGCCATGCAGTCGCTGCTGAAGCGCTGGACCTTTTTTCATGTTCCGTTGGCCGCGGCTCTGCTGGTGATCGCCGGCTGGCATCTCGTTCTCGTTCACGTGTTTGCGCGATGACAGAACGCAACGACCAGCTCCGTCACGATCGCAGCCGTTACGAGCGGCCGACCCTCGGCTGGCGCTGCGGCCGTGCCGCGCGATGGGGGAAACCCTGCGCGCATGGACCGACGCCGTTCGGCGCCTGCGGAGGCGAGAGTGCCTGCACGCCGACTCAGACTCGCGGCCTGTGGCAATGCCGCCGACCGGCGTCGGAGGGCGGCCCTTGCGCAACCGGCCCCGGCAAGGACGGGAGCTGCGGCGTGCGCCAGCCGCCGTGCATGCCGCGGACGACCGCGGCGGTATGGCGGGGACGCGTTTCGTTGTTCGCGGCGGCTCTCGCGGTGGCGTTGATCGCCGTGCTGACGCTCGGCTCCGATACCGGCGAGGGGCGGATCAGCTCCCTCGACCCTGGACCTTTGTCGGCCGCGCATGCGCATTTCACCGGCTCGGCCTGTGCCACCTGTCACGCCGCGTTCGGCAAAGGTGCGCCCGGCTGGTGGCAAGCGTTCTGGAGCCCGTCGGCGCTGGCGAGCCTGCTCGGCGGCGCCCCTGAGGCGCATCGGCTGTCCGCCGCCTGCACCGGCTGCCATGGCTTCGGCGGCCACGAGCTCCTCGCGCACAACCGCGTCTTCGAGAAGCGGACGGACTTGGCGCCGACCGACTGTCTGATGTGCCATACCGAGCACAAGGGCAGCCGCGCGCCGGTCAGCATTCTCGCCGAGACCCAGTGCCAGGCCTGTCATACCCAGAAGACGCACGACTTCGCGCGCGACCACCCGCCGTTCCCGGCGAATTTCCCGTACGGGCATCCGGTGTCGATCCGCTTCGATCACGCCAGCCATTTCGGCAAGCATTTCTCCGACCCGCAGGTCGCATCGAAGGTTCCTGCGGGCGGGTGCGTGGGCTGTCACGTCGTCACCGGCGACGGCCGCGCGATACGCCCAGCGGCGTTCGACACGGTCTGCGCGAGCTGCCACAGCGACGGCATTGCCAAACGCGATTTCGTGTTCTTCCGCTGGCCGGAGATCGACACGAACCTGATCAAGGCCGACGAGATCCGCGACGCCTGCGGCATCGCCGTCGAGGCTCCGAAAGCCGGCGCTGACGGTAAGCCCGCGGCGTTCTCCGGCGTTTCGGCCGATCCGCCGACCGCGCTGACGGCCTATCTCCTCGGCACCGGCGCCGACGATGCCGCAGACTATGAGCAGCCGGTCCAGGACCTTGCCCGCGCCATGATGCGCGACGGCGCCGATCCGCTCGTGGCGATGATCCGCGCGCGCGTGCCGGCTGCCGCCACCGACCGGCTGATCGCCGGGCTGGATGCCGAGCGGGCGAAGCAGGCCGGCTGCGCGTGGGCCGCCAATCGCGAATACGAGCCGCCGGGCAAGGCGGCACTGCCAGGATGGCGGGCGGAGGCTTTGGAGCTGCGCTATACGCGCCCGGGGCACGCCGATCCGCTGCTGAAATCCTGGATCGAAACGGTTGCGGCGTTGCCGGTTCCGGCCGATGCCGAGGAGAAGGCGCGCCTGCAGGCGGCGCGCAAGGAGCTGCTGTCGCCCTCCGACGGGCCGGGCCAGTGCCTCAAGTGCCACACGACCTCGGGTCCGGCGGACGGGCCGCTCACCGTCCATTGGACGGTCACCTTGCGCAGTGCCGACCCGCATACGCGCTTCGATCACCGGCCGCATCTCGACCTGCTCGGCCCCGAGAAGACCTGCACCAGCTGCCATCGCATCGCCGAAGGTACGGCGGCCGCACCCGGTGCGGGATTGCAGCCGATCACGCTCGCCAACTGCACGACCTGCCATGCGCCGGCGAAGGTGAGCAGCGATTGCCAGCTTTGCCACGTCTATCACCAGGATCATGCCTTGAGAAAAAGGATGATGTCCGATGCGAAGTGACCTCATGCGTCTCGCGGCCGCGGCGTTCGCCGCGGCCCTGATGGCGAGCCCCGCCGTGGCCGAGGACAAGGATCCCCACGCCGACGTCTTCGCCGAGAGCTCGTATCCGACGGCGGCGCAATGCGGCGCCTGCCACACGCAGATCTATCGCGAATGGGCGTCGTCCAATCACGCCTACGCGTCGATCTCGCCGATGTTCCACAAGTTCGAGCAGACCATCAACGACCTGTCGTCGGGCACCGTGCGCGCGTTCTGCGTGCGCTGCCACCAGGGTGTCGGCACGCAGCGCGGCGAGGAACGCTGGCAGCCGTTGTGGGCGCGCAGCCAGATCGCGCGCGAAGGCGTGACTTGCATCTCGTGCCATCGCATCACCGACGAATACAGCAAGACCAACGGCCAGCGCTTCGTGCAGCCCGGCGACATCAGCCGTCCGGTCACCAGCACCGGCGAGAACTCGAAGCTCTCCGAGGTCCTGGAGCAGAAAGACTACTACCGCGTCGCGACGACGCCGCAGGAGCGCGGCAACCGCATCCATCTCGGCTTCGTAAAGTTCGAGCAGATCGGCAAATCCCAGTTCTGCGTGTCCTGCCATCAGGTCGCCGTCGACCCCGGCATCAAGCTCGAGGTCGTGTGGGAGCAGTATCGCGATTCACCGGCCGCCGCGGCCGGGGTCACCTGCCAGGACTGCCATATGGGCAGGGTGCCGGGTGTCGCGGCCGGCTACACCGCGGCGCCCACGGCGGTCGTCGGCGGCCGGCCGGTGAACCCCGAGCGCCGGCACAGCAATCACTCTTTCTATGGACCCGGCTATCCCATCGCCCATCCCGGCATCTTCCCGCACAATGCCAAGGGCGCCGACACCAAGATCGAGGACTGGCTGAAGTTCGACTGGCGCGCCGGTTGGGGCACGCCCGAATTCGAGGACAAGGTCGAGAAAGGGCAGCTCAAGGTCGCCTTCCCGGACGTTTGGAGCGACCGCACCGACCGTGAGGACGCCCGCGACGTCATCGACGAGAATCTGAAACGTCTCGACGAGAAGCGCGCGCTGCGTCAGCAGGTGATGGAGAACGGCTCGCGCCTCGACGGCCCGTTCTTCGCCGCACCGCCGAAGCCGGGCGAAGACCTGAGCTTCACGTACAAGATCAGCAACACCAACACCGGGCACAACCTGCCGTCGGGCTCGCTCGGCGCGCAGCCGGAGATCTGGCTGAACGTCGCCCTTGTCGGCCCGGACGGCGCGACGTTGTGGGAATCCGGCTACGTCGATTCGAACGGCGACATGGCCGATCTGCATTCCCTCGACGTCCGCGCCGGCAAGCTCGCGAACGACGATCAGCTGGTGAACCTGCAGACGAAGTTCCTGACCACGAACGTGGTCGGAACGGACCGCGAGATGTACCTGCCGATCAATTTCGACATCGACCAGCTGCCGTTCATCCGCCCGGCGACCGTGCCGACCACCGTGCTCAACCATCCGCCGTTCATCCGCATGGAGCAGCGCAGCATCCCGCCGCTCGGCGAGCGCGTGGCGAGCTACACGGTGCCGGCGCGGCTGCTGAAAGGGCCGGGCCGCTACAAGCTCGCCGTGCGGCTGCGCAGCCGCGCCGAGCCGATCTACTTCATGAAATTCGTCAAGGCGACGACGGAAATGGAGCGCTCCATGAACCAATGGATGATCGATCTCCATCCGTACACGGCGTCGTTCGAGATCAAGTAAGGCTGCGGGGGCGGGGGTAATGATCGGACGGAATGTTTTCGCGCGCCTGCGACGTGGCCTTGCGGCCGGGTCGTCGCTGGCGGTGCTGCTTTTGGCGTCGCCGCTGCAGGCGGCCGACGGGCCGCCGCAGGCATCGCCCGGCGTCGAGATCGAAAAGCAGGACCGGTCGGTTTACAAGGCGGACCCGAAATATCTCGGCAATCCGTACGACCCGGCACAGCAGATCGACATCTATGGCGGCAAGCACAACATCGACGAGCCGCGGCCGGTCCTCGAGCTCGGCATCCCGTTGTATCGCGAGGGGCCGGTCGCCGGCGGCTACGACGTCGTCGGCCGCAAGAACCTCGTGAATCCCGCGTTCAGCATCTTCGGCGACTGGCGGAATGGCGTCGCCTATAACGACAACGGGCATGACAAGAAGGTCGGGGTCGCGGCGACCCGGCTCAATCTCGAGACCGACCTCGCCCTGACGGCGACCGAGCGCGTCCATGCGCTGTTCCGTCCTCTCGATCAGGGCGGCAAGTTCACCCGCGCGGAGTTCTTCGGGCCCGACCGCAAGGACAATCAGGGCATCCTCAACGGCAACGTCCGCACCCTGTTCTTCGAAGGCGACGTCGGCAACATCGTCGCCGGCCTGACGGACAGCTATCAATCGTTCGACCTGCCGGTGTCGTTCGGCCTGATGCCTCTGATCTTCCAGAACGGCATCTGGGTCAACGACGAGATCACCGGCGCCGCCTTCTCGATCCCCGCCCGCAACAGTCCGCTGCTCGGCATCTCGAACATGGACATCTCGTTCTTCGCCGGCTTCGACAAGGTCTCGTCGCCGGCGATCAAGGACGCGAACGGCAATTTCGTCGATCACGGCGTGCGCGTGTACGGCATGGCTGCCTTCGTCGAGGCGAACCAGGGCTTCTGGGAAGGCGGTGTCGGCCATGTCGACGACCGCGAAGGCTTCAACGTCGGCAGCTATGACAGTCTGACCTTGGCGTTCACGCGGCGCTACTTCGGCTGGCTGTCGAACAGCGTCCGCGGCATCTGGACCATCGGCGAGAACCCGAACAAGAGCAAAGCCAATCCGGCCGACGGCTACATTTTCCTGATGGAGAACTCGCTCGTCACCAAGCGTGAGCTGACCCTCGTGCCGTACATGAACCTGTTTGCCGGCTTCAAGAAGCCGCAGTCCCTCATCCGCAATGCCGATGCGGGCGGCGTCCTGTTCAACACCGGCATCACGTTCGAGACCGATGGATTGACCGGCTTCCCGAAAATGGACGACACCGGACAGGACACCTACGGCGGGGCCTTGGGCGTCGAGTACCTGTTCAACCTCGATCAGCAGATCGTGGTCGAGGCGTCGACGGTCCAGGTCCGCAATGGCGAGTTCAACAAGAACCGTCCCGCCAAGTCCGACCAGTACGGCCTCGGTGCGCGCTATCAGCTGCCGCTGACCAACGACCTGATCTTCCGTTCCGACGTGATCTACGCCAAGCGCCTCCACGACGACAACCTCGCCGGCGTGCGCAGCGAGATCCGCCTCAAGTTCTGACGCAACGCCTCAACCGCTGGACACGCCCATGGAAGCCCTGGTGCCCGTTGCCGCCGCTCTCTTTCTGGTCTCCTTCACCGGCTATCTCGCCGTGCTGGCATTCCGGGAGGTCGCCGCGGTCCGCATCGCCCGGTCGGCCGCGGCCATCGAGCTCGACATGCTGCGCGAGCGGCTCACCGACCTCGCCGATCGCCGGCGGCGCGAGCAGGAGAAGGCCGAGCGCACCTGGGACGGTTTCCGCAAGTTCGTGATCGCGCGCAAGGTGCGCGAGTGCGGCGACATCTGCTCGTTCTATCTCGAGCCGCACGACCGCCGGCCGCTGCCGGCGTTCCAGCCGGGCCAGTACCTGACGTTCCGCCTCAACATCCCGGGCCAGGCGAAGCCGGTGATCCGCTGTTATTCGCTGTCGGATGCGCCGCGGCCCGACTATTTCCGCGTGACGATCAAGCGTATCGGGCCGCCGCCGAACAAGCCGGACGGCCTGCCGGGATTGGTCTCCAGCCATTTCCACGACGCGCTCGACGAAGGCGACATCGTTGACGTCAAGGCGCCGGCGGGACAGTTCTTCATCGATCCGCACGAGGACACGCCGGCGGTGCTGATCGGCGGCGGCATCGGGCTGACGCCGATGCTGAGCATGCTGAACGCCATCGTCGACGCCAACGCCCGCCGCGACGTCTGGTTCTTCTACGGGCTCCGCCATCGCGGCGAGCACGTCATGGCCGACCACCTGCGGCGGATCGCGGCCGAGAACTCGAACGTCCATCTGCACGTCTGCTACAGCGATCCCCGCCCCGGCGAGGACAAGCCGGGCGAGCACTACGACCATGCCGAGCGCGTCTCGGCGGATCTGCTGAAGCGCCTGGTCGGCGCCAACACGCCGCACTTCTACCTGTGCGGGCCGCCGCCGATGATGCAGTCGCTGGTCGACGGATTGCAGGGGTGGGGCGTGCCGCTCGAGCGCATTCACTTCGAGGCGTTCGGCCCTGCCTCGGTGAAGACGGCGGCGGCAGCGGCCGCACCCGCAGCCCCGGCGAGAACGATCGAGATCGCCTTCGCCCGCTCCGACAAGCGCGCCACCTGGGACGGCCGCTCGACGTTGCTGGAGATCGCCGAGGCGAGCGGCATCCGCATCGATTCCGGCTGCCGCGCGGGAAATTGCGGCACCTGCGTGACCGCGATCAAGGAAGGAAAAGTCGACTATCCGCAGAAACCGGGTATCGCGGTCGAAGAAGGCTCGTGCCTCGCCTGCGTCGCCGTGCCGGTCTCGAACCTCGTGCTGGAGGCGTGAGAGGCTGGCGGGCATATTCCGAAAAACCACGAAACCGCGAAACCGCTCGGCAAACCGCTGACGGGAAAAGAGAATCCGCGCCGGAGCGGTTGCTTG
>Ga0335070_10012209_pt1 | contig 10024 bp, 8 predicted proteins | sample Lox_Sample_13_FD_206722 | JGI IMG/M metagenome (GOLD analysis project Ga0335070, IMG submission 206722) | Soil microbial communities from Loxahatchee National Wildlife Refuge, Florida, United States - Lox_Sample_1.3 | ecosystem: Environmental > Terrestrial > Soil > Wetlands | place: USA: Florida... | reverse complement strand
CCCGTTCTGCCTTATGACGGACACCGGGAAAGAATTCTTTCATGAGAAGATAAAATTCATTCTGGACTCTCCAGAGGTTTACCTGAAAAGGCAGCTTATTGACAATGCTGAGAGCGACTTCAATTTTTTTCAGTGTAGGCAATTCTTCCGGATGGAGGAAAAGCGCATTGGACATCTTCTCAAGATTCCGCCGAAAAGCATGTTCCAGAGTTTGCGTATCCAGCCGGATTCCAAACGCACTTGCCTCTTCAAGGCTATTCTTCACAAGTTCCACCTCGAATTCTTCTTTTTGCAGCAGCGATAGCAACTCGTCGTTCAAGGTAAATTCGGCAGCTCCCAACAGCGGCGCCGGGATCGGAATGTACAGGTTCTTTAAAAACCGCATCATTGGAACGTGCTGCCGGTAGATCTGGCGATAATCGGCCCGCGCTCCTTCCAGAGAGGCGTTGACCAACTGACCGGCGATCTTTCGCTGCTCATCCCGGAAAAGGGACTGAAGTGAATAGGCTGATTTGCCGAAATGGCTGTCCATCATCCGCAGCGTTTCCGGGAAATCCGCCCGCTGATAAGCATCGGACACTTCGCCCAGCATTTTCTGGTAGGCCTCTTCTCCGCTGTAGTTCGCAACGCCACAATTCAGGGTATGGTCTCCAAAGTAGAGAACACCGAAGTTAATCAGACCCGATGCCTGAGTTATCGTTGATGACACGACTGCCCGGCCGAGCAGCAGTTTTGTGCTGCCTGCTTCAAAATTTCGGCGGTCTTTGATGTCAATGGTGTAACAGAAGATGGGTGTCTGATCTTCATAAGTCTCAAAAATTGAACTGACTGCATAGTGGGCGCAGACCTTGAGAAGATCCACTTTTGCCGGAATGATGTACTGTTCATAAATCTTTCGTCCGTCGCTCTTCTCGGGGATGTTGCTTCTTGCCGTCTCAAGGCGTCTCATAAATTCTTCCTCCAGCCTCTCGCTGGTGACGTCTTCCGCCAGTTGCAGGGCCCGGCAGGCATATTGAATTACCTGGACGGTCTCAATGCCGCTCAGTTCGTCGAAAAACCAGCCGCAGCTCGTATACATGCGTAGCGCGTGTCGCTGTAGTTCGAGTAGTTTCAGCACCGTCACGTTTTCATCGGCGTTAAGAGGCCGGCTCGCATGGTCTTTAAAAAATGCTTTCACGCTTTCCTCTGACCGGTTGAGGAGCACCCGGACGTAAGCGTCCCTGGCCTGCCAGGGGTCTTTCAGAAAGGCTGATGCCTTCTTCTCATAAGCAGGCGCGAGGGCATCCCTGAGCCAGTCCAGAGATTCCCGGAGCGGTTTTCGCCACCCCTGGTTCCATTCGGGGTGGCCGCCGCTGTTACACCCGCAGTTGCTGCGCCATCGCTCCACCCCGTGAATACAACTCCATGAAGTATTTTCGATGATCTCAACTTCATGTTGGGGAGGATGCTTTTCCAGATAGGAGCCGTAATTCGTGAGTTTCCCTGTTTCCGGGGATGATAGGCGGTCAAGAGCGTAAGCCAGCGCGATATCCCCATGGGGATGATGATGTCCGTAGGTCTCACCATCTGTCGCCACGTGGATAATCCGGGGCTGTGCGCTGCCATCCGCCGCGGCTTTGATCAGGCTCTCCGCAAGATTCTCACCTTTTTTCAGCGAGTCCCCAAAGGCAATGCCTCTGGTCAGAGAACTGTGGTAAAAAAAGATTACGATATCCCGCCCTGAAGGCAATTTCTGCAGGTATGCACGGGTAGGATCTATTTTACCGTCTGTTGCGTCTTCCCACTTCTTGGAATTCGTGGATCTGAATCGGCCGGCCTGATGCTGTGCAAGAATGGTAAATCGTATGCCGCATTCGGCCAGAACGTCCAGGGTCTCCAGGTCCACAGCGGTCTCGGGCAGCCACATCCCTTCGGGCGTCCGGCCGAATCTCGATTCAAAATCCGTGATCCCCCAACGGACCTGGGTAACCTTGTCTCTCCGGAGGGCGAGAGGAAGGATGATATGATTATAGGCCTGGGCAATGGCTGACCCGTGGCTGTTAAAAAATTTTCTGCTCACACGATCGGTATCGATAATCGCCTGGTAGATCTCAGGAGACTTCCTTGCCATCCAGGACAGAAGGGTTGGACCGAAGTCAAAACTGATTTTCGCGTAATTGTTCGTAATTTCCCTGATGCGTCCCTCGTTGTCGAAAATTCTGGACGCTGAATTCGGGGCGTAGCACTCCGCGGTGACGCGCTCGTTCCAGTCATGATAAGGATAGGCGGAATCCTGAAGTTCAACCTCCTCAAGCCAGGCATTCTCTCTTGGCGGCTGATAAAAATGTCCATGAATACAAATGCAACAATTCATTGTGTTCACTCCTCCTTCCTGCGCGAGTAAAGCACAAAAGCTTTGGGACTGAGGGATACGGAAAAGCTGCCATCGTCAAGGCGCTCGCAGGATGAAAGGCCGGGGCCTCCCCAGCGAGTCTCAGACGAATCGAGGACTTTTTCCCATGAATAATCCTCAAGCGGAATGATAAGAGAGACAGGGGTCTTGCCGAAATGAAAAATCATGGCGACTTCTTCCGTTCCCGTCCACCGCCTCAAAAAAAGAACTCGTGATTTTTCATAGCCGACTGCTTGCAGCGATTTTTTGCTCAGACAGCGCAGGGCCTCCGTTTCTTTTCTCACTCGGATCAATTCGCGATAGAATGAGAACAGAATCTTGTGGCTACCCTCTTGAGCAAGGCCGAGGTGCAGACATGACCTCCGATAGGTCTCTTCAGTCTGTGGGTCCGGAGGCTCTTCCGGCCAGTGGAAATGAGCAAATTCTTCTTTGCGACCTTTCCTGACTGCCTCAATGAGTTGAGGATCTGAATGACTGACAAAATATAAAAAGGGGGCTTTCTCTGCATATTCTTCCCCCATAAAAAGCAACGGCACAAATGGAGACAGCAGGACAACTCCGGCAGCGAGCTTGAGTGCTTCGAAAGAAATCAGCGAACTTAGGCGTTCCCCTTTCGCGCGGTTTCCGACCTGATCATGATTTTGCGAACAGACTACGAATCGCCGCGCCGGGACCCGCCATGACGAGTTGCCATGACTCCTTTTCCGGTAACGGGAATATTGTCCGGAATAGATGAATCCCTCCCTGTATGCTGTAACAAGATCTTCGATATGTCCGAAGTCCCGGTAATATCCCACGTCTTCTCCCGTGAGCAGGACATGCAATGCATGGTGGAAATCATCATTCCACTGGGCATCCAGTCCGATCCCGCCATTTTCCCTGGGGCAGACGAGCCTCGCATCGTTCAGAGAACTCTCGCCGATTAGGTAGACCCTCCGATTCAGCTCGTCGGCCCGTTGCCGAACCGCTTCCGACAGTTGCTGCAGGAAAGGCTGCGCGGAAAAATCCATGATGGCGTGAACAGCGTCGATCCTCAGGGCATCTACATGAAATTCCGTGATCCAGTAGAGGGCGTTTTCAATGAAGAACCTGCGAACCTCGTCGCTTTCCTGGCCGTCAAAATTGACGGCCAGGCCCCATGGCACTCGATACCGGTCTGTGAAATAAGGGCCGAACGCACCCAGGTAGTTTCCTTCGGGTCCGAGATGATTGTAAACGACATCCAGGATAACGGCAATTCCCTTCAGATGGCAGGCGTTGACAAATCGTTTCATATTGACGGCGCCGCCGTATGAATTCTGCACTGCAAAAAGATAAACGCCGTCATACCCCCAGTTGCGGTCTCCGGGAAATTGCGCAACCGGCATCAAACCGACAGCGGTAATTCCAAGATCCTTTAAATGATCAAGACAGCCGATGGCCGATTGAAATGTCCCTCCGGGAGTAAAGGTCCCTATGTGAAGTTCATAGATGAGATAGTTTTGAAACGGAATGCCCGCCCATGCTTGATCTTCCCAGGGGAAATCGGAATCGATGATTTGGGAAGGACCGTGAACGCCGTGAAGTTGGGAACGCGAGCAGGGATCGGGATACTCCTTCACCCCGTCAAGCTGATAGAGGTAAAGGCCTCCGGGCCTGACGCCTTCGGCTGTACACTCGTGATATCCCCGGCTGACCCGCGTCATGGGGATGGTGAGAGTTGAGGATGATGTTATCCGCAGGACTATCCTCCGGACCAGAGGCGCCCATACCCGGAAACGATAGGCGGCCCCGCCGACTGGAACAGCTCCAAGGTTGGAATCATACTTCATCGGCCGGTTTCCTTTTGTACGAAAATAACTATTTTTAAATAGCACATCCTTCAACAAAAAGACTGTAATCTTATTCCTGATGTAAAATTAAGAGATTTAGAATAGGGAAATCAGTTATTTTATTATGGCGCTTTGATGGGAAAATATCGGATATATCATTAAGTAAAATCGAAGCGGGGGAATGTTATGGAACCTTTCCGAATAATAGACTGCGCACTGCTTCAAAAAATGAGCGGCCTGCCGGCGGCAATCAACCTTAGAGAGATGAGAGAGCGTATTTCCTCATGCAGTCGAAATGTACTGTATCACCATTTTTGTGAAACACCGTTGAAACCTACGTTCGACTATCCGGATTATCGAAACGATTTGGCGATATGGGCCAAGCAGCGGCTCGGGGATGATATCCTTGCGGAGCGCCTCGGCATTATCGACCCGTATTCATTCTCTTCGATAGATGATCTGAGAAAGATGGTTCTTGAAATTTTTGACGAGCGGCTGAATGAAGTGGAGGTAGTCCCGTCTTCAAGTAAAGGATATGAATTCTATTTTATGGAAACCACAATCATCATATTTGATACCGGCAATAAGATAAATCATCCGGATGAACTCTCTGCCTCCATTCGGAATATGACGAACAGCAGTATCTATTTTCATGTGCTGGACGCGAAGAGACGCTCGATCAAAGGCATTGACGACTTTTCAACCTGGCTCCAAACATCGGAGGGCAACTGGGATCATTATATTTCGGCAATACAGTCCATTGATGTCATGTTCTTTACCCTGGGCGAGATAAAGAATGAATTGGTGCGATTGCTCGATGCGGCCAGGGGCTCTTTCGTGTCGGAGAAACGCCAATGACTCAGGCATTGGAAGCTTACGAAGGCATTGTAGGGACGCCAGTCATCCGGCAGCTCCGGATGCTCGGTGAAAAGCTGAAAGGAATACAGGTTACCCATGTTAACTCCACCTCAGAAGGAGGCGGTGTCGCCGAAATTCTGTTCTGGATGATACCGCTGATGCGGGAGCTTGGGATTGACGCCCACTGGAAGGTAATCCGCGGATCGGATGATTTCTTTCCAGTGACCAAGTCGATACACAATGGATTGCAGGGCACCCACACGTTCATATCCCATAAAGACTGGGAGACCTATGAAAAGGTCAATGCCGAGAACTTTCAAGACTTAAAGGACATCCTGCAGGAATCAGACGTTGTCATTATTCATGATCCTCAGCCCGCATTCCTTTTAAAGTTATGCGAAAAACGCCGGGGAAAGTGGATCTGGCGGGCGCATATCGACATTAGCAGACCATCACGCCGGATTTGGGTCCAATTTCGATCGTACGTGGAAGGATATGATTCAAGCATCTTTTCCATGTTCCAGTTTGCCCAGCCCTTGCCGCACCCCCAATACATCATCACCCCGAGCATTGACCCTTTGAGCCCGAAGAATATTGATTTAAATGAAAGCGAGTTGGAATCCGTCCGTCAGCAATTTAAACTGGATTCGGGCCGCCCGTTGCTGGTTCAGATATCCCGCTACGACCGGTTCAAAGATCCCGTCGGAGTGATCGAGGCATACCGAATGGTCCGCAAGATATTGCCCGTTCAGCTCGTTTTGGCAGGTGGGGGCGCCGCCGATGATCCGGAGGGGAAGAGGGTTTTTGACGAAGTTATGCATGCGGCTAATAACGATCCGGATATCCATGTCCTACTGCTGCCTTCTGATGCCCACAAGACAATCAATGCCCTACAAAGACTTGCCGATATTATCATCCAGAAGTCGATCAAGGAGGGTTTTGGCCTAACGGTAACTGAAGGCCTTTGGAAAGGGAAGCCGGTCATCGGAGGAGATGTCGGCGGCATCCAGCTTCAGGTGATCAACCACCACACAGGTTTTCTCATCAACACTCCGGAAGGGGCAGCGCATCGAATCCGATTCCTGCTTCATCACCGGAATATCATGCAGCAGATGGGAAATACAGCACGCGAATTTGTACGGGGAAATTTCCTGCTTACCCGCAATATCAGAGAATACCTTACGCTTATCCTTTCTTTGTACCGTGGAGAAACAAAGGGCAGAATAGAGGTGTAACGCCATGCGTAATTCATCCTGTTCAAAGAACTGACCCTTTCCTGAGCCTGAAATAATCCGGAACTTTAGCCGAACTAAGGCATTTTGACCATGAAAATCCAGTTTCAGCGGATGGAATAAAATGGTCATAAGTATTATATTTTTTTTGATTGTCTAAGAAAGGGGGAATTAAAAATGAAGCAAAAAACAATTGTCAAGGTTATTCTATTCAGCTTTTTGACCGCGATTTTCGGGACTCTGCCAATCAATACATCTTACGCTCTGACGGCCAAGGAGATCGATGTCAGCGTCGATGTTGCCCTTGATCTGTTTGTCAAGGAAGTGAAGGGCGCGAAGGAATTTCTCAGTGCCGCCAAAGGTGTTCTCGTCATACCGAACGTCATGCAGGCGGGTTTAATCGTCGGCGGCGAGTATGGTGAGGGGGCGCTGAGAATCGGGGGAAAGACAGTTGATTACTACAATATCGCAGCCGGCTCCTTTGGTTATCAGATCGGAGCCCAGCAAAAGGATATTATCTTGGTCTTCATGAATGAAGCCGCCCTGACTAAATTCCGCACCAGCGAGGGCTGGCAGGCAGGTGTCGATGGAACAGTCGCCGCGATCGATAAGGGTGTTGAAGGGTCCATAGATACGACAAAAATCAAAGATCCGATTGTCGGATTTGTCTTCGGTCAGAAAGGTCTGATGGCCGGTGCAACCATTGAGGGTTCGAAATTCACGAAGCTGAAAAAATAGAAAAGGGAGGAGGAAGAAATGAAGAAAATCATCACATTCGGAATGGCATTAGTTATGCTGCTGTTATCTCTTAGCGGTTGTTTTGTGGCCGTTGAAGACCGTGACAGGGAAAGACATGACAGGGGCGAAAGACACGAGAGGGGCGAAGGTCACGACAGAGGTGACTGGCACGAAGAAAGACATTAAGAATAAAGGACAGGAAGGGGGTACAGAGGAATACATGTTGCCTTGAATTCTATTCTAAGAGGGCAACTGCATTTTATGAATTTTGGAGGTGTCAGCTATGAAGAAATATATAGTAAAAGCAATAAGCGTAGGTGTACTTCTGATGATCATCTTTGCTCCGGCCGCAGCTAATGCCAGAGTCGATGTTATAGTAAATGTTCCGTTGCCGCCCCTGGTGATCCCGGCACCGCCTGGTTTGGTCGTCATTCCCGGTACTGGTGTATATTATCCGCCTGATGTGGATGTAGATATCTTCTTTTATCACGGGTACTGGTACCGCCCCTACAATGGATACTGGTATAGATCCCGAGGTTATAATGGCCCATGGGCAACAATTGAAGTCGGGAGAGTGCCTCGTCCTGTAATCGGGATTCACCCCGGATTTCGCGGTGGTCCGATGTATGAGCGTGTACCTCATGGGCGAGTGATGAAGAATTGGCGAAGATGGGAGCGCGACCGGTACTGGGAAAGACGCGGACCTGAGCGAAGAGGACCTGAGGGAAGAGGACATGAGGGAAAAGGACACGAGCGCTAATAAACAGAAAATAGTACAGGATTATAGATAAACCTTCTTGTAACAGAAGCATATCCTTATGCTATTCCGGCTTAACCTCCTGACTCCTTAGACCTTATTGCGCCTTCACCTTGTTTTGCAGGGTCACAAGCAGCTGTTTGGGTGTATCATGTGCCAGAATATCATTAAACTGGCTACGATAGTTCTGAACTAAACTCACATTTTCTATGACAACATCATACACCTTCCATGTGCCGCCGCTCTGAATGACCCTGTAGTCGATCGGAATCTCTTTTGAGGATGTGACGATTTTTGTCTGCACCTCTGCGAGGTTTGCAGATGTCTTGTTCTCTTTGCCGTAAACGACCTTCTCGTTAGTGTATGCGAGAATTTTGTCTATGTAAGCTTGTTCCAGAACCTGCTGATAGAGTTTTACAAACTCCTGGCGCTCAGCGGCATTTAGTTTGTTCCAATGCAGCCCCAAAGTCCGCTTGGAAAGTTCAATCTCGTCGAACATGACTTTATAAATTGCCCGGAGCTTTTCTTTCTTGGCCTCTCTGGCTGAGGGGGCCTTGAGCTTGGGGTCACGCAGAACGTCAAGGACCTTGTTGACGTTCGCCTGCACAGCATCGAGGGGTGTACCTGCAGACATTGCCATTAAGGGCAATGCGAATATTACAACCATCAAAACTATAAAATATTTTTTCATTGGTCACTCCTACCGCTCTTACTCTTGTTTTATTAAACATTTACGGCGCTGTGGGTCAGCATAATAGGTTAGGTTTTAGGTAAATTCCCCGATTCTCATGATTGATTCTTCTTTCTCCAATTGCCAGTCTTTTCATCTTTCTCGTACTGCTCTTTGACAACCGCCCAAGCAATGCGATGCGCCCGAACAGCAGCCCAAGTAACGCGATGCGGCCATTCTTCCTCATGGTTGTATTGTTCCCATATGCTATTGAACGAAGCGCGATAGATCTCCTGGGCATTCTCGGGTAGGTGAGCGCGCACATTTACGGGTAAATCGATTAATTTTTCATATGGCATCTTTTCCTCCTCGCGATGCAGCTATCCGCACCGCCTCCAAAAAATGATGTGTCAATATCAGTCAGTGTCGATTAAGTGATATCACATCAGACACCTTACTGTATTTTTTGCAGACATTAACGGCAAATGCAATCAGGTTAAACCTGATTCTTCATTTCGAAATGCCTCAATTGCATCTCTATATTTCCTTTGACATTGATTGTCTTTTTGACTACCGTTTCTGATATAGAATTTCCCTCTTATTAATTAGTGTTATCTAAAATCACCTGTTGTTAAAGCATACCGAGGGATTCGCTGCTATAAACGTAATCAAAAAGAGGTGGGCTTATGCGTTTTAAAATAAGCATTTTTCTTTTCATCATAAGTTTGTTTGTCTTATCATGCGGCACTAGCTCTAATCTAAAGAGCATTACATCAGGCGATGTCAATTTGTTTCTAAAAGGTACACCGAAAGCAGAAGACCATCCTAATGCGGGAGCTGATTTTTTACTTTCTTACATGTACGTGGAATATTTTGCCGATGGCACCAGCGTGTTCAGGCAATTACACCGCTACAAGATTTTCAGTGAACGAGGGCATCGTTATGCTTCCGTATTCATCCCGTATCGGGAAGGGTACCAGCAGGCAAAGATACTTTTTGCCAATACCATAAAGCCCGATGGGCGGGTTGTTCCTCTGAATATGAAAGACGTGCATGATTCTTCCGAATATGCCGCTTTTGATTTCTATACAGACATAAAACAAAAAAGTTTTACCATGCCAGCAGTGGAAAATGGCTGTGTGGTTGAATACGCTTATGAAGTAAGAAACCTGAAGCCATTGCTGACCTTCGATTATTACGAAATATTCCTCTGCCAAAATGAACTGCCCATGGAAGAAGATATCCTGGAGGTAGTCCTGCCTGCAAAGATGGAGTTAAAGTTTAAAAAATTTAAAACATCACTCGAACCGGTAATAACCATGCATAGCGATAAAAGAAAATATGTTATTACCAATATCAGGCAAAAGGAAATAATCCCCGAACCGCGGATGCCCGTTTTGCTGGATAAAGAGACGTTTTCCCAGATTTATCTTTGGACCCTGGGCAGTTGGGGGGATATTTCCCGCTGGTACATATCGCTGGTAAAAGAACAGATGCAATCTGACAGTGAGTTGGAAGCATTCACGAGGCAGTTGATTAAAGATAAAAAAACCGATGAAGAAAAAA
>Ga0335070_10012207_pt1 | contig 10027 bp, 5 predicted proteins | sample Lox_Sample_13_FD_206722 | JGI IMG/M metagenome (GOLD analysis project Ga0335070, IMG submission 206722) | Soil microbial communities from Loxahatchee National Wildlife Refuge, Florida, United States - Lox_Sample_1.3 | ecosystem: Environmental > Terrestrial > Soil > Wetlands | place: USA: Florida... | reverse complement strand
CCGGTCTCTTGCATAGGGATTCTCGCTGTCGATCCCTTCGACCAGGCATCTTACCTCGGGGAGCCTATCCGCGAGTCTTGAGACCAGATTCAGCTCGAGGCATATCTTATGTCGAGACACCGCGACCGTTTGAAAGCCTTCTTTTTCTATGTAGCTTTTGATGAGTTCAACTGCACACAGTCCATCCGAACAAATTCGGACCTCCCCTCCGGCTCGTTCAAGTTCTTCCTGGAACTTCTTAACCAAAGAGTCAAAGTGTCGAGCAGACGCAAATAGTCCTTGACGATCGGCATCCGGCATCGTGTGCTGGGGCCGGGCTCGTTGGTCAAAGGTGGTCAAAGCCTGACGGTCCGTGAATCGGTCAATCCTGTGCCTCTTTCTCCAGATCTTTCCAGAGCTGTTTGAACGTCTTTTTGGCCAGAGGTGGAAAATCCCGGGCTTCAGTCCAGCCAGGAACCGGCAATGCCATGTCCCTTTTGCCCGAAACCCTCATGGCTGCCCGGATCAGGTTTGATCCCATCCGATAGATAAAACTATCCTGCATACCCATCAGGAATAGCTTCATCATGGCGCGTTCCCGCCAAGGAGAACAATCCTCTTTGACTACCTGACTTCGCAACCAGAGCAGAAGGTGATGTATGTTTATCTTCACAGGGCAAATCTCGGAGCATGCCCCGCACAAGGAAGATGCGTATGGAAGATCCTGAGCCACCTCCATCCCCTGGTATAGGGGCGTGAGGACAGCACCGATGGGGCCAGAATACACAGAGCCATAGCTGTGTCCTCCAACGCGCTGATAGACAGGACAAGTATTCAGGCAAGCCCCGCACCGGATGCAATAAAGAGACTCCCGCATCATCGGATTGGCCAATATCTCGCTTCGACCATTATCAAGGATCACCAGATGAAACTCCTCCGGTCCATCCAATTCACCCGGCCGTCGTGGAGAGTTGACCAGAGAGACATAACTGGTCAACCTCTGGCCTGTGGAACTGGCGGGAAGGAGCTTTAAGAAGACAGGTAAATCGGCGAGGCGAGGAATGACTTTTTCCAGCCCCATTACGGCAACATGGATTTTGGGCATCCCAATGGACAGGCGGGCGTTTCCCTCATTTTCAACTACCACAATCGTCCCCGTCTCAGCGATCGCAAAATTCACACCTGAAATTCCCATTTCCGCAACGAGGAATTTTTGCCGGAGAATCCTCCGAGCAACCGTACACAATTCCTCTGGAACGCTGGTATAAGGGATACCTAACCGGGCGGCGAAGAGTCTTCCAATCTCTTCACGGGTCTTGTGCAAGGCAGGTGCAGTAATATGGGAGGGCATCTCCCGAGCCAGTTGAACAATGTATTCGCCTAAGTCAGTTTCGACCACCTCGATGTTTGCCTTCTCAAGCAGGGGGCCAAGTTTCATCTCCTCGGTGGTCATTGATTTGGATTTCACAATGGTCTTGACCCGAAATTTCTGGGCCAGGCCGAGAATGTAGTCCGATGCCTCCCGCCCGTCGCTTGCCCAGAAGACAGTGCCGCCATTCGTGGTAACCCTATTTTCTAACTGCTCCAGGTAAGCTCCGAGGTGTTCGATGACTTCCTTTTTTAGCTCATGAGCTTTGTTCCTCAGCTCTTCCCATTCAGGGATCGTCCGGACCTGTTCCTTCCGTTTCAAGAGCGCATGGGCCGTGGCAAACTGATAGGCCTTTCTCAGCTGAGAGTTCTTGAGATTTTTCTTTGCGTAAGTTTTGAAGTGTCGTGGAGTCAGGTCCATGATTAGAGGTCTTTTGCAAGGAGTTCTGCCAGGTGAATCGTCTTGATCGGCAGTCCCATCCGATTGAGGCAACCATCTATTTGCATCAGACAGCTGGAGTCATTGGCTACAACATACTCGGCACCGGTCTTCACTAGACTTCCCACTTTGTCCTGCCCCATGGCAGCAGAAATCTCCGGAAATTTCACCGAGAAAGTTCCTCCGAAACCACAGCAATTTTCCGAGTTCTCCAATTCAACGAACTCAATGTCGCGGATGTGGCGTATGAGGATACGAGGAGGTTCTTTAACCTTCAACTCGCGGAGCAAATGACACGCGTCGTGGTAGGTCACCCTGTGTGGAAAGCGCGCCCCTAAATCTACAACGCCCAAAACGCTGACAAGGAAATCGGAAAATTCAAAAATCCTGGTTGTTAGGTGTTCCAAAGCATCCCGAAGGCTGCGGTCTTGCACGAGCTCCGGATAAAATACTTTTACCATGCTGGTGCAGGACCCCGACGGGCAGACGATATAGTCTGTCCCCGAGTCAAAGATTTGAAGAAATCGTTGGGCTAGCACCAGCGTCTCTTCGCGATAACCCGTGTTGAACGCAGGCTGTCCGCAACAGGTTTGCTCCATGGGATAGGCAACCTTGATTCCGATCTTGCGCAGGATCTTCACGAGGCTGATCCCAACTTGTGGACAGAACTGGTCAACCAGGCAGGGAATGAAGAGAGAAACTTCCATAGCCGCAGCTGAAAACTCCTTCTATAGAAAGACAAGAGGATCTGTAATCCCCAAACTACCACCTAATTATTATCATGCCAGGCTGTAAAACCACAAGGATCTGATGAAACTCTGCCAGTGGCCCCATTGGGGCCAGACTGCCAAAGGAAGCGATCAACACGGATTTTCCGTAGATGACCAACAATCAGTTGCTGCAAATTTGGAAAAAAGTGTCCCGAATTATAAAATCCTTCAGCGAGGCAATTCTGGCTGTCTGAGCAAAGAATCTGCCACAATGGGAAGTGGCATGGTCAGTGTGCTACACGGGGAGACGATCGAGCAAAAGCTTAAAGTCGGATGGTGGACCATCTGCAATCCCGCAGACGTGCTTAATTGGCTCGTTGCTTGTCGATCGGATTTTTTGAAAATCACCGAATGAAAGGAAGCATCATGGCAAACCTCCAAGATAAAGTAGCAATTGTCACGGGTGGTACTAAAGGAATTGGCAGGGCCACGGCCAAAGCGCTGCTCGGCGACGGAGCCAAGGTGGTCATCTGTTCACGAAGCCAATTGGAGGTCGAGCAAAGCGTAGAAGTGCTCGGCCGCAACGCGGGAGAGAAGATTCGAGGCATCCCCTGTGACGTAGCGGATTACGATCAGGTCGAACGTCTGGTCCAATACTCGGCCGCACAATTCGGAGGGATCGACGTCCTAATCAACAATGCCGGCATAGGGATCTTTGGCAACATTGCGGAACTCGCGCCAGAACAATGGCACCAGGTAATCGATACGAATCTAACTGGTGTCTTCTATTGTTGCCGTGCGGCAATTCCTTACCTGCGGCGGCGAGGTGGGGGTTATATTATCAACATAAGTAGCTTGGCCGGGAAGAACCCTTTTAAGGGGGGATCAGCCTACAATGCTTCAAAATTCGGGCTAAACGGCTTCAGTGAGGCCATTATGCAGGACTTGCGATACGACAACATTCGAGTGAGCTACATTATGCCGGGCAGCGTCGACACCGAATTTGGCGCCCCCGGCGAAAAGAGCAATGCTTCATGGAAGCTCACCTCCGAAGACGTGGCACAAGTAGTGGTTGATCTGCTGCATCATGATCCTCGCTGTTTGCCTAGTTGCGTTGAAATGCGGCCCTCCAAACCGCCGCGGAAATAGGGAGACTAAATGCGAGAGCCCGATTAATAAGTTAAATGGCTTTCAAGGCCTGAGCCAAAAAGATTTGCCGTTCATCTTTTGGATTCTTTTCGCCTCCTCTGATTCAGTTTCTTAAATAGCAATGATTCGATCAGCAACCGTTGGTCCTCCAACCTGGGCCACATGGGGGACCATGCGCCCAATTGGGAGCCCCAAACAGCTGACTGGTGATGCATGGCATCTCTTCTATTGAAGAATATTGAAAGTTAGGGCATAGTATGCTCTGCATTTTCGAGGGATTGCAAGGGTTTGCCCCGCATCCTTGACTCATTCCGATAGCTCATGCCCCTGTGGTGACTGGCCGCCAACCAATTCAGGTTCGACAAGATCATCTGCTATAATATCGGCTTCAGCCGGGGGAAAGGGGTCTGAGGGGAGAGAGAATTAATGGAATTGCAAGACATCATTCTTTCAAGGATTTCCTTGGAAGCGGCTGTAAAGCCGGAGCAGGTCAAGGCAACAGTTGCCCTCTTGGCCGATCAGGCAACTGTCCCGTTCATTGCCAGATACCGTAAAGAAGTGACAGCGAATCTCGACGAGGTTCAGATTCGCACCATTGCGGAACGGTTGGAATACTATCTTGATCTCCTGGCACGCAGAGAAACCATTCTCAAATCGATTGAAGACCAGGGAAAACTCTCGGATGATTTGAAGCAGAAGATATTGGCTTGCTATGAGAAACATGAGTTAGAAGATCTCTACCTTCCCTTCAAGCCGAAGCGCAAAACCAAGGCTTCACTTGCCATCACTAGAGGGTTAGATCCTCTAGCACGGTTTATCTGGGCGCAGTCTCCCGGCGAGAAGAGTATTGAGGAACTAGCCGATACTTTCGTAAATACGGAAAAAGAGGTCAACACTCGCGAAGAGGCAATTGAGGGGGCTCTTCACATCATAGCCGAATGGATCTCTGAGAACCTGGAGTTCCGTAGGGGCCTCCGGGACATCATGCTCCAGGAAGGGGTTGTGGTTTCGAAAGTGGTCAAAGGGAAAGAAGATCAGAAGACCAAGTTTGAGATGTATTATGATTTTCGGGAACCTGCATCAAAAATCCCCTCTCACCGGATGTTGGCCATCCGGCGTGGCGTAAAGGAACAAACTCTGTCTTATACGATAGAGATTGACTCAGAACGGGCATTGCGCCTCATTCAGAACCAGGTAAGCCAAGATCCTCAATCGCCGTTTGCTCCATATTTGGAAAAGGCCGTCAGGGATTCTTACGAGCGTTTGCTCCTTCCCAGTATCCAGGCTGAGGTGCGGTCGATTCTCAAGGAACGCTCCGACCTCGAGGCCATCGAGGTTTTCGAGGCCAATCTCTCTAATCTGCTTCTGGCACCCCCAGCGGGCCTGCTAACGGTCATGGGGATCGATCCAGGATACCGGACGGGCTGCAAAGTCGCCGTGGTCGACGAGACGGGTAAGTTCCTCGAGCATGCCACTATTTATCCTACGGAACCCAAGAAGAACATTGCCGGGGCTGATTGGACACTCTATAGGCTGGTACAAAAACACCAGATCAAGGCGATTGCGATCGGTAATGGAACTGCCTCCCGCGAGACTGACTCTTTCGTGAGAGATTTCATCCGCAAGTACCAAGGGGGTGAAACTTTTGTCCCGCCCCCCAAGCCTGAGAAAAGGGTTGTGACCCCACCTCCGGCTGAAACTCAATCCTTGTCAGCTCCAAGTTCGAGCGGAACTCCTTCGGAATCCATTACGGAAACTGGCAGCATTGGAGGGGGAGAATTGAAAGTTGAATTAGAGTCGGTGAGCGCTTCCGACCTAACAGAGGAGAATGAGTCTATTGGCACTGAAAAAGAGGGGGCTGTCCTGAATTCTGACCTGCCGGTAACCTCACAGCAGGTTCCAATAATGAACCTTGAACCCGATTTTCACCAGGCCACGCCCGGGGTAGGACTCGAGACCGAGCCAACAAATGCCGCGACGAATGACCGTCAGGATGCTCTCGTCGAGGAGAAGGCCAGTCCGCAAGCCCCTCTTCAGACCTCACAACAGCCAATGGATAAAAGACATTCCATTTTCTCGATTACGGTAAATGAATCAGGAGCATCTGTTTATTCTGCTTCTGAGGGAGCGCGCCGCGAATTCCCCCGGTTGGACGTGACAGTTCGTGGTGCTATATCGATCGCCAGGCGCCTCCAGGACCCTCTGGCGGAATTAGTGAAAATTCACCCCAAGTCCATCGGAGTGGGTCAATATCAGCACGATGTGGACCAGAAGCGGTTGAAGCAAGGTTTGGAGTCCACAGTCGAGTCTGCGGTCAACCATGTTGGTGTGGATCTCAATACAGCTTCTTACGAACTGCTGCAATACGTATCTGGCCTTAACAAGGGGCTGGCAAGGAATATCGTGGAATATCGCCACCAGAGGGGTCCCTATACGTCGAGAACCAGGCTCATGGAAGTTCCCGGTTTTGGTGAGAAATCGTTTGAGCAGGCAGCAGGATTCCTGCGAATCAAGTCCGGTGAGAATCCGCTGGATGCCACGGCCGTGCACCCGGAGTCCTATCCAATTGTCGAGCGTATTGCTCAGGTACTTGGGGTTTCTGTATCTGAGTTGGTCGAAAGCGGTCGGAAACTGGTAGAGCACGTCGACGTAAAGCAGTTCATGGATGAAAAGGCGGGAGTTTTCACTTTGAACGATATTAAACAGGAACTCCTGAAGCCCGGGCGCGATCCAAGGGATCAGTTCGTCGTGCCGGCATTCCGCGACGATGTCAAAGAGGTTTCCGACCTGAAAGACGGAATGGTCCTAGAAGGAACTTTCACCAATTTCGGGGCTTTTGTGGATATTGGAGTCCATCAGGATGGCCTGGTTCATGTCTCGGAGCTCTCAAATCGGTTTGTTAAAGATCCCCGCGAGGCCGTGCACGTTGGAGAGATTGTCAAGGTCAAGGTAATTGGCGTTGATGTAGCCATGAAAAGAATATCCTTGTCCATGAAAGCCTTGCTTCCCAAGCCCAAACGGCAACGGCCGCAGAGGAGTGAGAGAAGGGCCAAAAGACCGGTACTGCCTCAGATTTCCGTCAATGTCAATGTAAGGCAGATTCAAGAGTCTGATCACTTGCCCAAGCCCTTGGAAAAACCCAGGACAATGGCTCCCAAAAAACTGCCCAGGCCGGTGAACCCCAATCCTCCCAGGCCTAGGAACCCGTCCAGAGCGGAATCCAAAGAACCGCCCAGGAGGGAGCGTCCACTGGGGAGTCTCGGTAAACCCGACACCCAACAGGCTCAGAGCCTCTCCTTTGCCGAGAGGATCCGCTTGTTACAGGAGAAATTTGGCGGAATCCGTTAGGCTAGGGGTTCATCGAAAGAATTGACCGCTGACAAACCTCCATGAGGCAGTCTCCGATTTCCTGCCGGCTTTTTCTAATCTTCATCCTGGCTGTTTCCGTCATTTATCTTCACACTATTTATCGTTCTCCTCTGAATACGATCTATGCAGAGAAAGAAAACCCGCTCCTCTTTTATGCGTCATATGACAAGAATCCGATCGCTGACGTGGCATTCGGCGAGGAGAGCCCATTGGCTAACCAGAATCTCAAAGTAGTCCAGGAGGGAAGAAAAGGGGGAGCTCTCTTACTGGATTCTGATTCCGTGATTTCCTATGACGCACCCGGAAACGTCTATTCTGAGCGGGGAACCGTTAGTATTTGGTGGAGACTGGATGAACCGCTGGATCGCATCCCCTTCTCAATAGTGCGAATCAGTAAGGCACAGGATTCAACGCCGGACTTTACTTTTGCCGATCTTCAATGGAACGGGGAACGGTTGCGACTCTGGTTTCGAGACCAGGAATCCCGGGTCCATTCTGTCTTAGCCAATGAACAAGGGCAGGTGACTGCTGGGCGATGGTACCACCTGGCATTCACATGGGACGAATTGGGAGGGATTCATTTGTATCTGGATGGCAGGGAAGTTGCTTCAGAGAAATCCGAAGTATTTCTGTTTTGTAGTCTTGACCAGGTAGGAATCCATACCAGCGTCCTCTCTCCGAGGGAAACACGCGGAAACGGCCGAAGAGCGTACATTGATGAATTGCGATTGTTCGGTTCGGCGTTAAGTGAGAAGTCGATTCAGGATTTGAACCAGGGAGGGGTAGGCAGGGCAGGGGCGATGCCGCCTGTAGCAGACACAAGCCCCGAGTTTTGGAAAACGCACTGGAGAAAGCGGTTTGGATGGGACAACGCGGAGGCGATTCCAAGCATAAAGTCTCCCTCAATGGTTCGACAACTTCCAATCCTGGAAGGAACGGACGCTCGCAAGTTCTCCATCAGTGCATTTGACGGGCTCCCCGAAACCTATTGGCCGGGGGAATTTCCAACCTATCCCGATGCAGGGAAGACACTGGAACTGAAGCTGGCAGAAGAACCATTTAATTACATGGTTCTCGAAGGGAGTCTCGCGGGTCGAATCATCCCGGCCAAGGGCCAGCAGAAACCCCTCATGGAACGGTCTGCTTCCGCGGATCCGATCTCAAGACTCATCCTTAAAACGCCTCAAGTGACCCCCTTTATACAGGTTCAGCGGCAATCCGGGACTCTCAAGAAGCTGAGCTTCTTTCAGGTCCAGGTTTCGCCTCCAGAGCCAGCCAGTGGGTCTTCAGCCAGCCCACCGTCTTCAAACCGGGTCTCCTACCGTCTCTTGCCTCGAGCACAAGCTGCCGCTCTCCCCGGAGTATCACGCAGCCAGGTTTCTTCGTTGTATGGCGTGGATCTGAGAATTGCGCGTCACTATCTTCCCCCGGATCGGGAAAGCTGGGTTGGGGTCCCCAATGAAGTCTTCCAGGCTCCAGAAGCTTCAGCAAGTGCTACCGCTGGACTTCACTATCTCCATGTCATTCTGCCACCTCTGCTGCAGCATACAGCATTAGATGCACTTAAGTTGAGGCTGAATCCGGGCAACCAAAAACTCAGTGAAGAAGCGGTTGTCAATATCGCGATCAAAGACCCGGTGGTTCCAAGGCGGGATTTAATGAATGTCGACCTTCGCATCCCTCCTGCCGGACCCTGCTCAGTTGTGCTCGATTTCCAGGACATTGTTTTGCCCGCAGGAACACCACTCTGGTTGACGATTGCCGGCAACCAGAGCGATTTTGCAGAGAAATTCCTGACCGGTGCTGAGGTAGAAGTCTGGTTGGCCCAGACCGGCGTTGGAGAGCGCGCTGTGAGTTCGAAACGAGAATACTTATCTCAGCGCTTGAACATGCTCCGTGACGATTTTCAGATTGCCAGCCCGACCAGATTCTGGGCGGTTTCTGACCAAACCAAACTTAGGCGCCAGTGCCGGATCGTCGATGAGCTGAATAACCTGGTCGACGACGTCCTGCGCACGGATTCAAAGGAATCAACAGCCCTGGCGTATCTGAGATGGACCGGGAGAAACGAGGCGCCTCCGGATCTTAAGTTGCGTGAAAACCCTGACCGAGATGTGCCACTCTGGGCATTCCAGCAGCTCAACCTCGTCAGTCAGTTCCGGCAAATCGTGGATTGGTGGGTAAGAAACCGGCAGATTTCAAGCGGGGAATTTGGGGATGGTATCCCACAGGATACATCGTTAGCTGCAAACTGGCCCGGGGTCGAACTAATGGAGGGACCCGCCGAGCAGATTCGGGCGTCTAATCGGTCATTGGTTGAAGCTTGCTATCGCCAAGGGGCACTGAAGAATGGGATAAACGGGTCTCTCGCTGGTCCTCTTGACGCATATCATCAGGGAATCGGCATCCTTACCGCAGCAGCGCTTCTCGACTACGGCAACCCCACCTGTGTGGAACGAATCATGGAAGCAACTCGGCAATACGAGCGTCTGACCTCCGTGAACAAAGCTCAACACAGACACTTTTGCTCATCGCTTTTCTCAGCGACCGATCTCATGGAAGAGGCTCTATATGCGAAGGAAGATCCCCATAGCGCACTGATGTGGCAACCCGGTCTCTTCCTGGCCTGGTACAATGGAAACCCCATCTTAATCCGGATCATGTCTGAACATGCGGATGCCCTGTTGAATCACTGGCAGAAACAACGGTATCCTCAGTTGACCCGCGGAGTCCGTTTCTTTGATGATGCACCGCTAGGTCGCGGTGTACCCGATCCGGAACTGGTCGATTTTTTCTGGGGCATTTACCGTTTGACTGGCAATTCCAAGTACCTCTCACTACTCGACAGAATGGCTACGATGGGAGACATCGGATTGGCCGAATCTATCAGCGGGAGATGGCTGGACTCTGTGGAGGCAGAGGTTTACAGGAATTACGTCGAGGAGCAGGTACGAAAACGTACCATCTGGGATCGCAACTTGTCAGGGGATGAATCTGGCCTTTTGGCGAGGCA
>Ga0335070_10012206_pt1 | contig 10027 bp, 8 predicted proteins | sample Lox_Sample_13_FD_206722 | JGI IMG/M metagenome (GOLD analysis project Ga0335070, IMG submission 206722) | Soil microbial communities from Loxahatchee National Wildlife Refuge, Florida, United States - Lox_Sample_1.3 | ecosystem: Environmental > Terrestrial > Soil > Wetlands | place: USA: Florida... | reverse complement strand
GCATTGCATCCCCGAGCGGGTCGGCCTTGGGGTTCTATCGACCGCCCTGGGCGACTCCCCGCGGTACTTTCTGCTGATGGCGGGAGCGGGGCTCGACGCCGAGATCGTCTATCACTTGGACCAGGGACTGAAGGACGCGTTCGGGAAGGTGGCGTACTGGATCGCGGGCCTTTCCCGGTTTGGCCGGCGCTTGCCCGAGTTTGTCGTGGAGACCGAAGGCAACTCGTATCGCGCGAGTTTCGCGCTTGTGAGCCGTGTGCGCAACTACGGAGGCGACCTGGAGATCGCGCCATCCATTTCACTTGTCGACGATGAGTTCGAGGTCGTGCTGTTCCAGGGAACCAATACCGTCCCGTATATGAAGTACATGCTAGGCGTGCTGGCGCGCCACATTGAAAATATGCGGGGCGTCACCATCCTGCGTACTCGCAAGGCGCTGTTCTCAGGCGCCGAGAGGGGACAGGTTTACGTTCAAGTGGATGGCGAGTCGGCCGGAGTCATTCCTGCGACAGTTGAGCTTGCTCGAGGCGCTCTTACTTTGTTGGTGCCTCCCAACTTCCGGACTCGCAGGCCCGCGCGCATCGAGGATCCGGCTTGGACAACCTCACCCACACGCTGACAGGCCTGGCGTTGAGCCGAGCCGGTCTGAATCGCTGGCATCCGCACGCCGCCGTTCTGTTGATGCTTTCAGCCAATGCGCCCGACAGCGATATCGTCGTCGCGGCGCAAGGGGGCTTGGCCTATTTCGAGGCTCATCGCGGCATTACCCACGCGATTGTGTCGGTTCCGGTGATGGCACTGCTCTGCGTTCTCGTGGTCGCGGCTTTCACGCGCAGCGTGCGAGGCTGGATCGCGGCTTGGGTCTTGTGCGTGACCGGGGTTGCGAGCCATCTGCTGCTCGACTGGACGAACGCCTATGGTATTCGCTTTCTCCTGCCGTTCTCAGGTCAGTGGTTTCGGCTGGATCTCAACAATCTCATCGACCTATGGATTTGTGGCGTTCTATTGCTCGCGTGCGTCGGTCCATGGCTCGGACGGTTGGTCAGCTCTGAGATCGGCGCGCCCGCCGGATCGGGCCGCGCACTGGCAATTTTCGCGCTGACGTTCTTCGTCGTTTACGATTTCGGCCGATGGCTCGCGCACCAGCGTGCTATTGAGACCTTGAATTCGCGCGTCTACCAAGGCGGTCCGCCGATCCGTGCTGCAGCTTTTCCCGTGTCGTTTGCGAATCCGTTGGAGTGGTCGGGCTGGATCGAGCGGCCGGATTTTGTCGAGCATTTTTCGATCAATCTCCGCGAGGACTTCGATCCGACGGCGGGCATGGTGATCGCGAAGGCAGGGCCGGATCCAGCGATTGACGCCGCCCGCCAGGCGATGCCTGTGGAGGCGTTTCTCAAATTCGCTCAGTTCCCCTTGTGGCAAGTCTCCCCGCTGGCGGAACCGCCGGGTGCCCGGCAGGTCGCAGTGCGCGACTGGCGCTTTCCCTTCACCGCGAGCGCGACGGTGGATTCGCTCAACCGCGTGGTGTCGTCGTCATTCCACTATTAACAGCAATGCAGCGCGCGAATTGCTAGATCGTTTCCAATTCCTCTTCGAGCAGCTGTTTCTGATACAGGTCGGCGTAGTAGCCGCCGTTGGCGACCAGCTCGGCGTGCGTGCCCTGTTCGACGATTTCGCCGTGCTCGATGACGAAGATACGTTGCGCGTTGCGCACTGTCGAGACACGGTGCGAGATGAGGATCGTAGTGCGGCCGCGCATCACGCCCGACAGGCTGGTGAGAATGCGCTCTTCGGTCAACGTATCGACGCTCGAGAGCGCGTCGTCCAGAATCAGGATGCGCGGATCGCGCAAAATGGCGCGCGCGATCGCGACGCGCTGCTTCTGGCCGCCGGAGAGCGTCAGGCCTCGTTCGCCGATCATGGTCTGGTAGCCGGCTGGAAATCCCTCAATGTCCGGCGCAAGACCCGCAAGCTCTGCAGCGCGCCGGATGTCTTCCTCGGACGCCGATTCGACACCGAGCGCAATGTTTTCGGCCAGACTGGCGCTGAATAAGAACGTCTCCTGCGGCACGAAGCCGATCTGATGCCGGAGCCATTCCGGATCGAGGTCGCGCAGGTTGATGCCATCCAGAAAAACCTCGCCGCCCGTGGGATCGATCAGCCGCGGGATCAGGCTGACAAGGGTGCTTTTGCCGCTTCCGGTGTGGCCAACTAATGCGACCGTGCTGCCGGCCGGAATCTCGAGATCCACATTTCGCAGCGCGGCGCCCGCGGGATATTCGACCGCGACACCGCAAAATTGCAGCGCTCCTGCGGGCACTGGCTGTATCTCTCGAAGCGCGCGCGGAGCCGTGATGGTCGGCTTTTCGCTCATCATCTCCATGATTCGGCCCCACGACGCGGTGCCGCGCTGCATCAGGTTCACCACCCAGCCGAGCGCGATCATCGGCCACACCAGCATTCCCATGTAGGTGTTGAACATCACGAAGCTGCCCAAAGAAATTTGGTGCTGCAACAGGCGGTAGCCGCCCGCGAACAGTACCAGCAAAAAGCCACCGCCGATCAGCGCCTGCAGCAGCGGCATGAATAGAGCGGAGAGCCGCGCCAGCCGTATGTTTTCGTGCACGTAGTCCTGGTTCAGCTGCGCGAATTTCTTCAGTTCCGCCGCCTCCTGCGCGTAGGCTCGAATCACGCGAACACCCGAAAGGTTTTCCTGCACGCGGCTGCTGATGTCCGAGAACATCCTCTGGATGGATTCGAACCGGTCGTGAATGCGGCTGCCGAACAGAATGACCACCACGCTGATCACGGGCGCGGGAATCAGGCAGATCAGAGTCAGCTTCCAGTCTGTCGCCAGCATCACGGCAATGGTGAAGAGCGAGAGGAACATCGTCTCGGTCCAGTACATGAGCCCAGGACCGAGCATCATCCGCACGGCGTTGAGGTCATTGGTCGCGCGCGCCATCACGTCGCCGGTGCGATATCGCGCATAGAAGTCAGAGGACAGCCGGACCAAATGCGAAAAAAGGTCGTTTCGCAGCTCGTATTCGATGTCGCGCGAAATGCCGATCAGGATGACGCGCATCCAGTATTGAAAAACTCCTTTAACCGCGGAAATCACGATTAGCAGGGCAGCGAACTCGAAGATCAGGCTGACGCGGAACCCGCGCGTAAGCGAGTCGATGCCGCCGCGAATCACCAGTGGGAGGGTTGCATGCAGAACGTCGCGCATGAGCAGCGAGCCCATTCCCAAAGCCAGCCCGCCGCGATGACGCCAAAGATACGGGCCGGCGGTTTTTATGACCGTGCGCATTCTACAAACCTATCCACGTCGCGGCCGTCTTCATCCATTCGACCACGAAGATCTTTTGGGCGTCGCGGCTCTTCCACCAGCTATCCGGTTCGAAGAATCGGTCCGGCGCGCTGACCATCCGGATTTCCAGATCGCGCGCCTTGGATCGGTAGATGTTCCCGGCGCGGCGCGTGTGGTAGTTGCTGGTCACGATATCGATGCGATGCGCTCCCAGCCGCCGTAATTCGGCAAGCACGGCGTCGGCCTCGGACTTGGTCGACCGCGCGTCGTTGGGAAGCGCTATGAAATAGGATTCCGGATAGCCGCGCGCGGTTGCAAACGCGATGGCTAAATCCGATTCGTGGTGACCGTACGCTTCTGCGGGGCCGCTGATCAGCGCTTTGGGCGCGATGCCTTTGCGGACCAGGTCAGCGCCGGTCAGAATCCGATTGCCCGAGAAATCACCGGCGAGTACAACGATCATGTCGGCTGGCGCGGCCCCGTCGGCCTTCACCAGGAATCCGCCGAGCAGCGCAAGCCACAGCCGCGCGGTGATCACAACAAAAGCAACGACGGCCAGGATCCCGAGGAACCAACGTAAGCCGCTTCGGCTGCGACTCACCGCGGAGTTACTTGTCCTCGGAGGAGGCAGTCTGATCCAGATGACTGCCGGACTTCAGCTTCTGGAACAGCCGCTCGACTTCGGCCTCGTCTTCCGGAAGCAGCAATTGCATGCGCGGCGGGGGCAGCTGCTTTCGGGCGGCGGAAGCAGTGATGGCTTCGCCCCAGAACTGGCGATAGGGCACGCCATCGATCAGCGCCTCGCGCGAGTACCGGCGGAGGGTGCGCAGCAGGCCGCTGGAGGACTCGGGGTCGCCCGGAAAGACGATTAGACAATGGCTTTTGTCGGCTAGGGTCAGCCGGACCATGAGCGGAGTAGCGGCACTCCGATCGAGGCGCCGGATTTGCTTCCACGGAATCGAGGTGCGGCCGATCTTGATGTGGCTTTCGTAGATTTCCACCGCCGGCCGCGACGCCATATAGAGGACCAGGATTGCGGTGATCAGCGAAAGGCCTGTAGCGATCCAGCAGAGCGGGGATTTCAAGGAGAGCCAGGCGGACAATCCGCTCAGCGCCAAAGCCACAACGCCGGCCCACGCGTAATGGCGCGGAACACGGTAGCGTGAGATTGGCACTGGCACACTTTCAGACTAACCCGCCTCAGTCCCCGCGTCAATGCGCCATTTTCTTAGTACTGTGAAGCTGGCCCACAACGAGACGGGATTATTCAAAAGAACGCGTTATGATAATTGCCATTGACAAAGTGGCTCAACGCTCGCCGGTCTCTGATTGCTGCGATGGTAATTGGCGGCGTCTGGAGCGCACTCGCTGACGCGCAGGTTCCAGGCGGCGCGACAAGGTCTCTATTCGGGATCGCTCTCACTGGAAAAGCTGCAGCTTTGCTGGAAGAGGTCGAGCAGCTTTTCGGTCATGAACTTCGTGAAGAGTTGACTGATGATCCGGAAGGCATGTCAGGGCGTTCTAAAGTCGATCACGATGGGGTGCCGACAATTTCCGTTGATCGCTACCATGGCAAGCAGATCGATGTCATCGTCCACGAGTTGTACCATTTGAAACTCCGCGCGCAGGGTTATCCAACAATCTTCTGGCTGTATCCGCGGGGTATGAATAACGCAGCGAGTCGGGCTGGGACCGCGCAGCTGGCGGCACAGGTGCACGACCCGATTGAACATTATTTGTTCTACGAAACCGTCCGATCCTGGGGAATCAATCCGGGCGAGACCTTCGAAAAGCACACCGCAAAAATGTTGGCGGATGATTCGCTTGCCGCTCTCTACCGAGCGATGGATGACGACGCAGCAGCGCTCTACTATTTTAAGGTTCGGCTTGAAGTGGCAGACAGCCCATTACTCCACAACATCCAGCAGGCGCTTCGCAGCGCCGGGAAAGAAAGCAGCATTGAATTCGGAGAGAAGCTGAGCGAATTGGTAATCGACGCTAAACCCAATTCCCCGCGGAAGGCAATGGAGGCGACCATCGACGTTCTGAACATGTTTTACAAAGGCAGGTTCATATTTGCACAGCGGCCCTGGATCACTGTTCAGCTCGGGAAGAATGTTCAAAGGAGGGCGCAGATTCAGATCGTGCTTTGGCAATAATTCTCGCCACGCATCACCGTTGTTCACAAGCAAGGCGCCATTTTCTCAGTGACGTGAAGCCGGTCCACGCGTAGTGAATTCCACTCCAAATTGTTGCCGCGACCATCAAACCCAGCGCCAGCCGAACCGGCGCGGGAATGCCGGCGCGATCCCCCATGACCACGAGCGCCGCCGCGATTTGGAAGAACGTGCTGATCTTGCCCCAAACGGATGGAGGAAATTGGCGAATGGTGGTGAACGCGAGGCCGTAGCCTGCCATGCCGAGAATCAACAGGTCTCTGCCGAAGACAAGCAGAACCATCCACAACGGGATCGCCTGTGCCACTCCTAAAGCGACGTAAATCGCAACCAGCAGGATCTTGTCGGCGATAGGATCGAAGTACGCGCCTACGCGCGTCGGCTTTCCTGCGTGCCGCGCTAAGAATCCATCGATGACATCGGTGAAGCCTGCGGCGAACAGAACAATCAGCGCGCGCGTCCAACGCCCGTGTACGATATCCATCGCGACAACGGGCGCGAGCAGCAACCGAAGCAGCGTGAATAGATTTGGGGCGTTGATCAACCCTTAAGCTAGCACCGACGCCTAGGAAACGAGGGCGTGAGCGACCCGGGTGGCAAGCTGATCGAAACTGATCATTTCGTAGAGCGAGGGGTCAGACATGATGCGCGCAACCAGCGCGGTGTGCATGGCGTGCCCGGCGCGTTCGGCGATAACGTGACCGAGCAGCGGCTTGCCAATCAGCGCAAGATCACCGATCAGATCCAGCGCTTTGTGACGGCAACATTCGTCCGGGAAGCGGAGGCCTTCAGGGTTCTCAACGCGCTCACGATTGAAACACACTGCGTTCTCGAGAGCGGCGCCACGAATCAGACCCATGTTGCGCATCTGATCCAGCTCGTGCGCGAAACCGAACGTGCGCGCCGGCGCGATCTCCTGCGCATAGCGCTCGGGGGTCACTTCGAGATCGAGCGACTGGCGCCCGATCAGCGGATGATCGTAGAACACGTCGCAGGTGAGCAGGAATCGGTCCGAGGGCAGGATCGAGATGCGCTTGCCGCCATTCTCCACCATGATCGGCCGCCGAATCCGCAGGAAGCGCTTCCGGCGCCGGTACGATTTCAGACCGGCTTCGCGAAGCAGGTCCACAAACGGTGAACCACTGCCGTCCAGAATCGGAACCTCCAGATTGTCGATCTCCACGTAGGCATTGTCGACGCCGGTACTGTAAAACACGCTGAGGAGATGTTCCGTGGTCGAGATCAGGACGCCCTGCCGCATCAGGCTGGTGGCATAGCTGACCCGCGCTACGTAGCGCCAGCTGGCCGGGACCTGGAAGTTATCGAGGTCGGTGCGGACAAAAACGATACCGGTGGACGGGGGCGCGGGAAGGATTCGAATGGAAACGGGAACGCCGCTATGTAAGCCGACGCCTCGAGCCTCGACCGGTCGCTGGACCGTGGTCTCAAACCGCACGGCCAACTCCAGGGGATGGCCCGGTTCTATGCTGCATCTAGGATTACCAAACGAAGCCATTCTAACAGCGAGTTAAACCCGGTCGCTAGCTTTTTGATTCAAAAAGGCTTGTAAAGTTTTGCGTGTTGTAAAAAGGCCACACTCAGGATAATTTTGTGTAGCCGAAACGGTCCAGTTCCCACGCTCCGCCTGTGGAAATCTTTAGTTCAGGAGCCAGCGGTATAGCGCTCCCAGACCCTGGCCGCGCTCGCAATCGCTGGCGAAAATCAGGGATCGAGAGTCGATGGTCCAGGCTGGCGAGTAGCTGTTGCAGCTGCCTTGGGTGACCGGGCTTTGGGAACCGCTGCGGAGACTCCGAACCCAGATCTGTTTGGTTCCGTCCCGCTCGACCGTATAGGCGAGCCAGTTGCCGTCGGGAGAGATGGCGGGTTCGGTGTGATCGCCAGAGTCACGCGTAAGTTGAATGGCAGCCGCCTCCGGCGACGCGGCGAAGATTTGCGAACTACCGAGCAGTCCCATCGAGAACACCAACTTCTCGCCGTCTGGAAACCAATTCACGTCGTGCACGGGGCCGGAAGTGGAAACTCGTTCAGCCGCGCCATGGTGGTAAACCACGATGCGGTCATGGTCGACGAATGCGAGCTTCTGGCCGTCGGCTGAAACGGAAGGATCGGTCGGTTCGAACGGCTGCGCGACCGCGGTAGTGAGCGACTTTGTCAGCGCGTCGTAGCGCATGAGCCGGGAATGCCCGCCCGACACCAGCTCTAAGTAGATCGGTCCGCCAGCTGCGGGAACGGATGGATGAAAAGCGTGTCCCGCGAAGCTGTACGTTTCGCTTGCACCGTCCGCGTGCACTAACTCATACCTGCCGGGGCCGATCGATGCAAACACTATGCCCGCCGAGGACACAGCGGGAGCGCCGGAGTAGATGGCTCCTCTGCGGACCATCGCGCGATCCATTGTGTCGGGAGGTTCGATGCGAAAACTCTGCATGCGCCGGTACGCGCTCCAGCCAGCGGCCAAAACCAGCGTCGCGGCCACACCGGTTGCAACCAGCGGCCGGAGCTTGCGGAGATACTGTGCCCCGAGCGCGAGGTACCAGCCCAGCAAAATCCAGACGGACAGAAACCACGGCATCCACGACGTCGGAGGCTGGATGGTCAGCGACAAGTAAACCGCGATCAGCGCGATTCGCGCCCGTGTGCCGCTTGTGTTCCAAAGAAGCGCGACCGTCACGAGCAGCATCACGCCCATGTACTGCACGCGGCTGGGACTGACGAACAGAAGCATCACCAGGAACCAGGCCAATTCTCGCCTCTGGTCCGTATTGCGGGAGCGAGGCATGCTAATCAGGCAAAACAGCGGCGCGGCGAGCGTGATTAAAGACTGGATGAAGAATGCGGCTGCGGGAATGTTCGCGATCGGATGCGGATTGAGCTCGGGCTCAAGCACGAATGCATGCCGCAGCATGTTTGAGACGGTCGTGAGCCCGGGCGCATATGGATCGGTGCTTTCCCCTCCAAGCGCGCGCGGAAGAACTGAAGTGAGGTAGTACAGATTGTCGCTCCAGCCGTAAATGCCGACCGAAAGGAGAGCGAGCGCACTGCCGGCTGTGATCATTCCTGCGACCGCCCGCCATTGGCGCTTCCAGGCGAAGTAAAGCAGGAACGGTCCAGCGTAGAGCTTCAGCACAAAGACCAAGCCGAGCAAAATCCCGGCGCCGAACTCCTGGCCGCGCAGCAACAGCCAGAAGCTTGCGGCGAGCAGAATCAGAATGAAAATGTAGTACTGGCCGAACACGAAATTCCGCGACAGTGCCGTGTAGCCGGCGGTCGCGAGCAGCAACAGCCCGGAGCAAGGCAGTTTCCCGAGCCTGGCGAGAAGAACGATCGCGGCGATCAGAAGAATCAGGTTAGCTGCTAGCCAAGCCCGCTTGGCAGTCATGGGCGCGAGCCCCGAGAGCGGCAGGATCGGAAGCATGGTCAGCGGCGAGTGAGGGATGTAGCCACCGAGCTGGCGCTCCCAACCGGCATAGTTCATCTGTCGTTGGAACCAGGTCCAGTCGTAGAATTTCCGGAGCGGTGCGTGGTGCCGCGCGAGAACCGCGGCCGTATAGTAATTGGGAAAATCCGTTTCGACGTGGGTCCAACCCTGGCGCACGGCGGGGTAAACCACAAAAACAATTCCGGCAGACGCACCGAACCGCAGCAGCCAGCGAAGCACAACTATCAGCTTAGCGGCCCGGCGACGTTAACCGGATGATAAGCTTCAGGCCGACAGATATTGCGACACGGCGCCAAACGCCGGGTTCGGCGGACCCGCCGGCACCCTAGTGAATCGAGGGTTACGTCGGCGCTGCGCGCTATGCTGTTGCTAGTGCCGAAGCGCTCTCGTCTGTTTCTGATCGACAGCTATGGATTCATCTTCCGCGCCTACCACGCGCGTGCCCGCAGCGCAGCCCCTCCGATGCGCACGACACACGGTCTTCAGACCGAGGCTGTCTACATTTTTCACAACATGCTGCGGAAGCTACGCGCAACGTATCACCCCGAGTACATCGCCGCGGTCTTCGAATCAGGCAAAACTTTTCGCGAAGAGACGTACGCCGAGTATAAGGCCAACCGCGCTCAGATGCCGCCTGACCTAGCCGAGCAGATTCCTTACATCCGGCGCCTGCTCGAGGTGATGCATATCCCGATCCTGCAATACGAGGGGTTTGAAGCCGACGACGTGATCGGCGCGATCGCAAAGCGCGCCAGCGAAGACAACGATGTGGTCATTGTGTCAAGCGATAAGGACATGCTTCAGCTCGTCAACGACCGGGTTCATATGTACAACCCAGTAAAAGAGGACGTCTGGTACGACCCGGAGACGGCCGAACAGTACATGGGCGTGAAGCCCACACAGGTAGCGGACATGTTAGCGCTGATGGGCGATTCGGTGGACAACATTCCTGGCGCCCCCGGCATCGGCGACAAGGGCGCGCGCGACCTCATCCAGCGCTTCGGGTCCGTCGAGGAAGCGATCGAACACGCCGCAGAAGTCGAGCGGAAAACCTATCGGGAAAGTCTGCAAAACAAT
>Ga0335070_10012205_pt1 | contig 10027 bp, 11 predicted proteins | sample Lox_Sample_13_FD_206722 | JGI IMG/M metagenome (GOLD analysis project Ga0335070, IMG submission 206722) | Soil microbial communities from Loxahatchee National Wildlife Refuge, Florida, United States - Lox_Sample_1.3 | ecosystem: Environmental > Terrestrial > Soil > Wetlands | place: USA... | reverse complement strand
AATTCAAGGCCAAGTACGGTCGCGATCTGACTCCGCCCAAGACCTGGGACGAGCTGAAGCAGATCGGCGAGTTCTTCCAGGGCCGCGAGATCGACGGCAAGAAGGTCTACGGCATGGCGATCTACACGGAGCGCGGCTCCGAAGGCATCACCATGGGCGTGACCGCGGCGCTCTATGCCTGGGGCTTCCAGTATCAGGATCCCAACAAGCCCTATCACATGGATGGGTTCGTCAACAGCAAGGACGCCGTCGCGGCGCTCGATTTCTACAAGTCCCTCTACAAATGCTGCGTTCCACCCGGTCACTCCGACGCCTACATGACCGCCAATCTCGACGCCTACAAGTCGGGCCAGGTGGCGATGCAGATGAACTGGTTCGCCTTCTTCCCCGGCATCGTGAAGGATCCGGACGTCGGCGGCGACAAGTCCGGCTTCTTCGTCAATCCGAGCGAGAAGGTCGAGGCCTCGACGCTCGGCGGCCAGGGCATTTCGGTGGTCAGCTATTCCGACAAGAAGGATCTGGCTCTCGAGTACATCAAGTGGTTCGCCCAGCCTGACGTGCAGAAGAAGTGGTGGAGCCTGGGCGGCTATTCCTGCCACAAGGCCGTGCTCGAAGCGCCCGACTTCGCGCAGTCGGCACCGTTCGCGTCCGACTTCCTCAAGGCGATGAGCCATGTCCAGGACTTCTGGCAGGAGCCGACCTATGCCGAGTTGCTCCAGGCGATGCAGAAGCGCGTGCATGATTTCGTCGTGGCCGACAAGGGTACGGCGCAGGAGGCACTCGATAAGCTAGTCGAGGACTGGAAACAGGTCTTCATCGACGACGGCAAGCTGACCGAATAGCATAACGTCTTACGCCGGATTCCGGCCTGCGCCCTCCCGGGGGTGCCGGTCGGGCCCGGCGGGGGACCAGCAGGACAGGCCGGATCTCTGCGGGGACGCTTCCTTTCATGACCGACGCTACCAACATCGCGCCTTCCGGCGGTGTCGCCCAGACCGGGCGCAGCCAGCGGGCCCGGACCGCCCCGGTCATCGGCGCCAAGCTGAAAGGCTTGAGCGACCGCTCGATCGCCTGGCTCTTCATCTCGCCGACGATCCTGCTGCTGCTGGCGATCAACATCTTCCCGCTGCTCTGGGCGATCTATCTGAGCTTCACCAACTACCGTGCCAACAAGCCGGGCGCGCCGATCAAGTGGATCGGCCTGCGCAACTACGAGCAGATCCTCGGCAGCGACGATATCTGGGGCTACCTTCAGGTCACGGCGCATTTCGTCGTGTTCTCGATTGCATTGCAGGTGATCCTGGGTTTCGGCCTGGCGCTCCTCATCAACAAGCGCTTCAAGGGCCATGCCACCTGGACCACCGTCATCCTGCTGCCGATGATGCTGTCGCCGGCCGTGGTGGGCTATTTCTGGACCTATCTGTTCCAGCCCCAGGCCGGCATCTTCAACTACATCGTGGGGTTCTTTGCCGGCATCGCGCCGGACAGCTTCACCATGATCGGCGATGTCGACCTCTCGCCATGGGCGATCGTCCTGGTCGATACCTGGATGTGGACGCCCTATGTGATGCTGATCTGTCTCGCGGGCCTGCGCTCGATCCCCGACTACATCTACGAGGCGGCCGAGATCGACCGCGCCTCGCAATGGCGCCAGTTCTGGCACATCACGGTGCCGATGGTGCTGCCCTTCCTGATGTTGGCGGTGTTGTTCCGCGCCATCGAGAACTTCAAGATGTTCGACATGGTGGTGGACCTGACCTCGGGCGGCCCGGGCTCGGCCACCGAGCTCGCCTCGATCAACCTCAAGCGCGAGGCCTTCGAGAACTGGCGCACCGGCTACAGCTCGGCCTTCGCCATCATCCTGTTCGTGACCGTGTTCGGCGCCGCGAACATCTATGTGAAATTCCTGAACAAGGTGAAGCAGCGATGAGCGCCGCGGCCGAAAGCGCCCGTACGGTGCTGGAGCCCAGCCAGCGCGCCAAATGGCTCTCGGGGGCGTTCGTCATCCTCTATGCACTGGTGGCGTCGGTCCCGCTGGTCTGGATCTTCATGACCGGCTTCAAGACGCCGCAGGACGCGATCCACTACCCGCCCAAGGTGTTCTTCGAGCCTTCGCTCGAGGGCTATGTGAACCTCTTCACCACCCGCACGCGCCAGACGCCGGAATATATGCAGAGCCTGCCGCCCCCGGAGACCTGGTACGACGCGCTGGTGCGCACCCGCAACATGGTGATCGCGGGCCCGTCGCCCTTCGGCGGGCGCTATGTGAACTCGCTGATCGTGGGCTTCGGCTCGACCTTCCTCGCGGTCTTCCTGGGCACGCTCGCCGCCTACGGCTTCTCGCGCTTCAAGGTGCCGATCAAGGACGACCTGCTGTTCTTCATCCTCTCGACCCGCATGATGCCGCCGATCGCGGTCGCGATCCCGATCTATCTGATGTATCGCGCCCTGGGCTTGAGCGACACCCATCTGGGCCTGATCATCCTCTATACGGCCGTCAACATCAGCCTCGCGGTCTGGCTGCTCAAGGGCTTCATCGACGAGATCCCGCCCGAGTACGAAGAGGCGGCGATGATCGACGGCTATACCCGCTTCCAGGCCTTCCGCATGGCGGTGCTGCCGCAGGCGGTGACCGGCATCGCGGCCACGGCCATCTTCTGCCTGATCTTCTCCTGGAACGAATATGCCTTTGCGCTGCTGCTCACCAGCGGCACCGCGCAGACGGCGCCGCCCTTCATCCCGACCATCATCGGCGAGGGTGGGCTCGACTGGCCGGCCGTGGGCGCGGGAACGACCCTGTTCCTGCTGCCGATCGTCATCTTCACCATCCTGTTGCGCAAGCATCTGCTGCGCGGAATCACCTTCGGCGCGGTGCGCAAATGACGATGCAGGGCACCGACAAGCGAGGCTGGCGACACTGGCTCCGGCGGGGGCCGCTGGAGAACATCGCCTGCGTCCTGATCGGCGCCGGCGTGATCATGCTGATGCAGCCCCTGGCGCTCACGCTTTTCACCTATTCCTTCACGGTCATCCTCGTGGGCACGCTCATGTTCGTGATCGTCAGCCATTTCCCGGAGTAGGCGATGGCCGAGATCCGCATCGAGAGCCTGCATCGGCGCTTCGGCGATTTCGTCGCGGTGCGGGATTCCAACCTGACGATCCGCAACGGCGACTTCTTCGTCCTGCTGGGTCCCTCGGGCTGCGGCAAGACCACCACCTTGCGCATGATCGCCGGGCTCGAGATCCCGACCTCCGGCCGGATCCTGCTCGACAGCGAGGATGTGACCTTCCTGCGTGCCTCGCATCGCGACATCGCCTTCGTGTTCCAGCTCTTCGCGCTCTATCCGCACATGAATGTCGGGCAGAACCTGGCCTTCCCGTTGAAGAGCCAGGGGACGCCCCGCGCCGAGGTCAAGACGCGCGTGGCCGAGGTGGCGAAGCTCTTGCGCATCGAGCATCTGCTGAACTCGCCGGTGGGCCGCCTTGCCGGCGGCGATCGCCAGCGCGTGGCGCTGGGCCGTGCCATCATCCGCCGGCCCAAGGCGTTCCTGATGGACGAGCCGCTCGGCACGCTCGATGCCGAGTTCCGCGACCTGATGCGCGAGGAGCTGCGCCAGCTCCATGACCGCATCGGCGCGACCACGGTCTATGTCACGCATGACCAGATCGAGGCCATGTCGATGGCGGATCAGATCGCGGTGATGGACAAGGGCGTGATTCTGCAAGCGGGCCCGCCCAACGAGGTCTATCGCCGTCCGGCCACCATGTTCGTGGCGGGCTTCATCGGCAGCCCGGCCATGAATTTCCTGCCCGTGATGGGGCCGGTGGCGGCGGGATCGCAGACGGTCGCCGTCAATGGCGCGAACGTCGCGATGCCGAAGCTGCGTGAACCCTTGGACCACGATCGCGGGGTGCTGGGTGCGCGGCCGGAGCATATGGAACTGGCGGACGCGGCTTCGTTCCGCGGTCGCGTCTTCGGCGTCGAGTATCTCGGCGCGCGCCAATTGGTCACGGTGGATACCTCCGTCGGCCGGGTCAAGGTGAGGGCCGCCAACACGGGCAAGGCGAAGGTGGGCGACACGGTGGGGATCGATTTTCGGAGCGAGGCGCTGGTCCTGTTCGACGGCAAGACCGAGCGCGCGCTCGCGAGCGATCTCATGAACGGCGCGCCGGTCGAGGGCCGGAGGGCCGCCCATGGCTGAGCTCGTCCTTGCCAACGTAACCAAGAGGTTCGGATCGGTGACCGCGGTCCGCGATCTCTCATTGACCGTCGCGGATGGCGAGTTCGTGGTGCTGCTGGGGCCGACGGGCGCCGGCAAGACCACAACGCTGCGGCTGGTCTCGGGGCTGGAGCGTGCTGACGCCGGCAGGATCTCGATCGCAGGCATCGACGTGACCAGGCTCGAGCCCGCGGCGCGCGACGTCGCCATGGTATTCCAGCAGTTCTCGCTCTATCCGCATTACACCGTCTATGACAACCTCGCTTTTCCCTTGCGCTCGCCCCTGCGCCGGCTGCCGGAGCCGCAGGTCGAGGAGCGGGTGCGGCAGGTCGCGGCAATGCTGCGCATCGAGTCCAAGCTGCAGAACAAGGCGACCCACCTCTCGGGCGGCGAGATGCAGCGGGTCGCCATCGGGCGCGCGCTGGTACGCGAGCCGGCCGCGTTCCTGATGGATGAGCCGCTCTCGTCGCTGGACGCGAAGCTGCGCGCGGATCTGCGCATCGAGATGAAGCGCATCCAGCTGGATCTCGGCGCCACCATCCTCTATGTGACGCATGACCAGGTCGAGGCCATGACGATGGCGGACCGGATCGGGGTCTTGCGCGAGGGCGAGCTGGTGCAGATCGGCACGCCGCGCCAGATCTATGCCGAACCCGACAGCCTCTATGTCGCCAACCGCCTGGGCTCGCCGCAGATCAACGAGTTGCCGGTGGGCGCGCTCGGCATCATGGATGGGCCCGCTGGCGCCGTGACCATCGGGGTTCGGCCCGAAGATGTGGTGCTGGGCGCCGGCGGCGTTCCGGCCCGGGTCCTGACGGTCGAGCCCTTGGGCGCCGAGACGGTGATCCTGCTCGAGGCGGGGGGCTCGCACCTTCATGCGCTCGCGGGACCAGGCGCGCCGCTGCACCCGCAGGACAGCACGAATTTGCGGGTCATTCCCGGCACCACCCTGTTCTTCGACCGCGACGGTAGGCGTCTGCCTTGGACGGCACGCCATGAACGGCCCGACCGCGGGGAGCTGCGCCATGGCACATGAACTCACCGGCTATCTGGTCGACGCCGCGGTCGGCACGATTCGCGACCATGCGGACGAGCTGACAGGCCTCGATCAGGCGATCGGCGATGGCGATCATGGCATCAACATGAAGCGCGGCTTCGACGCGATCGCGGAGACCCCCGAAATCAAGACGCTGCCGCTCGGCGACGCGCTGCAGAAGGCCGGCATGACCCTGGTGATGAAGGTCGGCGGCGCATCCGGACCGCTCTATGGCAGCCTGCTGATGGCGATGGGCAAGGCTGTCGCCGGCGATCCGGCCGCCGGCGACCAGGTCCAGGCGATGCTCGTCGAGGGCATTGCCGCGGTGAAGAAGCGCGGCAAATCGGACGCGGGCGAGAAGACCATGCTCGACGTGCTGGTCCCCGTCGGCGAGACCCTCTCCAGCAGCTTGTCGCGCCGTCTGTCGCCGGCCGAGACCATCGCCAATCTGCGCGCCGCGGCCGACGCGGCGCTCGAACGCACCAAGGGGATGAAGGCGACCAAGGGCCGGGCCTCGTTCCTCGGCGACCGCTCGATCGGCCATATCGACCCGGGGGCTCGCTCGAGCCAGCTCCTTCTCCATGCGGCCTGCGATGCGGTGGCGGGAGTACTCAGATCATGAAGCGTGGAGAACATATGACGGATCGCGTCGGCATCGTGGTGGTTTCGCATTCGCACGAGGTGGCGAAGGGTACCATCGACATGGTCCGCCAGATGGTCGGGAACGAGATTCCGTTGGCTTATAGCGGCGGCAACCCCGCCGGCGGCCTCGGCACGGACGTCGCCTCGATCCTGGCGGCGATCGAAAAGGCGTGGTCGCCCAAGGGTGTCGCGATCCTGGTGGATCTCGGCGGTGCCGAAAGCAACAGCGAGATGGCGATCGAGCTGCTGCCGGAGGATCGCCGCGAGAAGGTCGTGGTCTGCAATGCGCCGATCGTCGAGGGTGCGGTGATGGCCGCGACCGAGGCCGCCGGCGGCGGCAGTCTCCAGGCCGTTCGTGCCACCGCCGAGGAGCTCTCGCCCCGATGACGAGAACAACGATGCCCGACGCGACCGAACGTTCCATCGTCATCACCCACGAAGTGGGCCTGCATGCGCGACCCTCGGTGAAGCTGACCAAGCTCGCCAAGAGTTTCGATGCCGACATCCGCGTGCGCGGGGAGGGCGCCGAGGACTGGGTCGACGCCAAGAGCATCGTGCGCGTCATGGGGCTCAAGCTGCGGGTCGGCACGACGATCTTCTTCAGGGCCGACGGGCCCGACGCCACGCAGGCGTTGGAAGCCCTGGTCGGCCTGGTCGAGCGCGACTTCGATGAGCACGCGGCCTGAACGGACCTTCCCGGCCCAGGTCGCGTCCGAGGGGCTGGCCATCGGGCGGATCGCGCTGCGGCGCATGCGCTCGCTGGCGGCAATCGCCCAGGGCACGCCCGAGGAGGAGGCGACCCGGCTCGATGCCGCCCGCCTTGCCGCTGCCGCCCAGCTCGAGCGGCTGATCGACCGCGCCGAGGAAGAGGCGGCGGCCATTCTCGAGTTCCAGTCGGCTCTACTGGGCGACGACGAGCTGCTCGATCCGGTGCGCGAGCGGATTGCCTTGGGCCTGGCCGCCGCTGCCGCCTGGCAGCAGGTGCTGGATCAGCAGGTCGCCGGCTTTCAAGCCGCGGAGGACGAGTATTTCCGGGCGCGGGCGCTGGATCTGGCCGACCTCCGGGATCGCGTGGTGGAGCTGCTGGCGGGCGGGCCGGAGATGGAGGTGCGGGTCGAGCAGGACGCGATCTATGTCGGCGCCGATCTGGCGCCGTCGCGTTTTCTCGAGCTCGATTGGGAAAGCTATCGCGGCGGCGCCGTGGTCCGGGGCAGCAGTGCGGGCCATGTCGCGATCCTCGCGCGCGCCCGCGGCATTCCGCTGGTGGTGGGATTGGCCGCGACCGAAGCCATGCTGATCGATGGCGCCGAGGCGATCCTCGATGCCGAAGCCGGACAGTTGATCCAGGACCCTTCGGCCGAGACCCGGGCCCGCTATCAGCGCCGCGCGGCCGAGCGTGAGGCCGAGGCGAGAAGGCAGGCGACCCATCTCGGCAAGCCGGCCCTGACCCGGGCGGGCGAGCGCGTCATCACCTATATCAATGTGGACGATCCGCGCGCCCTGCCCGGGGTCGATCCGGAGAATTGCGACGGGGTGGGGCTGACCCGCACCGAATTCCTGTTCTCGGGCGAGGGCGGGCTGCCCGGCGAGGGTCGCCAATACAGCGCCTACAAGGCGTTGCTGCGATGGGCGCGGGGGCGTCCCGTCACGATCCGGACGCTCGACGCCGGCGGCGACAAGCCGATCGCGGGATTGACTCCCGAGGGCGAATCGAACCCATTCTTGGGTCTGCGCGGCTTGCGACTCTCGCTGGCGCGCCCGGATGTGTTCCGGGTCCAGCTCCGGGCGCTGGCGCGCGCGTCGGTCGAAGGCGATCTCAAGGTCATGCTGCCCATGGTGACCCGGCCCCAGGAACTGGATGTGACCCGTGTCTTGTTCCGGAAGGTGGTGTCGGAGCTGGTGGCGGAGGGCGTTCCGGCCGGCATGCCCAAGCTCGGCATGATGGTCGAGGTGCCGGCCGCGGCGCTCAACATCGCGGCCTTCGACGCCGACTTCTTCTCGATCGGCAGCAACGACCTCGTGCAATATGTCACCGCCGCCGGCCGCGACTGCGAGTCCGTGCGCGAGCTTTACGATCCGCTGGAGCCCGGCGTCTTGGAGCTCATCCATCGTGTGGTCCAGCACGGCAAACTGACCGGGCGCGAGGTCAGCCTCTGCGGCGACATGGCCTCCGATTCGAGATATCTGCCGGCCCTGCTCGATGCCGGCCTGCGGGCCATCTCCGTGGCGCCGGCGCGCCTCGCCGCCGCCAAGGCACAGATCGCCGCTTATGGCTGACGATTCCCGCAACAACCGGACGGTGCCCGCGCGCGAGGAGCTGGTCGCTGCCTATAAGCGCCTGCTGCAGGAGTATCTCGACCGGCGGCCTTCGGGCATGCGCCTCCAGATCGCGCGCGCCATGGGCAAGCATCGCAGTTTCGTGTCGCAGATCACCAACCCCGCCTATTCGATCCCGATTCCGGCGCGCCACCTCGAAACCATCTTTCGCATCTGCCACTTCTCGCCGGCCGAGCGCAAAACCTTCCTCGCCGCCTATGGCGAGGCCCATCCGAACCAGCCGGCGGAGAAGGGAGCCGCGGCGCGCAAGGCCGCCGGCTCGCGCAAGATCGAGATCGAGCTTCCCAGCAGCGGCGATGCCAGGTTCGACGATGCGGTCGAGGAGATCGTCAGGCAGTTCGCCAAGCAGATCGCCAAGCTGGCGCAGAAGCGGGGGTAGGGGCTCCTGCGAGAAGGATGAGCGCGTTCACTCCTTCGTCATCCCCGCGAAGGCGGGGATCCATGAACACCCATCGCGCAGCATGGAATTCGGTCCGTGTTCATGGATGCCGGCCTCCGCCGGCATGACGAATGAGGTCGGCGCTTCCTCCGTCTGCTAGGGGACTTTTTAGACACCCCACCGCAGCGCCGCCGTATGGACCGGGTGGTCCCAGAGCTTGATCAGCTCGTCATCGAGCGCGCTCAGGGTGAGCGAGCAGCCGGCCATCTCCAGCGAGGTCGTATAGTTGCCGACCAGCGAGCGTGCGATCTTGATGTTCTTGCCCTCGCAATAGCGCCGCGCCGCGTCATACATCAGATAGAGCTCCATCAGCGGCGTGCCGCCGAAGCCGTTGACCAGCAGCAGGGCGGGGTTGCCGGGCTTGAGCTTGAGATCGCCGTCGATCGCGCTCATAAGCGTGTTCGCGATGGCATCCGCCTTCTCGAGCTTGACCCGCTTGCGGCCAGGCTCGCCATGGATGCCCACGCCCATCTCCATCTCGTCCTCGCCGAGCTGGAACGTCGGCTTGCCGGCTGCGGGAACGGTGCAGCTCGTGAGCGCCACGCCCATCGAGCGCGTCGCCTTGTTGACCCGCTCGCCCAAGGCCTTGCAAGCGGCGAGGTCGGCACCCCTGTCGGCGGCGGCGCCCACCAGCTTCTCCACCACGACGGTGCCGGCGACCCCGCGCCGTCCGGTGGTATAGGTCGAATCCTCGACCGCCACGTCGTCATTGGTGATGACGGTCGCCTGCGAGCCCTCGACCATGTCGGCCGCCATCTCGAAATTCATCACGTCGCCGGAATAGTTCTTCACGATGAAGAGCACGCCTTCACCACCATCGACGGCCTGGGCCGCGCCCAGCATCTGGTCCGGCGTGCAAGAGGTGAAGACCTGGCCCGGACAGGCGGCATCGAGCATGCCGCGGCCGACAAAACCGGCGTGGAGCGGCTCATGGCCGGAGCCGCCGCCGGAAATGAGGGCAACCTTGCCCTTGATCGGCGCATCGGCGCGGGCGACGAAGGTTGGCTCTGTCCGGACCCGGACGATGTCGCCATGCGCCGCCCCGAAGCCGCGCAGGCTCTCGGTCAGCACCTGTTCGACGCTGTTCATGAACTTCTTCATGGGCGTATCTCCCCGGGTCTCGCGCTGCCGGCCTGATTGCGGCGCCTGTCGGCCGGCTTGGCGCCCGAAATACTAAACTAAACTAAACCCGACGCCAATGGAGCAGCATAGCGGAAGGCGCCGCCCGCAGGCGCGGGCGGGGGCATCGCCCGTCGCCCGCGCGGGCTCATTCACCCCAAGCGAGGAAGAGACCGATATCGCCCGGCATGCCGCCCGGAAAATCGAGCACCCGCGCTGCGAGGTGAAAGCCCT
>Ga0335070_10012203_pt1 | contig 10028 bp, 6 predicted proteins | sample Lox_Sample_13_FD_206722 | JGI IMG/M metagenome (GOLD analysis project Ga0335070, IMG submission 206722) | Soil microbial communities from Loxahatchee National Wildlife Refuge, Florida, United States - Lox_Sample_1.3 | ecosystem: Environmental > Terrestrial > Soil > Wetlands | place: USA: Florida... | reverse complement strand
GACCGTTGTGTGCCTGCAGATCCATCGTAGCGGATTTCGGCGCCCGGATCAGCAGGTGGGCGTTCCAACGGTCACCCGAAGGTGGGCTCGACACGCCGAGCTCGCCATTCTGAAACGTGATGTGGATCTGAGAGAGGATGGAATCCGCGTCGCCTCCAGCTTCGGCCGCTTTGCACAATGTCACGGAATAGGTGGCCTGGTCCCAGCCTTGAACCTGCAAACCGCCGTTGTATTCGGCCCGGACGCGAAGAACTGGCGCCTCGGCCTTGGTAATCGTTCGCTGTTCGGACTGCATCACCGTATCGCGATGATCGAAGCGGATGTGCAGATCGCTGCAGCTCTCAGCGATGTCGTAGTCACGCACGGTCGAAGCGGCGGCTGCCGCAGGACGATGCGGAATGGCGCGCGGGGCGGCGGTCAGGGCAACACCTGCCCAAACAAGAATGCCGGCCAGGGAGAGAGCTTTCCGTGAAGTCATGTCTGTGCCTCCAGGCGGTATAGACGAGGGGACCCTGGCAAAAGTCAGGTCGGAGGGTTGAAAAAAAGGTACCCCGCGGCGTCCTTTGTCTATACGGACCGCCGGGGCAGCAAGTTCCCGAAATCAGGGAAGTTGTAGCTGCAAGGAGTAGATTTCATTGATGCTCTGGTCTTGCACGTAGAGCCGCGAGCCGTCGGGAGCCAGGCCTCCCCAGGTGCCGGAGGTGGTATTGAAGTAGCGCTGCAAGCCGGCCAGGCTGAAGAGCTCCTCGGACTTCGTATTACCGAGGCGGACACGGCGAGCCGTGGGATTTTCCGTGAAGAAATTGTCAAAGTAGAGGGAACTGCTGTCTTTGGACCATGTGGGGAAGGAGATGTTGCCGCGCTCCGTGAGCCAGAGGCTCCACTTCTTCGTGGAGAAGTCATAGAGAAAGAGCTTGCCCGAATCCTGCGACAGGGCGGCGAGATATCGTCCGTCGGGCGAGACGCGCGGGCTGAAGAGCTGACGGGAGCCGGGGAACTCAGTGACCTGGCGCGTCGAGAGATCGAAACTGTAGATCGCTGTCGGTGCATAGGTGGGACCAATGGAGAAAATGATGCTCTTACGATCCGGAGACCAGTTGAAATCGACACCGCCCGTGCCGCTGGGGAACAAGTCTTGGGGCGCACCGCCATTGGCGGGAATCCATTGCGCTTTCCAGCCAGCGCCAACATCGACGCTTTCGTAAATGATGCGAGAAGCATCCGGTGACCAAACCGGAAGTACCGCTTGCGATGGGGGACGAGTCAATTGTAGGCGTTCCGAGCCGTCGACCCGGCTGCGCCAGAGGCTGCCGTCCGGAATGGAAACGTAGGCCATCCATTGACCGTCTCGCGAAAATGCCAAGTCAGTGGCCGAGAGGCCGGAGAGGTAAGGAACGAAGAGCTTCTTTTCCGGGTCGTATCGGACAAGTTGCGCTCGCGGCAGAGTGGCTTGCGCGAAGACCCTGTCACCTTCCGCGGACGGAATGACGCGGCTAAACCGCAGTGGCCCGGTAGTCAGTTGAATGGGTTGGGGAGAGCGCCGGCGAAGGAAACCCACCCGGTCCTCCAGAGCGAAAATGTCGCAGCTCATCTCGGGACCGCTGAGGAAGATGAAATAGCGTCCGTCTGGTGTCCAGTCGCCACAGCACTCATGCGGCGGATTGTGCCACCCGGCAAGGAGAGGACGCAGATTCTTTCCATTCACCGCGATTTCCCAGAGCGAGCTGGAGAGTCGGCTGTTGTCCCAGATGCTGAAGCGGAGCCGGTCGCCGGCCGGGGAAAAGCGAGGGAATTGAGGGATTCCCTTTAGAGAAACGAGCAGGCGAGTTTGCGACCCATCGCCGTTGGCGAGATAGATGTCCGAGCCCTGCACGAAGGCAAGGAGCTTCGTGTCGGGAGACCATGTGGCGTATGTCGCGGTGAAATCGCCGAGCCGGCGCGGAGAACCGGAAGGAAGCGGAACCGCCCACAAGCCGACGTCAAACTGAGTGCCTTCGACGTCGCCCACCAGCAATTGGGAGTGATCCGATGAGATGTCGTACGCGAAAGGATTGCGGAATGGCGTGGGAATCTCGAAGGTATCGCCGCCACTCGCGGAGACCTGAGAGAGCACAAGCCTTCCGCGAGAAAACGCGGAAAAGTAGATGCGCGAGCCGTCAGTGACCAGAGTGCCCTTCACCGCGCTGCCGTTGGTGACCTGCTTGGAGTCAACCACGCGTGGCGCGGGCAACGGGAAATAGTAGCGGGCCAGGCCGGCCACGGCAGCCAGCAGCACCAGCGCGACCAGTAACCGCCAGCGCCGCGGACGTTTCGATGGGACGGGGACCACATCGCTGGGCCGGGAGATGCGGTCGGAACTTGTGTCGCGCTTCAGACGCTTGAGGTCCGCGCGGATTTCCGCCGCGCTTTGTGATCGAACGTCACGGTCCTTCTCAATGGCCTTGCGGATGATGTGATCGAGCTCTTCGGGAATCGAGGGATTCAGACGCAGCACCGGCACCGGCTGCTTGTTGAGGATCGAATCAAAAATCGCGGCGGTGGTGCTGCCGGAAAATGGAGCAACACCGGTGGCCATTTCGTAGAGCACAGCTCCGAGCGAGAAGAGATCGGAACGCGAATCCAGTTCTTTGCCGAGCGCCTGTTCGGGAGACATGTAACCGAGGGTGCCTAAGACGGTGGTCGGGCCGCTTAAAGCGTCGTGCGAGATTGTGGTGCCGCTGGTATCAGAGTCGACCGTGGCCCATTTCGGCGAAGTGATCTTGGCCAGGCCAAAATCCAGCAGCTTGGCCTGCCCGCGAGGGGTGACGAAGATGTTCGAAGGCTTGATGTCGCGGTGAAGGATGCCATGCGTGTGCGCCGCGTCGAGCGCGTCGGCAATCTGAATGCCGAGATCGAGAATTTCGTCGAGTGGCAGCGGATGGCCATGGATGTGCGTGCGCAAATCCTGGCCCTCCAGGAGTTGCATGGACATGAAAGTATGGCCGTCCTGTTCGCCGACCTCGTAGATGGTACAGATGTTGGCGTGATCGATCGCGGACGCGGCGCGGGCTTCGCGCTCGAAGCGTTCCAGCGCCCGAGGATCGGACGCGACGGCCTCTGGCAAGAATTTCAAAGCGACATGACGGCCAAGGCGCAAGTCCTCAGCCTCATACACTTCACCCATTCCACCCGCGCCAAGCCTGCGCAGGATGCGGTAGTGGGAAATTGTGCTGCTGAACACAGGACACCCGTACGCCGGAATAGTAGGTGGAAGGCAGGGCAGCGTCTGTGATGCCGAGCAGATAAATTGTGCGACACGTCACGGTTTGAACGAAACGTGCCTCGAAGGAATGGGCAGAAGCACAAGAGTCTAAGCCGAACGCAGCAGACGCGCCGCGCGCGTCCGGAAGGAGGAGGCCGGAGACGGCACGGTCTGCGCCGGTGTCACAGCACGCCGCGCTAACGGGAACAGTTTCTCTGCCAGCCCCTCTGCCGACGGCATGCGGAACTGCGGCTCTTTCGTGAGACAAGAAGCCACGATTTCGTCCAGTATGGCGGGCACAGACGGATTGCTGTGCGAAGGCGGCAGCGGAGCAGAGGAAAGAACAAGATTACAAACCGCTTGCAGCGAGTTACCGGCAAAGGGATTCACACCGGTTAGCATTTCGTGCAGGATCACACCCAGGGAGAAAATATCAGATCGCGCATCCTGTGCGCGACCGAGGATCTGCTCGGGGCACCAGTATGCCGGGGTGCCTTTGAGGTTGCTATCCGCTCCTTGATGGCTGGCAAGGCGGGCCATGCCGAAGTCAGTGAGCTTTACGCGATTTTCCAACGTGATCAGAATGTTCGCCGGCTTGACGTCACCGTGGATCACGGAGCGCCGATGAGCGCCTCCGAGCGCGACCGCGACATGCGCCGTCCATTCGCACGCTTGCGGATACGGAATGCTGCCCTTGGCGATGATCTTTTCCAGTGGCTGGCCTTCCACGAGTTCCATCACGAGATAAGGAGTGGAAGTCGACTCTTCGACACCGATGTCGTGGACGATGATGACGCCGGGATCGGACAGCTTGCCCACGACGCGCGCTTCGCGAAGAAAGCGGGCACGCGCATCCCCTCGGGCGAGTTCCGGCGAAAACAGCTTGATGGCGACAAAGCGGTCAATCAACGGATCATGGGCGCGGACCACCCGGCTGTGGGCACCGGTGCCCAAGGTTTCCAGGATTTCGTAGCGTCCGACTTGCAAAGGTACGGTTCTCCTCAGTTGCCGCCGCCGGAGCGGCGCTCACACAGGGAGGATAGCGCCTGAGAGAGTAGAGGGGGAATGAAGCAGGAGTCACGATTGTGACAGTACGACCGTACTGGTAGAAGCGGATAACGGGGTTCAGTGAGCAGAAGTTGAAGCAGCGGCGGCACTTGCGGGCGCCAGCCGATAGGGTGCGAGCGTTGGTGATTGAGCAAGACGCTGCGGGAAATGTTTCACGTAACTCTCCAGATTCGGATGCCAGAAAGAATTGAAGTGGAACTCGTGCATTTCGGCGAGCGCTTGCTGCGGCGTCCAGTGTTCGAAAGTCATGCGATAGGCGGCGATAAATACGCCGGTGCGGTCCTCGCCATAGTGGCAGTGCACGAAGATAGTTTGTTGCGGACGCTGCGTCAGGGTACGGAAAAATTCCGCAATCTGTTCGTCCGCCGGACTCGACCAATTCCCTTCGGGAATCAACAGAAACTTCATTCCGAGGCCTTCTGTCTGCGTTTTTTCGCTGTCAGTCCGGCCGCGATCTTCGCCGCGCAAAGCGATCACGGTCGTGACGCCGAGTTTTCGCAGCGATTGCACGCCTTCCGTATTCGGTTGCGCGCCGCGGAAGAGATGATCGTTGATTTTTCCCGCGTTGTTGACGCCGGCCAGTTGAATTTTTTCCGCGAGCGCAGGATTTTTGTGCGGAACGGAGATCGTTTGCGTTTGTGGAACAGGAAGAGCGGGCCGGAGCGTGAGGAGAATTGTGCACGCCGTGCAAAAAAGAAAACGCGTCATAGAGAATTGTATGCAAAGAGTTTAGAGAAAAAATCTTTGGCGCACGAGAAGGATCTTTCCGAAACAGCACCACTAGATATAGACGCGTGGAGAAAAAGTTATCTAGATTTTGCGATTTTCTCTTGACAGCTTTCCTGCACGGATTGATACTTCGAATCCAGATTCGGGGGACGTGGAAGCGCCAGACGGTCCGAGTCGGGGATGTAACTTGGACCGCACCCACGAAGCCAGCCCGTGATCACCGACAAAATACGAGCGCGAAGTTGAAGGCTCCGCGCAGGTCGTAAGCGCGGCGCGGGGTACGCTGTCCAGCCTTGTGGAAATCCTAGGCTTAGGACAGTTCGTTCGCATTTTGCTTTTTTTTCGGTGCATGGATCGCTTCCGCGGAACCCAGAAACACAACGAGCCGGGCCAGAGTGGGGCTCAGCACCCTGTCGAGCGGGGTAGTAAACTATTAAGGTTCCTCCCTCGGATGAAACGGGAACCTTTGTCGGGAGGAAACGGGATGGCGACGGTGAAGCCGGCATTGAATGGTAAGACCGTAGGGAAAGCCGACGCGGCTAGGACGGCCGGGCTGATGTTTGAGCGCTATTTCACGGATGGGAAAGTTTCGCCGTTCGACAGAGTCGAATGGGAAAAGCGCACGGCGCTGATCGGCAACGAAAAAGGCGTCACGATCTTCAAGCAGGAAAACGTCGAAGTGCCAAAGAGCTGGTCGCAGACGGCAACGAACATCGTCGCCAGCAAATATTTTCATGGCAAGCAGGGCACGGCGGAGCGTGAAAGCTCCGTGCGGCAACTGATCAGCCGCGTGGTGAACACCGTGGTCCGCTGGGGAGAAGAGGGCGGTTATTTCGCGGACCATGCGTCGCGCGACGCGTTCAAGGATGAACTGACGCACCTGCTCGTGGAGCAGAAGATGAGTTTCAATTCGCCGGTGTGGTTCAACGTCGGCGTGCAGCCCAAGCCGCAGTGCTCGGCCTGTTTCATCAATTCCGTGCAAGACAGCATGGAATCGATCATGGGCCTGACGCGCACGGAAGGCATGCTCTTCAAGTGGGGCTCCGGCACAGGCACGAACTTCTCCACGCTGCGCGGCAGCAGAGAAACGCTTTCGGGGGGCGGCATTGCTTCCGGCCCGGTCAGCTTTATGAAGGGTTTTGACGCTTTCGCCGGCGTAATCAAGAGCGGGGGCAAGACGCGGCGCGCGGCAAAGATGGTGATCCTGAATATCGACCACCCGGATATCGTCGAATTCATCGAATGCAAGGTGAAGGAAGAGCGCAAGGCGCACGTGCTGATCGAGCAGGGCTACGATTCCTCCATCGACGGCGAAGCGTACAGCTCGATCTTCTTCCAGAACGCCAACCATTCCGTGCGCGTGACCGACGATTACATGCGCGCCGCCGAAGAGAACAAGGATTGGTGGACCAAGAACGTGATCGACGGCCAGCCTAACGAGAAGCTGAGCGCGCGTGAGCTGCTTCACAAGATTTCCGAGTCCGCCTGGCAGTGCGGCGATCCGGGCATGCAGTACGACACCACCGTCAATCGCTGGCACACCTGCAAGAACACCGCGCGCATCAACGCCAGCAATCCGTGCAGCGAGTACATGTTCCTCGACGACACGGCATGCAACCTGGCTTCGCTGAACCTGATGAAGTATCTCGGTTCGAACGGCCAGTTCGATGTGGAAGCGTTCAAGCGCGCCGTTGACGTGACCATCACCGCCCAGGAAATCCTGGTCGACAACGCCAGCTACCCGACGCCCAAGATCGCCGAAAATTCGCACAATTTCCGTCCGCTCGGCCTGGGTTATGCGAATCTTGGCGCGCTGCTGATGTCCATGGCGCTGCCCTACGACTCCGACGAAGGCCGCGACGTGGCGGCATCGGTGACAGCGCTGATGTGCGGCGAAGCGTATGCACAGTCCGCGCGCGTGGCTGGCCAGATGGGGCCGTTCGCGGGCTACGATGTGAACCGTGAGCCCATGCTCGACGTGATCCGCATGCACCGCGATGCGATGCGCGGCGTGAAGCCGGAACACGTGCAGGCGGAACTGTACATGGGCGCGCAGCAGGCTTGGGACGACGCGCTGGACCTCGGCGAAAAGTACGGCTACAAGAATTCGCAAGTCACGGTGCTGGCGCCGACGGGCACCATCGGCTTCATGATGGATTGCGATACCACCGGGATCGAGCCGGACCTCGCGCTCGTCAAAATGAAGAAGCTGGTGGGCGGCGGCGTCATCAAGATTGTCAACAACACCGTGCCGCAGGCGCTGATGAAGCTCGGCTACACCCCGGAGCAGACCAGCGAAATCGTCAGCTACATCGATAAGAACGGGAAAATCGATGGCGCGCCGTTCATGAAGGCGGAACACGTACCGGTCTTCGATTGCTCGCTCGCAACCACGGGCGGCCGCTCCATTGCCTGGCGCGGTCACGTCAAGATGATGGCGGCGGCCCAGCCCTTCCTCTCCGGTGCCATCAGCAAGACCATCAACATGCCCGAAGATTCGACGATCGAAGACATCATGAATGCGTACATCGAGTCGTGGAAGCTCGGGCTGAAGGCCGTGGCCATCTATCGCGACAATTCGAAGCGTTCGCAGCCGCTCAACGCCGCGGGTAACAAGAAAGATGAGAAGAAGGCGGGAGCAGTGGCGGAGCCCGAGCAACGCGAGCTGTTCCCACGAGCGCAGCGGGAAAAGATGCCCTTTGAGCGGACGTCAGTCACCCACAAGTTCAGCGTGGGAGGCCACGAGGGATACCTCACCGTTGGGATGTACCCCGACGGGCGGGCCGGCGAAATCTTCATCAAGATGTCCAAGGAAGGCTCGACGCTGTCCGGTGTGATGGATGGGTTAGCGCTGACGGTATCACTTGGATTGCAGTACGGCGTACCGTTGAAGGTATTCGTGGACAAGCTGGTGAACACTCGATTTGAACCCAGCGGCATCACGGCCAATCCGAATATTCGCTTCGCTACCTCGGTGTTGGACTACATTGCCCGCTGGCTCGGCGGCCGGTTCATTTCCACGGATTATCTGAAGCTGAATGGTGGAGCGCCGGCGGAAGGCACAGTGGTTGCCGGAATGACCATTCCTGCGGCGGTGCCGGCTCCGGTGGCCCGACCCGCGGCGGAGCCCGCGCTTGCCGTGAGCAACGCACCGCGCGACGCCCATGAAGGCGCGCCGACCTGCTCCGAGTGCGGCATGCTGATGGTGCCGAACGGGGCCTGCTACAAATGCGAAAATTGCGGGAGCACCAGCGGATGCAGTTGATGCGGGCAAGGGCTAAGGAGGAAACGCGATGAGCGCACTCCCCACCGGATCCGCCGCACTGCAAGCCAAGCTGGCGTCGAAGCAGCCGAAGACGCGGGGATTTCTCCACATCGTGCGTCACGGCGCGGGGCTCAACGCCTTCTACATCGTCACTTACCATCGCCTGGATCGCAGCGGCTCGCGCCCGAAAGCCATGCTCGCCGAAGGCGCGCAATCGCTGATCGACATGCTGGAGAGCGTCGGCGTGGACTTTCGTCTGCGGGAAGTGCGCGGCGCGCTCGAAGACATCTTGCGCCTCGGCTCCGCCAACATTCCCGATTTGTGGCTCAGCGACGAAGAGTTAGTGGAAAAGGGGATGATCCAGACGTAGCGGACAGCAAAAGAGGCTGATTGTGGCGCAAAGGCTGAAGCCTCTGCCGCCTGACTAGCTGAAACCTAAACAGCCGGCGATATTATGCCCGGTTTCTTTCATGTCGCCGGCGAGAGGTTGGGCTTCCGATTGCGTAACCAACGGTAGAACATTCGACCGGGCGCAAATAATAGGCACAACCAGAAGAACACCGGTAAACCGTAACCGAACAAAATGCTGAGAAAGGCGGCGAGCGTGGCGAAGATAGCGCTGACGCCGTCGACAAGGGAGTTACGGACCTGGAGCATCGCTCCCGCAGCACTCAATTCCAGTGGAGCACGGTAGTCCTCGAGCAGCGTTATTTGGATGTAGGCTTGGGCAACGGTCGAGAGCAGATTTTCGTGGTCGCGTTCCGCGGCAGCAGCCTGCTCATTGGCCTGCGCGATTTCTTTTTCGAGTGCAACCGCATCGCGCAATTCTCCGCGGCGCTCACGTTGTAGTTTTTGCAAGTGTGCCACGTGTGTCTGTGCCGCCGATAGATTGCGCGCAGCCGTAGCAATTTTGATTGCGACATCTTCGCCGGCTTGAGTGACGGATTCGACTCGAGCGATGCCTCTCAGTTCCGTAAGCGTTGCGTCGAACTCCGGCGCGGGTACCGCCACCTTGGCCGCCAGCGCACGGCCCGAACCAGTGCGGCTTTCTGTTCGCAGATCCTCGAAATAACCGTGGTGCGCATCGGTAATCCGATGCAACTGGCTCACAGAATTGTCAAACGATGACGTACGGGAACGTAGGTCGGCGCTTCGCGAGATCCAAGGAGCGCCGGCAACTTGCGCATAGTCCGTTGATTTTCCAATTGTCGACCACATCTGCGACATGTCCCACCCCATCGCTGAGAGTCCAGTTGCCCGGGATGAGGCAATGCCCCGGAACATCTCGTTCACCGTGACGCGGATCGCCACGACAAACAACAGCACAAATGCGGTTGAACCGGCGGTGATCTGAACAAGGCGCTTGCGCCAGGACGGGCGCGGAATAAGATCAACCGTGGATCACCTCTTGGTGCGCTTGCGGACGGATTCGCGCTTTACGTTACTTCTGTAGAAATAGAGGCCGCGGAAGCGGAATTGTTCCCTCGAGAAGGGTGGCTACGTTGGCGCGCAGGCACACCACGGGCGAAGAGCGGCGTTCGCCGGTGGTGTCCGGGCGGATTCCGTCAGCGGGGGCGCAAAGGGGGACGCGAGGGAGCGGAGCGAGGGCGCAAGTGGTAACGAGGCAGCGGCGGATGGACGTGGCGCAAAGCGTGGCCGCAGGCGGGGCAGTTCTCCGAGCCGACCTGCTCGGCGCGCAGCCAATTGCCCTTGGCTTCGCAGGAA
>Ga0335070_10012202_pt1 | contig 10029 bp, 8 predicted proteins | sample Lox_Sample_13_FD_206722 | JGI IMG/M metagenome (GOLD analysis project Ga0335070, IMG submission 206722) | Soil microbial communities from Loxahatchee National Wildlife Refuge, Florida, United States - Lox_Sample_1.3 | ecosystem: Environmental > Terrestrial > Soil > Wetlands | place: USA: Florida... | reverse complement strand
TGGAACAGGCGCGCAAGTTCATCAGCGGCGTCGGCAAGGCGCGCATGTGGCAATACGACCGCGCACCCGACTACATGCGGCCGCAGCGCATCATCGACGGCATCCGCGCCCTCGGCGTGGACGTCAGCGGCTGGGGGGAATGAGGAAGCGGTCAGCGATCAGCATGCAGCTGTCAGCCAAGACAGCCGGCGCTTCGGCCGATCGCTGACCGCTGACAACTGCGACAGGAGATCTTGAGCATGGAATTCGGATTGTTCGTACAGGCACACGTTCCGCAGCACGAAGTCGACGCGAACCCGGAGGGCGCGGAGCACGAGCGGCTCATGCGCGAGCTGGAGCTGGCGGTGCACTGCGACCGGCACCGCTTCAAGTACGTCTGGTCGGTGGAGCATCACTTCCTGGAAGAGTACTCGCACATCTCGGCGTCGGAGATCTTCATGCCGTACGTGGCGGCGCGCACCACGCAGATCGTCGGCGCGGCGATCTACAACATCACGCCGCCGGTGAACCACCCGGCGCGCATCGCCGAGCGCGTCGCCATGCTCGATCACCTCAGCGAGGGCCGTTTCGAGTTCGGCACCGGGCGTGGCTCGTCGAGCACCGAGTTCAAGGGCTTCGGCATTCCCGACGGCGACACGACGCGCGCCATGTTCGACGAGTCGCTGCCGCAGATCCTGCGCATGTGGAAGGAGACGAAGTACAGCTACACCGGCAAGTACTTCTCGATGCCGGAGCGCAATGTGTTACCGAAGCCGTACAGCAAGCCGCACCCGCCGATTTGGATGGCGTGCGGCAACCCGTCGACCTTCGAGAAGGCGGCGCGCCTCGGCGTCGGCGCGCTGTGCTTCAGCATGGGCACGCCGAAGGACTTCGAACCGCTCATCAAGGTCTACAAGGACAACATCAAGCACGCCGAGCCGATCGGCGACTACGTGAACGACAACGTCGCCTGCGTCACGCAGCTGGTGTGCCACCAAGACCGAAAACAGGCGCGCGCCATCGCGTGCAACATGGGCAACATGTACCACGTCAGCCTCGTCTTCCGGTACCTCGACACCTTCCCGCGGCCGGCCGGCGTGCCGGCGTGGCCGCAGATCATTCCCGAGCTCAGCCCGGAGCAGCTCGAAGAGCGCATCCAGAGCGGCCAACGCATCGTCGGCGATCCCGACGAGTGCGCCAAGGCCGTACAGCAGTACGCCGACGTCGGCTGCGACCAGATCATCTTCGGCATCCTGGCGTCGACCCAGCCGCAGCAGGTCGCCCTCGACTCCGTCGAGCTGTTCGGCACGCACGTCATCCCGCGCTTCGACAAGGACCCGGTGCACAGCACGACGCGCTACCGCGCAGCGGCGCTGAAGAGGAAATAGCAACTCCGGATGCACACCGATGAGCGACAGGATTGTCGTCCTCGCTTCTCCCTCTCCCTGTGGGAGAGGGCAGGGGTGAGGGCCACAGCGACGCGACGCGCATATCAGGCCCTCACCCTGACCCTCTCCCAGAGGGCGAGGGAATCCGAGCGGAAGGGTCGATGAACTCGACGACAGCGGTGCAGATCGTTCCCCAAGGCCGGCTCGTCTACGGTCTGCAGCTGCCGGTGACGGCGCAGAGCACGGTGTTCGCGGCGCCGTGGGAGGCGAACGCCGGCGCCGCGGAGATCCTCGAGATCGCACAGGCCTGCGACCGCAGCGGCTTCTTCTACGTCGCGGTGTGCGATCACGTCTGCGTGCCGCGCGCCGCCGCGGCGGCCATGTCGACGGTCTGGTACGACACCGTCGCCACCCTCGGCTTCCTCGCCGCCGCGACCCAAAAGGTCCGCTTGCTGTCGTACGTCTACATCGCGCCGTATCGCCACCCGTTGATGACCGCGAAGGCGTTCGCGACGCTCGACGCGCTGTCGGGCGGCCGCGTCATCCTCGGCGTCGGCGCGGGGCATCTGCAGGGCGAGTTCGAGACCCTCGGCGTCGACTTCGCGCAGCGCGGCAAGCGGCTCGACGAGGCGCTCGACGTCATCGTCAAGGCGTTCACCGACGAGTACCCCGAGCACGACGGTCCCACGTGGAAGGTCCACGGCGTCGGCCAGCGGCCGCGCCCGGTGCAGCAACCGCGGCCGCCGATCTGGGTCGGCGGCTCCACCAAGGCCGCGCTGCGCCGCGCCGCCGAGCGCGGCGACGGCTGGCTGCCGCAGGGTGTACCGGAGATGGGCATGGAGCAGGCCATCGCCTTGGTGCGCGCGCACCGCGCCAAGACGCGCGGCGACGCACCCATCGAGATCGGCATGAACAGCCCGTGGCTGTACGTCGGCACGCCGACGTTCGACGTCGGACCCGGCGCGCTCACCGGCTCGGGCGAGTCGATCGCCGCGACGCTGCGCGCGCGCAAACAGCTCGGCGTCAGTCACATGGGCGTGCGCTTCCGCAGCCGCTCGTGCGCCGAGCTGGTCGAGCAGATCGAAGCCTTCGGCGCCACCGTGGCGCCGCACTTGAACGCGTAAGAATCCGTACTGAGGGGAGCCATGCTGCTGCAAGATCGTGTCGCCATCGTTTCCGGCATCGGCCCCGGCATGGGCCGGGACATCTCGGTGGCCTTTGCCAGAGAGGGCGCGCACGTCGTCCTGGCGGCGCGTTCCCAAGACGGGCTCGATTCGGTCGCCGCCGACGTGCGTGCCCTCGGTCGCAAGGCGGTGGCGGTGTCGACCGACATCGCCAAGGCGGAGGACTGCCGGCGTCTCGTCGACGCGGCGCTCGCCGAGTTCGGGCGCGTCGACGTCCTGGTGAACAACGCCTTCAAGGGCGGCGTCGAGCCGGAGATCGAAGCGGCGAAGATGGACTACTGGCGCCAGGTGTTCGACGTCAACGTCTTCGGCTCCATCCAGCTCTCGCAGCTCGTCGTCCCGCACATGAAGGCGCAGGGCGGCGGCTCGATCGTCTTCATCAGCTCGATGTCGATGCGCATCGTCGAGCCCGGCATGGGTGCCTACACCGCGTCGAAGGGCGCCTTGATGGGCGCGGCGCAGACCCTCGCGCGCGAGGTCGGCAAGTACAAGATCCGCGTCAACTCGGTGGTGCCGGGCTACATCTGGAGCGACAAGCTCGCCGGGTTCTTCCGCTACCTCGCCAAGCAGCAGGGCACGACATACGAGGCGGTGCACGCTGAGATCACCGGACGTGCCGCGCTCAAGCACATTCCGACGTCCGAGGAGATCGCCGACGCCGTGGTGTTCTTCGCCTCCGACCTGTCGCGTGCCATCACCGGCCAAGCCCTCGACGTCAACGGCGGGCACTTCTTCCACTGAGGGTGCATGGCCGTCGGCCACATCGGAGGCCACGAAACGGCCGCTCGATACGCGGCCGACCATTCCCGTTCGTCCCGAGTGGCGCCATCCCTCGGCGCCTATCGAGGGACTCCGCTGGCGGGAGTCGCGGCGGCTACTCGGGGAGAACGGGTTGAGAGCTGCGAGAAGCGTGTCGGGCCAACGCGCTCAACGGTCGCCTTTTTCTCTGCGACGCGGTAGACACGCGGCATGGCCTACGAGACTCTCAGCCTCGAGCATGACGGCCAGATTGCGCGGGTCTGGCTCAATCGCCCCGAACGGCGCAACGCGCTCAACGCGCGGGCGCTCGAAGAGCTTGCCGCGGTGTTTACCGACCTGCAACGGCGCTTCGAGGTGCAGGTCGTCGTGCTCGGCGGCCGCGGCGCGTCGTTTTGCGCCGGCGCCGATCGCAAGGATCCGCCGGCGCGGCTGGGAAAAGCGTCCGGCGCCGGCGCGCGCGAGCGCCGCTACGCCGCGCAGGTCGGCCGCCGCGCCGTCGAGGCGATCGAGCGCGTCGAGGCAGTTACCATTGCTCGAGTGCACGGTCACGCCGTCGGCGGCGGGCTGGCGATCGCGCTGGCGTGCGATTTCCGCATCGCCGCCGCGAGCACGATCTTTCACGTCCCCGAAGTCGACCTCGGCGTGCCGCTCAGCTGGGGCGCGGCACCGCGGCTGGCGCGCGAGGTCGGCGTGGCGCGCGCCAAGGAGCTGATCCTCTTGTGCGACCGCGTCGACGCGGCGACTGCCGAGCGCTACGGCTTGCTGAACCGGGTCGTGGACGACGACGCCCTGGAGGCGACGGTGAACGACTGGGCGACGCGGCTGGCGTCGAAGCCGCCGTGGGCGGTGCACATGACGAAGACCCAGTTCCGCGCCTACGCGCGCGCCGTGGTGCTCGGCGACGTCACCGAGGGCGACGGCGACCTCATCAGTCTGGCCGCCGCCGAAGATCCGACGCGCTTCCTGTTCCCGTCACCGGCCGCGCCGCCGCGCGCTGGCGCGCGCCCGAAGCGGCGCCGCTAGGGCCTGTCTCGCATGCTCGATGAACAGTTCGAGCCCTGGCTTCGTGGACATCACCTCGCCTTGCTCTCATCCGGCGGCAGAGGGGACCTTTCTTCTCCCTCTCCTTCCAGCCTTCCAGGAGAGGGCCGGGGTGAGGTGATGCGCCGTTCTGCGAACGTCTGACCGAGGACACGAGCGATGCCGCTGTCCTCACGCCTCGTCGGCGCCTCCAGCGTGCCGGTGACCACCGACGTCGACGCGCGTTGGACGATGGCCTACGCCGCCGGGCTGGGCGACGCGGCGCCGTGTTACTTCGACACCCGCCGGACCGACGGCGTCGTCGCGCATCCGTTGTTTCCGGTGTGCGTCGAATGGCCGCTCGTCGTCGATGCCCGCTACCTTCCCGATGACGGCGCCCTGACGCCGGCCGAGCGGATGCGCGGCGTGCACGCGACGCACGACCTGATCGTTCACCGCCTGGTGCGCGCCGGCGATCGGCTGACGACGCGGCTCACCATCGTGGGCGTCGAACGCCGCACGCCCGGCGCCTATCAGCTGACCCGGCTCGAGACCACCGACGCGAGCGGCGCACCGGTGTGCACGACGTGGATGGGCGCACTGTATCGCGGTGTCGACGTCGACGGACCGGACCAGCCGGCGGCCGACGCGCCGCCCCTCCCGGCTCCGATGGAGAGTACCGCTCCGGCACGCGCCGAGTTTCGCGTCCCCATCGCCGCCACCGCGGCGCACGTCTACACCGAGTGTGCGCGCATCTGGAACCCGATCCACACGGATGCGGCGTTTGCCGCTGCCGCGGGGTTGCCGGCGATCATCCTGCATGGCACGGCGACGTTGGCGCTGGCGGTGTCGCGGGTGATCGACGCGGAAGCCTCGGGTGATCCCGCACGCGTGCGCCGCATTGCCGGTCGGTTCGGGGCGATGGTGTTCATGCCGTCGGAGATCGCCGTGCGCATTCTATCGCGGACCCCGACTGACGGCGGTGATCAGGTGCGCTTCGAGGTCTGCAACGCCGCCGGCGAACGCGCCGTGCGTGACGGGCTGGTCGTGTTGAACGGCTAGCGAGGAATGAGAAACGCCGTTCGCTCAAGGGCGGTGTAGCGGCACATTCAATCCACTGTCGACTCACGCCTCCTCTCCCGCAGTACGGGCGGGAGAGGATTGAGGTGAGGGTACCGACTTGCCCGGGGACGTTGTGCCGGAGATCCGCGCGGACCTCGGACCCGCGCTTGGAATCCTCACCCTGACCCTCTCCCGCCGGTGATGGGCTTTGCCCGCCAATTCGCCATGTCCCTCGATACGGCGCGTGAGAAGACCGCGCCTACTCGGGACGAACGGAAATCTTCCTGAAGAAATGCCCTCTCACTCCCCGTTCGCCCCGAGTAGCCGCCCTCTTCTGGCGGCGTATCGAGGGGCCAATTTCAATTGGCGGGCAAAGCCCCGGTGATGCGGGAGAGGGGATTCGTCGGTGGGCACACTTCAGAAGTTCTCTAAGGAGAGCCCTCATGTGTTGTCCGCCGTGGAAGCCGGTTTGCAGCCTCTAAGGCTAGCGCCGGCCGGAGCAAAGGGTCCAGGCCGGGCGCTTTACGTTTCCCGTGTTCCGTTTTAGGTACCCGCATGCCCGCCGCCCCGTTGCCGCAGCCGGACGAGCCGGCGCCGAGCGCCGCCGGCACGCCGTACGCCTGGTATGTCCTGTTCGTCCTGGTCGTCGTCTACGTCTTCAACTTCATCGATCGCCAGATCCTCTCCATCCTCGCGGAGCGCATCAAGGCCGATCTGCAGCTCAGCGACGCGCAGCTCGGCTTTCTGTACGGCACCGCCTTCGCCGTCTTCTACGCGATCTTCGGCATCCCGCTCGGCCGCTTGGCCGACGTGTGGGATCGGCGGCGCATCATCGCGATCGGCCTATGCCTGTGGAGCGCGATGACCGCGGTCTCCGGCTTGGCGCGCAGCTTCGCGCAGCTGGCGGTGGCGCGCATCGGCGTCGGGGTCGGCGAGGCGAGCATGTCGCCGGCGGCGTTTTCGATTCTCTGCGACTACTTTCCACGGCGGCGCCGGTCGACCGTGATGGCGATTCATCAGAGCGCCATCTTCATCGGCTCGGGTCTCGGGCTCGGGATCGGCGGGCTGATCGTCGCGCGCTGGGACGCGGCGTGGGCCGGAACGACGGCACCGTTCGGGCTGCGCGGCTGGCAGGTGGCGTTCTTCGTCGCCGGCCTGCCGGGCGTCTTGCTGGCGTTGTGGGCGCGCACGTTGCGCGAGCCGGTGCGTGGTGCGGCGGACGGAATCTTCAGCCCGCCGGAGCCGCAACCGGTCCGCCAGTTCGCGCGCGAGCTGCGCGCCGTGGTGCCGCCGTTTACGCTGCTGCAGATGTCTGACGGCAGACAGCTGGTTGGCAACCTGCTGTCCGCCGTGATGATCGTGCTGGTCGCCGCCGGGCTGACGCAGTGGCTCGGCAATCCGGTGCAATGGATCGCGTTGGGCGTCGGCCTGTATGCGGCGGTGTCGTGGGCGCAGGCGTTGCGCCGGCGCGACGTGGTGTGCTTCGCGCTGATGTTCCGCACGCCGTCGCTACGCTACGCCATCCTGTGCTTCGGATTCCTGGCGGCCGCCGGCTACGGGATGAGTTTCTGGACGGCGCCGTTCTTCATCCGCGTGCACCACCTGGCCGAGGCGCAGGCGGGGGTGGTCGTCGGGATCGTCCACGCCACGGCGGGCTGGATCGGGGTGAACTGCGGCGGGCTACTGGCGGACCACTGGCGGCGGCGCACGCTCAACGGGCGGCTATACGTCGCGATGCTGACGGCGAGTGTGCCGGTGCCGTTCGCAGTCCTCATGTTGACGGCCGACAACGTCACCCTCGCGGCCGTGGCGTACGCCGTGCAGTCGCTGGGGGCGGCGATGTGGTCGGGTGCCGCCGTGTCAACGATCCAGGATCTGGTGTTGCCGCGCATGCGCGCCGTCGTCTCCGCGGCGTATCTGCTGGCCGTGACCTTCATCGGATTGGCGCTCGGTCCGTACGTCATCGGCCGGCTCAGCGGCGCCCTGGGGAGCCTGCGCGCGGCGATGCTCTGGGGGCTCGCGGCCAACGCCTTCGCGCTGCTGTGCGGTTGGTTGGCGACGCGCCATTTGCCACACGATGAGTCGAGCACCATCGAGCGGGCCCGCACGGCGGGAGAGCCGCACTTCTAGACGCGATGCGATGAGCGGGTGCCACCAGGCCGGGCTTGCGAAGTCGACGCTCACCGCGTAGGGAAACGCATGCCAATGTGCGCTGACGGGAACACGACCGCGGTGCCGTTGCTCATCGAACGCGATGCAGCGGTCGAGACGTTGGTGATCAACGATCATCCGCGGAACCGCATGAGCCTCGACTTCATGGACGCGCTGGAGGTGGAGGTCGCACGCGTCGCGGACGACCCCGGCGTGCGCGCCATCGTCATTCGCGGCGCGGGGACCGAGAACTTCTCGGTCGGAATGGATTTGAAGCAGCTCCCGGAGGGCATCAACCGAAAGGGAGGCCTGGAGGCCCTCTTCGACCAACGCCTGCGCGTCCTCGACGCGATCGAGAACCTCCCGAAGCCCGTCGTCGCCGTGCTGTACGGCTACTGCCTCGGCGGCGGTCTCGAGCTGCCGCTCGCCTGTCACTTCCGCCTCGCGGCGACCGAAGGCTGCAAGATCGGACTCCCCGAGCTGGATCTCGGCACCGTCCCCGCCTGGGGCGGAAGCGCGCGCCTCACGCGCTGCGTCGGACGCAATCACGCCCTCGACATGATCCTGCGCGCGAAGAAGATCTCGGGCCCCGAGGCGCTGCGAATCGGTCTCGTCGGCGAAGTCTGGCCGATCGCGGAGCTGTTTGAGCGCGCCCACGCACTGGCGCGCGAGCTGGCGGACATGCCGACGATCGCCGTCGCGGGAATGCTCCGGTGCATCGTCGGTGCCGGCGACAAGCCGCTCCAGGAGGGCATCGCCGAGGAACGCCGCGCGGTCCTGGCGACGATGGGCACGCCGGACCAGCGCGAAGGAATTCAGGCGTTCCTCGAGAAGAGACGGCCACGGTTCAACCGGGGAAGCGAGTGAGCCAGAACCTGGTCAGCCCCGCTCGTCTCAGCGTCGCCGTGTCCCCGTGACCTAGGCGCCCGGCGTCGTACGTGGGCTGGACGAGCGCGGATCGGGCATTTGCATGCCGCGCGCCGGGTGGGGGTGAGCGCAAGGGTGGAAGTCGGGCAACATCCGTCAGCGTCGCGGCTGACGCGCCACATTGGCCACTGTCCCCGATTGGCCCGCATGCTACGCTGCTGGTGGCTCGGAGGTGACGCATGCCGATATCGTTCCCCGACTCCGCACCGTGCGTGCGCCGGCGGCTGATGCGTGCCGCGCTGAGCGCGGCCGTCGCCGCAGGGGCGATCCTGCTGGTCGGCGTGTTGTCCTTCGGCTCGACCGGCTGCAGCGATTGCGATCTCGAGATCACCTCGACCACGCTGCCGGAGGGGACCGTGGGGGTGCAGTACACCTCCTCGTTGCGCTCGAACTGCGGCGGTGACGCGTGGTTCGTCAGCAGCGGCCAGCTGCCGCCCGGTGTCGGGCTGCTGGAGGACGGCTTCTTGCGCGGCGTGCCGACGATGCCGGGAATCTTCAATTTCACGCTCGGCCTGATCGACTTCGACAGCGAGGAGCAGACATTCAAGGGCTTGTCGATCACCATCAAGCCGGCGACGTAAATCGCTCGCCTGCATTCCCCTTCGCCGGCACCTGCGCTACACCTGTTGACCATCACAGCAAGAGGAGGCGTGCGCATGGAGTTCGGGGTGCAGCTTGCCGGCATGGAGTTCCCGCAACTGCGTGATCTGGCGCAGACGGCGGAAGGGCTCGGGTTCAACGCCATCTTCGTACCGGACCACATCGTGGCAGAGGGACCGGAGCGGCAGTACGACCCGCGGCATCTGTCGTACGATCCGATGATCCAGGTGGCAATCATCGCCGAGGCGACCAAGCGGGCGCGCCTCGGGCACCTCGTGCTGTGCAATCTCTTCCGCCACCCGGTGATGACCGCGCAGTCGCTGAACTCGCTCGATCGGCTGAGCAACGGCCGGCTGATCGCCGGCCTCGGCACGGGCTGGACGGAGCGCGAGTTCAAGATGACCGGCATCCAGTTCCCCGACATCGGCACGCGGCTGCGCATGCTCGACGAAGCGCTGGCGTGCATCCGCTCGTTGTGGGCCAAGGAAGAGACCACCCTCGACGGCGAGTTCTATCACTTGAAGGACGCCATCCTCTGGCCGAAGCCGGTGCAGCAGCCGCATCCGCCGATTCTGCTCGGCGGCGGCGGCAGAGGGCTGCTGCGCGTCGCCGCCAAGCACGCCGACATCGTCAACATCATCTCCGACGCCGGCAAGCCCGGGTACATCAAGCTGGAGAACGTCGCCAAGCTCACCGACGAGAGCTTCCGCGCCAAGATCCGCTTCCTGCGCGCCGAGGCCGCCAAGCACGGCCGCGATCCGAAGGCCATCCAGATCAGCAACGTGATTTTCACAGCCATCGTCACCGACTCGGCAGACGCCACGCGCTCGATGGCCGAGGGCATGGCGCCGATGTTCAACACCACGCCCGAGGGCATGTTGCACTCACCGATGGCGCTGATCGGCACGCCGGAGCAGTGCGTCGCCGAGCTCAAGCGCCGCATCCGCGAGTGGGAGCTG
>Ga0335070_10012201_pt1 | contig 10030 bp, 4 predicted proteins | sample Lox_Sample_13_FD_206722 | JGI IMG/M metagenome (GOLD analysis project Ga0335070, IMG submission 206722) | Soil microbial communities from Loxahatchee National Wildlife Refuge, Florida, United States - Lox_Sample_1.3 | ecosystem: Environmental > Terrestrial > Soil > Wetlands | place: USA: Florida... | reverse complement strand
GTCGCTACTATGACTTCAACGTTTGTACTGAGCGCAAATTCACCGAGAAGTTGCGCTACATGCACCGCAACCCGGTGCGGCGGAAGATGGTCCGGAATCCGGAGGACTGGCCCTGGAGCAGCTACCCCCACTATCTGACGGGTATCGAAGGGACGGTTGAGATCGAGTCCGAATGGACGGCGAATAAGCGCGAAAGAATGGGAATTGTTCCGCGAGAAAAGACCAGACGTGCATGATTCTGCCCCACCCTTCGCCAACCCCAGGCGAAAGGGTGGGCCACCCACCATGCGCTCGTTTACGCTTACAAGTCGTGGGACGATTATCCCGAAACGAAGCGTGCCGCCGATTTTGACACGTACTTCTATCAGCACTTTATGGTGGGAGAAGAGGTAGAGGACAACGCGCTACAAAACATTGCAGCCATAAATACCATCCTGAAAGCCCGAGGCTTGCTGCCCAGGCAGCCGTGAGGCGTCGTTCAGAGTGCCTGTAATGTAAGAGGGTTCGCTTCCCGAGGAGGTGTGCGTCATCGTGGACGAAGACAGTACAGAAAATCGAGTCCCCGAAGAAATTATCGGAGAGGGCCCCGCAAGGAAGCTCACTAGAAAAGAGCGGGGTAGGCAGATCGAGGCACGCCGACGGTTCATTGCTGACATTCAGAAGGCTGCTAACACCAAAATCGAGACAAAGAAATACGGGCTGGATGTCGCTGCGATTCTCCTCAGTGTTGGAATCGCGTTTATTCTAACGGAGGTTGTCCCAGCCCTTTATTGGCTCGGCATCGTAGCCCTATACGCGAGTTGCATACTGCTCGCTTACCACTTGTGGGTTGATCTTAAGCCAGGCCAGGCCGTCCGTATAGTCGCGGTTTTGCCACTCGCATTTGCAGCATTCATCTCTGTTACCCTTGTCTTTGTTCCCGCACCGATAGAACCGTATGTAATAGCCGATTTGGGTAACTATCCCAAGGGCACAGTTATAGCTCCCGGAGTCGAGTGGAGGGATCCAGAGCATTATGTTGACGTGAGGTTAAGCCTTACTAATAGCACTGCTAACGACTACAAGGATGTGGATATTCAGGTCAATCCAGACATAACCGTATTCCAGGCAGCCCAATTGTCCGGGATTCCTGGAGTTAATTTGTCCCTGGAGGGCAAACCACAAGCTGAAATGTGGCTTGAAGGCGTGGACAACGAGGGTAAACCGTTCCGTTTTCCAGCACCGGTCAGCATAAATATGGACCGCCCAACTGGTATCAGAATCTTGTGCGATAGGTTTCCCAAGCACAGCACAATCAACTTGATTCTCGTCTCGGCAGCGCTCAACTATGGATTCCCCTTAGCAAAACAAATGTTCGCACCGAAGCGGTTGCCAAGAACTATTCACATCTCGGGAAGTTATCGCGTCCTTGGCAGGACGCGATCAGTTGACGATACGGTGCGAGTCGAGGCTTTGCAGCAACAGGTTCCTTCGATCCCTTAGTCAGTTCACGGTCGCTTTCTCGGGCTAAGCCCGATAGTACTTGCCAAGCCGCTTTTGCTCGTATGGGCAGCTGCTGAATCGGTGGGCGCCCAACCCCTCGTGAGCGGGTGTCTGAAAGTAGCCCACGGCGTAAACTGCAGGAGAAGATCACCAAGGCACAGTAGAGCGGGACACAGGGTGATGGCACCACCATATAAGAAGATTTTTTGTTCATTTTCTTCTTTCGTCTCAACTTCCTCTACGGCCCGCCAAACCCTTAGGATCCAATTACTTAGCCGTCTCAATTATAGCTTTCAGCAATAGCAAGCCCCACTTTTGCACCTCCAGCAACTCACTGATTCCACTGCAGTTCGCTTTCTGGACCCCCAAATCCACAATTGCGCGATTTGCTACTCTGGTTGTAGCGGCCCTTGCGCCCGCCGCTGCCCCGCGCAGCCTCTGCTCTTTGAAATCTCGTGCATCTGTCCGCCTCCTCCGGCCCTAGCTACTAGCTACCAGCTACTAGCTACCGACATATCCCACATACCTCCGCCCCTAACTCCTTTAGATCAACATATCGAGGGTGGGGGGAGGGGGTGTTGGCCTATGTGGCGTGAGCGGTCTTGACCGCCGCGCGTTCCCGGATGAGGGCGATGAAGGCGGTGGCGGCGCGGGGCAGGCTGCGGTCGCGGCGGTAGATGAGGCCGAGCTGGCGCTTCAGCTCGGTGTCGGCGATCTCAACCACGCGGCACGTCCCGTTGCGGACCTCCTCCTTCACGAAGGTCTCGCTGATCAGGGACACGCCCAGGCCGGCAGCGACGAAGCTCTTGATCATGCCCACACTGGGCAGCTCCATGGTCACGCGCAGCCGTGAATGGTAGGGCCGGAAGAGCTTGTCGAGCGCGTGGCGGGTGAATCCGGTCTTGGGGAAGATGAGGGGGTGCTCGGCGATCTCGGCGATGGTGACCGAGTGCTTCTGGCCCAGGGGATTGTCGGCGCTGGTCATCAGCATGAGGCGGTCGCGGAAGATGGGATGCACCTTCAGGCTGTTCGACTTCACCGGAAGAGTGACAATCCCGACGTCGAGCGAGCCTTCCTCCACGCGCTCCAGTATCTTGCGGCTGAAATTGCGGTAGATGCTGATCTGCACCGCCGGAAAGCGGCGGTGGTACTCGGAGAAGACCTCGGGCAATACGTAGAGGCAGGTGGCCTCGTTGGCGCCGACGGCGAGGATGCCGCGGGGCGTGGTGCCCTGGTCGGCGACGGCGCGCATGGATTCGTTGCGCAGGGTGAGCAGGCGCTGCGCGTACTCGAACAGCACCTCGCCGGCCGGGGTCAGCCGCACGGTCTTGCCGGCGCGGTCGAGGAGCCGCTCGCCGTAGTCCTGCTCCAGCTGGCGGATCTGGGCGCTGACCGCGGACTGCGAGCGAAACACTTTTTCGCCGGCGCGCGAGAAGCTGCCCAGCTTGGCGACCTCGATGAACGTCACTAGTTGGTCGAAGTCCATGGAGCGATGCCGCGATTATATGACTGTTGCGGCGCAAAACCGCAGGAAGTCTAGGGGATCGCGGCGGGTACGGTCCGTTTTGATCCCGCATGCAGGAATGCGTCGATGCCACGGGCGGCGCTGCGCCCCTCGGCGATGGCCCACACGACCAACGATTGCCCGCGGCGCATGTCGCCGGCAGCGAAGACCCCGGGCACCGACGACATGTGCTGGGCATTACAGGCCACGTTGCCGCGAGCATCCAGCTGGACGCCGAGCTTGTCGATCATCCCGGTGCGGATGGGGCCGGTGAAGCCCATGGCGAGCAGAACCAGATCGGCATCCACTGTAAATTCGGTGCCGGCGATGGGCTGAAAGTCCGGTGGCGGGCCCACCCGCACACCGTGCAGGCGCTTCACATTTCCCTGCTCGTCACCGCTGAAGGAGGTGGTGGCGATGCTCCACTCGCGCGTGCCGCCTTCCTCATGCGAACTCTCAGAGCGCAACTGCATGGGCCAGAGCGGCCAGGGCGTCTGCGGAGAGCGCTCCTGGGGCGGCATTGGCATGATCTCGAACTGATGGACCGAGGCGGCCCCCTGGCGCAGGGCGGTTCCGAGGCAATCGGCGCCGGTATCGCCGCCGCCGATGATGACCACACCCTTGCCGGTGGCGAGAATCTCCTTTTCCTCGATGGTATCGCCCAGGCAACGCCGGTTCTGCTGGGGCAGGAACTCCATGGCGAAGTGGATGCCGTTCAACTCCCGTCCGGGAACCGGCAGGTCGCGCGACTGCTGCGCTCCACCGGCGAGCAGGATGGCGTCGAACTGCTCGCGCAGATCTTCCACCGGAACGCTTGCGCCGACGTGCGCATTGGTGACGAACTGCACGCCCTCGGCGGTCATCTGCTCGACGCGGCGGTCGATGAGGTGCTTCTCCATCTTGAAGTTGGGGATGCCGTAGCGCAGCAGGCCGCCGATGCGGTCCGATTTCTCGTACACGAAGACCCAGTGTCCGGCACGGCAGAGTTGCTGCGCGGCCGCCAGACCGGCGGGCCCGGAGCCGACTACGGCCACCTTCTTGCCGGTGCGGAACGTGGGAGGCTCGGGACGGATCCAGCCCTCGCGGAAGCCGCGGTCCACGATCTCCTTCTCGATGTTCTTGATGGTGACCGGAGGCTGGTTGATGCCGAGAACGCAGGAAGCTTCGCAGGGCGCGGGACAAAGCCGGCCGGTGAACTCGGGGAAATTGTTGGTGGCGTGAAGATGGCGCACCGCTTCCTTCCAGCGCCCGCGGTACACCAGGTCGTTCCAGTCGGGGATGACGTTGTTGAGCGGGCATCCGGTATGGCAGAAGGGGACGCCGCAATCCATGCAGCGGGCGCCCTGGGTGCGCGCCTTGTCCTCGGGGAAGTCCTGGTAGATCTCGAACCAGTCGTTGATGCGCTGGGGGACGGGACGGCGCTGCGGCAGTTCGCGGGTGTATTCCAAGAATCCGCTGACCTTACCCACGCGGCACCTCCTGCGCCGACGCGGGAGGCGTCAGGACCTGTCCGGGCACATACACGGAGCCGCTGCGCGGGATGCCGAGCACCCGCTTGTACTCGTGGGGGAAGACCTTCACGAAGCGCGGCAATAGCTCGTCGAAGTTTTCGAGGATCAAGCGCCCGCGCGAGCTGCCGGTGGCCTCGACATGGCGGGAGATGAGGCTGCGGAGGTTCTGCACATCGGGAGCTTCCAGAACCGGCTCCAGGTCCACCGCACCCAGGTTGCAGCGCTTGGCGGCAAAGTCCCCGCGTTCGTCAAAGACGTAGGCGATGCCGCCGTTCATCCCGGCGGCGAAATTGCGGCCGCATTTGCCGAGCACGGCCACCAGCCCGCGAGTCATGTACTCGCAGCCGTGGTCGCCGAGTCCTTCGACGACCGCGCTGGCGCCCGAATTGCGCACCGCAAAGCGCTCGCCGGCGACCCCGTTGAAGTACGCTTCCCCGCTGGTCGCACCGTAGAGAGCGACGTTGCCGATGATGATGCTGTCTTCCGGCTGGAACCCCGAGCCTTTGGGCGCGATCACTGCCAGCTTTCCGCCGGAAAGGCCCTTGCCCACATAATCGTTGGCGTCGCCTTCGAGCGCGAGAGTCACGCCTTTGGCGAGAAAGGCGCCAAAGCTCTGTCCGGCAGAGCCGCGGAACTCGCAGCGGATGGTGTCGTCGGGCAGTCCCTGCGAGCCGTAGCGGCGCGCAATCTCGCCGCTGAGCATGCTGCCGACGGTGCGGTGCACATTGCGGATGGGCAGCTGGATGACCACCGGAGTCTTGGTCTCCAGGGCGGCCTGGCACGTGGCGATGAGCTGGTGGTCGAGCGCCTGGCCAAGGCCGTGGTCCTGGGGCTGCACACAGCGGCGCGCCACCCGCTCCGGTACCACCGGGTTGTAAAGCATAGTGGAGAAGTCGAGACCGCGGGCCTTCCAGTGATCGAGGGCGGCGCGCATCTCCAGCATGTCGACCCGGCCGATCATCTCGTCGAAGGTGCGGAAGCCCATGCGTGCCATCCACTCGCGCACCTGCTCGGCGACAAAGAAGAAGAAGTTGATGAGGTGCTCGGGCTGTCCCTGGAACCGCTGGCGGAGCACCGGGTCCTGGGTGGCGATGCCCACCGGGCACGTGTTCAGGTGGCACTTGCGCATCATGATGCAGCCCATGGCGACCAGAGGCGCAGTGGCGAAGCCGAACTCTTCGGCGCCCAGTAGGGCGGCGATGACGACGTCGCGGCCGGTCTGAAGCTTGCCGTCGGTCTGGACGCGGATGCGCCCACGGAGGTCGTTGAGCACCAGCACCTGCTGGGTCTCCGCCAAACCCAACTCCCAGGGAATGCCGGCATGCTTGATGGAGCTGAGTGGCGAGGCGCCGGTGCCGCCGCTGTCACCGCTGATGAGCACGACGTCGGCATGCGCCTTGGCCACTCCGGCGGCGACCGTGCCCACGCCGACCTCGGCGACCAGCTTCACCGAGATGCGGGCAGCTGGGTTGACGTTCTTCAGGTCGTAAATGAGCTGCGCCAGGTCCTCGATCGAATAGATATCGTGGTGCGGCGGCGGCGAGATCAGTCCGACGCCGGGGATGGAATGCCGGACGCGCGCGATCTCCTGGTCCACCTTGTGGCCGGGCAGCTGGCCGCCCTCGCCGGGCTTGGCGCCCTGCGCCATCTTGATCTGCAATTCGTCGGCGTTGACCAGGTAGTTGGTGGTCACGCCGAAGCGGGCCGATGCCACCTGCTTGATGGCGCTGCGGCGGGAATCGCCGTTGGGAAGCTGGGTGAAGCGGACCTCGTCTTCCCCGCCCTCGCCGGTATTGGACTTGCCCCCCAACCGGTTCATGGCGATGGCCATGGTCTCGTGCGCCTCCTTGCTGATGGAGCCGAACGACATGGCGCCGGTGCAGAAGCGCTTGACGATCTCCTTGGCGGGCTCGACCTGCTCGAGCGGCACCGGATGTTCCGCGTCCTTGACGCGCATTAAACCGCGCAGGGTGCAGAGGCGGCGGCTCTGGTCGTCGATGAGGTCGGTGTATTCCTTGAAGGTGGTGAAGTTGGATTGCCGCACCGCGTGCTGCAGCTTGCTGATGGTGGCCGGGTTCAGCAGGTGATATTCCCCGTCGGCGCGGAACTTGTAGTGTCCGCCGGCGGGCAGCTCGAGGTCGGTGCCGGTCACCGTCCGGAAGGCGTGCTCGTGCTTCATGCGCGCCTCACGGGCGAGGACCTCGAGACCGATCCCGCCGATACGTGAAGGCGTCCCGGTGAAGTACTTGCCGATGAGCGACTGGTCGAGTCCGATGGCCTCGAACACCTGGGCGCCGCAGTAGCTCTGCAGGGTGGAGATGCCCATCTTGGAGATGGTCTTCAGCAGGCCCTTGTTGATGGCCTTGGTGAAGTTGCGGGCGGCGTGGTCGGCGTCGATGTGGGAAGGGAGACAGCCGCGCCAGGTGAGGTCTTCCAGCGTTTCGAAAATCAGGTAGGGGTTCACCGCGCTGGCACCGTAGCCGAGCAATAGGGCGAAGTGCATGACCTCGCGGGGCTCGCCGGACTCGATGATGAGCGCCACCTGGGTGCGGGTCTTCTCGCGGATCAGGCGGTTGTGAATCGAGGCCAGGGCCAGCAGGCTGGGGATCGGCGCATAGCGCTCGTCGAGCCCGCGATCGGAGAGGATCAGCAGGCTGTAGCCGGAGGCGACGGAGAGCGAAGCGCGGCGTCCCAGTTCTTCCAGGGCGCGCTCCATGCCGGCTTCGCCTTCCTCCACGCAGTAGAGCATGGGCAGCGTGGTGGCCAGCAGGTCGCCGCGGGAGAGACGGCGCAGCTTCTCCAGGTCGGAGTTGGAGAGGATCGGCTGGGGCAGCTTCAGGGTGTGGCAGTTCTGCGGCGTCTCGTCGAGGATGTTGCCCTCGGTACCGATGTAGTTGACCAGCGACATCACCATCTGCTCGCGGATGGGGTCGATGGGCGGGTTCGTCACCTGGGCGAAGAGCTGCTTGAAGTAATTGAAGAGTGGCTGCGGACGGTCCGACAGGCAAGCCAGCGGGGCGTCGTTGCCCATGGAGCCGACCGGCTCTTCGCCGTTGACGGCCATGGGCTCGAGGATCATGCGCAAGTCTTCGTCGGTGTAACCGAAGGCGCGCTGCCGGCAGACGATGGTGGCGTGGTCGGAGCCGTGCACACGCGCCGGGGCCGGCAACTGGTCGAGCGTCACCAGGTTCTGCGACAGCCACTGCGTGTAAGGCTGGCGCGAGCAGAGGCGCTGCTTGATCTCCTTATCGGGGACGATACGGCCCTCGGCCGTGTCCACCAGGAACATCTTGCCCGGCTGGAGGCGGCCCTTGGTCTTCACGTCCTCGGGCGCGACCGGGAGCACGCCGGTCTCGGAGGCGAGCACGACCATGTCGTCGCGGGTGACCACGAACCGCCCCGGACGCAGCCCGTTGCGATCGAGGATGGCGCCGGCCTGGCGCCCGTCGGTGAAGAGGATGACGGCGGGTCCGTCCCACGGCTCCATCAGCGACGCGTGATATTCGTAAAATGCCCGTTTATCCGCCGAGATGTGCTGGTTCCCCGCCCAGGCTTCGGGGATGAGCATGGCCATCACGTGAGGCAGCGAGCGGCCCGCGTGGAACAGCAGCTCGACGACGTTGTCGATGTTGGCGGAGTCGCTCCCCCCGGGAGCGACGATGGGAAAGATCTTCTTCAGGTCGTCGCCGAAGAGCGGTGATGCCAGCACCGATTGCCGCGCGTGCATCCAGTTCACGTTCCCGCGCAGGGTGTTGATCTCGCCGTTGTGGGCGACGAAGCGATAGGGATGCGCCAGGTGCCAGGTGGGAAACGTGTTGGTGGAGAAGCGCTGGTGCACGACGCACAGCGCGGTCACCACCTCCGGGTCGGAGAGCTCGCCGTAGAACTTTTCGATCTGCGGCGCCAGCAGCAGGCCCTTGTACACGATCGTGCGGCAGGAGAGTGACGGGATATAGAACACACCGTGGTGCGCCAGGTCGGAGGCCGCGATCTGGCTCTCGGCGCGTTTGCGGACGACGTACAGCTTGCGTTCGAACTGGTCCTCGCTCCAGCCGGCGGGGTTGCCGACGAAGAGCTGCTGGATGTAGGGCTGGGAACGGCGGGCGATGCGGCCGATGACCGTGGCATCCACCGGCGTGTCGCGCCAGCCGAGCACCGTCATGCCCTCTTCGCGGACGATGCGCTCCAGCATGCCCTCGCAGGTGAGGCGCTCCTGTTTATCGATCGGGAGAAAGACCATCCCGACGCCGTACTTGCCCGGATCCGGCAGGACGAAGCCCAGCTTGGAGCACTCCCGCTGGAAGAACTGATGCGGGATCTGCAACAGGACGCCGGCGCCGTCGCCGGTCTCAGGGTCGCAACCGGTGGCGCCGCGATGGGTGAGGTTGATGAGGACCTCGATGCCCTTGCGGACCACCTCGTGGCTGCGCTCTCCGCGGATGCTGGCCACCAGGCCGACACCGCAGGCGTCATGCTCGTGCGCCGGATCGTAGAGACCCTGCACGGGAGGCAGCCCGTGATGTTCCGGCCCGCTCATTCCGTCCTCGTTCGCAGAAGACACCGCCGCAGCCTCCGCATCGGGAGTGCGAAATTCCCAAAACCGGTTGTGGGTTGGGTCCCGCCGCGGTAGACCTGAAACACTAGTTAAGACGGAAACAGCGGCAAAAGTACAATCGAGAATTTCGATGCGCCAGATTCGTTTTTGTCTGATGCGGCAAAGAAGGAAGGGGCGGCCAAGCCGCCCCCTTTTCAGGTAAGAGTCAGCGATCATTCGAACCGGAGCGCTTCGATGGGATCAAGACGCGCGGCTTTGCGCGCCGGGTAGAGACCGAAGAACACGCCGGTCGCCATGGAGAACACGACCGCCGCGACCACCGCTGCCAGTGACAGCAGCACCGGCCATCCCAGCACCTTGGTGACCACCAGCGAGGCCGCAATGCCGAACAGGATCCCAATGGTCCCACCGGCGATGCTGAGCACCACCGACTCGGTCAGGAACTGGCGCTGCACGTCGGCCTCGGTGGCGCCGATGGCCATGCGGATGCCGATCTCGCGCGTGCGCTCGGTCACCGAAACCAGCATGATGTTCATGATGCCGATACCGCCGACGATCAGCGAGACGCCGGCGATGGAAGCCAGCAGCAAGGTCATGACCTTCGACGACTGGTCGGCGAGTTGGGCCACATCGGCCAGGTTGCGCACCGAGAAATCGTCGTCCTGTCCGGCGCGGATGTGGTGCCGGTCGCGCAGCAGCGCCGTGACCTGTCCTTGCGCCGCGTAGCTCGCCGGCTGCGACACCGCCGACACCATGATGTACTGCAGCCAGTTCTGCCCGCTCAGCTTCTTCTGCAAGGTGGTGATCGGGATGTACACCGAATCGTCCTGGTCCTGACCCATGCCGGACGAACCCTTGGGAGCCAGAACACCCACGATCTTGAAGGGCAGGTTGCCGATGCGAATGGTCTGGCCCACCGGATCCGAAGCTCCGAACAGGTTCTGGCGCACAGTCTCGCCCAGCACCACCACGTCGGAG
>Ga0335070_10012200_pt1 | contig 10030 bp, 8 predicted proteins | sample Lox_Sample_13_FD_206722 | JGI IMG/M metagenome (GOLD analysis project Ga0335070, IMG submission 206722) | Soil microbial communities from Loxahatchee National Wildlife Refuge, Florida, United States - Lox_Sample_1.3 | ecosystem: Environmental > Terrestrial > Soil > Wetlands | place: USA: Florida... | reverse complement strand
GACCAAGGCGGACGCGAAGCGCAGGCTGGGCCTCCCCGAGCTCCCCCTGGTGTTCTCGGCGTCGCAGCACGTGGCGAGGAAGCGTCTAGAAACGCTGGTGGAAGCAGCGAAGAGGCTCCGGGAGCGCGGCGTCTCCTTCCAGATGGTCATCGCTGGCGACGGACCCCTGAGGACGGGACTGATCGGCCTCGCCAGATCCTACGGCCTTGGGGGCCAGGTATCCTTTCCCGGCTGGGTGACAAGGGACGAGTTGGACCTTTACTACAGGGCTGCCGACGTATTCACCATGACCTCCGAATACGAGGCGGGCCCGATCACGATGCTGGAGGCGATGTCCAACGGGGCCACAGTGATCAGCACGAGGATCGGAGGCTTCGCGTCTCTGATCGAGGACGGCAGGGAGGGCCTGCTTTTCCCGGTCGGGGACAGCAAGGAACTCGCCTCCAAGATCGAGCGAGCGCTCTCAGACGAGGCCTTCCTCGAGAGATCCTCCTCCCTGGGGAGGGAGTTCGCGGAGCGGTTCGACTGGGGCCATGTCGCAGAGCAGACCCTTTCCCTGTACGAGGAGATGACCTGAACGGAGACCCTCAGGATACTCCAGGTGACGCACTCCTTCCCACCGTACATCGGCGGCCTCTCCCAGATGACCGAGATGGTCTCAAGGAACCTGGCAAGGGAAGGTCACGAGGTCGAGGTGGTCACCCTCGACATCGACGGCAACCTGCCTGCCCACGAGGAGGTCGGAGGCGTAACGATCAACAGGTTCAGGGGCTATGCGCCGACGGGGGCCTACTTCCTGCCCTCGCGCAGGGCGTACAGCCACATCCGTTCCACCAGGTGCGATGTCGTCCATGCGCACAACATCGGGGCACTGCTCGCGCCGGCAGCCTGGCTGGCGGTGAGGGACAGGCTGAGCTCGACGGCGTACGTCATCACCCCCCATCATCACTCGGCAGGGAGCCAGAGGATGACTCGGCTGCTGTGGCGGCCCTACTGGCCGCTCGCGAGGCGCGCGGTCCGCGCCGCCGACTTCGTCCACTGCGTCTCCAACTTCGAATCACGGCTGGTCGCGCCAGACTTCTCGGTCTCACCTTTGGTCATACCCAACGGAGTGTCGGACGACGTCTTCTACCATAGATGGGCTCCCCCCGACCATACGGTCCTGACCTACGCGGGAAGGCTCGAGAAGTACAAGAGGGTGGACAGGCTCATACTGGCCGCCTTCTCCCTCCAGAGCCTCGGCACCAAGGTCAGCGTTAGGATCATAGGGGACGGTCCGGACCTCGCCCGCCTCGGGGCCCTCGCCCATTCCCTGGGCGTGGAGATCGAGCGGCATCCCTTCCTAAGCAGGGAGGAGTATCTCGAGGAGATGTCCACGGGCAGTTGCTTCGTGAACCTGTCCGAATACGAAGCATACAGCATAGTGGTGGCTGAAGCACTGGCGATCGGCGTGCCCGTCGTGGCGGCCCTCCCCTGGGGCGAGACCTTCGGCGAATCGGAGAGGGTCCGTCTGGTCGACGGAGAGTCCACGGCGGAGACCGTCAAGGCCATCCAGGACCTCTCCGGCCTCGGCCCCGGGACCGAAGCCACGATCCCCAGATGGCGGGATGTCGCGCGAAGGCTAGTGGCCGAGGCCTACATGCCGGCGATGGTCAAGAAGGTCTCCTAGTTGTCAGCCGGAGCTCGAAAGCCGGATTCGATGTCCAAGCTGATTGAGGACACGACGCAAGCCGCCATGTCGGAGGGCGGCCCAGCCGACCTCGGCGAGTCATGGAACTCCGCCCTCTCGTCCGTTCCGGCGGCCCGGCTGGGGGAGCTGGCCCGCGTCGTGAACGAGAACCGCCTGACTCTTCCGGCCTATCGCCTCCTGGGGGAGGGAGGCTCCCCCAACGCGAGATCGCTGAGGAACTCCCTCGAGCCCGCCGTTAGGCAGCTGCGGCAGGCGGAAGCGGACCGTGACAGGCAGTTGAAGAGGCTGGTGGATGTCCTGGCGGGCAAGGGAATCAGCTACGTCGTCTTCAAGACTTTCAACAGGACCGGTTGGGTGGGCGTGGACATCGACGTAATGATAGGCAAGGCCGACTACCAGACCTGCGTGGACTCTCTCCTCGCCGCGGGCTACTACTCAATCGACGACCTATCGAAGCAGTACGCGACTGGCTTCATGTCGAAGGGCAACCCGATAATAGTGGATCTCCACACGCAGTTGGCTGTGCTGGGCGTCTCGTACTTCTCATCTGACGTCCTCCTTTCGGACGTCAGGGAGGCGCGCGTGGACGTTCCGGGAGAGGGCTGCCTGGAATTCAGCAGGCTGGGCCCCAGGACCGAGGCCGTGGTCCGGATGGCTCACGCGGTCATCAAGGAGGGGATAGTCACGGGCGGGGAGATCGCCGAAGTCCTCCCCGACGTCGGATTGGACGGCGTCTCAGAGCTCATTGGGCACGAGAACCTCCAGCTGGCGGGATCGGTATTCGGCTACGCCGCCGACGGAGCCATGGGAGGAAATGGGTTCGACCGTGTCGTCGCGTTTAACGACAGCGCGTTGCATGGGCTGGCGAAGGGAATGCTGGACGAGACGTTGCGCCGCAGGAGCCTCCCGAGCAGGATTCCGTCGAACGTTAGCGTGCTCTCCCTCATCGACAGGCTGCAGGCTGAGGGCGCCCTCAGCATCTCGCTTCCGACGCTGATGAGGAACATCACATTCCGGAGGAACGCCGCCTACATTGGTCACACGCTTCTGGAGCGCCTTGGCATCTCCTAGGGTCGTCGTGCTCACCCCCGCATACAACGAGAGCCGCAACATCGTCGGCATGATTCACGGCGTGGGATCGCAGACCGTCAGGGCGGAGGGGGTGCTGATCTGCGACAACGGGTCGACAGACGGCACCGCCACGACGGCCGCGGAAGCCTGCCGGAGGGAGGGCCTGAGCTGCAGGGTGATAGCGCTCCCCAGGATCGCCTCGCTGGGGAAGCTCAACATCAACAGAGCGTATCGCGCTCTGGCCGAGGGCCTCGCTGCGACGCGCCCACGGCCCGACTTCGTGGCCACCATCGAAGCGGACGTCATAATGGAGCCGACCTATTTCGAGGAGATCCTGAAAGGGTTCAGCGCAGACCCCCTCCTGGGCGTTGCCGGAGGAGCCCTTGAGCCGCTCGGCCTGCTCCAGGGCGGCTTCCCGCTTGGACGGGGCGGCGTAATGGTCTGGGGCGCGAACCGGGTCTACTCCTACAGGTGTTGGGAGGAGCTCACATCGATGGTCGACCTCAGGGACCTGCCGGCCTGGGACACCGATCATGCCGTCCTCGCTGCCATCCGCGGATACCACGTTCGCGCGGACGGAGACGCCATCTCCCGGGCCTCCCGCAGTGTCAGCACCTCGAGGGGAAGGCCGAAGGGCGAAGCCGACGCGGCGCACGGGCTGCCCGTCTGGTGGGCGTTGTTCAAGGCCACGCAGCTCCGGGACCCCTCGTACCTCATCAAGTACGGTGTCAGCAGGCTCTCGACCCGGAACAGCGAGCTCAACAAGGCGAACGTCTGGCTGAAGGCTCTGGGCGACGTCTACAACAGGGCGGCTGTCCAGGTCCTGCGAAGCACGTTGGAGGGCGGCCGAAGCTGATTACCCCCTCCGTAGCGTCGAACCTGGTACCGGTCCTTGGCAAGACCTTCACGGCCAACCTGATCATCTACACAGTGGTCCTCGCTGCGCTGTTCACAGCTCTCATGCTCCTCGCCCTTCGCCGCCCCGATCGTGCGACAGTTGAGAGGAACTTGGGCCGCTACGTCGGCTACCTGCTCGTCGTGGTGGCCACCGTTTCGCCCTTCGTCGCCATGATGTCGACGGAGCCGTTCGCCCGCCCGGATGCCTTCTTCTTCCTTCAGGGGGCTGTCGCGGGGCTCCTGATGCTCTACGTCGGGCTGGGCAGATCGAACCGGAACCTTGTAGCCTACGTCCTCGTCGTCTCAGCCATCTCCATGACGGTGACCGTCTTCCTTCTGAACGGCCTCTATCCGTTCGCGAGCATCAAGAACGAGGCCCTTTACAGCACGGGATCCATAGCCTCCTACGAGCAGGCCTCCGCTGAGGGAGGGTTCTATTACTTCGTGCCCATAGGGACCCTGACCGACGTGGCGTTCTCGATGGTGACAGGGATCGACCTGGGACTGCCGCTCGTGGAATCCGTGGTGACCCTGACGTTCGCCATGCTCAGCCTCCTCGTGCTGACGAGGAGGTATGGTCTGGAGAAGGCCGCGCCCGCTGCCATGCTCGTGATTTCGACCCCCCAGCTCTCATACCTGGTGGGAAGGACCCTCTCCATCCAGTACGCCATGCTCACGATGGTCCTCATCTCGCTTCTGGCCACGAAGCTGGCCCCAAGACAGACGGTAGGGTTGCTGGGAATGGTCATCCTGGTCATGGTCCTGGCCCACCCGGTGGGCCCGATAGCCCTCATCGCCGCCTTCGCGGTCCTTCGGGTGGTCCTCTCCGTCACGAAGAGGGTGCGACGCGAAACGGTGATGTCGGTCGGGCCCGCCATCAGGCTGCTGATCATCATCACCGCGGGCTACTGGTTCACGACCTACATCTACACCCTGATAGTGACCAAGGCGACACACATCTTCGACTCCACCCAGGGTTTCATCAGGATGCTCATCGGCGGGAACTCCCGGGCTGTGCTCGGAGCGACCATCCCTACTGCCATAGCCCCTGGATACTCCGCCCAGGCATTCTGGGAGTTCGCCTACGCTTGGGCCGCTCCGATAGCCATAGGCGGCGCCCTGGTCCTCGTGTGGCTGGGGCTCCAGGCCGCTCGGCTCAGGAAGGGGAAGAGCCTGGAAGGCGGGGGGGTGCTCAGCACAGCCTTCGAGCTCATCGCCGTGTCCTCCGCGATCGGGGCCTTCGTTCTTCTCGGCACCTCCTTCGCAGCCTATGCTCTCGGCAGCGAGTCCGGCCAGTACGCCATCCCGTCGGCGTACCTCCTTCTGCTGTTCCCGGCGGCGATGGTGTTTCATCGCCTGCTGGACAGCAGGAAGCTGGCGATAGTAGCCGTGGCAGCCCTAGTCGTTTCCTCCGTCGTTCTTGTGGGCACTTACAGCCCCGATTGGGCGCCTCTGGAGCACCAGAACTTCGGCGTGGAGGCGACGATAAGCAACAGGAACAACTTCGTCGCTGCCGGCGAACTGGCGGTCCTGACCGGCCAGGGGTCTCAGACCGTCTACCTGGACTATGACCTGGCCGCGGCGGCCGCGGTCCCGAGCTACAAGAGCGTCAGGTCCATTCTCTCATCAGTGTTCGCCGGCAACACGACGTTCGGGGACTACGCCAACTCGACCTTCGTCCTGCAGACCGCGAAGCTCGCCAACGCCGTGGTCTACCAGGAAGTGCAGGGCCTTGACGTGATCTACTCATCCAACGATCACTTCGGCCTGTACATACCGTAGACTCAGCGGGACCGAATCTTTCGCAGTGTGTCTTGATTGACGAGACCTATCGTGGGGGAAGGTGAGCCTAGGACGCTGGAGTCCGCTTCCCCCGGCCTGGGATCCGAGGACCTTCCGGAAGTCTGCGTCGTCGTCCGCACCTACCAGGTCGGCCCCAAGCTGGAAGAGGTGCTCGACGCCGTCTCCGAGTTGGACTACCCCAGGGGGAAGGTTCGCCTGGTCGTGGCCGCAACGTCAGGAGACGACAACGCGAAGGAGTGCTTGGAATCCTTCAGGGCCGCCCACAGCGGCGTCCCTTCGGAGCTCCTTGTCATAGATGCCAACTCGGCGGACGTCGGTCGGAACGCGGGGATAAGGACGAGCGATTGCGAATACGTCCTCGTCATCGACGACGACGTCGTTCTGGACCATGGGACTCTGAGGCGCCTGATGGAGGTGATCCAGGGAGACCAGTCGACCGCGGCCGTTGCCTCTCCGGCAGTGGACGAAGCCCCGACCCTCGCCGGCCGCCTGCACTTCGGGCGGTACTTGGGCAGGATCTGCAGCGCGTACACGGTGATGCCCTGCACGCTGTTCAGGAAGAGCCTGGCGGAAGGATGTGGTTTATACAGGGAAGACATGGGGCCGCCGTTCTCCATACACGAGGACTGGGAGTTCGGGACCAGGCTCCGGCGGCATGGCTATCGGGTCATTGTGGACGGCCAGGCCGTCTCCCGGCACCTGAAGCAGCAGGGCGGCCGCGTCCACGCCGGAGACAGCCCGTCGAGCACACAGGCCAAGCTCGGGGGGAAGAAAGGCCCCACAGGCAGGATCTCGGGCTACGTTTCGTCATACCTGCACAGAGGTTGGTGGAGCATGCTGCAGGTCATGAAGGTCAGCCCTCCGGGGCAGGCCATCGAATACGCAGGCTATGCGCTCATTCCCATTCTCCTCCTGTTCCTGCTGGCCTTCGACTTCCGGTTTGGCCTTGCGGCCACGGCCGTTGTCCTGGCGGGGACGTCGCTCTACGCGCTCGTCCGAGGGCAGTACTCTGCATACGGCCTCGAGCGGCGCCTGTCGTACCCGATCATCCTGACTTCGATAAGGTCGGCAAGGACCTACCTCTTCCTTCTCGGAATCGCCGTCAACGCGGGGCATCTGGGGAAGAGGCCCTAGGCCAGGGAGGCATAGATCGCTTCATGGCGGGTTCAAACGTGGTCGTCTTCTCGGAGACCCTGTGGCCGGACGGGGGTGGCGCGGAGCTGGCCACCTACCTCTTCGTCAAGCATCTGGTCAGCCAAGGCTACGGCGTCACGGTCGTTTCAGGACGGCAGATGCCCGCCTTCTGCGACGGGACCAAGGTCGTTTCGGACGGCGCCCTCAGGGCCGGCTCGAAGACCGAGCTCTGGGCTAAGATCCTCTCCCGTGAGGACCGTCTGAAGGGCTTCATTCGGGACAGTGACGTCGTGTACATCCCCAGGCTCTGCTACCCGCTTGCGCCGGTCGCGAGGAAGCTTGGGAAGAAGGTATTGGTTCACCTGCACGACTATACGCCGGTCAGCTACTCGGCCGCAGTCCCATCTCCATATGAGAGAACAGCGGACTACCCTCACAGAGTGAAGGCGTTCAGCATATGGCTCGAGGGGAGGCGGGGCCGCAAAGCGCAGTCTCTGGCGGTGTTCGGTGACGTTCACACCCGCATGGCGAGGTTCTGGCTTGCTGAAGCCGACCATATCATCTGCGTGTCAAACAGGCAGGCACAGATAATCTCAGAGACGGCCCCGGAACTGAGCCACCTCCTCACGCGCATATACAACCCGCTGCCCGTCCGCCCCGGACCTTTGAACGGAGCCCGGCGCGGACCCCTCTTCCTCTACGTTGGTGGAACCAGCTACCACAAAGGGTACCATGTCTTCATCAAGGTCGCCAACCAGCTCCTGGATCGCGGAACGGGCGTGCGTTTCCTGCTGACACGGGACACGGGCTACGCCAACGACAGGATGCTGAGCCAGGCCATGCGCACGTCTGGGGCTGCCTTCGAGGTATTGGGAAGGGTGCCATATGGCGAACTCCTGGGGACCTATTCCAAGGTCAGAGGTCTGATATTCCCTTCCGTGTGGGAGGAGCCCCTGAGCTATGCCGTGGCGGAGTGCATGGCCGCCGGGACCATACCCATCGCCTCGAACGTCGGGGGCAACGGCGAACTGGTGAAAGGAAGCTCGGCAGAACGCTTCCTCTTCGAGCCCTTCGATTCCTATTCCCTTTCAGGCAACATCGAGGCCATCCTGTCGATGTCTGACGACGAACTGCGAGGCATTGGGGAGAACCTGACGGGATGCATACACCGCACACTCAGCGCGGAGGAGACGACAGGTAGATTCGTCAGGCTGTTTGGAAACTGACCCGCCAGGCTCCCAGCCCAGTCCAGGAAGCGTCTTCGATGGTCGACATGTCGCAGGTTAGCTCGTAGGTTTGGCCCTAGTCTCCCTTACCTTCGACGATGGTTTCCTTCGTCACTACGACGTCGCCAAGGCACTTCACAGATGCGGGGTCTCGGCCACGTTCTACGTGCCGACGGGGAGGACCCCCTTCTTCGCTGAGAACGGAGGTCCTCTTTCGACAAGGCCCGACCTGTTGGGGGAGATGGTGGATATGGGGCACGAAATCGGCTCTCATACGCACACCCATAGGAACCTGACCCTTCTGGAGCCCACCGATGTGAGGTATGAGCTCCAGAAGTCGAAGGAGGGGCTTGACGGGCTTCTCGGGTCGCGTTCCCGCAAGTACGGACTCGCGTATCCCTTCGGCGAGTTCAACGAGGTCGTGGTGAGGGAGGTGAGGAGGGCTTTCGTCTACGCGAGGGCGGGAAGCTACAGCAACAGGTGGAACGCCGTGCTCGACCCATTCGCCGTAGGCAGCATTGGGGTGAGCAGGCATTTGGCGAAGATACCTCTCAGAGCCGCATCGCATCCTTCGAGCCCGATAGTCCTGATGCTGCATTCGGAGCCCCTGCCGCTGGTGCTCGGCATCGTCCGGGCGCTGAAGGCCATGAACGTCGAGATCATCCCCCTACGGACCTCCCTTGGCAAGCTCGGAGTGAATGTCGACTGAACTCCGGCTCGCGCAACTCCGGTTCATGGGCTCGCGGTGCTCCAGGCCCAACCGTCCACTCTCGAGGCGAAGCCTCTCCATGAGGGTCGCCATCATAGATGACGCCGGCTTCGGCTCCGGTGGCACGGGCCTCTTTGGAAAGGAGCTGTATTCGTGGCTTCTGGCCGAGGTCAACGAACGCCTTCTCGGAAACCAGGTGATCAGGGTCGACTTGGGCTCCTCTGGCCCGCAGCGCAAGTTCCGGTCCTCGAACGGCAAGGGAGTGCCGCTGCTGAGGCCTTTCCGGGACCCGGAGACCGTGAAGGGGATGTCCTCCCTGGTAAGACGGGAGGGGGCGGAGCTGCTCCACGCGAACGTGGTGAACGCGCGGTTTCCCCGTTCCATCGTCAAAGTCGCCAAGGATACTGGAGTCCCCCTCGTGACCACCGTTCACAGCTACAACCCTGTCTGCCCGACCGGGTGGGCTACGAGGCTGCCGGAGCTCAGCCCGTGCGGGGACCTCGGGCTGCAAGCCCACTGCCCCATTTGCCTCCTGAATAGGAGGTCCGCCGGGGGAAGCACGGCGAGATCCCTCCTCGACGGGTTCAACCAGTACGACGCCTTGCGCCAGCTCATCAGGAGGTCGAATTCCGTGGTCGCGCCGTCCAAGACGCTGGCTCGAAGCTTGTCAGCCAACATTGGGTCCCTGACGCCTCACGTGCTCTACAACCCCCTGCCGTCAGAGCTCCTGAGCTCGGTGCCCGTGCCGGCCTCCGAGAACTGCGCAGCATTCGCAGGCAGGCTCACGCCTGAGAAGGGCGCGCATCTCCTCCCCAAGCTGTCTGAGATGCTGGGAGGGGCCAAGCTCCACGTGATGGGCAGAGGTCCCCTGTCGGGGTTCTTGGAACAGCAGGCGCGGACCCGGCCCAACTTGGTCTATCATGGATATGTGCCAGAGCAAGAGAAGCGTGACATCTTCCGGAGGGCGGCGGTCGTCGTGGCCCCGAGCCTTTGGTTCGAGGCCTTCGGATATTCGGCCGCGGAGGCTCTCGCCATGGGCAGGCCGGTCGTCGGCTTCGGCGTGGGCGGCATCGGTGAGCTCATATCCGAATCCGGAGGGGGGATCGCGGTCAAACCTTTCGTCCTCGGAGAGTTCGCAGCGGCGGTCGAGTCCATCCTCGGCGACGCAGGCTTGTCAGGGGAGCTGGGGATCAAGGCCAGACAGTTCGCGGAAAGGGAGCTCAGCGAAGAAGGTTTCTCGGGAAAGCTACTAAAGGTCTACGAAGAGGCACGGAGCGAGGGCCGTTGAAGCGTTTCCTCTTCATCGGAGCGCCCTTCGACTACGCGAGCGGCAGCTTCGTCAGGACGGCCCGGATCCTTCCTACGCTGGCCGGAATGGTCAGGGAGAAGACGGGCATGGAGGTCGTGCTTCACGTGCCGGCGAACTCGATACGTTACGTTGCGACGACGCTGGCACTGTCTGAGGGGCTCCCGGCAGCGTATGAGACGACTCGTGGGGTC
>Ga0335070_10012198_pt1 | contig 10032 bp, 11 predicted proteins | sample Lox_Sample_13_FD_206722 | JGI IMG/M metagenome (GOLD analysis project Ga0335070, IMG submission 206722) | Soil microbial communities from Loxahatchee National Wildlife Refuge, Florida, United States - Lox_Sample_1.3 | ecosystem: Environmental > Terrestrial > Soil > Wetlands | place: USA... | reverse complement strand
AGGTTCACATTGTCAAGGACCTTCACCTCACCGAAGTACTTGGTAATCCCTCTCGCCTCCACCTCTGCCATCGGCTCTCTTTCCTCCAACCAAGCCCTGCCACTCTTCCCCGGAAAAGTCTCCACACGCCTCCAGGCCGCCTACCGGGGGAAAGGCCTCCCTTGCCGTCACACCTTCCCGCCGATCAGCCCCCGATTCCGCCATTGGCTGAAGATTTTCTTGATCTGCACCTCCGCCTCGGCGACCGCCTCGGCGGGCTTCATGCCCTGCGCGGCCTTCGCAAGCATGTTAGGCAGGATGAAGGTGCCGAACACCTCTCCTACCGCCGGGCTGGCCGGCCCGGGATACCCCACATTGGCGCTCCATTCCGTGGCCGCCTTCAGGGGGGCAAGCTTCCCCTTCGCTTCTCCCTCGATACGGAACGGATCGTCATCGAACCAGGCATTGTGCAGGTCCCGCGCCGTCCGTACCCCCGGTAAAGGCGGGTAACCACGAGAACCCGAGGAGACCGGACCGTCGAAGAAGGCCGGAGAGTTGTAGAGTTCGCTCGCGTACATAGCCTGATCGTAGTTCGCCACGAGATGGAGAAGGAACTCCTTGGCTATGTCTGCGCTCTTGGAGTACGAGGGGATGATGTAGACGTAGATCACATGCTCGCTGCTCCACCTCGTGCCTCTCGGCCCTTTGAGGGCGGGCACGAAGAAGATGTCCTTGGCGATCTCCGGAACCTGCTTCTGGGCCGAGCGGTAGGCGGAGATGGAGTTCAGGATGTAGGAAGCCCTGCCCGCAATGAGGGCCTGATTGTTGGAGACCGGCGTCCAGGAGAAGACCTCAGGGACCATGGCCGCCTTGTAAAGCCTTGCCATGTACTCCACCGCCTCCACCGCTCGCGGATTGTTGATGATCACGTTCTCCTGCGCGTCCTGGATCGAGGTGTCGAAGGACCAAAGGAGCGCCCACGCCGCCATGGTGGAGTCGAGCTCCTGCGACAGGCCGATCCCGAGCTGGATCCCGAGCTCCTTCTTGATCCTTCCCCCGAAGGTCACCAGATCTTCCCAGGTCTCCGGCCCCTCGGGCTTGCCCACTTTCGCCCACAGGCTTTTCCGGTAGTTCCCAGGGTCGATGGTCCAGCCGTGTGAGAAGCCGTAGTACTTCTTGGTATGAGGGTTGTATGAACTCAGAGTGCTCACCGGCAGCTGCTTGCCGAACCGCCTCTGCGCCTCCTGGTTGACGTCGGTGAGGTCCAGGACGCTTGGCTCGAACGGCGATGGCGGGGATATCCATTCAATCAGGTCGTGGCCCTGGCCTGCGGAGATCTCGGCAGCGGTGCGGGCGGGGATCTCCGCAAGGCCGATGTGGTCCACGGTCACCTTGACGTTCTTGGCTTCGCCCCACTGCTGCGCGAAGCGGTCGAACCACTCGGTGTCGTACCTGGGCACAAAGTGGGACCATTGGAGGATTTTCAGGGTCTTCTCGGCCGCGCGGACGCGGTGGGGGCTGACGAGGTCAGCGCCGAGCCCTGCAGCAAGCAGGCCTGCCCCCGCATGTTTGATGAATTCTCTCCTGGTGACACCTTTGGGTTGTTTTGCCTCCATGGCGCGCTCCTCCCCTCCGCTATAGCCCCGCGCGGGAGGACTTCCAGCCTTCCGAGGCAACTCACCTCGGGCGAGATATCGGCTTCGCCGCCGGGGTGTGCGGTTGTTCGCTGTTCTCTACTCCCCTGTGGAAGCGGTCCATATACGCTCCGACCCGGCTCTCCTCAGGATGAAGACGAGCAAGAGCTTTACAGTAATAAGACCACTTCCCTTGCCAAGCGGCAACGGGGAGCCTCTGCTCCGGCCTGCAGAGCGGCTCCGTTCGGTTTCCGCCCACGAGGAGGCGGACGGATTTTGTTCTCCCACCGGGAGGTACTCAAGTGAGGACAAGGCAGGCCGCCACGCGGGTGACAGAGGCGCGCTCGACGGTGCAGCTGCAGATCGGGATCGAGGCGATGCCCGGTGTCGTCTAGCGGCCAGGCAAGCCGGCCTCTCGGTCTCCTGTCATCACCTGCGCCATACGATGGCCACTCACATGCTCAATGCTGAGGCGGAGCTGACGACGGTCCAGGATCTTCTCGGTCACACCTGGATCACGACCACTCAACGGTATTGCCGCCTCTCGAACCAGAAGGTCAAAAGTGACTACTTCAAAGCGGTGGCAGTTGTCATGCAGAAAACCACCACCGAACCACTTAAGCCTTGACGACAACCCAAAACGGTGAGAAACTATTATCCAGACTAACTAATCTAAATCAGTAGAGAAAACGCATTTTGTTACGTATAGAACATACTATCCACACTCGAGTTGCTCGAACAGGCCTCCTAACCCCGCCCGGCAGAGCTGGGGCTTTACCAATGGTTATTGATGGGAGGCTCTTCGTAGCGACAGATTTAAACGTGCCACTGATCACCTGAGTAGGGGTAACAAGGAGATATGAGCAACGAGGTAATTCCATGGTTATTAATCACAGATTTTGTATGTCTGTAGGGATTGTCATTGTTGGTGGAATATTGTTTGGTTGTGGTTACCGTGTCACCGAAGCAATGATGTCGAATCAAACATATCCGCCCAAATTAGAATCATATCAAATTCCTGTGTACAGTACACCGCCCGAAAGACCGCACATAGTAATAGCTCAGATATACGCGTTTCCACGTAATCCTTTAGATGTATCCATTTGGAGTGCTGACAGCGCTATCGAGGCCCTCAAGACAAGAGCTAAGGAACTTGGTGCGGATGCGCTGGTTTTGAAGAGGGTCGACACGGCCCCCACGGGAACGATGGGGCAGCGTGCTTATAGCGGAGAAGGGTATGCCATTCATTGGGCAGAATGACAGAGCATTCAGGACAATTCTAAAGATATAGATTAATCGTTAGTCACACTCGCTGTGGATCTGCTCCGAGTGTAAATATGACGTTTTTCACAGTCTTGTCGCCTCCGGAGCCACGCCAAGATGGTGGGGTGTCCCTTCTTCCTTTGACCGCTTCCAAGATTTTGTGGTAGCCTGGGTTCACCGAATCCGGTGCCGGTGACCATAGGTAAACATCCATAGCGGCCGGATCTGATTTTACCTATCTCATCAAAAGGCACACTTCCGCCAGAATGCCTGTTGGTGTCTTATGCCGACCGGAGGGAGGCAGGGACGCGGAGCTAGAATGCGAAGCTTGATCGTTGCCGTCATTGCGGTAGTCAGTGTCTCGGGCTGCGTTTCGATCGCTGAGCACGCCCGGTCGGAGCGTTTGCCGATCGTCGACTTCCACACCCATCTAAACGGTGATATGGAGGCCAAGCGCCTCCTTGGACTGATGGACCGTACCGGCGTGCATACCATGGTGCTGATGGCGCGGTATTACGCAAACCCTCAGGACGCGGGCTATGGGTCGGACACGCAGGCGGCCGACCTGGCCCGTACGCACAGGGGGCGATTCATTCCCTTTGTCGCCGGCCAGCGGGGTGAGCTCGGGCGGTTGGCTCGATACGCGTGGGAGAACCCGGACTCTGTCGGTTGGTACCTGCGCGAGGCTGAGGAGAAGCTGCGCAGCGGCGAGTTCTTCGGTTTGGGCGAATACATCCTGTACCATCACGCCTACGACCTTACGGGCTGGGGTCAGCTCGGGAACGAGGTGCGAATACCCGCCGACTCGCCGTTTATGCACCGCATCGCGGCACTGGGCGCTAAGTACGGGGTCCCCGTGCTCTTCCATCTGGAGGCTGAGCCTGAGCAGACCGAGCAAGCCGTTCGCCTGTTCGAGGCCAACCCGGAAACCACATTCATCTGGGCGCATAACTGCGGTCGCGCGAGCGCCGGCCAAATCCGCAGGCTGCTCACGCGTTTCCCCAGGCTGATGTGCGATCTCGGTGGCATGATGGTCACGCCGAATGATCCCGGTGGCTACGGACGCTATTGGCCCAAGCGCACGCCCTACATTCACCTCGTTCAAGCGGACAGCGGCACAGTGCACCCAGAAATGCTCCAGCTGTTCGAGGATTTCAGCGACCGCTTCCTGCTCGGAACTGACACCGCCCACACGCCAGCATTGCGCTTCTATGAGGAGCGCATCCATGCCTTCCGTCAGATGCTCTCACAAATGAGTGCCGTCACGGCTAGACGCATCGCTCACGAGAACGCTGAGCGACTCTTCGCCTCACGACGGATACCGTGATCGCGCAGGCAAAACGCCTTGGGCGACACTTTCTGGTCGACAGGATCGGTCTAACCTCGAGCGTTACAACCTTAAAACGTGAAGTCCTACTGCCCCTTTGGCCAGTTTATTTAACATCTTGCCTACACTTCTGTGGCAGCCCACCAGCCCTCAACATAGTGCGGTCGGGGCGTTCCTTTGACCCGTCCCCAGACTTTGTGGTACCCTCGACCTGCCGAGTTCGGTGCCGATGATGATAAGTGAATATTCCTACGGCCCCGATCGTGGTTCATATATCTCATCACGAAACACATTCCGGGGAACGCTGGCGAAGGACTATCAGTGATGTCCGATTCCAGCTGGCGGAAGCCATCGGCCAGCTTGAAATTCCAGTCCTTTAATGCACCCTCCCTGAATCCTAAGGACGGCATATGAGCATATTATCCTGTTATCATAAACTTCGGTTAATAGGTTTGGGCATACTTTGGTTCTGGGTTCTTTTACTTTCACCGGCGCATGCCTTTGCACGAGACGACAGTGCCGCTCCACGCAAGCTAGTGGTGGGAACGGTGGTGGCTCCGCCGTTATACGTGAAGACGGCTGATAACCAATGGCAGGGCTTGGGTATCGAACTCTGGCAAGCGGTGGCTCAAGGCCTAAACGCGTCGTTCGAATTTCGAGAATACAGCGGTCTTGGGCCCTTGCTGGATGCGATCAAAGACAAAGAAATCGATGTCATCCCTTCCTTGCCCGTCGAGGAACAGTATGAATCTATCTTGGATTTTAGCCAATCCTACTTGAAATCGGGGTTGGCTATTGCGGTACCGGCGGAAGGAGGCGGTTCCGGATGGATGGGCGTTGTCGCAAGCATATTTTCAACGCATATCGTGAAGGCGGTTGGATTGCTGTTGCTGATGTCGCTCGCGGCCGGAATAATCGTATGGGCATTCGAACGGCGGCGGAACAGCGAAATGTTCGGTGATGGGACTGTGAAGGGCATCGGTCATGGAATCTGGTGGTCTTTGGTGACAATGACCACTGTGGGATATGGAGACAAGGCACCGGAAACAATGGGCGGACGAATCGCTGCCCTCATCTGGATGTTTTTCTCGGTTGTCTTTATCTCCAGCTTTACCGCCAGTATCACGACGTCGTTAACCATCAGTGAGCTGCGTGGAAAAGTTCGCGGTTTTGATGATCTTTACAATGCGCGAGTCGGATCGCTATCCCGATCTAATGCTACGGATTTTTTAACCAACCACGGAATAACAGTGACGCCTTTTGAAAGTGTCCAGGAAGGGTTGCAGGCGGTCGCTAGTAAAAAGATTGATGCGCTGGTCATGAATGAAGGCATCTTGAAGTATGTCGTAAGAAATGAATTTCGCGGACGCATTCAGGTCATCCCCGGAACTTTCGATGAATATTTTGTGAGCATCGCTTTACAGAATAGAAGTCCGCTCCGCAAATCGGTCAACAAGGCGTTGCTGAAATTCATGAAAACGGAAAAATGGTCTGAGTTGATAAACCGCTACAGCAAATGAGCACCTTGAGCCGAGGTGGCCTGAAGCTGCCTACTCAAACAGGCCCACGTCCCCCGCGCCGCGGCGGATGATCTGCGACGTGTCGTTGATCAGCGAGATGATGCTGGAAGGCTCCCCGGAGATCCGACAGCCTTCGATGACGGCGTCCATCTGTCGACCGAAGTGCTCACGCTCATGGAGCAGTACCGCATTTCCGGCGTGCCGGTGACCTGCCCCCCGAAAATTGGTTCAGATTGTGTGGGAGTTTTCTGGCATAATCGGGGCAAGGATGAAGGCGGCAGCCAAACCCTCCGAGACGCCCAAGTCCCTTATGGTCGGAAGAGAGGGTCCGATCGGGCGGCTTTTCTTTGCGGCAATGGAAGGGGTATCCTCCGGGCTGGAGCGTCTTCGCACCTCCTCGTCGCGCGCGGCAGAGAGTGCTGGCACCTTGAGCTCGGCATTTGAGACCATCACCGGCGGCAAAGGCGCCGGCCAGTTGGCCATGAGCGTGCTGAGCCTTCTTGGGATCATCGGTGCCGGCCTTGTCGCCGAGCGCGTGTTCATCCGCGCCACGGAAGGTGTTCGCCATCAGCTCCTCCAGGCCGTGCCCCTCGGGCGGCTCCAGAAACTGGGCCTCGTCATCTCCCGCATGCTCCTGGATGCCGTGGGGGTCGCGCTCTACGTGCTGATTACCTTCCTTCTCTTTTTCCTCGCCTACGACGAGGCGGATGCCGGCTATCTCCTGGTCTCCCTCTATCTGGTTGGAAGTTACTATTTCAAGATCTTCATGTTTGCCGCCAAGGTCATACTCGCCCCTTGGGCTCCGGGACTCCGCCTGTTTCCCCTGGGGGACGGGGATGCGCGTTTTCTCTATCGCTGGATGCGTCGGATGGTCGTGGCGGCGGTCGTCATCGGCCCCGGCAGTGTTGTTTTCAAGGAAGCGGGAGTGAGCCAGGAGCTCTTTTCCCTCATGTACTGCGCGGGGGGTGTGGTCGTCATTCTCTTACTCATCGCCATGATCTGGCAGAGCCGGCGCCGGGTCGCCCTCGCCATCTGCCCGCAAAGGGAGCCGGGTGCTGGGCCGGCAACCCCCTGGCGCACCAGCGTTGCAAGGAGCTGGCACATTGTTGCCATTCTCTATGTCCTCGTTACCGGCTCCTTCTGGGTGGTCCAGGAGCTCATGGGAGGGCATGTCACCGTTGCCAAGATGATCATGAGCCTCTTTCTCATCCCTATCTTCATCGCTATCGACCAGTGGGTCCAGCGCCTGCTCAAGATCGCTTCCGGTGAGCTCCCGGAGATCATCGACCTGAGCGGCGACGGCGAGGGAAGAGCCCCGGACACCCAGGCCATTGAGGGGCGGGGAAACTTAAAGTATTACGCTCCCGTGATCCGGCGGCTCTTTCGGGGAGTCCTGCTTGCCTTCCTCTTTGTCGTCACGCTCAGGCTGTGGGGGATAGATGTGCCTTTCGGGCAACTGTTGACCTCCCATGTCCTGAGCATCGTGGTGGCGCTCCTGCTCGGGTTCATCGTCTGGGAGTTCACGAAAGCACGGATCGATGCGAAGCTCAGAGAGGAGTTGCCGGAAGAGGGTGAGCAGATGGATGAGGGCGGCGAGGGCGGCTCCAGGCGTGGCACCCTGCTGGTGCTTCTCCGAAAATTCATCTTCACCGTGGTCTCCATCACCGTCGGGTTGATCGTTCTCTCCGCCATCGGCGTGAACATCGTGCCGCTCATTGCGGGTGCCGGCGTAATCGGTATCGCCATCGGTTTCGGCGCCCAGACCCTGGTGCGAGATATCATCTCCGGAGTTTTCTACCTCCTCGATGACGCCTTCCGCGTCGGCGACTATGTGGAAAGCGCGGGTGTGAAAGGCACGGTGGAGCAGATATCCCTCCGGTCCCTGAAGCTCCGGCACCCGCGTGGCATGGTCTACACCGTACCCTATGGACGTATGGGAGCGATCACGAACCACAGCCGCGACTACAACATCACCAAGCTCGACGTTCGCCTTCGCTTCGACACCGATCTCGACGGGGTAAAGAAGATCATCAAGAGACTCAATAAAGAGATCATGAAAGAGGAGGAATTCAAGAGCGTGCTCCTCGACGATATCAGGTCTCAGGGCGTGCGGGGGTTGGATGACTCGGCCATGATCTTGCGGGTCAAGTTCAAGACCCTTCCGGGCAAGCAATTTGTCCTTCGCCGTGAGGTATACCAGCGCCTGCAGCGGGCCTTCCGGGAGAACGGCATCCAGTTCGCCCACCGGGACGTCACCGTGTACCTGCCTCCTGAACTCAGACAGAGTGTGCCGCAGCCGGGAGAGAGGGAGGGAGCCGAGGCTCCCGCCGGGACCGACAAGGCACTCCTCGGGGTTGCCGCGGCTGCGGCGCGAGCGGTGGCCCTGGCAGACGAGGAGAAAAAGAAGTCCGAGCTCGAGAGCAAGAAGCCCAAAGGTGACGGCTGAGATGAGAGTTGCCTGCGAGATGTGCGGAAATGCGAGTCCGCCGGACTTAGGGATTACGCCATGGAGGGCGGAGGATCTCCTCGCCGGTTGGGAATGCCGAGCCTGGAGCGGAAAATTCCCCTGAATAATCCCCAGTCCGCTCGGAATCGCTTACCGTTGAGCTTGAGCAGCACCCTGCTGAGCACCTCGGCGTCATCCAGTAGTCTCTTTTTTTTGCCCTCATCGTTAAGAGGTAAACTCCTACCGAACTGGTAGGCCGCTTTACATATGGTCACTTCCACGATTCCGTACGCCCCGCCCAGACCCCAAGATGTTGCGGTCGGGGCAATTCCTTTGACCCATCCCCTGATTTTGTGGTAGGCTCGCCCCACTGAGTGTGGAGCCGGTGACCATAGGTGAACAATCATATCGGCGGACTCGGAGCTTACCTTTCTCATCAAAGCTACTCTTGGCTTGTTCCCGTCTATGTCCTTTTCAGCCTGAATTTAGTTCGGCCTGCTCGCGTTGGTGGGAACGGGACGACGGGACCTGCCGAACCCGCGGACCAGTAAATGCCTCCTGGGCCTCTACAATATTGGGGAGAGAACCGGAGACCCGATCTTCAAGACACCAGTCTTCCATCCCACACTTCTCCTGCCTCAGCAGCCCCCCCGTTCTCGTCCTATTGGACCAAAGTCTAATAGCCACGGGGTCAGCTACATTCTAGAATGGTCGAAGCGATGTCTCCGGGAGGCAACGCCGAGAACCAGAACATCAACAAGGAGAAGTGACCCAGCGGAAGCCCCTGCTCGACCAGCTCCTGCAAGCAACCCGTGGTGCCTGCCTGCAGGACTCTATCGCCCCTGAATCAGGGCGACCGACTGGAGCAGTGCACTTTCAGTGATCGTTGCAATCCATGGCGTCAGGGGGGGAGGAATGTATGGCAGCTAAATATGCAGTGAGGAAAACATCACAACTAGTCAGTCTGGCTGACGAGGATGTGGTCAAAGATATTGTCGTCAGCACGATACTTGACCTCTGGAAGGTGGTCAATACCCTTACACGGCTTCGTCCATCGAAAAAGGAACGATATCGGGTCACGATCTTCGGCTCAGCGCGGGTTCCGAAAGACTCGTGGGTTTTCGGCGAGGTGAAACGCCTGGCACGGAGGCTATCTGAGATGGGATGCGACATCGTGACAGGCGGTGGGCCGGGACTGATGCGGGCGGCCAATGAGGGTGCTGCCGAGGCCGGCGAGGCCGGCCGCAGCCGCTCGTACGGTGTACGGGTTGACTTGCCGTTCGAGCAGGAGGTGAACCCATTCGTTGAACAGGCGTTCGAGCACCGCACGTTTTTCACCCGGCTGCATCAGTTTGTGCTCATGTCCGATGCATTCGTCGTTGTCCCCGGAGGCATTGGCACCGCTCTGGAGACCCTCATGGTCTGGCAGCTTCTGCAGGTCCGGCATCTTGACGACAGGACGCCGCTCATTCTCATCGGGAAAATGTATTCCCATCTTGTGGACTGGGCACGCGAGCATATGCTGAACCCGCAATTCCCGCTGGCCAACCCTGAAGACATGAAGATACCGCTGTGTGTAAACAATGCGGATGAGGCGATTACCGCCATACGCAAAGATCATTCCGCATGGCGGAAAGAGCAGCGGCGCGGGAAGGCCGGGGTTCAGGTCGGTCGGGCTTCCCGTGCCGGAACTCGAGCCGGCAGAAACACGACACGGAAGCAAGGGCTATAAATGGTGAGGAGGTCGCAGAAATGCCGATTGATTTCGAATTTGAGGGCGGTGGCTTGGCGGTGGCTCGGATATCAGGCAAGCTCCAAAAGGTCGAGCTTGATAGGGCGCAACGCGAATGTGAAGAGATGATT
>Ga0335070_10012197_pt1 | contig 10033 bp, 6 predicted proteins | sample Lox_Sample_13_FD_206722 | JGI IMG/M metagenome (GOLD analysis project Ga0335070, IMG submission 206722) | Soil microbial communities from Loxahatchee National Wildlife Refuge, Florida, United States - Lox_Sample_1.3 | ecosystem: Environmental > Terrestrial > Soil > Wetlands | place: USA: Florida... | reverse complement strand
CGTCGGCCCTCAGCGCGAAGGTAGCGCCGGCCCTCAGCGCGAAGGTAGCGCCGGCCCTCAGCGCGAAGGTAGCGCCGGCCCCGCGGCGAAGAGCTAGCGCTGGCCCCCCGTGGCCGACGGGGAACTCGGGCGGCTCTCCGTTTTCTACGTCGCCCACGGGCCGACGCCGCGATCCAGAACCGTAGGATGGGCGATTCCGCCCATCAGTTAAACGCGTGCCGCGAGAGAGCGTTCACCACCGTGGGCCAAACGGCCCACGCGACGCCCTTCCGCGTCGGCCGCGGGGGGCCGACGCTACCATCCCGATGGAGCCGCCACGGGGTGGCTGCGGCATTGTGGAGTTGCATCATGAACACCGGCTTGAAGGACAAATGCGTGCTCATCACGGGGGCCTCCGGCGGGATCGGCCAGGCCGTCGCCCGGGCCTTCGCCGCCGAGGGCTCGACGCTGGTCCTCCACTACCATCACAACGCCCAGTCGGTCGAGCGGCTGCGGGGAGAGTTGAACGCCCGCGCCATAGCGGTTCAGGCCGATCTGTGCGACGAACAACAGGCCGACGCCATGTTCGCCGAGGGCTTGAAGACGTTCCCGAGGATCGACGCCGTGGTTGTCAACGCCGGTGCCTGGAATGCGTCGGCCGTCCCCCTGTGGGAGATGACCCTGGCCCAGTGGCGGCAAACGCTCGACGCCGACCTGACCAGCGCATTCTTGACGTGCCGCGCCTTCCTCCGCCATCTCTCGGCGGTCCCCCGCGAGTCTGCCGCCCTGGTCCTCGTCGGATCGACCGCCGCCATCTTCGGCGAGGCCGATCACGCCGACTACTCCGCCGCCAAGGCCGCGATGACCTATGGCCTGACCAGGAGCCTGAAAAACGAAATCGTCCGCCTCGCCCCGCGAGGCCGTGTCAATTGCGTCTGCCCGGGCTGGACGGAAACACCGATGGCCGCCGGCCAGCTCGCCGACGCCGCACTGCTGAAACGCATCACCGCGACGCGGCCCCTGCAAGCCATCGCCCGCCCCCAGGACATCGCCGCAGCGATCGTCTTTCTCGCCTCCGACACCCTCGCCGGTCACATCACCGGCGCCGTGCTGCCCGTCGCCGGCGGCATGGAGGGCAGATTGCTGAATCCCTGATCTTCGTACTACAAACGCTCAATTTCTTCGCGAGCCGCGAAGATTTTGTCGCGGTCGTCGGCCGACCAGGAGGTCGGCCGCTACTTTGGTTGCGGCTCAGCCGCGCCAAGTTCTTCGCGCTCTTCGTGGTGAGACTCTGCTGAGGGTTCCGGACTCCCCGCCTGGGACTCGATGCTCTTCGGGAAGGTCATCCAGAACGTCGCCCCTTCGCCCGGCCGCGACTCCACCCGCACGCGGCCGCCATGCACCTCCACGATCTTCTTGACGATGGCCAGCCCCACGCCCACGCCGTCCGGGTCCTGCTCCAGGCGATGGAAGAGCTTGAAAATCTTATCGTGATATTCGGGCGCAATACCCTTGCCGTTGTCCTGGACGAAGAGGTCAATCGTATCTCCATCCTGCCGGGCGCCGAACTCTATCCGCGGCTCGGCGGCGCTGCTGCCGTGCTTGATCGCGTTCACCAGCAGGTTGTCAAAGACCTGATAGATGCGCTCCCGATCCCCGCGAAGAGGAGGCATCTCCTCCTGGATGGTGACCTTGATCCCGCCGCGGTCCAACTGCTCGGAGTGAGCACTCACCACTTCGCGGACCAGCTTGCCCAGATCGATGAGGACCGGCTCGCCCACAACCCGACCGATCCGGCTGATATTGAGCAGCTCGTCGAGGAGCCTGGCCATCCGGTCGGAGGCTTTCTGAATCCGCCGGACCTGGTCCATCAGACGATCCGTCCGCCCGGACTTCGCATCCTGGCTCAGATAGCCGAGGAAGCCCTGGATGGTGACCAGCGGCGATTTCAGATCGTGCGAGACCGTGTACAGGAGCTCCTCCATCTCGGCGTGCCTTCGGCCCAGCTCGACGTTGGCTTTTTGCAGCAGCACCTCGCTCCGCCTGCGCTCAGTGATGTCCATCGCCACGCCCAGCAGTCGCGTACAGGTGCCATCCACCTCGATCAGCGGGACCTTGACGGTGCCGTACCAGCGGACCTGCCCGTCGGCATGCCGGGCAGGTTCCTCGGCAATCAACTTGGGCCGCCGTCTGGAAATCACCTCATCATCATCCTGCCGGAAGTGGGCCACCTGCTCGGCATCCGGGTTGAAGTCGGCGTCAGTCTTGCCGATGACCTCGTCCGCACTCTTGCCATAAATCTTCGCCAGGGCCTCGTTCACCAGCACGTAGCGGCCGCCGAGCTGCTTCACGAAGATCAGGGCGGGCGAGGTGTCCAGCACCCTCCTCAGGAAGATCCGCTCCTGTTGCAGCGCCGTCTCCATCCGCTTGTGCTCGGTCCCGTCCCGGCAGACGATGCAGATGCCGAACAAGCCGCCGGCCGGCTTCTTCATCGGGGCCAGGCTGAGCCAGGCCGGAAAACGCCGGCCGTCTTTGCGCAAATGATCCATCTCGAAGGTGACGGCACCCTCATCAGCGGCACGGGCCAGCAATTCGCCAATCTGTCCGATGCAGTCGCGCGGCACGATCAGCGACAGAGGTTCGCCGGTCGCCTCCTCCGCGGAGTAACCGAAAAGCTGCTCCGCCGCAGGGTTCCACGCCTTGATCGTCCCCCGCAGATCGCAGGTGTATATCGCGTCGCTGGAGCTCTGCACGATGCCGGCCAGCCAGGCGGCGGTTTCCCGGGGCACATGCCGGTCGGTAACATCGATGATGGCGGCGCGCAATTTGACGGGTCCGGTCAATTCTCGCGAGCCGATGGTGTGCATCTCCAAGACGCGCGGCGAACGATCTGCATGGCTGATGCGCAGCAGCGTGACGGTTTCGTGCGTTTTTGTTCGCCGCAGGCGGGCGAAGTCCTCCCGCCAGGCGCGTGCCGCCTCGGCGGGAAGGAAGAGCCGCAGCGGCGCGCCCATCAGCTTGGCGAGCGGTCGTCCCAGGAACTCGGCCGCCTTCTGGTTGGCATCACAAATGGACCCGCAGCAGTCCATATCCAGAAGGCCCACCGGGGCAAAATCGTATAGCTCGCGATATCGCTGCCAGGCGGCTTCCAGGACCCGCTGGGCTTCCGCCCATTCCCGCTGATCTTGCGTGCTTTCCGACTCGGCAAGGGCGAGCTCCTCCTGCAACCGCTGGATTTCGCTTTCGGCTTCGGCGGGAGACCGGACAGGACTCGACGCGGTACCGCGGGCTTTCTTGTGGGCCTCGCGGCCCGAAGCAGCGCCTTTTCGCGAGACCAGCGGCGGCTGTGAACCGAGGACAATGGTGTGTTTGGCGAGCCGGGCGGGCTTTTTCGCATTCGCCGGCCGACCGGGAGGTCGGCCGCTACGTTGGCTGGCTTGCGACGTTGAGCGATGCGGACCGGAAGCGGTCTGCGCTGAATGGCGGGTAGAGGCCGGATTGCTTTCTGGGGAACAGGCACCTGGCTTGTGGGCGCACCGCCCGGGTCCGTCTCCGGCGGATGCCACAGGTCCTTCCGGCGGCGCACTGCCCCTGTTGGTCTTCTTCTTCGCTTTCTTCTTCATCAGCGGGTTCCCGAACTTGCCCGCGTGCGTACATCGTTCTTGCGCAGCGACAGCACCGATTCCGCGATCCCGTGCGTCCCTGCAACTGTAGTCAGCCATCCGGCAAAAAGCCCACAGTTTTGCACCCCCGCTCGCAGCGTCGCCCCGCCGCCCCGCCCAACGCCTCCCCTCTGTGGCTAACAGCCAAAAGCCAATAGCTGACAGCTTCCTCTCATTCCTCCGTCACATCCGCGATGGCCAGCAGGATCATCTCCTCCATGCCTTCACCCCAGGAAAGCCGCCGGGCGTTGATCTCCAGCTTCCTGCGGCCCACGCCCGAAAACTGATGCTCGACGGCGAAGTTCTCCACACCGTCGTTGTTCGGCAAGACTTCCTCCAGCGCCGTTCGCAGGCGGGGCAGATCCCACTCGCCATCGCCGATTTCATAGATCTTCCGCTTCACAGCCTCCTCGGGGGCGAGCTTGAACGTCTGACAAAACGCCTGGTTGATGCTCTTCACCGTCAAGTCCTTGTCCAGAACCACGAGCGGCTGCCGCACCGTGTCGACCACGGCCTCGGCGAGATCGCGGCCCTGGCGGAAGACGAGGGAAGCGGTCTTGAGCAGGTTTACATCCAAGAGGGCGATGACCGCGCCGTCGATCTTGTTGTCCAGCGTCCTGTACGGGCGGATTCGCACCAGCCACCAATGGCCCTCGCGGTCCTTCGCCTCCACCTCGCGAGTCTGGAGGCTCTCGATCACCTCGGTGATGTGCTGGTCCAACCCCGGCACGTCCACCTTCAGGTTGATGTCGCTCAGCGGGCGGCCCTCGTCGCTGCCGATCAGGTTGAACATCCGCTCGGCGGCGGCGGTGAACCGGCGAATGCGGTGGTCGGAGCTGACCATGATGACGGGGATATTGACGTTGGCCAGCAGGTTGGTCATGTCATTGCTGACCTGCTCGAGCTCGGTGTTGCGGTTCTCCAGCTCGTCATTCAAGGTGGTGAGCTCTTCGTTGGTGGACTGCAACTCCTCCTTGGCCGTCTCCAGCTCCTCATTGGTGGATTGCAGCTCCTCGTTGCTGGACAGGATCTCTTCGTTGGCCGAGCGCAGCTCCTCGTTGGTGGCCTCCTGTTCTTCGATAATGGCCTGCAAGGACTCGCGGGTGCTGGCCAGCTCCTCGCGGAGGCGCCCGATCTCCCTGGACTCGGCGCTCTGACCCCCGCGCTCCCTGGCCGCGGCCTTCTTCCCACCGCGAACGGGCTCAGGCGGCTGGGTGAGGGCCGACTCGAACAGCACGAGGAAGTACCGTTCCCGCGACGGCGGCACCTGGAACGGAATGACCTCCACGGCCACCTCGGTAAGATGCCCATCCTGCTTCATCCGCACGCCTTCCGCGCGAGAGGGCTGGTTGAGCTTGGAGGCCCGGCCGAGGGCGGCGCGGAGGCCGACGAGCAGCCCCTCGCGGGCCATTTTCAGCAGGCTCAAGCTGGCCTCGCCGTTGGCATGTTCCAGGTAGAGACCGGTCTGCCCCCGGAATTGCAGCACTTCGAGGTTGCGATTGATGACCACGCCCGCGGGAGTATGGTGCTTGAGCACGATACGATCGGCCTGCTTCTGGATGTCGGCGATGCCCGGCAGCAGCTCCACGGTCGGCACCGGCTGGCCGGCGGTCGTGATCGGCGGAGGCATGGGCGCAAAACCAAAGCTGACCGCGGAGCGGATGTGGGACACCTTCTTGGAGTAAACCTTGGCCTTCTTGTCCATCAGGGTGAAGAGATCGCTGAAGCCGCCCACGGTCTCGGAGGCCCCGAGAAGCAGAAAGCCTTCCGGCCGCAGGGCATAGTGAAACAGCGGCATCACCTTGCGTTGCAGCGACGGACCCAGGTAGATCAGCAGGTTGCAGCAGCTGATCAGATCGATATTGGAGAATGGGGGGTCGGTCACCACGTTCTGACGGGCGAAGATGCACATCTCGCGGATCGTCTTGTTGATTCGATAACCTGCCTCGGTCCTCCCGAAAAACCGCCGCAGCCGATCTTCGGGCACATCGGAGGCGATGCTCTCGGGGTAAAGCCCCGCACGGGCTTTCTCCAGAGCGCCTTCATTGATGTCCGTGCCGAACATCTGCACCGGCACGGATAGCTTGCGATCGCCCAGAAACTCCATGAGGGCGATCGCGATCGAGTACACTTCCTCCCCCGTGGAACACCCCGGCACCCAGATACGGATGGGCATGCCCGGCGCCTTGCGCTTGATGAGCCTGGGGAAGACCCTTTTCTTGAGCGTCAGGAAGGCGCCCTTGTCACGGAAGAAGCCGGTGACATGGATCAGCAGGTCGGTGAACAGCTCCTTGACCTCGGAGGTGTGGGAGCGGATGTATGCGGCGTAGTCCTTCAATGACGAGAGCTTGTGGAGCACCAGCCGCCGCTGGATCCGCCGGTGCAGCGTGGCCTGCTTGTACTGCGTGAAGTCCACGCCCATTCGCTGCCGGAGGATGGTCAGAATCTCCTCGACGACCTTGGACTCCTCGAGCGCTGGACGCTCGGCCTTCTTTCGGGCGGGAGCCACGTACGGGTGCCCGGCGATGCGGCTCAACTCGTGGCCGATCTTCTCCGGCGGCAGCACGAAATCCACGCAACCGGCGGCGACGGCACTGGCCGGCATCGCCGTGTACTTGGCACTCTTGGCGTCCTGGGCAAAGGTGAGCCCGCCGGCCGCCTTGATGGCCAGAAGCCCCTGCGTTCCATCGGAGCCGCTGCCCGAGAGGATGATACCGATCGACCGGTTGCCCTCTTCCTCGGCCAACGATTTGAAGAAGTGATCGATGGCCGTGAAAGTCTCCCGGGAGTCTGTCCGTGGAGAGAGGCCCAGCCGCCGCTTCGACACAACCATGACCTTGTTAGGTGGAATCACGTACACCTGGTTCGGCTCGAGCTTCGCACCGTGCCGTGCTTCGCCGACGGGCATCTGCGTGGCCCGCGCCAACAGCGAGGTCAGGGCGCTTTCGTGGGTGGGATCGAGGTGCTGCACCAGCACGAAGGCCATGCCTGTGCCGGTAGGGAGATGGCGCAGGAGGGCGGTCGCGGCCTCGAGACCGCCGGCGGAGGCGCCGATGCCGACGATGGGAAAAGGCTGGTCCGGCTTCCGCTTCACCGGCCTCGCTTCCGCTTCTTGTGGAGCCCCCCGCCGCTGAGCACGTGAAACCGGTCGGGAGGCGGAGGACTTGGCCCGAGTCGGCTTGGGCGAACTCTCTTTTGCAGCCTTTCCTTTGGCCATTGCTGCATCTCCTCGGATGTGATCGTCTTTGAGCCCGAACGACGGCCTACTATAGCACAAAAACGAGAAATGAGCAAAGAACAGGATTCATTACAGACACATCGAATCGCATCGTCGGAACGCCGGCAATCCAGGGCGCCCGCCCCTGCCGCCCATCCCGTTTTGAGCGCTTCGGCGACCGCCCCCGTAGCGTCGCCCCCGTAGCGTCGCCCCCGCGTGGGCGACGCGGAACACCAAGTGCGCCCACATTCGCCCCCCCCGTGGGCGACGGGGAACACCAAGTGCGCCCATATCGCCGCCCCATGGGCGACGGGGAACACCAAGTGCGCCCATATCGCCGCCCCATGGGCGACGGCGACTACCAACGACCGTTCCCACTCCACGTCGGCCACAGTAGCCCGTAGCCCGTAGGATGGGCGATTCCGCCCATCAGTTGAGCGCATGCCGCGCGAGAGGCGTTCAGCCCGCCTCGTATCCGTGGCCCCAAACCATCGGAGGCGACCCATCGGGACCAGCCGCTTGGTTCGTTCGACAGGCGCCGAGGCGAGTGTTCAGGACCGTGGGCCAAAACGGCCCACGCTACTCTCCGGCCACGTCGGCGATGTCGTCGAAATCGACAGGCGGTTGCGGGCGACCGTGGCATGTGCATAGCCAGTTCGGCTCGTACTTGTGAGCGTTCACCAGGCGGGCAAAGCTCGAGTAGGGCCACGCGTGCGGGCAGGCGGCGTGACCGTGCTTGACGGGATTGAAGTGGATGTAGTTGCAGATACGCTCGAAATCCCGCTCATCGCGAACAACGTGTTCGTAGAACCGCCGCTGCCAGACACTTCGCTCTCTCTTCTTCATGCGCGACTTGCTGCGACCACCCTCGAGAGCTCCGGCGGCCAGGAACTCGTGGGTGAACCGCGCTTTCACCAGGCGATCACGCAGGGAGTAGCCAGAGTCGCCTTCGGGAAGTTGCCAGATCGTATGAAAATGATCGGGCATCAGGACGATCGCCTCGATCGTGAACGGATGCTCGGCCTGGGTCTTCAGGAGTGCGGAGCGGAGGACGCGACGAGCGAGTTCAGAGGTGAGGAACGGGCGGCGGAAATTCGTCACCACCGTCAGGAAGAACATGCCGCCGGGGACATAAGCGCGTCGGTAGTCGCCCACGAGGACGGAGGGTATTGGTGTGCGGATCGCGCGTCAATTCTTGAGGGGCCCGTAGGATGGGCGATTTCGCCCATCAGTTGAGCGCATGTCGCGCGAGCCCGTAGGATGGGCGATTTCGCCCATCAGAGCGCATGCCGCGCGAGCCCGTAGAGCCCGTAGGATGGGCGATTTCGCCCATCAGTTGAACGCACGCCGCGCGAGGGCCGTTCAGGACCGTGGGCCAAAACGGCCCACGCTACGGCTTGTCGGCCGGTGGGCCTGCGGCGGTCGTTCGCGGAAACGCCAGCCAGAATGTGGCCCCCCGGCCCTCGTCGGATTCGACCCACACGCGCCCGCCGTGGACCTGCACGATCTTCTTGACGATGGCCAGGCCGACGCCGACGCCGTCCTTGTCCTGGTCCAGGCGCTGAAAGAGATCGAAGATTCTCTCGTGGAATTCAGGGGCGATGCCCTTGCCGTTGTCCTTGACGAAGGCGTGGATCTCGGTGCCGTCCTGGCGGGCCCCGATTTCGATCCGCGGCTCGGCCGCGCTGCTGCCGTACTTGATCGCGTTCACCAGGAGATTGTCGAATACCTGCTGAATGCGATGTTTCTCCCCCATGATGCTCGGCATATCGTCCTGGATTGTGACCGCGATCCTGCCCGACGCCAGCTCCTGGGCATGGCTGCCCGCCACCTCGCGGGCCAGCTCAGTCAGGCCGATGGGGACGCTCTTGTCGGTCATCCGGCCGATGCGGCTGAAGCTGAGCAGGTCGTCAATCAGCCGTACCATCCGCGCTGCGGCATTCTGGATCCGCTGGGAGTGACTAAGTACGCGGTCTTGCCGCCCGGCCTGCACGTCGCGCACCAGATAATCGAGAAAACCCTGGATGGTAACCAGCGGCGACTTCAAATCGTGCGAGACGGTATAGAGAAGCTGCTCCATCTCGGCTCTTCTCTGCTCCAGCTCGGCATTGGCCTGGGCCAGCTCGCGGGTCCGCTCCTTGACCCGCACATCCAGCTCGTCGTGGGCCCTGCGCAGGTCCTGCTCAGCCTGGCGGCGTTGGCGCCGTTCCTCAGCCTCGCGCAGTTCACGCTCGACAGCCGGGAACAGCCGGGCCAGCTTGCCCTTCATCAGGTAGTCGTGGGCCCCGTTCTGCATGGCCTCCACGGCGATGTCTTCGCCGATGGTGCCGGATACGATGATGAAGGGCAGATCCTGCCCGCTCTCTCTTAACACCTTCAGAGCGTCCAGCCCGCTGAAGTGGGGCATGGCGTAATCGGCGATGACGACGTCCCATGGCCGCCGGGCCAGGGCCGCCTCCATGGCGGCGGCGGTATCGACCCGTTCGGAGACGACGTCGAAGCCCCCGTGACGCAGCTCGCGCACGGTCAGGATCGCGTCGTCCTCTGAATCTTCGATGATCAAGGCGTTCAGAGGTTTCGACATGTCCATGGCCTTTATTGCGGAGGTGCCTCGTTCAACAGCAGCCAGTACAGGCCCAGTTGCTTCACAGCCTCGGTAAATTGCACAAAGTCCACCGGCTTGCGGATGTAGCTGTTGGCGCCCAGTCGATAGCTGTTGACCACGTCTCGTTCCTCGCGCGAGGAAGTGAGCACCACCACCGGCGCCAGCTTGGTACGCTCGTCGGCGCGCAGGCGGCGCAGAACCTCCAGCCCGTCGATCTTGGGCAGCTTCAGGTCCAGCAGAATCACCGCGGGCAGTTCGGACACCGGCCGATTCGCATGTTGGCCGGTCCCGAACAGATAGTCAAGCGCCTCCTGGCCGTCCCGCGTCACCACCACTTCATTGGCGATGTTGCATTTCTTGAACGCCCGCAACGTCAGGGCCTCGTCGTCGGGATTGTCCTCGACCAGCAATATCACTTTGCTCTCCATGTTCTCCTCGGTTCTTCCGGTATGGTAAAGTAAAACGTCGCCCCCCTCTCTATCTGCCCCTCCGCCCTGATCCGACCGAGATTGCGATGAACTATGCGCTGAACAGTGGCCAGACCCACGCCTGTGCCCTCTAAATCCTTCA
>Ga0335070_10012196_pt1 | contig 10033 bp, 7 predicted proteins | sample Lox_Sample_13_FD_206722 | JGI IMG/M metagenome (GOLD analysis project Ga0335070, IMG submission 206722) | Soil microbial communities from Loxahatchee National Wildlife Refuge, Florida, United States - Lox_Sample_1.3 | ecosystem: Environmental > Terrestrial > Soil > Wetlands | place: USA: Florida... | reverse complement strand
TTCGACCTGCGTGAGCAGCCAGGTCGCCGAGGCGGTCAGGCCCTGGACCAGCTCGCCGGTTGCCTTGGCGTCGTCGTTGGCTTCGAGTTGCGTCACGAGGTGGCGCGACTCGTCGCCGAAACGGCCAAGATCGTTGTGCAAGCCGTCGTTTGCCTGGGTCACCAGGTGCAGCAGAGCGCGCAGCATCTGAAGCATCTGCGCCTGTTCCGCGCGGGTGGTGTTGTCGCTTGCCTCGCGCGGCGGCATGCCCGCGATCTCGCGGTAGTGCGTCTCGTAGTTCTCGGGCGTCGGCGGCAAGCCCAGGTCGGCCAGGCGGCGCAGGGCCTGCCGGGCGATCTCGACCGGGGTCAAGGCAGTCGTCATGGGCGATGAGCCACGGGACTCGGGGTGAACAGTACGCCGCCGCGTGCGGCCCAGGGTTTCCCTCTGGCACGCAAATCCCTGGCCAGGGGGTATGGGTCTGATTTCGGCAGCGCGGGTCCGAGGTTGATCGCGTTGGCGTTGCCCGGCGGGGGGAGGATCAGGCGCGCGGCCATCGGAACTGACCCCGGGCCAGGGCCCATTCCAGCGGCCAGGGTACTGCGCGCCAGGGTGAGCTACCCCTGGCGGCGTGCCGGCGCGTCACATCGCGCCAAACGCCTGCCCGACGGCGTTGGGCGGCTGGCGGCGCACTGCTGTGGCGAAGTCGCGCTGCAACAGCCCGATGAGCGCGCGATCGTTCAGGCGGAAGATGATCGGGTCATAGAAGTCGAGATAGGCGAACAGCTGGCGGGTGCGGGCCACGCCCACCAGTTCGATGGCTTGGCCGCGCGCCAGCCGGCCAACGAGCGTGAGATAGCGCTGATCCAGAGGCGACCAGAAGGCGTAGGCCTCGCGCGCAAGCAAATGTTCCTCCGAAACCGGCTTGGCGGCGTCGCTGCGAGACAGCTTGCGCAACCAGGTTTCGCTCACGATCACGCGGCGCGCGGGGTCCACGGCCCGCACGCGCGCCGGCCATTGCAGCAGGCGCTGCATCTGGTCCTGTCCGCCGAACCACATCGGGTAGAGCTGCAGGTCGATGTAGTCCAACCCGCGTGCCGCAGCCAAGGCGTCGAGCAGCGCGCCGTCGGCGGCCGGGCCTACGCCGGCGCCGATCAGGGTGTCCGTCGAGCCGGCATCGGCGCGCAGGCGCTCGGCGGCCGACTGCATCACCCGCGCCCAGTCGCGCGGCAGGAGCCGGTTGCCGGCCGGCTGCGCCGCGCGGTCGGCCTGCAGCGTGAGATAGTCGGGCTGCATCGCGTACAGGATCGCCTTGCATTCCTCATAGCGCTCGGCCTCGAAGCGCGCCCGCGACAGCCGCGTCCAGTAGCGCTGGAGTGCCGGGCGAGCCCCGCTCACCGGCAGCAGGGTATGGCGCACCACCATCTTCAGGCCGCGCGAGCGGATCTCGTTCGCCACCGCGGCGTAGTGCTCGAGGGCCAGTCGCGGCTCCTGAAACGCCGGGGTGAGCAGCGGATAGCACACCTCCACGACGGCGGCGTCCGCGCCGAGGTTGCGCAGCGCCGTCAGCTCCAGCACCAGCGCCTCGCGGCGGGACGGGTCCAGCATCTCCTCGTTCGCATCGCAGCGGGTGCTGGCGAGGACGGCGGCCCTCAGCAACGGCGCATCCGCGGGCTGCGGCAGCTGGTGTTCGAGCGCGGTGAGTGCCGTGTCGAGTTCGGTATAGAGCGCCTGGTACTTCTTCGGGACGGTCCCGGGCTGCTGCGCGAGGCCTGCTGCGCTGTGGAGGACGAGGAGGGTCCCGAGGACGGCCCGTGAGAGGACACCAGCTGCGCGCCATGAGCGGGGAATGGACATGGCCGCGCATTCTAGCCGCACGGCGCAGCGTGCACTACAGCGACGGCGTGCCGGAGTGGGCAAACCCTTTTTCGCGTTTGGTCTGGCAGTCGATGCAGCGCTTGGCGGTGGGATAGGCGCGCAGGCGCTCGAAGCCGACCTCCTGGCCGCAGTCCGTGCAATCGCCGTAGCTGCCGGTGCGCAGGCGTTCCTTGGCCGCGTCGATGTCCCGCAGCTCCTTCACCTGGCGGTCGATGATCTCGGCATCCAGGTCAACCAGCAGATCGGCCGCCGCCTGGTCGCCGGAATCGGTCACCCGCCCGGCCAGGTCGATGTAGTGCTGCTCTCCGGAGCGCTCGAGCTCCGTGCGGACTTCTTCGAGCAGCGCCCTCTGGCGGTTGTCCAGCATGCGGGCGAGCTGGGTGAGTTGCTGGGCGGTCAAGGTGGACATGCGGCTCCTCTTTGGGCGAATCCTGGCGGACATCCGCACTCTAGCGGCGCGTTCCGACCGCTTTCTGATCTTGGTCAAACCCGCGGCTGACGCCTCCCGGCGACGCTTGCCGGTGCGCTGCCCGTTCAAGCGCAGGCCAGGAGGCGTCGATAGTTGCCGCCATCGGTAACGACACACCTTTCGCTATTCGCGATTCGCGAATAGACTACGAGGCCTGACGTGATTTGGCGCAACCGTGAGCCTCAAACCCCAGGACGTATGCGTCCTGCTCAAGATCGTCGCGCTGGGCCGGGGGCCGTGGTCGTACAGCCAGCTCGCCTACGAGCTGGGCATGTCCGCCTCCGAGGTGCACGCGGCGGTCAGGCGCTCGACCGAGGCGAGCCTGATGCGCGTGAACGAGGCCTGGGGCTACCCGGACGCGCAGGCGCTGGCGGAGTTTCTGGTGCACGGGCTCAAGTATGTGTTCGCGCCCAGCCGCGGCGGGCTCACCATCGGGATCCCGACGGCATACGCGGCGCCGCCACTGGACCGGCTGCTGCCGCAGACTGCCGAGCCGCCGCCGGTGTGGCCGGACGAGGCGGGCGAGGTGCGCGGGCTGGAGTTTGCCCCGCTGTACAAGTCCGTGCCGCAGGCGGCACGGCGCGACGCGCGGCTCTACGAGCTGCTGGCGCTGGTGGACGCGATCCGCGGCGGCGGCGAGGTGCGGGAGATCGCGGTGCATGAATTGCGGATCCGGCTGGGGGTGAACGGCCCCGCCGTCCGCGAGCAACGCGCGGCGCAGGCGCTGGCAGCGCCTGCGGCAGGCAGACGAGGGGAATGACATGGCACGCAAGCCCAACGAGTACACCGCAGAGGACATCGAGATCCTCGAGGATCTCTCGCCGATCCTGCACCGGCCGGGGATGTACACCGACCCGGTCAACCCCAACCATGCCCTGGTCGAGATCATCGACAACGCGGCCGACGAGGGGTTGGCGGGGTTCGCCAAGAACGTCGCGGTGATCCTGTACGAGGATGGCTCCGCCGAGGTGATCGACGATGGCCGTGGCATCCCGGTGGACATCCACCCGAAGAAGAAGGTGCCAGCCGTGCAGGTGATCTTCACCACGCTGCATTCGGGTGGCAAGTTCCGCAAGACCGACAAGGACGCAGCCTACCGCATCGCCGGCGGCTTGCACGGCGTAGGGGTGTGCGTCAGCAACGCGTTGTCCACGCGCTTGGAGGTCGAAGTGCGGCGCGACGGCGCGCGCCACCGCATCGTGTTCGCGGACAACGGCAAGGTGAAAGAGCCACTGAAGAAGCTCGGCAGCGTAGGCCCGAAGGAAACCGGCACGCGCGTGCGGTTCTGGCCCGACGGCAAGTACTTCGACTCGGCGCAGATCGTGGCGGCCGACATCGCCGCGCTGATGCGCGCCAAGGCGATGCTGCTGCCCGGGGTGAAGTTCACGCTCGGCATCGAGAAGAAAGGCAAGATCGACAGGCAGACCTGGCACTTCCCCGAGGGCATCCAGGGGTACTTCCGCGACGCGATCGCCGGCCAGGAGCCGGTCGCCAGCCACTTCTTCGGCGAGCGCTACATCGCCGCCCAGTCGGAGGCGGACAGCTTCGCCGAAGGCGAGGGGGCGATGTGGGCGGTGGCCTGGACGCCGGAGGGCGATCTGGTCACCGAAGGCTACGTCAACATGATCCCGACACGCCAAGGCGGCACGCACGTGGCCGGGTTGCGCGAGGCGGTCTACAACGCGATCAAGAACTTCATCGACATCCATGCGATGGGCCAGCGCGGCCTGAAGGTAGTGCCGGAGGATGTGTGGTCGCGCGCCAACTTCGTGCTGGCGGTGAAGATGCTCGACCCGCAGTTCAAGGGCCAGGTCAAGAACGAGCTGATCTCACGCGACGCGGTCAAGCTGGTGGCCCAGATGGTGCGCGACCCGTTCGAGCTGTGGCTCAACCAGCACGTGGACGAGGGCAAGCGCATCGCCGAGCTGGTGATCAGCCAGGCGGCGGCGCGCACGCGTGCCGCGCAAAAGGTAGAGCGGCGCAAGACCTCGGGTGTGGCGGTGCTGCCGGGCAAGCTCACCGACTGCGCTTCCGACGACCCGGACCGCAACGAGCTGTTCATCGTGGAAGGCGACTCGGCCGGCGGCTCCGCCAAGCAGGCGCGCGACAAGGAGTTCCAGGCTGTGCTCCCGCTCAAGGGCAAGCCGAAGAACACCTGGCAGGACAGCCCCGAGACGCTGTACGCCAACAAGGAGATCGAGGCGATCGCGCTGGCCATCGGCGTCGACCACCACAAGATCCTGGACAGCGTGGACCTGTCCGGCCTGCGCTACAGGAAGATCATCATCCTGGCCGATGCGGACGTCGACGGCTCGCACATCCAGGTCCTGCTGCTGACGCTGTTCTTCAAGCACTTCCCCAAGCTGATCGAGCACGGCAACGTGTTTGTCGCGCAGCCACCGCTGTTCCGCATCGACGTGCCGGGGCAAGGCAAGAACAAGCCGGCGCGCAAGCTCTATGCGCTGGACGAGCAGGAGCTGGCGATCCTGCAGGACAAGCTGATGGACGAAGGCGTACGCGAGGGCAGCTGGACCGTGAGCCGGTTCAAGGGCCTGGGCGAGATGAACGCCGACCAGCTATGGGAAACCACGCTCAACCCCGATACGCGGCGCGTGATCCCCGTTTCGCTCGAGGACGGTCTGGACATCTCCAACGACATCTTCAACATGATGATGGCGAAGGAGAACGCATCCCAGCGCCGGGAGTGGATGGAGGCGTTCGGCAACCTGGTCGAGGCGGACATAACTTGAGGCACGAGGCGCCCCTCACGCCGGCCTACTCCCTGAGGGAGAGGGAGCGGCGGGGCGAGGCGCGAGGAGTCAGAACCTCCCTCTCCCGGAACGGGAGAGGCTTGGGGTGAGGGCAAAGACTATGGACGGCAAGAAAGGCATGGACGTCAAGACGCCCGACCTGTTCGACGGTTCGGGCGGAGGCGACACCGCAGTCATGGAGCGCGAGCGGCCGGCAGCGAGGAGCGTGGAGCCGCCGAAGCCGAGGCCGCCGGCAGTCCCTGCGGCTGCGGGCGGCGGCAGCGGCGGCAACCTGCCCCCCCACTTCGCGCCCATCAGCGGTGCATTCGGCGATGCGCTGCCGCTGGGACGCTACGCATCGACGCAGTATCTGCAGTACGCGATCGCCACTGTGAAGGACCGCGCCTTGCCGCGCGTCTCGGACGGACAGAAACCGGTCCAGGGCCGCATCCTGTACTCGATGTGGGAAACCGGTACGCGTGCCGGAACCAAACGGGTCAAATCGGCAGCTGTCGTCGGGGAGGTTCTCAAGAGCTTCCATCCGCACGGCGACGTGTCGGTGTACGACGCGCTGGTGCGCCTGGCGCAGGACTTCACGGTGCGCTATCCGCTGGTCGACGGCGAGGGCAACTTCGGCTCGCGCGACGGCGACGAGGCCGCGGCCTATCGATACACGGAAGCGCGCCTGACCCGCTTCGCGGAGGTGCTGCTGGCCGAAGTGGACCAGGGCACCGTCGACTTTCTGCCCAACTACGACGGCACGCGCCAGGAGCCCGCCGTGCTGCCCGCGCGCTTGCCGGTGGTGCTGCTCAACGGCGCTTCCGGCATCGCGGTGGGCATGGCCACCGAGATTCCGCCGCACAACCTCAACGAAGTGGCGCAGGCGGCGATCGCCATGATCCGCGAGCCGGACATCAGCATCGCCGGGTTGATGCGTCACATCAAGGGCCCGGACTTCCCCGGCGGCGGCCAGATCATCACGCCGCGCGCCGAGCTCAAGGACGCGTACAGCACCGGTCGCGGCAGCGTGCGCGTGCGTGCGCGCTGGATCATCGAGCGCCTGGCGCGCGGGCAGTGGCAGCTGGTGGTCACCGAGCTGCCGCCCGGCGCCTCCGCCAAGAAGGTGCAGGAGGAGATCGAGTCGATCACCAACCCGCAGCCCAAGGCGGGCAAGAAATCGGTCACGCCCGAGCAGCAGCGCGAGAAGCAGCTGATGCTCTCGATGCTCGACAAGATGCGCGACGAGAGCGACCGCCAGCATCCGGTGCGGCTGGTGTTCGAGCCGCGCACCTCCAAGGTGGACGAGCAGGAGTTCGTCAACCTGCTGCTGGCCAAGACCAGCCTGGAGAGCAACGCGCCGATCAACCTGGTGATGGTGGGGCTGGACGGTCGGCCGGCCAGCAAGAACCTGCGCGAAGTCGTGCACGAGTGGCTGCAGTTCCGCTTCACCACGGTCACGCGGCGCACGCGTCACAGGCTCGATCAGGTGCTCGACCGCATCCACGTGCTCGAAGGGCGGATGATCGTCCTGCTCAACGTGGACAAGGTGATCAAGATCATCCGCAACGCCGACGATCCCAAGGCCGACCTGATCAAGGCGTTCAAGCTGAGCGACCGCCAGGCCGAGGACATCCTGGAGATGCGCCTGCGCATGCTGGCCAAGCTCGAGCACATCAAGATCGAGCAGGAGCTGGACGAGAAGCGCAAGGAGCAGAAGGGCCTGGAGAAGATCCTCGCTTCGCGCAAGGCGCTGGAGGACCTGGTGGTCTCCGAGATCGAAGCCGACGCCAAGGCCTTCGGCGACAAGCGCCGCACCAAGATCGAGGAGGCGGAGAAAGCCGAGATCGAGACGCCGGTGATCGACGAGCCGGTGACCGTGATCTTCTCGCGCAAGGGCTGGGTGCGCGCGCGCCAGGGCTGGGGCGTGGACCCGGCCACGCTGTCCTTCAAGGAGGGCGACGGGCTGCTGAGCTTGATCCAGTGCCGCACCGTGGATGCGGTAGTGTTCCTCGACTCGAAAGGGCGGGCGTATACGGTCGAGGCGGCGCAGCTGCCGCCGGGTCGCGGCGACGGCGCGCCGGCTTCATCGCTGGTCGAAGTGCAGGAAGGCGCGCACATCATGTATGTCGTGGCGGGCAAGCCGGATACCAACGTCCTGGTGGCTTCCACCAACGGCTACGGCTTCCTGACCAAGCTCGCCGACATGACGAGCAACCGCAAAGCCGGCCGCGAGTTCATGAGCGTGGACGAGGGCCACACGCCCATTGCCCCCGCGTCCTTCGAGGAAACCGCAGGCAACTACGCCGCGCTGGTGTCGGAGAATGGCCGCATGCTGCTGCTGCAACTGGCGGAGCTCAAGTACATGGCCAAAGGCCGGGGCTTGAGCCTGATGGGACTAGACAAAGGCGAGAAGCTGGTCGCGGCCCTGGTAACCAACCAGCCGTCGGTGATCGTGCAAGGCGTAGGGCGCGGCGGCAAGTTCAAGGAGGTGCCGGTGGAAGGCAAGGAACTGGGCCACTACGCCGGCCACCGCGCACTGAAAGGCCGCGTCCTGCCCGACAAGCTCAAGCCGCATGGGATCAAGACGCCGCCCAAACCGGAGGGCGAGGGGTAAGAGCGACGCGGCGCGAGGTTGCGCGCCGGCGAGCTCGCGTTCGCCGGCAGTCGGCTTCAGTCCGCTTACTGCTGTCTGGCGCCCTGGTGCGCCAGGCGCTCTTTGCATGCGCCTGACACCTCGCTCTCATGTTGCTTTAAGCACGCGGCGACGCGGCCTTCTCCAGGCTTCACGCCTGCGCACAGCCGCTTCGCGTCCTCCCGGCAGCTTTCCGGGTGATCGGCGGCATGAGCATAGACGGACAGGCACAGCAGCGCGCCAACCGCGGCAGCGCAGGTTGCGGAGTACATCGTCACGGTGAGGGCTGGTCCGGTATTGGGTGAGACGGTAGGCGGCGTAGGCACGCCGGCTGCAGGGTTGCGTCAGGCGCATCGGCTACACCGCTAGCCGAGGCTTGTCTTAACGGTTGATCGAACCGGAGGTTGAACGGTCCGAGGCGCCAGCGGACTCCAGCAGTCGCCCGCGCATGCCGCGCGTACGCAACGGATCGCCGCTTCAATACCGCTTCTTCAACGTTCCTTGCTGCTTGTCCCACCCGGGAATGCTGTAGCGAAGATCGCCCGCGGGTGCGGCGTACCGGATCGACAGTTTCCAGGTATCGGCTGCGGACACCCAAACATCCACGAAGAAGAGGTTGCCGCCTACTTTGCGACGTCCACAGAAGCTGACCACCGCGAAGTTGCCCAGGTCATGCACGGCCATCTGCTCGATGCCATAGGTGTCCGGGCTGTCCACAAGCTGTCGGCGCAGCCAGGCCTCGCGCGGTGTGGGCACGCCCGGGGCGGGGCCCGCGCGCAACTCGAAATCGTCACTCAGCAGGCCTTGCAGAGCGGCGGCATCCTTGGCCCGCGCGGCCTCGACCAGCCGGTTCTCGAAGTCCAGAAAGCGCTGGACCAGACGCGTGACCACCGGGATGCGGGATTGGGCGGCATCGTCTCCACGTGCCGCGCCCGGACCCACCAGCAGAGCCGCCGTGAGCAGCAACATTCCGGCCACGGGTCTGGAGAGCGTCGTGGCGAATCCTGGAGGCTGCGGAATCTCGCTGCTCATCGGAGGCCCTTCAAGCCGAAGACGTCGCTGGCTCAAGGATACGCGAGGGCGCAATGACCGCCACCCGCATTGACCCAGTTCTGTTGAATCAGAAAGTCGACGCCGTTCAGCGTGACGTTCGCCTTGGCGCCATTACCCGTCGTGTAGGTCGTGCCGAATCTCCAGGCGCATTTGTCGGCGTTCTCCATGCCGCGGCTGTCATACCAGGCGTTGAGGTCCGGGTCCGTCACGGCCTCTTCCAGCTCATGGGTGACGATCGACACCATGCCGTCTGCGCCGGCGTTGCCGTTGGGGCTGGTCGTCTGTGCCGAGCAGGCGCTGGGGCAGCGGTCCGGATTGCCCACGAAGGAGAACTTGATGTCCGCTCCGAGGATCGCTCCGTGGGCGTGCCAACCGCAATACTGGGTGCAGAAACCCGAGGTTTCGTTGACGTCCGCGGAGGTCAGGACGAAATACACGCCGTTGGAATCCTTCGGCAAACCGCCCGATGAGATGGCCGAGGCCACCACGCTCTGGATCGCCTGGTCGCTCAGGGCTGTGCCTTGGGAGTAGTTATCGTACACCTGACCGCGCAGTGCCACGGAATTGCTTACCGCCGTGTTGGTGCCATCGTGGTAGGTGGTGTTGATATTGTAGTAAGGCGACCCGCCGATGCCATTGGCGAGGTTGGAAAGGATAGTGGTTGCCGTGTTCCCGCTCCAGTTCCCGTACCAGATGTAATAGACATTGGTGGTGCCCAGGATGAGGGGGCCACCGTGATAGCCGATGCCGTTGGCAGAGGTGGTTCTGCGCGACGCCCTGCCCGCGGCATGGTGGTTGGGGGAGCGATGTTCGCCCCAGCCTTTGCCGGTGGGCACGTACTCCGGCTCGGCGTCCTCGTCGCGAACCGCCGCGGCGTGCGCCGAGAGGACAACCAACGCCCCAAGGGCGGGTAACAACAATTTCGGCCAGGTCGCATCTCGCATGATCCACTCCTCTCAGGTGAAGTCCAACTCACGGGCTTAGGTGTCGACTATCGCGTGGCCTTGTTCGTGTTGATTGCGTTGGCCTGCACATATCGAGCAGCCGGCCTGCGCCTTGATAGGCGGGAGCGAAATACACGGTCCGGCAACAGTTTCCGTCACCACGGCGCGACGAACTATTGCGCCTTGAGCGTCTCTGTGAAATCGACGATGCGTTTCGCCTGGTAAGCGTAGAACGGGTTGTAGCGCAGCCGCGTGATCAGCGATGCAGGCACGACCAGAACGCCAGTCTCGCCCCGCGCCTCCAGCCTGCCCAGCGGGATCTGCCGCT
>Ga0335070_10012195_pt1 | contig 10034 bp, 7 predicted proteins | sample Lox_Sample_13_FD_206722 | JGI IMG/M metagenome (GOLD analysis project Ga0335070, IMG submission 206722) | Soil microbial communities from Loxahatchee National Wildlife Refuge, Florida, United States - Lox_Sample_1.3 | ecosystem: Environmental > Terrestrial > Soil > Wetlands | place: USA: Florida... | reverse complement strand
CATTTGGTGCTTGCTATTCTTTTACTTCAGTAAAAAACGCTTTCCAACAAGAATGGTAATGATTTTGTTATGAGACAAAGAAAAATGCAATCGCGATGATTGAATACACGCTAATCAACTGTGCTCCTTCTAACCAGTTACACCGCCCGTCAGCAGACAGGTAGTTTACGATCAAGACAGCAAGGATGACAGCAAGGATTTGGAAGGGCGTGAAAACGAGGGTGAAACCAAAATTGAAAATCTCACTGACAAGCATGAGGATGGGAACGACGAACAAGGCGATTTGTATCGCACTACTCAACCCAATCTCGATAGATACATCAAGTTTATTTTCCAAAGCGAAATGCACAGCAGTTGCATTCTCTGCAATATTCGTAATTATCGCTATCACAACAATTCCGATGAAAGTTTGGGTAATTCCAATCGTGAGCGCAGCAGCTTCGATTCCATGTACTAGGAACTCTGACTCAACAGCCACGACGATTACCGCGAGCAATAATATTAGTGCAGCGGTTCTTTTCTTCATCGTGGGATGTTCATGTGTTGCTTTCATCTCATCGCTTGCATCAAAAAGATCCTTGTGTGTACGTAACGAAAATACTAGACCAGCAAGATAAATCAGGGTCATGACAACAGCGACAGCCTCGCCGAGAACCTTGATGTGAGAACCATTAGGGTTTAAGAAATAATAGACGCTTGGTATTGCCAGTCCGGCGACAACTATGATAAGCATTGTGGAAGATACAGCTATGGTTTCATTGTTGAATCGTTGATTTTTGTATCGAAGACCTCCAGTAAAGATGCTAAACCCAACAAGAAGCAAAATATTCCCGATGATACTACCAATGATTGATGCTTGAACCACCGAGATAAGCCCAGCTTGCAGTGCAAAAATGGCTATGTTCAATTCGATTGCGTTTCCAAACGTCGCAGAAAGCAAGCCGCTAATCGTTGGATTTGTCTGAAGAGAGATTTCTTTCGTCGAATACCCCATGATTCGAGCGAGTGGAACAACCGCCAAAATGCAGGTGATAAACGTTAACGTATCATTTTTGAGCACAAGAGCGGAAAAGAAACTTAACGGGATGAACAACAAGAGCCAGTAAAAAATCCTCCCAATGCGCAGCCTTTGAATAATCGTCTGTTTCAAAGGTGGAGAATAGTATCCTTGTACCAATTTTTTACGCCCGACAACAAAAGGAACCATGCACCCCTACATCTCATAAATATTCCATAAATGTTTCGAAGGTGAAAAGTTAATGTATCGCGTAAAGATGCTTCCTATAAATGAAGTACGACGTCATTCTCATTAGATACGGAGAACTTTCATTAAAGAGCACGTACGTGCGGAAGCTCTTTGAATCAACCTTGATTTCCAACGTAAAAAAAGCACTTACTCTAGAAAACATCCCACATAATGTCTCAATGGAGCGGGGAAGAATTTATCTTTCTACAAAAGAAATAGAAAAAAGTTGTGCGGTTCTACAGCGCATCTTTGGCATGGTCTCTTGCAGTCCTGCGATAAAAACCACCACAGATTTGGACCTTATTTCAAAACTCGCTCTAAAGATTCTAAAAGGCATCCTTTCGAAACAAAAGAGTTTTGCACTCCGAGTTACCCGAGCAGGTCATCATTCCTTCACCAGCCAGGAGGTTGCTGTGCATGTGGGAAACGTCATTGTCAAAGAAATCAACGCGCCTGTGGATTTGACTTGCCCAGATGTGGAACTTTTTATTGAAATACGACAGAATAAAACTTTTCTTTTTACAGAAAAATATAGTGGAGTTGGCGGACTTCCGATGGGAACGCAGGGAAAAATCCTTGCGCTCATCACACATCCTTCCTCGTTGCTTGCTGTTTGGTTCCTGATGAGAAGAGGATGTACATCATATCTAGTGACTACATCACAAACAAGCAACGAGGCCATCAGGTCCTTCTTGACTCATTGGTACGCCCAAGCAGAAATTACGGCGGTCGATCCTTTATCGTCCTACTATTTTGAAACCTTATCAGCAATCGCATCCGACCACGATTGTTACGCGATTGTGACAGGACATACCCTGTATGCTTCATCGTCAGCATTAGCAGAAATTAAGCAATTGAAACAGCAATGCAACCTTCCCGTACTTACACCTTTGATAGCTTTCAACAGTGAAGAAATCAGGAAAAATTGTCGCACACGAGGGATTGTGCCATGAACATCTTGGTCGTCGGAGCTGGTGCGATCGGTTCTCTTTTCGGTGGATTACTTTCGAAAAAGAATACTGTGGTTCTCGTTGGAAGACAACCACACATCAATGTAATACGACATGAAGGATTGATCATCAAAGGGAAAACACATCTGCAGAGGAAAATTCCAGCGGTCGATTCATTAAAAGATATTCAGATAGACTCTGATCTTATCCTCCTGTGTGTGAAATCCTATGATACTGTCACGGCTTCACAGCAGATTGCATCACTTGTGCATAAAGAGAGCGTTGTACTCTCTCTTCAAAACGGATTGGACAACATAGAAAAAATAGAGGAAGTCATAGGTAGAAACCATATCCTGGCAGGGGTAACGACACAAGGTGCAACCTACTCGAACCCTGGCACGATTAGTCATACAGGAAAAGGGAGAACCATCCTTGGGGAACTTGATGGTCATTACACAAAGCGGCTTGACACAATTCTAAAGGTCTTTAACGATGCAGGTATCGAAACGATTGCAAGCAATGTCATTAAAAAGGAAATATGGGCTAAAGCAATTATTAATTCAAGTATTAACCCAGTGACAACAATCCTCAACTGCAAAAACGGATATCTCCTAGAAAATCCCCTGCTTGAACATATCGTTGCGTACATCTGTGAAGAATCAACAAATGTGGCTCAAAAAGAAGGGATGCTTCTCACTTCAACGGAGATGATTCGACGAACAAAAGAGGTCATTTCGGAAACTGCGAAGAATCATTCTTCGATGCTACAGAGCGTTCTCCACGGAAAAAAAACAGAGATCGATTCAATCAACGGATTACTCGCCTCTCTTGGAAAAAATCATGGAGTTTCCACGCCTCTTAATGAGATTCTCGTCTCCGTTATTCATTCTCTGTCGAAACATAATCAGAACGTATAAAAACGATAATGATATTGGAGAGCAGGCGATTGACAATGAATCCGTTTCTCAACCCAGTAACCGGTGTTCCCTTCCTTAAACATTTTCTTTTCGATTCAGACAGATTATATCGCATGGATGCCAAACAGCTTGATAAATTTAGAGATACAGCATTCAGAAGAATCGTAAATTATGCGTATTCCGTCCCATTGTACCACGAGAAGTACAAAAAAGCTGGCATCCATCCGAATGACATCAAAGGAATCAAAGATATCACAAAATTACCGTTCATTACAAAGAAGGATCTCGTCGATAATTATCCAGAGCGAATCATTCCACCTAATTTCAATAAAAAGAAAGCCTATATCGTGAGCACGAGCGGGTCGACCGGGAAACCTGTCTCTGTTTTTCTGGATTTTTCTGTGTACAGTGAAGGGATCGGTGCCTCCCTGCGTATCCTAAAGGAATACGGCTTGAATTGGAGAAAAACACGATATGTGAATCTCGGGAATTTTACCCCAGGCAAAGCAGACGATGTTGCCCGCCAGGCATTCTTCTCCAAAGCAAAATTCGTCTATTCGTCAAAAAAATATATCACCTTGAATGCCTTCGAACCAATGAAAGAAATCATAAAAAAATTAGACGAGATTCGTCCAGATGCAATCCTGTCCTATCCGGTCACGTACCAAAACTTGGCGTATCTAAAAATGAAAGGATACGGAAAGAACCTCAACCCCAAGGTTCTTCTTGTTGGTGGGTATCTTCTCGATGACTACACCCGGAGTTATGTCGAAGATGCATTTGGATGTAAAATGTACAACGGATACGGAGCTGCGGAGACATCATCGGAAACCTCGATTGCATTCGAATGTACGAACAAGATATGGCACGTGAACCATGACTTTTACCATGTGGAAGCGGTTGACAAGAACATGGATCTTGTTGAGAACGGGAACATCGGTCATATCGTTGTCACGAGGTTGTTTGGAAGAGCAACGCCATTCATCCGCTACACCGGTCTTGACGACTGGGTGACGCTGACTGACCTGTACGATTGTCCTTGTGGTTTGCACACCCAGACCTTCAAAGGCGGGATCGAGGGAAGAGCCAGTACCTCCATTATATTACCTGATGGGAGGGTGTTCCCCGCTGCTTCGTTTGCCATTTTATCAGTTGTCTTCAAAAAAATGAACACTCGTAAAGTGACGCAATTCCAGATCATCCAAAACAAACTCGATGAATTTGATATCCTCCTTGTCATCGATGAGGATTTGAGAGACTCGGCTCCAACGTTTGAGGAAATCGAAAAAAAGATACAGGAAGTGTACCGAGAGAAAGTAGGACCAGATGTCATCATTCATGTCAAAGAGGTAAAAGAGATAGAGTCACAACCGAACAAACCCGCCCCGGTGGTACTGTCGAAACTGACCGCAAAGGAACGAGAAAGCATCATTGACAGTTCCTTGTGATTCCTCATTCTGAGATAGATAAGTATCAGAAATCTGCACAAAAATCTTTTTTGTCAATCGTTTAAAGATAGCCTTTCCAACCGCTTGGCGGCGTGAAATCAAAATATCGGTTGTCTTTGTGTGCGAAGAGTCCTTCAAATTCCACCGCGTTTGTCATAAGCGTAATGTCATGTTCGGTAAAATCTGAAATTTTATATGATTTCAAAGAAGGGATGTTTCTGTACTGCGGCATCTTTCTGTAATCAAAACCCATTAATGTCGTCGCGGTGATGTCGACCAAAAATGGATCAAGCCCACCCACAAGCACACCACAAGGCTTCGGTTTGGGATTCAGAGGGCCCTCCTGCTCACCTCCAATGATGCCGTCGATGAGAGAAAAATATTTCCTTTTTTGTTCGTGTTTCAGGCTTCCGTCCTTGTCTGCATACAATAATATCCTGTTCAAATCAATGAGGACTCTCCATATCGTATCATTGAAGTACCAGTTTCCAGGGCTTATTTTTTTGTTATAATCGTTCATGAAATTTTTATTGAGGCGTTGAAGGAACCGCGCTGCAGTCTTCACAAATTTATCAAGCAGTGCGCTGTGCTTTGATAAAAAATAATCTGATGCAAAACGCAAAATCCGAAGCTGCAGGCGTAGTTTTAATGAAAGGTTATCAGGGATTTCATCTCCACCACTTTTTGGAGACCCAAGCTGGAAATGCGGCAAGTAATTTTTGTCCCCGCTTATGCCGACCATGTTCTTCAAATTAAGGGTGACTCCAGCTTTTTTATGGACTTTTAATTTAGGGACAGAGATGACAACGTCAGCATGGAGAATGGTGTTCGGGATGAGATATTCATGCCGATCCCCAAAATGATGTTTAATCGTTTCTTGACGGTTATAGTCAGTTCCTTGGAACCTCCCCGGTGTTGGGATCGCACCCAGTTGACTGAGTTTCCCTAAATCAACAAGGGTGTACCCGTTCGGATCACCGTTCAATGTCACTCGAGAGTCGCATTCCGTAAACTGAAATTCGTTGAGCGGATACATCGCCTTACGCATGTCATAGATGTCGATGTGAAATCCCAAGTTTTTCTGATAGAATTCTGCAATCGATGGTAACTGCGTGACTTTCAGTAAATGGTCAAAATCACAGTGTCCTATCGGGGTATCCGCTATGATGAGATTTCCCTTCTTGTTCAACGCGATGACACAATAATCGACTAATGCACGTATGACGGATGGATGGGTGATTATGCTGTAGATATCTTCTCCTTCCGCGTGTGCGTCAAGGACAAGGTTTGGCTTGATCACCACGGTGTCGCCCGGCTGTATCATCTCTTTGAAGGGATTCCATTGAGGTGTATCGTAATTTTCTTCATCTAATCCAAGCTTTTGCAACAGTTCTCGGACAGCAGGATAAACGGCATTTGATTTATCAAGTTCAGAAAATTGATATTCAGGATATTTGTCTGGAGGATGAAACGGAGGGTTGATCGGATAGCCTTTTGTTTCGGCCCTTATGATCGCAACCCATTTTTTATCCATATTTCTATGTCCTGTTTCTTCGAAAGAAGACTAATCTCACGATAACCAGCGGTCTTATTTCATATTTTCTATTGCTATACTGAAGGTCTTGCATCCTCGTTTTTTCTGTCCATTTTTTTTGTTCAAATGGTCTTTTTCTAATTTTTGAATAAATAATTATATAGTTCTTTTTCTTAATGAATACCGAAAAGTCGGTGATGTGAATCGAAACTATGAAACCGGAAAATTCACCTGTGATTGGATTTTTTCCATTGTTTTTTAATCTCTCGGAAACCGGCAGGGCAGTACTCATCGCTAAAAGGTACCAAGAATTAGGTGGAAAAGCAGTTTTTTTTAGTCATGGGGGAGAATATGATCAATTTGTGAAAAACTCCAGATTTGACGTTATCAAAATGGAACCGTTTTTTATAGCGGATTTTTATACCAGGTATTTTCGTATTGCGAGAGGAGAACAAAAAGGAGACCTTTACATTGATTCATTTTTAAGGGAAGCCGTAGATAACGAAGTCAAAGCTTTGAAAGAATCTGAGATACAACTCCTCGTTTCAACCAACAACGAGTTAGCCGCTGTCTCTGCTCGGATAGCAAAAATCCCTCTCATAGCAGTGACCACAGCCCCAGGGATGTGCCACTACGCAATACCAGAAATGTATGAAAACAAGTTTACTCGACTATTCCCACAGTGGATCAAGATCAAAGTATTCAACTGGATTATGAATAATACAAAAACACATCTAAAACCATTTAACGCACTTTTGAAAAAACACAATGTTAAGCTTTTGAAGAGTTCTTTAGATTTGTACTATGGGGACATTACGTTAGCAACAAATTTTTTAGAATTTATTGATGTCTTTCCTCATCAACGGCAATTCCCTGCAAAGAATTATGTCGGAATCATCCTTCTCGAAGAACTGTTTCAGAACAGTTTTCTTCAAAACCAAAATGAAGTAATGAATCAAAAAATCGAGAACCATCTGAAAGGTTCGGAAAAACACATTTTGTTATCGATGGGGAGCAGCGGGGATAAGACGCTTTTCTTAAAGATTTTACGCGAACTTGATACCATGCCATACAAGGTGATAGCGGTGTATGCAAACATTTTGCAAGAGGATGAACTCCCCAATCTCGGTGAAAATATCATGTTAACAAAGTACGTTCCATCGATTGCTCAATTACACAGGATGGTCGATTTGTCGATCATTCATGGGGGGCAAGGGACGGTGTATGCTGCTGCGTACTCGGGAAAACCGATAATTGGGTATCCTATGCAATTCGAACAACATTTGAACTTAGAAAAAATGGTCGGACATGGCGCAGGTCTAATGCTTTCGAAAAGATATTTTGAAGGCGCAAAACTTACTGAATCGATCAAATACATTTTTGATGATTACTCACATTTTCTGGGTAACGCGCAACTCCTTTCAAAACGATTGCCTCAGCCAGAGGGAGACCAGAAAGCCGCGGAAAGAATCATTGAAATCGTACTAAATCAGAAAAATATCTTTGGATAAATTCCCCTTTATATGTATTTATAGTCAAACGGACATACAGAGAAAGACAGCTATGGATGAGGTGGTATCAACCAAGAAAAAACCACTCGTCGGATTCTTTCCTGTTTTTTATAATCTCGCTGAGACAGGCCGTGCAGTGCTGATAGCAAAAAGATATTTGGAATTAGGCGGTGACGCTCTGTTTTTTAGTCACGGTGGCGAATACGAGTATCTTGCAAAAGACCTTGGATGCGACGTTATCCGGGTGAACCCAATCTATTCGAAGGAATTCATCGATCGTCTTTGGAAAGCCTCACGATTAGAAACACTGAGAAATCCGTATTCAGCGCAAGATATACTGGAGCATGTGGAAGGAGAAATTTCCGTATACAAAAAAACGGATATCAAATTGATTGTTTCAACGAACAACACGACGTGCGGAATCTCCGCCAGAGTACTCAAAATCCCTCTTATTTTTGTGCGGTCACGATTCAATCCTCAGTTCACGTACTATCCAGAAGACGCGGAATTTCTTGTTACGCGTGTTGTGCCGAAGTGGCTAAAGCTGAAAATCTTGAACTGGTACTTCCCGCACTCGAAACACTATGCGCCTCCTTTTATAAAAATCGCGAAAAAATATCATGTGAGTCCACCAAAAAACGGACATGCCCTCACGAAAGGAGATTACACATTCTATACCGATTTTCAGCAATTAGCGAATGTAGAAGATAGTACGCCTTCTCCAAATGAATATTACATTGGTCCGATATTTTTTGACGAACTTATTAATAAAAATATCGATAGAAAAGAAATCTCAGCACAAGAAGAAATCATCCAGAAGCACCTAAAAAGAAAAGGAAGATCGATTCTGATTTCTCTTGGGAGTTCTGGTACACAAGAAATGTTTCTCAAAATACTCGAGCTGTTAAATAAAACAAACTATACTGTCATCGGAGTTTACACCTCGATATTGAAAGATAATGAATTACCTGCTGTAAATGAAAATATCCTACTGATGAAATTTGTGCCATCTTTAGAAAAACTCTTTGGCCTCGTTGATCTAGCGATAATTCATGGTGGTCAGGGCACGGTGTACACTGCTGCCTATGCTGGCAAACCGGTTATCGGCTTTCCCTTGCTCTTAGAGCAGCACAGCAACCTAGAGATGCTTGCCAGACAAGGTGTGGCGAAAATCGCTTCGCGCAAATCAATTGAACAAAATCTTTTACAGATAATTGAGGAAATGTTCGATAATTACGACGAGTATCTGACTAAAGCGCAGAATCTCTCTAAACGATTACCCACACCTGAGGGCGATAGAATTGCTGCAAATATAATATATCAGATCGTTTCGAAAATGGCTTGATTTTCCCAAAAACAAAATTTAATAATTATCTATCGGTGTATCAGGCTCTTAAAAATGCTGAGGTCATGTAGGTGAGTCCAGAGACAGTGGTACAGAAGGACGTTGACGAATCTCTCAAAAAAATAGCGGAAGGCTCAAGTATCACTTTTGTTGGACTCGTTTTAAGTTTGTTACCACTCCTCATTATTCGATTGATTATTGTTCGGCAATGGACAGAGAGTGATTACGGAATTTTTTCTTTAGCGTTTTCAATCCTCAGCATCTGCTGGACCGTCGGCACCCTAGGATTACAGAACGGTTTAAGCAGAAATATCGCGTATCTTCGTGAAACAAAGGATTATCAGAAAATATCGATGTACATCTCAACTTCAATCTGGTTTAGTCTCATTACCAGTGTCGTTATTGGTATTGTGCTCTTTCTTTTATCAGAAAATATCTCTAATTTCTTTTTTCATACATCAAACCTCATCGTTCCGTTAAAAATTATATCGTTCATCATTCCTTTCTATTCATTGATCAATGTCATTGTCTCGATTTATTTGGGATTCGATCAGGTGAAACCCACGGTCTATTTTCAACAAATCTTGCTCAACGTGCTCTTCTTGTTTTTTATCGTCATTATCATTTTTTTTGACAATTCGTTTGTCAATATATTTTATGCATTGGCAATCGCGGCTGTCGTAACATTTGTTTTGCTTATTTCGTACAGTGGAAGACAAGTCAAATCGTTAGAAGTCATATCTGTAAAATCAATAAAAAGTCCTTCTTCAACGGAGCTTCTGTTCGTTTCTTTTCCACTGTTGGTTACGTCAGTTTTTCTCATAATTTTCAGTTGGGCGGATACAATTCTCCTGGGAAGTTTGAGAAATACCATCGATGTCGGTTTGTACAATACTGCACTTCCAATCGCACAGATAATCTCATTTCCGTTATCCGCGCTTTTTTTTATCCATCTTCCTATTTTTACAGGTCTTTTTGCACAGAATAAATCCGAGGAAATTAAAAGAAGCTATTCGATTCTGACAAAATGGATTTGTTATGTAACATTGCCTTTTTTCTTTCTTTTATTTCTCTACACCGAAC
>Ga0335070_10012193_pt1 | contig 10035 bp, 5 predicted proteins | sample Lox_Sample_13_FD_206722 | JGI IMG/M metagenome (GOLD analysis project Ga0335070, IMG submission 206722) | Soil microbial communities from Loxahatchee National Wildlife Refuge, Florida, United States - Lox_Sample_1.3 | ecosystem: Environmental > Terrestrial > Soil > Wetlands | place: USA: Florida... | reverse complement strand
TTGGGGCACGATGTTGAAGCTGCCCCAGGCATGGGCCGTGGGGCTGGGGAAGTTTTTCACCGATCCGATCTGGTGGGTGTATCTGTTCTGGATGCCGGATTTTTTGAGCAAGAACTTCAAACTCGATCTCAAGGGCATGGCGCTGCCGTTATTCGTCGTATATACCGGGGCGTCTATAGGGAGCGTGAGCGGCGGATGGCTCTCGTCGTCGTTGCTGAAGCGTGGGTGGAACGTGAATGCAAGCCGCAAGGTCGCGATGCTCGCGTGCGCTCTGGCCGTGACGCCGGTGATGCTCGCGGCTCGAACGACGCACGCGTGGGTGGCGGTATCGCTCGTTGCGCTGGCGGCGGGCGCACATCAGGGATGGTCGGCCAATATCTACACGCTGGCTTCCGATATGTTCCCGCGCGGGGCGGTGGCTTCCGTCGTCGGCTTCGGGACCCTGATGGGATCGATCGGCGGAATGATCATGTCGTACGGAGTCGGAGACATCCTGCAGCGCAGGGGCTCGTATTTCCTCGTTTTTCTGATTGCAGGAGCGGCATACCTGGTTGCCTTGGGATTTGTTCATCTGCTGGTGCCGCGATTGAGCCGGGCGGAGTTGCCGTGCCCCTGAACGCATTCGAACATGCGTCGGGACCGAGTGTGGACGCTCGTGCGCCGAATCTGACGTTTCGATACACTCTTGGGTCGTGCCAAAGGAGCTTTTGTGAAGATCACGGATGCCAAGGTGTTCGTCTGCTCTCCGGGGCGAAACTTCGTCACGCTGAAGATTTTCACCGATGAAGGAATCTATGGGCTGGGCGATGCGACGCTGAACGGCCGGGAACTGGCCGTCGCCTCCTATCTCAGCGATCACCTGATTCCGTGCCTGATCGGGCGCGATCCCGCGCAAACAGAAGATATCTGGCAATACCTGTATCGCGGCGCGTACTGGCGCCGGGGGCCGGTGACCATGACCGCCATCGCTGCGGTCGACATGGCCCTGTGGGACATCAAGGGCAAAGCGCTGAACACTCCCGTGTACAACCTCATGGGTGGCAAAAGCCGCACGGGCGTTTTGGTCTACGGCCACGCCAACGGGCGCGACATCGACGCAACCATCGATGAGGTAGGCAAGTACAAGGAGCAGGGATATCTCGCCATCCGCGCCCAGTCGGGTATTCCGGGGCTGGCGTCTACTTACGGCGTGGCCAAGGACAAGATGTTCTACGAGCCTGCCGAGAAAGGATTGCCGCCGGAGAACTTGTGGTCGACAGAAAAATATCTGTTGCACGTGCCGGAGCTATTCGAGGCTTTGCGGCTGAAGTTCGGCGATGACCTGCATCTTTTGCATGATGTTCACCACCGGCTCACTCCGATCGAAGCGGCGCGGTTAGGAAAGAGCCTGGAGCCCTACCATTTGTTCTGGCTGGAAGATGCGGTGCCTGCCGAGTTGCAGGAAGGCTTTCGCCTGATTCGCAAGCACACGACGACGCCGCTCGCGGTGGGTGAAGTTTTCAACTCGATTTGGGATACGCATATCCTGATCACTGAGCAGTTGATCGATTACCTGCGGATGACGGTGGTTCACGGAGGCGGCCTCACACATTTGAAGAAAATCGCGTCAATGGCGGAGATTTATCATGTGCGCACCGGATCGCATGGGGCCACGGATCTCTCTCCCGTTGCGATGGCGGCAGCCCTGCATCTCGATATTTCCATCAACAATTTTGGAATTCAGGAGTACATGCGGCACACGCGCGAGACGGACGAGGTGTTTCCTCACGCGTATTTATTCAACGCAGGATACCTGTACCCTGGCGACAAACCCGGGCTGGGCGTGGACTACGACGAGAAACTGGCTGCGAAATTTCCGTATGAGCGGGCGTATCTGCCGGTGAACCGCAAGCTGGATGGAACTATGTTCAACTGGTAAGTGCTTGATTTCGGAAAAGCAAAATCCCCACTTCTGGCCAAACCGGCCAGACCCTCGACTACGCTCAGGGCAAGAGTGGGGCACCCAACTTGGGGCACACAACCTGAAGAGGAGCCAAATGGGCTACGCGAAGCTGGATCTGGCGGGAAAGGTTGCGGTCGTCGTGGGCGGCAGCTCGGGCATTGGACGCACCCTTGCACTGGGACTCGCTGAAGCCGGCGCCGATGTAGTCTCCAGCGCCCGGCGCCTCGAGTTTGTGAGCGTGCTGGCGGATGAGATCGAAAAACTCGGCCGCAAATCTCTGCGCGTGACTTGTGACGTCGGCGACCGCGCCTCGCTCGAGAAGTTGCTGGATGCTTGCCTCAAGAAATTCGGCAAAGTGGACATCTTGCTGAACGCCGCCGGCATCACGAAGCGCGCTCCTACGCTCGATTATCCCGAAGAAGACTGGAGCCGGATCATGGAAACGAACCTGACGGGCACGCTGCGCGCCTGCCAGGTTTTTGGCCGGCACATGATCGACCGGCGCTACGGCCGGATCATCAACATCGCTTCCATCGGATCCTTTCTTGCGCTCCTCGAAGTGGCCGCCTATAGCGCGAGCAAATCAGCAGTAGCTTCGCTCACGAAATCTCTCGCGATCGAGTGGGCTAAGCATGGAATCTGCGTGAATGCGATTGCTCCGGGCTATTTTCGAACGCCGCTGAACGAAAAGCTCATCGTAGGAACGGAGCGCGGGCGGGAAATCATCATGCGCACGCCGATGGATCGTTTCGGGCAGCTCGAAGAGTTGATCGGAGCCGCGATTTTCCTCGCCTCCGACGCCGCGAGTTTCGTCACTGGAGTCATCCTGCCCGTGGATGGCGGTGTCCTCGCCAGCGCCGTCAACCGGTAAGCAGACGAGCTAATTGGACTTTTTTTCTGCTTTGGCCGGGCGTGCGGACGCGACAGCCTGCACTAACTCTCTGGCCGTCGCGGTGATCTTCTCCAGATTGCCTTCGCGCAGCGCCGCGGCGTCGACCAGCTCCGAGCCGACCCCCAGTGCATACGCTCCGGCAGCGATAAACTCAGCCGCATTCGCGGCGTTGACTCCTCCCGTCGGAATGAGCTGGGCATGGGGAAACGGACCCTTAAGCGATTTCAGATACTTCGGCCCGCCCACATTCCCGCAAGGAAAAATCTTTACCAACTTCGCTCCATGTTCCTGAGCGCTCATCAATTCAGTGGGGGTCAGCGCACCGGGAATGGCCAATCGATTGTGCACGCGCGCGACCGACAACACCGAAGTCGCCAGCCCCGGGCTGACTAGAAACTGCGCGCCAGCCCGCACGCACGATTCAGCCTGCTCGGCATTAATAACCGTGCCGGCGCCGATCAGGACATCTCCACCGCGGCGCTGCACCAGTTCGCGGATCATGGAGATGGCATTGGGCACCGTCATCGTGATTTCCACCACCGGAATTCCTCCAGCGCAGATGGCTTCCACTGCCTTGTTGGCCTCTTCTACAGACGACGCGCGCACGACCGGGATAATCCCAATCTCGCCGACTCTGCGAACCACGTCCTCGATTGTGAGCTCAAGTACCGGCATTTCGCCTCGCTTCCGTCAACGCTCGATTCTGGCCGTTCGTGACGACATCGTTTGTAACACCTCGGCAAGTGTTGCCATGGTGGTGTCGCCCGGGGTCGTCATGGCCAGCGCACCATGCGCCGCGCCGCACTCGACCGACCACTGCGGGTCGTTGCCTGAAAGGAATCCATAAATTAGGCCGGAAGCGAAGGAATCCCCTCCGCCGACGCGATCGTAAATCTCCAGGTTTTCGCGCATGGGCGCCTCATAGAACTTTCCCTCGTGATAGCAGAGCGCGCCCCAGTCGTTGCGAGTCGCCGTTTTCGCGTTACGAAGCGTTGTCGCAATGACGGCCATCGAGGGATATTCTCTCAGCACGGCTTCAATCATCTTCTTGAACCCAGTAGTCTCCAGCGTCGAGAGGTGCTGGTCAAGGCCGGCAACGGAAAATCCAAGCGCCGCCGTGAAATCCTCCTCGTTGCCCAGCATGACGTCCACGTACGGTGCAAGACGGCGGTTGACTTCCTGCGCCCGCGCCTTGCCACCGATCGACTTCCAGAGAGAAGCGCGATAATTCAAATCGTAGGAAACGATCGCGCCGTTTTGCTTGGCAGCTTGCATCGCTTCCAGCGCGACCAGCGGCGTGGTTTCTGACAGGGCGCAGAAGATGCCGCCGGTGTGAAACCAGCGCGCGCCATCCTTGGAGAAGATCTGCTGCCAGTCGATTTCGCCCGGTTTCAGTTGGGATGCGGCCGTGTGGCCCCGATCCGAGCAGCCCAGAGCTGCGCGCACGCCAAATCCGCGCTCGGTGAAATTAAGGCCGTTGCGCACTGTGCGTCCAACGCCGTCATAGGGAAGCCATCGGACGTACTTCTGGGAGACACCTCCTTGCAGCATGAGATCTTCTATGAGCCGGCCGACAGGGTTGTCAGCAAGGGCAGTGACGATGGCCGTCTGCAGGCCGAAGCAGCGTCGCAATCCGCGGGCCACGTTGTACTCGCCCCCGCCTTCCCAGGCGCGGAAATGACGCGTGGTTGCAACACGTTCATCGCCTGGATCCAGGCGCAACATGACCTCTCCCAGGCTGACCAGGTCCCATTCACATTGCTGTTTCGGCTTGATATCCAGTTTAGCCATGAAGGATTGGCAGGAATGCGCAGACCCTGGTCAGCCGCGATTCGGACACAGCATGCCGCCGGGCGCTGCTGACCTCATCTAATTTCGCAGCGATTCTAAATGATATGCAACCTGCGTCGGCAGAATTTGATCTACATATGTCTGGTGTCCAGAGGTGATCGGGGGACAAGAAAATCGAATTGTTTAAATCGCATTTCCCAACTTGCTCACAGGTGCGGGTTTCTGTTACAACGAAAAGCAACAGTCAGGCTTCTTCGTCGACGCCAGTTCTACTTGGGGATATAGAAAACGAGGCAACCGCCTCCCAGCTGTCCGTTTCTAAGCGGACATTCAACCGACTTCATTTGAGTCTGTAACGGAAGACTCGGGGCCCCTAGCCAATCGTTTGGAGTTTGGATGCGGTTTAGCGGCAGATCTGGAGTTCGCGGGAGAACTGCTCTTTCGAGTGCCTCCAGCGGCTTGGCTTGCGTCCGACCCGTACGCTTCCAAAACTGTCCTCGCATCATCACATCCCACTTTCAGCGCACATTACTGTCCACAGTTGGAGGAAGACATGGCAACGAATCTCGTCCACATTGAGAATGATGCCGAAATTAAAGAACGCCTCGAAGCCGAACGCGCCCGCCTGCGCAAAATCGCCGGACTCGACCAGCCCAAACATTTTCACCGTCCTGTGGAGCGCGCCTTTACTGCCGACCAGCGCCCTCACACGACGATTCTTTTCGGCGGCTTCACCTGGAAGCACGAGGATCTGATCCGCGCCGTCTTCCAGGGCTGCGGTTATCGCTGCGAGAAGCTTCCCGTGCCTGACGTACCGGCGTTCCAGATCGGCAAAGAATTCGGCAACAACGGACAGTGCAATCCCACGTACTTCACCGTCGGCAACCTGGTGCAGTATCTGCAATTTCTGGAAAAGGAAGGCCTGAGCCGCCAGCAGATTCTCGACAATTACGTCTTCTTTACCGCCGGCTCCTGCGGCCCCTGCCGCTTTGGCATGTACGAAGCGGAGTACCGGTTCGCGCTGAAGAATGCCGGTTTCGATGGATTCCGCGTGCTGCTGTTTAAGGACAGTGACGGGATCAAGGCAGCCTCGGGGGAGCCCGGACTGAAGTTCTCGATCGATTTTGGTTTTGGCATGCTCAACGCCATGCATCTCGGCGACGTGATCAACGACCTGATCCATCAGATTCGTCCGTATGAGGTGAACAAGGGCGAGACCGATCGCGTGTTCCGCGAGATGGTTGATGGTCTCTGCGAGGACCTGAAGAACCGCAAGGCCTTCGAGATCGAGCAGAGCGGGCCCAACTGGCTGAAGCCCAAGGTCAAAACCAACAAGATTCTGCGCAACACACTCAACGTGTTCGGCAAGTGGCACGAGCACATGTGGGGCAAAGACTACCTGAGTGCGCTGAAGACCGCGCGGGAAAAGATGGATTCCATTGAAATTGATCGCACTCGAGTAAAGCCGCTGGTGAAGATCACCGGAGAATTCTGGGCGCAGCTCACCGAAGGTGACGGCAACTTCCACATGTTCGAATTCCTCGAGCGGGAAGGCGCCCAGGTGCTGGTCGAGCCCATTGCGACCTGGGTTGCATATCTGATGTATCAGGCAAAAGCACACGCAATTGCGAAGTGGCCTGTGAACCGTCCGCATCGCGACCCGAGGTGGCATGAATTCAAAAAGCACTTCGCCAATTACATCGGGCTGCGCAAGAAGCTGTGGGGCATCGGCGCCGGCGAGCGTATGTGGAGCTACTTCTATCACCGCACGGCGAAGAACATGGGCGGCATCACGCATCATCTGGCGCCGCAGACCGAACTCGCCGAACTGGCGCATCCGTTCTACAACCAGTACGCGCGCGGCGGCGAAGGACACCTCGAAGTCGGCAAGAATGTCTACTACACCATTCACAAGCTTTGCCACATGGTGCTCGCGCTGAAGCCCTTCGGATGCATGCCGTCTTCCCAGTCCGATGGCGTACAGTCGGCGGTCATCAACAAGTTCAAGGACATGATCTTCCTGCCGATCGAAACCTCGGGCGAAGGCGAAGTGAACGCCCACAGTCGTGTGCAGATGGCGCTCGGTGAAGCCAAGGTCAAGGCCAAGACGGAGTTCGAAGAGTGCCTGAAGTCGACCGGCAAGACGATGAGCCAGATCCGCGAGTACATCGACGAGCATCCCGAACTGAAGCGGCCGTTCTATCACGTGCCGCATCGTGAGGGAGTCGCTGGCACCGCGGCGCAGTTCATCCTGCACGTGAGCGATCGCATCGACAAAGACGCGCGCTTCTGGAAACGGTCGCGAGTGCGCGTCGAAACCGCGCCGGCGATGTCGGGTGACTAACTAATCTGAGTGTGACGGATGAAAGTCCCACTTCTGGCAGACTGGCCAGAAGTGGGGCACCCCAAGTTGCCAGGGATCAAGATTTCGACTTTAGAGGACTTCATGCACGATCATAAAGGCCCGCAGCTGATTCAGATTGCGCCACTCGAAACGCCTCCGCCGACTATTCAGCAGGTCCGCCACGCGCATCATGGTCACGATGAGAAGACCAGATTCTTCGTCGGCCTTGATGTCGGATCGACCACGGTCAAAGCGGTCGTTATTGACGCCGACAGCGACAAGGTCCTCTGGCAGGATTATCAGCGCCACGAAACCAAGCAGCCGGAAAAGACGCTCGAATTCCTGAAGCGCATGGAGGCCGAGGTCGGTATCAATCGCCACAACACGCGCATGTTCATGACCGGGTCGGGGGGGAGCGGAATTGCGGATCAGATCGGTGCCAAATTTGTGCAGGAAGTCACAGCGGTGTCGCTCGCCGTGGAAAAGCTTCACCCTGAAGTCTATTCAGTGATTGAACTCGGCGGGCAGGACGCGAAGATCATCGTGTTCAAAGACGACGAGGAGACCGGGCGCAAGAAAAAGATTCCGTCGATGAACGACAAGTGCGCCGGCGGTACGGGCGCGGTCATCGACAAGATCAATGCCAAGCTGAAGATCCCGACCGAGCTGCTGGCCCAGCAGAAATATCACGGCATCAAACTGCACAAGGTCGCCGGCAAGTGCGGTGTGTTCGCGGAAACCGACATCAATGGCCTGCAAAAGGTTGGCACGCCGCCTGACGAGTTGATGGCGTCGCTCTTTGAGGCCATTGTGCTGCAGAACCTGAGCGTCCTGACGCGTGGACACACACTGCGGCCGCACGTGCTGTTGCTTGGCGGGCCCAACAGTTTCATTCGCGGCATGCGCGAAGCGTGGCAGGCCAACATCCCCCGCATGTGGCAGGAGCGTAAGGTTCAGATTCCTGACGGTGCGAAGCCGGAAGAGTTAATCAAAGTCCCGCAGAACGCGCAGTACTTTGCAGCCCTCGGCGCCGTCGAGTTCGGCCGCAGCGAAGACGACTGCATCGGCTGCTACGCCGGGTGCGAACGCCTTATCCACTACATCGACTACGGACGGCAGGAGGAGAAGGCAAAATCGGGTGGAAAAGGTCTGGTCGAGAAGCCAGAAGATCTCGATATTTTCAAAGACGCTTACAGGCGAAAGAAGTTTACTCCTGCTGTCTTCCAGAAGAACTCCACCGTGGCTGGATTCATCGGAATTGATGGCGGCTCCACTTCGACAAAAGCCGTGCTCCTCGACGAGAACGGCACGATCCTCTGCAAGTCGTACCAGCTCTCGAACGGCAATCCGATCCAGGACACGATCGAGATGTTCGAGAACCTGCGGGCGCAGGTCGAGGGTCAGAACGCCAAGCTCGAAGTTCTTGGGGTCGCGACTACCGGCTATGCGAAGGACATTCTAAAAGATGTTCTGAATGCCGATGTGGCACTCGTGGAAACCGTGGCGCACACGGAGTCGGCGCTCAAGTTCTATGAAGATCCGCACGTCATCGTCGACGTCGGCGGGCAGGATATCAAGATCATCATCCTGCACAACGGCCGGGTGAAAGACTTCAAGCTGAACACGCAGTGCTCCGCAGGCAACGGATATTTCCTGCAGTCTACGGCCGAAGGCTTCGGGCTCAGCGTGAATCAGTACGCCGATCTCGCCTTCTCGGCCCAGGCCATGCCGGTATTCGGCTACGGCTGCGCCGTATTCATGCAGTCCGACATCGTGAATTTCCAGCGGCAGGGCTGGCGTGCAGAGGAGATTCTTGCGGGACTCGCGGCGGTGCTTCCGAAGAACGTTTTCCTGTACGTGGCCAGCATCCCGAACCTGGCGGCTCTGGGCTCGCGTTTCGTCCTGCAGGGCGGCACGCAGAACAATCTCGCCGTAGTGAAGGCGGAAGTTGATTTCATCCGCAACAGTTTCCGGGCGACCGGCAAGCAACCGGAAATCATTGTGCACGAGCACTGCGGAGAATCCGGCGCGATCGGCGCGGCGCAGGAATCGCTTCGTTTGTGGCGCAACGGCCAGCAGACAACCTTCGTCGGTCTCGATGCAGTCCGCAAGATCGAGTACCGCACCACGCGCAACGAAGACACCCGCTGCCACTTCTGCAAGAACGACTGCCTGCGCACCTTCATCGACATTCGCACACAGCCCAAGAACGACCTGAGCTTAGTGCCCGTCCAAAAAGTCACGAAGGTTCCGCTGATGCACGGCGAGCAGCGGCTGATCATCGCCACCTGCGAGAAGGGCACCGTCGAAGATGTCAACGACATGAAAGACATCAAGGCTGGTCTCGACGCGATCCGCGCGCAACATCCGAATTTCGTCGACTACGCATCGAAAGAGGTCTTCCGTCCGACGAATGCCAAAAGCGTAGCCGATCCTCTGCCGGCCAAGAGCTGGGCCGGCTGGAAGAAAGGCGACAAGGAACGGCGCGGGCTCATGGAGAATCGCGGCAAGCTGCGTATCGGCATCCCGCGTGTGCTGAATATCTACACTTACGCGCCGCTGTTTAATGCCTATTTCGAGAGCCTGGGCGTGCAGCCGGAGAACCTCATCTACTCCGACTACACCAGTTCCGAACTTTATCGGGCGGGCGCGAGTCGCGGTGCGATCGATCCCTGCTTCCCGGCGAAGATTGGCATCTCGCACGTGTACAACCTCATTCAGGAGAAGCATCGCAAGAAGCCATTGAATGCGATCTTCTTCCCGATGTACGACGTGCTGCACTCGTCGCTGGTGAAGATTGTGGGTGCGAATGCCTGCCCGACCGTGACCGCCACACCGGAAACAGTGAAGGCCGCGTTCACGAAGGAAAACGATGTCTTTGCCGAGCACAACGTGAAGTACATCGATCCGGTGCTCAACTTCTCCGACCGCAAGCTATTCGCACACCAGATGCTGCAAGCGTGGCAGCCGGTTCTCGGACTTTCGATGGAAGAGAACGATCGCGCTTGCGAGACGGGATTCGCAGCGCTGAAGGAATATGAAACCAACATCCGCCGTCGCGCCCGA
>Ga0335070_10012192_pt1 | contig 10035 bp, 11 predicted proteins | sample Lox_Sample_13_FD_206722 | JGI IMG/M metagenome (GOLD analysis project Ga0335070, IMG submission 206722) | Soil microbial communities from Loxahatchee National Wildlife Refuge, Florida, United States - Lox_Sample_1.3 | ecosystem: Environmental > Terrestrial > Soil > Wetlands | place: USA... | reverse complement strand
TATCCGCGGTGCCGAAGCCGAACGCCTTGGCCGTGAACAGGTCATCGAAGTCGTAGATCGTCTTGACGCGGTCTAGGTCCTCCAGGCGGAACAGACCCGGCGCCAGGCGCTCTTTGGTGCGGATGCGCTGTTTCAGCCGGCTCAGGAACCGGCGCGAATAAACCACGTTGGACGGGTCGCACAGTTTTCTTGCGCAAGCCGCCAAGTCGATCGGGGTGGAAACGGCCGCGACACCGGCAATCACCCCGCGGGCCGACTCACCCAGTTCGCCCGCCAACTTCAGGACCACATTGCCGCCTAATGAGAACCCGATGAGAAACAGCGGAACGCGGCGGTCCAGTTGCCGAGCCACGTACAGCAGATCGCTGGTCTGGCCTGAATGGTAGAGAGCAGTACCACTCAAGTGCTCAGTACCACCGCAGCTTCGCATGTTGAAGCGGTGAACCGCATAGCCCGCCTGAAGAGCTGCGTGCGAAAGACTGCGGGCATAGCCGGCATCGCTCGACCCCTCCAGGCCATGCACCAGAATGACCTGCGCGACCGGGTCTTCGGCCGGACGCTGCGAGTGCACCAGCACCTGGACTCCCGGTTCGGTCTCATAGAGCGTACGCGTGACCGGAAAGCGCGCTTCGTTGAGCTCTCGCGGCCAGTAGTTGCCCGCGATCGTCAACAGGTGGGGGTTCCGGAACAGGGGAACAAATGGTTCCAAATCTCCATTTTACGGGATCGGCGCAGGCGCTGAGGCAGGAAAAAAGGAGGGCGGACACAAAGACCGCCCTCGTGAGGACACAAGACGCCGTTAAAAACCGCCTGAAGCTAACTCTGCGAAGCGGCGAAGTTAATCGAGGAGGTAATCTTCGAGAAGATGCTCGAGATGTTATTGGCGACAGGAGGAAAGGTCGCCCCCGCCGCAACCGCCACAAAGCCGGCCAGGAGCGCGTATTCGATCATGTCCTGACCATGAGTTTCTTTCCAGAGCCGGAGTCGCCAGATTCTTTCGTATAAGTAGCTCACAAGCCGTTCTCCCTGACTGCGATTATCACGTCAAGGCAGTACTTTTGAAATGAAATGTTCGTACTAAGCGCTCGGGGAAATCGCCCTACCGACTGCTACCGGGTAGGGGTGAGGTCCTAAGCAGTTTGGCACCTATGCGCTATCGAGGATTTTCTGGATGAGGGCGTCATAATCCAGCCCGGACGCAGCGGCCGATTGAGCGAAATCGTCCTCGCGGGCAAGCGACGGATTCGGGTTGGCCTCAATGGTCACGATTTCGCCGCCCGCGGTGAGCCGGACGTCGATGCGTCCAAACCCTTGGATTTTTAGTACCCGATAGACTTTACGGGCGAGCCTGCTTAGTTTCTCGGCCATTCCTGGCGGCAGTTCTCGCGCCGGGCCGTTTTGGATGCCCCACTTCTTGCGATACGCATCGTTCCACTTGGCCTGGTAGGTTGCGAACTTGGGCTCGTCCTCCGGAACTTGATTGAAAAAAATCTCGCGCGCGGGAAATACCGTCAGCTTGCGGTTGCCCAACACGCTGACGTACAGCTCGCGGCCCTCGATGTACTCCTCGATCAGGGCGTCGCAGTGAAACTTTTCGTGAATGAAGCGCGCTCGCTCAAGGGCTTCCTCCTCGGTGCGCGCGAAGGAGGCCTTGCTGATGCCGTCGGACGACTCTTCGCTCAGTGGCTTCACAAACGCCGGGTACACGAAACGCCTCAGGCGCTTCAGCGGACGAGCCTCGGTCGAGATCACGAAATGCGGCACACGCACGCGATGATACGCCAGGATCTTCTTCGCGAGCGCTTTGTCTTTGCACAGCATCAGGCCGTCGGGCTTGGCGCCTGTGTAGCGGACCTTCATCAGCTCGAGCAGGGCCGGTACATTCGCCTCGTGCGCGCGGTCGGAATAAAACGATTCCGTCAGATTGAAAACGACGTCGGGCGCGAAGGACTTCAGTTTTTCAATGATGCAGCCGACGTCATTGAATACCGCGAGCGTGTCCACCTCATGCCCCAGGCGTTGCAGGCAGGTCAAAACGTCCGCTTCGGTTGGTTTGTCTTCCTTCTTCTGAAGCACCTCAGGCGAGAACGTCTCGCCGGCCGAGGGTACGCGCGCAAGATCGAATAATACGAGAACCTTCACCTATACAGACCTCTTGAAGCGGCCGGTGTGAAGATGATTGGTCACCAAGGCCGCGAGATAGGCTGCCAATTCGAACAGCAGGCGCGCTTGATCAGGCGCGGCAGGCGTGGTGAGTCCGAGCTTCTGGCTCCGCTCGATCAGCTTGCGCACCAGCATGTCGACGTTGTACTTGTGCTGACCCGTCCAACGGACGATGGATGCGACCAGTGCTCCCCGATTGCGCCGCATGATCCGGGCGGCAGGTTCGCCATTGGGCGTACCCTTCTGAAACAGGGCCCGCAAGTCCGCATCGTAGAAATCGGGAAAATCCTCGGCGTACTGTTTGCGCCGCTGCACGTAGTAGCGCTCCAGAGTCTTGCGGAGCTTGCTGGCCTCGGACATGCGCCGGATGCGCGACTTGCGAGGCGTCTTCGACTTAGCCTCCTCCATCAGCGCGTTCACGTATTCCAGTTTCTCTAGCGCCTTCCAACCGCGATAGGCTTTTCGCCATTCCTCAGGAGGCGTCGCGAGCCACACCGCGAATGTTTCCGCGAAATCTTCGTCCGGGTGCGCCTGTGCATACCAATTAGGCAGGTGCCGGACGAAACTCTTGCTGTAGGGGCGCGGCCGGTACGTTTCCGGCGAGTATTCGGTTTCCGGGCTTCCGAAAACAGCTCGCCACTTTTCATGGGAAGAGAAGCGATACGCGTGATCGATGGCATGCCCGCATTCGTGCCGCAGAAGCTGCTGGCACCATTCCGGAGTGCCGCCTTCGACCTCGAGCATTTGGTGCAGTTCCAGACTCTTCAGGCGCGCATGGGCCAGATAGAACGGGATAGCGATCGCGGGCACGCCTTCCGGCGAAAACCATTCGTCGCCCAGGTAGCAATCGGGTCGGAAATTCAGACCGCGAGCACCGAGCTCCTCGTACAATTGCGACACGCGCGGCTCGAGCTCGCTCCCCGCGATTGTGACCTTCAAATCGCAGATCCGGTACTTCAGCAGCTCGTCGTCCTTTAAAGCAATCCAGGGCGGTTCTGTTTGGATAACAGCGGGGTCGTGCCGCTCCACCGTTCTTATCCTAGCGCACAGTGAGCGAATCCTCGACGTGGGCTAGTCTGCGCGAGCACACGAACACGTCGACGAGTCAGCGACCACTCGCTCGGGACAACCTACCAGCCGATTCCAGAGTGTGAAAGAATTTCCGAGGAGGAGTACTTCCAAATGGCTATCGTAGTGACATCGGTGAATCCCAACCAGACGATTCAGGCACCCGGACTCAGCATTTATAGCGGCGTCGTAGAGTGTGTTTTCAAGGGCGGTGGTGCCATTGCGCGAGATACGTTGAGTTTCGTTATTACGGACCCGCGCATCAGCTTGGTTTTCCAACCCGTGCAAGCCAGTGGCGTCGTATCCCTCGCCAGTTTCGGTTATGACGGTCCTGTCGCTGACGCACTTTGGGCGGTTGATCGCACTACAGTTAGCACTACCAACGAAGACCGAGGGAGCGGTACAGCACAGTTGCAGGTATTTGCCGATATGGCGGTAAGGGGTATGAACGGACTTATTCTTCGGATCAACTACAGCGTTTACGTGAGGCAATGACCCGGCGAGACAGTCATTTTCTGACGGAGCGGCGTGCGCTCGCGAGATTAGTCCCCATAAACGCCGCTCCCGTCCGCCCCCACCTGAAGCACGATTTTACCTGGAGCGTGGCCTGCAGCACCGTGCTCGAACGCTTCGCGTGCGCGGGCAAGCGGAAGCACCTCGGATAATACCGGCTTCAGCTTCCCGGCATCCACAAGTCCCGTGATTTGACCAAGCTGCCTTCGATTTCCGCTAACAATGAAAAACACGCCGCGCACGCTGTGCTGCTCGGCGACAGCAGCCGGAATCGGGGAGACCAGTGTCATCAGCACACCGTCCTTCCGTAGCACCCGCCAGGAACGCTCCCGCGTCTCGCCGGCGATCGTGTCCAGCACTACATCGATGTCTCGCAGAATGTCCTCGAAACGCGTAGCGTGGTAGTCGATCACGTCGTCAGCCCCCAGACTGCGCACGAGCGCCGTGTCGCGCGCAGATGCCGTGGCTAGTACGTGGGCCCCTCGCCAGCGTGCCAGTTGCACTGCCAGCGTTCCCACCCCGCCGGCACCGCCATGGATCAGCACGGCTTGCTCCACAGCCAGATGCGCGTGTTCGAAGAGCGCCTGCCAAGCGGTCAGCGCCGAAAGCGGCAGTGCCGCTGCCTGCACGTGCGGGATGCTGCGTGGCTTTGACGCGAGGTTCGCCGCACGCACTGCCGCGAACTCGGCGGCCGCCCCGTCCCGTGGAAAATCAGCCAGGCCATATATCTCGTCGCCCACCCGAAAATCCGTGACATCGGGTGCCGTCTCCTCTACCACCCCCGATACCTCGTGTCCCGGAATGCCTGGAATCCGCGGCGTGCCATCGGCGTTCTGATAGGTTTCATCCCAAGTCAGTTCTGCGGGCGTGATGCCCGTCGCGCGTACCCGTACCAGCACATCTCCGGGCCGAAGCACCGGCACCGGTGCATCCTCGAAAAACAACTGCTCCGGCCCGCCTCGGCCGTGAGTCCTGACTGCTTTCACGGGAATCCCTCCTTGGATACTATTTTCCGCGCTGCCGGTGCAATGCATTTTGGGGAGGTGGCGCAGCGTCGCCTCGGGTGCATTGCCGGCAAATCGGAAGTTCGCGGCTGAAAACTTCCTGACTGACCCACTACTCGAACCTCGATGCAGTCTCAAGGCTTCGCGCTTGCCGCGACAGGGCCGTCCTCGCGCCGATGGGGCCGAGCAGTTCCGGCTGGGCTGCGCCCACGATCAGCGCGAGCCGAGCCGGATCAATGCGCGGCGCAGTTGCGGCTCCTGCTGGAGCAGGCGCACGTACGCCGACTCCAGGGCACCATGCTTCGCCTTCGCGACCCGCTCCGGGAAGGGAGCGTGCGCGAGCCTCATCGCCGCGCGCCGCACTTCGAAGTTATCCCAATCGCCCGCCCGAGTGCCGGGCAGTTCGAACAACATCCAACCGGCGGAAAGCCGGCGAAGGACTGCCGCCGGTGTCCGATGAGCGGGATCGGCTGCGAGCTTCTCCTCCTCGCGCACGAGTAGCTTAGCAACGCGCGCATCCGCCGGCCGGAATCCCAGCTTGCGATAAAACCAGAACGCGCCCGAATCAATCGCTTCGTCGTTGTGGAAGCCGAGCTGGTACGGGTCAACGGCGAAACAGGTGACTCCCAGCATCTGCCGGAACACGTGCAGGAGACGGGCGTAGAGCCATCCCGTCTCGCCTTCGCGAAATGTGTAGTAGAGATTAAACCCTACCTCGATGCGCTCGAACAGCGTCAGGCACTCGATGTAGCCGATCGGCACAGCGTTCTTAAAGAACATCCCCGCGTGGTAGGCACGCAGTGGCAGGCGATGCTCACGCGGAACGCCGCAGACATAGAATTCAACACCGCGCCCAAGGTCGGCTCGCAGCATGTTCCGCGCGTCACCGTACGTGAAACCATGCAGCTCCCGATAGCGGGTTGCCGATGTGGCGCGAAACAGGTCGAGCATCCGTTGCCCGCGGGCGCTGCTCAGCTTTTCGAGCGTCAGAGGCGGCGACATCAATTCGTCAGCCAGCGAGACCTCGTTGCGGCGGATGAGCGGTTTGTCATGATAAAAGACCGGGGCCCGTCCGGGCAGCCGAATTGAGGTCCTGCTGGCGTGCGAATCAGACAGGTCCCAACGAACCGCGAGTCGCGCATGATCGAACAGAGCTGCGGGAATCTGTTCCCGCTCGACCGCGTCGGTCAGCCATGCCAGGTCTGAGCCTCGACCCTTTTTCGTCGCTCGGAACCAGTCCGCGTACGGGATATTGGCTTCCACCAGTCCGTCTTCGGCGTACATCGGGTTCAGGCGCGCCAGCAACGGCGCCAGCAGGCTGGCATCCGACGCCTCCCAATCGATCTCGACTTCCCCGCCCTGGTGCCTAGCCAGCCAGTGAGCGATGTCGTAGCTGAAGATCGCCGAGAACGCTGTGCCCGCTATGCCTGAAACGTCGGGTTCTTCAAACGGAGTTAAATCCTTTCCAGTCCGCTCGAGGCGCTCGATCTGAGGAGGAATGGCGGCCAGCAACTGGTCAGTTAAGCGCCGCACGCGCGCGCTCGGCGGATAGGCCCGAAAGAACAGCAGCGCTTCGTGAAACCGGATCAGCGACGTAGCGTCAGGAAAACGCCTGCTGCCGAGCGTTTCGAGCAGCCGCGATAACTCCCGCTGTTCCGGCTTTCTAAACTGACGTTTGGCAGCTTCCAAGCGATCGAGCAGCCGCTCGAGCGACGTTGAAGATTTCATCGGGGATACATTGGCAGTCTACACTTTTTGAAGTACGGTACCGCGTCGTCTTCCGCTAGAATCGGAATAGACGTCATATGACCAATCCAGCGATGGAAGCCGCGATCAAGGAGATCCAGGACGCGCTGGTCGTCATGGCGCACCTGGAAAAGCCGCAAACGGAACACCTGGTCGAACTCGCAGAGTTCCGGCGTCGCACTGAGCAGAACCTTGCGGAAATTACCGACAAGCTGAACGGTCTCATCGGCTACATAGATAATCAGCGATAATCAGCGGCGTCCATCCTAGCTGGGAATCCTCTCGAATGGCTCGCGGTGATTGCAGCGAGATAATCGTCTGAAACCAAAGAACCGCGCCAGACCGTCTGTTACTATGACACAAGTGCGTGTCAAGGTCCTGTTTTTCGGCATGTTGAAGGACATTGTGGGCCGCGCCGAGGAGCAGATCGAGTTGGAGGATGGCGCGCGGCTCCAATCCGTCTTCGAACGTTATGCGGGCGAATTTCCGCGCCTCAAGAGTCTAGCTTCCAGTATCGTGCTGGCTTGCAATCATCAGTTCTGCGACCGATCGGTGGCCGTTCACGACGGCGACGAAATCGCGTTTCTGCCACCGGTCAGCGGCGGTACGGGACGCTATACGCACGAGATCGCCGACGCCGAAGGATACTTCTTCGCATTGACGCGGGAGCCGATCGACGCAGCCGGCGTCGCGCGTGAACTGCTCCTCGGTGAAGACGGCGCAATCGTCAACTTCGAAGGCGTGGTTCGAAACAACACCAAAGGACGCGCGACCAGGTTTCTGGACTACGAGTGCTACGAGGCGATGGCCGTCAAGATGATGGCCGAAATCGGCCGCGAGATTGCACGCACTCACGCCATCGGGCGTATCGCAATGGTGCACCGGTTAGGCCGCATGCAGATCGGGGAAACGAGCGTAGCCGTGATTGTGACCGCTCCGCACCGCAAGCCTGCATTCGACGCCGCGCTCGAAGGGATCAACCGCCTCAAGCGCCTGGTGCCGATTTGGAAAAAGGAACACTTCGCCGACGGCGAGGTCTGGGTGGAAGGGGAGTGGGACGAGTCCGTCCAGAATAAGTGAAGCAGCACGCTGCCGTTTCGCTCATCGCCGCATTCTGTCTGACGGCGCCCGCCGTTGCGCAGGACACCACCATTCGCGTCAACGTGCGGCTGGTGCGAATGCTTGTTACCGTCAAGGATGCCGCCGGCCAGCCGATCGGCTCGCTCAGCAAGAGCGATTTCACGGTTTTCGACAACGGTGTGAAACAGGACATCGCCATTTTCGGCAAGCAGACCGAGCAGCCTCTGTCGGTGGCTCTCATGGTCGACAGCAGCGCATCGGTGGGCATCGAGCTGCGATATGAGCTGGATTCCGCGGCGAAATTTCTGAAAGCGCTTATCGGTGAAGGAAACCCGGAGGACGCCGCTGCGCTGTACACCTTCGATTGGCGCACCACGCTGCTCAAGAGCTTCACGCGGCGCTACACGTTGCTCGAACAGGCGCTCAAGCAGATCAAGACATCGGGCGGCACATCACTCTATGACGCAATCTATCTGGTCTCGCGTGAAATTGCGGACCGGGACGGCCGGCACATCATGGTCATCGTGACCGATGGCGGCGATACGGTTTCAACGAAGGATTTTCACGAAGCGCTCGAGTCCGCTCAGCGCGCTGACGCGCTGATCTATCCGATCATCGTCGTGCCGATCAGCAATCCTGCGGGGCGCAACGTGGGCGGCGAGAACGCACTCACGACACTCGCGGCAGGAACCGGGGGGCGCGTCTTTACACCGAGTTCAGCGCCGGAGCTCGATCACGCGTTCTCTGAGATCCTGCGCGAACTGCGCACGCAGTATCTCGTCGGTTTCTATCCGAAAGATGTCCCGCCCACCAAAGATCGTTTTCACACGCTCAAAGTGAATGTCAGCGATCGAAATTTGCGGGTCATGACGCGCAGCGGCTATTATGGGGATTCTGATGCCGCGAAGTAATTCGGCCGGCATCAGAGCTCCAGGATGAGCAAAGCCAAAACCAAGGCCCCCGAGCAGACATTCGAAGAAGTCAAGTATCTGCGGCACTTGATCGCCAATGAAATTCCAGTGCGCATCCGGCTCAGCAGCAATGACGAAGTATCCGGCATCATCGAATTTTTCGACACGAACTTCATCCGGCTCACTCGCCGCGGCGAGCCGAATCTGTTCCTTTTCAAGCACGACATCAAATACCTGTACGAGGATCCGGACGCCTAACCGCAGCGTTCGCCCGCTCTCTGGAGCCTAGTCACCATCGCTATGCCTTCCTATCTAGAGGTCGCTCAAGAGATCGCCCGCGAGGCAGGAGCGCTGCTTTCGAAATTTTTCGAGCAGCGCATCGGGTTCGAATTGAAAGGCGAGCACGATCTGGTCACGGAAGCCGACCGCGCTTCCGAGCGCTTAGTCGTCGAGCGCCTGAGATCGCATTTTCCTTCGCACTCGATCGTGGCCGAAGAAGGCGGCGCGCACAGCGGCTCACAGGAGTACTGCTGGTATGTCGACCCTCTCGATGGCACCACCAACTTTGCGCACGGCTTCCCCATGTACAACGTGACCATGGCTCTGGAGCACGCCGGCCAGTTGGTCGCAGGCGTCATCTTCGATCCGGAGCGCAACGAAATGTTCGCGGCCGAGCGCGGCTCTGGCGCGTATCTCAATCACCGGCGCATTCACGTATCGCGCGTCCAGCGCGTCGAAGACGCTTTAGTCGCAACCGGTTTCCCCAGCAAGAAACGGCATCAGGACGTCAATGTCCACTTTTATTACCAGCTGGCGATGATTACGCACGGCGTGCGGCGCGGCGGATCGGCTGCGCTGGACCTGGCATACGTTGCTAGCGGCCGTCTCGACGGGTTCTGGGAGTTTGGCCTCAATCCTTGGGACATGGCGGCCGGAATTCTGCTGATCGAAGAAGCAGGCGGCGTTTGTTCCGACATGAAGGGCAATCCGGCTCAGCTCCGCGGGCCGCACTTGCTGGCCGACAACGGCTTGGTCCACCCGGACATGCTCGAAATCCTCGGCGAGGTTTTTCGCGGCAGCTATCGGCAAGAGATGCCCCAGATCAAGTGACGGTTCCGGACGGGCGCTTCCAGCCGGCCTGCAACTTAACGCTCCGCTGAGATCTTAACGCTAACCGCATCGCGAGTGCCGCGCAAGGTATTCATCATCGACTCTTTCGGGAAACGCTCCAGAAAGCCCTTCAGCACGAAACCCAAGCCGAGCGGCACATCGCGCGACAGCGAGATCGCCTCGCATTCGGCGTAAACGCCCCCGTCTGCCTGCTCGAAACGCCAGTAGGCGTTGAGCCGCCATAGAAACCCAGTGTCATTGCCCACGGGTTCCTCTTCTGTGTACGAACGTTTGGAGTCCTTTACTTGTGCGATACGAGTCGAATGCGAAGTCACCGACATGCGTTGCGGATCCAGCGTCGCATAACGCACCGCGTAATTGGCATTCAACACGACCGTTAGGATGTGCTTTTCGTAGAGGCGGAGAAAGATCTCGTACTG
>Ga0335070_10012190_pt1 | contig 10036 bp, 6 predicted proteins | sample Lox_Sample_13_FD_206722 | JGI IMG/M metagenome (GOLD analysis project Ga0335070, IMG submission 206722) | Soil microbial communities from Loxahatchee National Wildlife Refuge, Florida, United States - Lox_Sample_1.3 | ecosystem: Environmental > Terrestrial > Soil > Wetlands | place: USA: Florida... | reverse complement strand
CTCGGGCGCGGGCGGGCAGTTGCCGGAGAAAATTCGCGCGGCCACCTGCTCGTGGAACCTCTTCGCGACGCTGGGGGTGGAGCCTGCGGTCGGCCGCAGCTTCACCGCAGAGGAGGATTCGCCGGCGGCGAACGGCACGGTGATTCTGAGCTGGGGCCTATGGAAGCGGCGGTATGGCGGAGATCCCGCGATCCTTTCGAAGACGATCCGGCTGGACGCAAAACCCTACACCGTGGTCGGTGTGATGCCGGCATGGTTTGCTTTTCCGGACCAGAGCGCGCAACTGTGGGCGCCGATTTATCACGAGCAGCCGGGAGAGGAGATGCGGTCGCTGGGAAGCCATTCCTTCGAGGTGATTGGCCGGCTGAAGCCGGGCGTCGGGGCAGTACAGGCGGAGGCGGAACTGGCGGTGGTAACCCGACGGATCCACGATGCCCATCCGGAAAACCCGTTCATCAGCAAAGGGGCGCACGCGCGTCCGCTGCTGGAAAGCGTGGTAGGAGAAGTGAAGGCGCCGCTCTACCTGCTGCTGGCGGCGACCGGATGCGTGCTGCTGATTGCGTGCCTGAACGTGGCGAACTTGCTGGTGGCGCGGGCAGCCGCGCGAAAACGCGAGCTGGCCCTGCGCATGGCACTGGGCGGCAGCCGCGTGCGCCTGCTGTTCGAACATCTGACGGAGAGCGTTCTGCTTTCGGCGGCGGGAGGCGCGGCCGGAATTCTGCTGGCGTGGGTGGCCGTGCGGTGGTTCGTGGGGACGCGGCAGGATATCAGCCGGGTGGAGGCCATCCATCCCGACGGGATGGTGGCGCTGTTTGCCGGCCTGCTGATTGTGCTGTGTGGCGTCTTCTCCGGTCTGATTTCCTCGCTCTCGATCCGGGACGGACAGATTCTGAACGCGCTGCAGGAATCATCGCGCGCCAACAGCGCTGGCCCGGGCCGCGCCGGACTTCGAAAGACGCTACTGGCGATCGAGGTGGGACTCACCGTGATTCTACTGGTGAGCGCAGGCCTGCTGATGAAGAGCTACGAGCGAATACGGGAGACGGACCCGGGATGCATCACGAAAGATGTTCTGACCATGCAGTTCACGCTTTCGGAAGCGAAATACCCGAAACCTGCCGAGCGGCTGAATTTCTATCTTTCGCTGGTGGAGCGCGTGCGCGCGCTGCCGGGAGTGGAAGGAGCGGGGTTGACGCGCGTGGTGCCGGGAGGCGGTTACGGAGGCGACTCCGGATTCACGGTGGCCGAGCATCCACCGCTACCGCCGGGAACGGCGGAGTACGCGCTGACGCGATGGGCGGACGCGGGATACTTTGCCGCGCTGGGGATTCCCCTGGTGCGAGGCCGGATATTCGACACGCGGCAGCAGCCGGACGGCCCGCGGCAGGCGCTGATCAGCGACGAATTTGCGCGGAAGTATTTTCCCGGTGAAGACCCCGTGGGCAAACACCTGCTGACGCTGGGCACGCAATCTTTTGAAATAACCGGAGTGGTGGGAGATACGCGATACCGCATTGCCGAGGCTCCCCAGCCCATGATGTATTTCGCGCTGGGAGGGCTGAACGGGATGGAATTCGGGCAGAACATGTCGCTGGTGGTGCGTTCCGACAGAGATGTGACGGCGCTGGCGCTGCCGGTAGAGCGGGTGATTCAACAACTTGATCCGGAGCTACCCGTGTCCAACGTGCTGACAATGGAGCAGGTGATCGGCAGATCGATGCGGGACGCGAGTTTTGACGCCACGCTGGTGTCGGCATTCGCCGTATTGTCCCTGCTGCTGGCGGCAGTGGGTCTATTCGGCGTGGCGTCCTATACGGTGTCGCAGAGGACCACGGAGCTGGGCATCCGGCTGGCCCTGGGCGCACCACGGCAAAGCGTGCTGAGGCTGGTGCTGCTGGATGGGTTGCGGCCGGCGATCGCAGGGCTCGCGCTGGGGCTGGTGGGGAGCCTCGGAGCAGCAGGACTGATGCGCTCGCTGCTGTACGGCATGGATCCGGCGGATCCACCAGTGTATGTGCTGGTGGTGGGGACGCTGCTGCTGGCGGCCGCGTGCGCGTGCGCGCTTCCGGCGTGGCGCGCCACGCGTGTGGATCCCATGCGGGCCTTGCGCGCGGAGTGAGGACCGACGGCAGCAAGACCGGCTACGGGTTGTTTTTGTCCGAAGGGGCGGGAGAAGCGGGAGGAAGGGGGTAATACCCCTTGCGGGCGCGAACGACCAGTCCTTTGCGGCTTACATCCACATTAATCTTTCGAAATCTACCGTCGTTCTGGCGAGCGGGAGGAATGTAGGCGAGCGAATACTGATTGCGCAGTTCCTCCCCGATGTCCTGGAACGACTGGCCGAGATCGTCCACGCTGTAGGGAAAAAAGGCGCGGCCACCGGTCTCGGAAGCAAACTGGACCAGAACCTTGTCCGGCTCTTCCATCAGGAATTTCCGTTCCACGCGCTTCTGAGGGTCCGTGGTCTCCATGGCGGAAACCCATTGAGTGCTGCTGCTGATGCAATAGATGGCGGCGCCGGCGCGCTCGGCGGCCTCCATCGCGGAGCCGCGCGAGGATTCCGAAAGATTGTCGTCGCCGTCGGAAATGACCACGATGACGCGGCGGACGGCGGAATGGTCCGCGGGCTGGGGAGCGTCGGAAAGCTTCTGCGAAGCGCGGGTGATGGCGTCGTAGAGCGCGGTGCCGCCGCCGGCGCGCTGGCGCTGCACGGCTTCGGTGAGCACTCCGGCGTCCTCCGTGTAGTTCTGCACCACGGCGGGCTCGTTGTCGAAAATCATCAGGAAGGCTTGATCCTTGCCGCGGCGCAAGGTGTTGTGAAGGAAATCGATGGCGGCGTCCTTTTCGAACTCGAGGCGCTCGCGGATACTGTTGGAGGTGTCCATCAGGAGGCCGATGCGGAGAGGCAGATCGGTCTCGCGGGAGAAGAACTGGATTTTCTGTTCCTTGCCGTCTTCGAAGACGTGAAACTCGGACTCGCTGAGATCGGCGACAAGCTTTTCGCGACGAGTGACCACGGTGGCAATGATGTTCACCAGGTTGGCCTGAACGCGCAGGGGAGGCTGCGTGACGCTTGGAGCTGGATTCTGCGGCTCGGAAGCCGGAGGCGGCGGAGATTGCTGCGCGGCGAGGACGCCGGCACCCATTAACAGAATCGCGGGAAGAACGGCGCGGATGGGCGGACGGGTCATTGCGTCTTAGGAGGCCGCGCGACCACGGAGGGTTGTGCGACCCGGTGAAAATTATAGGTATGCGGCGAGAGCGGAGTCAATTCTGGCAGCGGGCACGCCTGCGGCATCGCTCACGGCTTCAAGAAAGCGACGCAATTCGGCAGGCAACGGAGCGCGCAACTCCAGGCGGCGCCTCGTGCGGGGATGGGTGAAGGCGAGCCGGGCGGCGTGGAGAAAATTGCGGCCGAGCGAAGGCAATGGGCGGCCGGCGACGGCGGGAGATTTGGGCGCGCCATACAATGCATCGCCGACAACGGGATGGCCGAGCGCGGCGAAATGCACGCGGATCTGGTGCGTGCGGCCGGTGTGGAGACGGGCTTCGACGAGAGTGAACGGGCCGAGCACGGCGAGCGCGCGCCAGTCCGTGTGCGAGGCGCGGCCTTCGGCAGGGCGGCGGCGCGTGGTCATGCGGGTGCGGCGGCGGAGGTCGCGGGCCACGGCGAGGCGGATGGTGCCGGAGCTTTCCTTGAGGGCACCGTGGACGAGCGCGAGATAGGTCTTTTCTACCGCACGCCCGGCGAATTGCGCTGCGAGCGAGCTGTGAGCGGCGTCGTTGCGGGCCACGACGATGGCGCCGGAGGTGTCTTTGTCCAGGCGGTGGACGATGCCGGGGCGGTCCGCTCCGCCTGCGTGGGAGAGCGAACCAAAATGATGAACGAGCGCGCCGGCCAGTGTGGGGGCGCCCTCGGGAGTTCCCGCGCCGGGATGCACGACCATCCCCGCGGGTTTGTTGACGACCACGAGGTCGTCGTCCTCATAGAGGACATCGAGCAGGACGGCCACAGGTGCAGCGCGAAGCGGCTCGCGGGGCGCGAGGAGGACCTCGACGACTTCGCCGGCGGCGACGCGCCGGGAAGGACGCACGGGCTCACCTTCCACGCGCACGAGTCCCTGGCGAATGAGCGAGGCGAGGCGGGTGCGGCTGACCGCGGGGAGTTGCGCGGCGAGAAATCGGTCCAGACGCTGGCCGGAAGAGGAGGGAGAAACGCGGAGTGTGACGTGATCGGACATTGGTAAGCGAATTCTAGAGGAGATAGAGGAGGTAGAGGAAGTGTGGCGGCCTAGGCCGTAGCGGGGCCGGGGCTGCTGGGAGCGGGGCGGGTCACGCCGAATCGCGGACGGAACCACAGCCACAGGCCAACGAGCATCAGAACCACGCTGACCACCTGCATGAGCGAGAATTCGCCGCCGGCCAGCAGCGTGCGACCGGGATCACCGCGGAAAAATTCCACGGTGCCGCGCGTGAGGCCGTAGAGAAAGGCGTAGGCACCGAGCACCTGGCCGGCGGGCCGCTTACCCACGCCGAGACTAAGCAGGATGGCGACGTTGATGAATTCGGCGAAGGCTTCATAGAGCTCGGTGGGATGCAGGCGAATTCCAAGCGGCGTGCCGACGAGCTGGTGGGCGTAAGGACTCGAGAACACGACGCCCCAGGGCATGGTCGTGGGCTTGCCGTAGCAGCAGCCCGCGGCGAAACAGCCGAGCCGGCCGATGCCGTGGCCGAGGGCGAGCGGGGCGGCATAGACGTCACCGAGCTTCGCGTAGGAGAGTTTGGCTCGCCAGGAATACACAACCAGAACCAGGACTGCGGTGAGTAGGCCGCCGTACCACACTCCGCCGGCTTGCAGAGTACTCCAGCTGAAAATCTCGCCGGGATTCTGCCGGTAATACTCCCAATCGGCGAGGACGAGCCACAGCTTCGCGCCGGCGAGCGCGGCGAGAACCATGTAGACACCGAGATTCCAGATGCGGTCGGGATCGAGTCCAGCGGCGGGTGCGCGGCGCTGCGCGAGCCACAGGGCCAGCAGGATTCCGAAAGCGAGCAGAGTGCCATAGGAGTGAATCGTGAATGGGCCGGCGTGAAAGAGGACGGGATGCATGGTCAGGCGCGCTCCGTCTCGGGATGGCGCGCGAGGAGTAGTTCGAGCAGGACGAGAGCGGCGCCGATCACGATGGCGGAATCGGCGACATTGAAAGCGGGCCACTCATGACCGCGATAGTAGAAGAGAAGAAAGTCCACAACGCCGCCGTCGAGCAGCCGGTCGAACAAATTGCCCGCGGCTCCCCCCAGGATTAGAGCGATGCCGACGCGGGAGCGTTGCCCGCCGGCACGCCCGGCAACGAGAAGCCATGCCATGGCCGCCGCAGCTACGAGCGAAAGTCCGATGAGGGCCATACGCATCCAGGGAATGCTGGTGTCGGCAAGCAAGCCAAAGGCGATGCCGGGATTGCGCGTGTGGACGAGCTGAAAGAAGCCCGGAATCACGTCGTGGTGCCATCCGGCGACGGTGAAGCGCTCGATGAACGTCTTCGTCAACCGGTCCGTGACGAGGACGGCCAGGGAGAGGATCACCCAGGGAATGGGCAGCCGCCTTATGCCTTTGGGGTTCGTGCGATCTCCTCGAGCGCCGCGACGCACCGTTCACAGACGGTAGGCCACTCGGCGCTCTCGCCGACGTGCTCGGAATAATTCCAGCAACGCTCGCATTTGATGCCGCGTGCGCGATCGACTTTCACAGAAAGGCTCCCGGCGCCGCCATCCCCGGAGGGGGGCGGAGGAACCAGCTCCACCTGTGAAACGATAAAGAGCGCGGGAAGTTCCCGGTGAAATTCCTGGAGCAGCGCAGCCATCGGCCCGGCGGCATGGAGGATAACGCGGGCCTCGAGCGAGGCGCTGATTTCCTTGGCGTTGCGTTTCTCTTCGAGCGCTTTCAGGACGGCGTCGCGCACGCCGACCAATGCCTGCCATTTGCCGGAGCGGTCCGCGGGCAGGCCCGTGGCCAGATCCTCGGCTCGCGGGAAACGCGTCATGTGAACGCTCGGCGGATCGCCGGGGCGGCGCGGCATGTATTTCCACACCTCTTCAGCAGTAAAGACGCATGCGGGGGCGAGGAGGCTAGCCAGCGCGCGGGCGATTTTTTCCACGGCGGTCTGCGCGGAGCGGCGCGCGGGATTGCGCGGCGCAAAAGTATAGAGGCGGTCCTTCAGCACGTCGAAATAAAACGCGCTCAAATCCACGGCGCAGAAATCGTGCACGGCGTGGAAGACGCGGTGGAATTCGTAGGTCTCATACCAGCGCGCGCACTCGGCGGCGAGGGCGGCGGTGCGCTCGAGCATCCAGCGGTCCATCTCCTGCATTTCGGCGGCGGGGAGTGCGTCGCGGGCCGGGTCGTAGCCGGCCAGATTGCCTAGCGCGAAGCGGAAGGTGTTGCGGATCTTGCGATAGGCATCGGAGAGCTGCGCCATGACGCGTTCGGACATGCGCACGTCCGCGGTGTAGTCCTGCGATGCGACCCACAGGCGCAGGAGGTCGGCGCCGTATTTTTCGCAGATTTCGCTGGGGAGCACGACGTTGCCGAGGGATTTGGACATGGGCCGGCCGTGCTCGTCGAGCGTCCAGGCGTGGGTGAGAACCTCGCGGTAAGGGGCGCCGTCGCGCGCGGCCATACCGAGCAGCAGTGAGCTGTGAAACCAGCCGCGATACTGGTCGGGGCCTTCGAGATACATGTCCGCGGGCCAGCGGGCATCGCCGCCGGTGAGGACAGCCATGTGGCTGGAGCCGGAGTCGAACCAGACGTCCAGAATGTCGGTTTCCTTGCGCCACTTTGCGGCGCCGCAAGGACACTGGGTGCCAGGAGGCAACAATTCCTGGGACGGGTGCGCGTACCAGGCGTCGGCGCCTTCTTTTTCGAAGAACGGGATGACGTGGCGCAATTTGGAGACGTCCTCCAGGCGCTGGCCGCACGAATCGCAATAGAAGATGACAATGGGCACGCCCCAATAGCGCTGTCGCGAGATGCACCAGTCAGGGCGTCCGGCCACCATGCCGCTCATACGTTCCTCGCCCCAACCGGGCATCCACTTCACCTTCCGGATTTCCTCCAGGGTGCGGCGGCGGAGGTCATTCTTTTCGATGCCGATGAACCACTGTTCCGTGGCTCGAAAAATAACGGGGCGGTGGCAGCGCCAGCAGTGCGGATAGCTGTGGGTGATTTTCTGCTCGCCGAGCAGTGCCCCGCGGGAGCGAAGCAGCGAGACGACGGCGGGATTTGCCTCGAAGACGGTTTTTCCCTTGTATTCGGGCAAGCCTTCCAGGTAGCGGCCGTCGTCATCGAGGGGGGCGTAGGTTTCGAGGCCGTAGCGCTGGCCGGTGTAAAAGTCGTCGGCGCCATGGCCGGGAGCCGTGTGGACGATGCCGCTGCCCTGATCTGTGGTGACGTAGTCGCCGAGGACGGCGGGGACAGTGAGATCCAGAAATGGATGGCGGAATTTCAACCCTTCGAGCTGGCGGCCCTTCCAGCGGGCTCGCTCGGCGCCGATTTTCAGGCCGGTGCCCGCGGCTACTTTCTCCGCCATCGCCGCGGCCATGAGCATCGGGCCGGAGGGCGTGTCGTAGACGGCGTAATCGAAATCGGGATGGAACGCGAGGGCGCGGTTGTGCGGAAGCGTCCACGGCGTCGTGGTCCAGATCACCGCAGCGACTTCCGGCCCGGGCATTCCAGCGGCACCCCCCGCAGCCACCTGAAACTTCACCCAGATGGACGGGCTGGAGTGGTCCTCGTACTCGACTTCTGCTTCGGCGAGCGCGGTGCGGTCGTAGATGCACCAATAGACGGGTTTGCGGCCGCGATAAACGTAGCCGCGTTCGAGGACGGTAAGGAACGTATCGGCGATGACAGCCTCATAGTGCGGGTCCATAGTGAGGTAGGGCTGATCCCACCGGGCGAAAATGCCCAGGCGCTTGAATTGCACGCGATGCGCGTCCACGTATTTTGTGGCGTAGGCGCGGCACTGCTTTCGGAAAGCCACGGGATCGGCGGAACCGCGCCCGCCCATTTCTTTTTCCACCTGAGTTTCGATGGGCAGGCCGTGACAATCCCAGCCGGGAATGAAGGCGGCGCGGAAACCGGCGAGGGATTTCGAGCGCACGACCATATCCTTGAGGATTTTGTTGAGCGCAGTGCCGAGATGAATGTGGCCGGTGGGATAGGGCGGGCCGTCGTGGAAGACGTAGACCGGAGCGCCGGCGCGATTTTCGAGCACCTGCTGGTAGGTACGCGCGGATTCCCATTCGGCCAGTTGCCGCGGCTCGGTCTGTGGCAGATTGGCCTTCATCGGAAAATCGGTCCGCGGAAGGTTTAACGTATCTTTTAGCTTCAGGGTTTCGGGCATGGGGTCGGTCCCAGCAAAACAGTCTGCGGCGGCAGGTACACAGCCGGAAACGCAAACTCGTGCTCAAACTTCGTATGTTACAATGATTTGCGGCAGGAGTCAGCCGCAGCGGCCCTGTCGGCAGGCCGGACGGACATCCTTTTCCGCGCTGCCGAATCTAATGAAGGAAGCGCCCCCCGGCCAGGGGTGCGCAGAGGTGAGGCGCGTTCTGAGCCTCCCACCCGGCAAAGCCGATGTCGAGTGATCTGAACCAGCTGAGACCGAAGCCAGATGTGAAACCGGCGCCTGAACCTCAGGGGCGCCCTCTGAGGCTGCTTTCCAGCCAGGAGCGCTGGGGCAGTTCTTTCCTCTCCAATCTGGTGGAGTTCCTGACCGAGCGTCCCGTGCGCCTGCCTGCCGGACGTGGCCGCCTGCCGTTCACGCCGGAAGCCAGCAGAGACAAGTTCGTGGATACGTTCAGGGCGGCGATGAGCGCGGAGCCTCGGTTCGCCCGGGGTGCGGAGAATTCTCCGCTGCTCATCAACTGGAAACCAGGACTGGGCCAGTTCTGGCAAAACCTGCGCGACGCGATCTCACCGCCGAAGTTGCCGCCGCTGAAGGTGACGAGCGCGCCGGCGCCGCCGCCGAAAGACATCTGGTCGAGGGACGAAAACGCGTCGAAGGCACAGTGGCTATCGGCACTGGTGCACGGGCTGGTGGTGGTGCTGCTGGCCGTGCCGCTGATCTATCAGGCGGCGACCACGACCATTGAGGCGAAAAACAAAACGATAACCTCCGTGGACATGGGCAATCTCTCCGACTACATCATGAAGCTGCCCAAAGGGAACGATAAGTCGAGCGGAGGTGGCGGCGGAGGCGAACGGAATCCGATCCCGGCGAGCAAAGGCAAACTGCCGCGCTTCTCGCTGAAGCCGCAACTGGCTCCGCCGACGGTGGTGATTCAAAACCCGAACCCAAAGATGCCGGTCGAGCCGACCGTGGTGGTACCTCCGGACATCCGGGTGCCGCAGCCGAACCTGCCGAACATGGGCGACCCGCTGGCCGCGATGGTGACGCAATCTTCAGGGCCCGGCTCGGGCGGCGGCATCGGCACAGGAAATTCCGGAGGCGTGGGCAGCGGCTCGGGACCGGGCGTCGGCCCTGGTGACGGCGGCGGCATTGGCGGCGGACACTTTCATCCCGGGCGCGACGGCATCGGCGATCCCGTGTGCATCTACTGCCCGAACCCGCCGTTCACGGAAGAAGCCCGCAAGGCCCGCCTGCAGGGAAGCGTAATCCTGCAACTGGTGATCCGCCCGGATGGAACACCGAGCGAAGTCCAGGTGCTTCACGGGCTGGGTCTGGGACTGGATGAGAACGCGCTGCGCACGGTCCGCACCTGGCGCTTCAAGCCCGTCATCGGGCCGGGTGGGAAACCGGTCGCGGTAGAATTTTCGGTTGAAGTCGTCTTCCGTCTGCTGTAGCCGCTGCTTCTGTTCAGAGTGGTTCGTCTACGGGCATCCGTCCACCCGCCGCGCCTTCCGACAAAGTGAGAACTCTCCGGATGTTTCGTGCTGTTTCAGGAAACACGCGCAGCATGCGATGGCGTCATGGTGCGCGTTTTCTGCTACGATGCGCGACGATGAGGTACGCCA
>Ga0335070_10012186_pt1 | contig 10037 bp, 9 predicted proteins | sample Lox_Sample_13_FD_206722 | JGI IMG/M metagenome (GOLD analysis project Ga0335070, IMG submission 206722) | Soil microbial communities from Loxahatchee National Wildlife Refuge, Florida, United States - Lox_Sample_1.3 | ecosystem: Environmental > Terrestrial > Soil > Wetlands | place: USA: Florida... | reverse complement strand
TCGCCCTACTTACCCCTGTCCCGAAGAATGGTTCGGAAATCATTCTTCTTGAGATTGGAAGAGTCCTAGCTGAGGCGGGAGTCTCTAAAAAAGAGGCTCTGAAAGCTCTCGAACAGGCCAGAAAGAAGATCTATGGCTAAAGTGGTCCTAGATGCCAATGTAATCATTTCAGCTGCGTTTGGGGGAAAGCCCTTGGGAGCAGTTGTTGGGGCATTGAAAGACCATGAGGTTTATATATCGGAGACCATCGCAAAGGAATTAGTGGGGGTCTTATCCGGGCTGTCAAAAAAACTTTCCGAGGACCAGCTCTCGTTCCTCCATGAGAAAATTCAGCAATTATTGACTCTGGCGACGCCTATTTCTCTTTCAACCCGTGTGGTTTTATCTAGGGACGCTAAAGATGACCATTACCTCTCTTTATGCAAAGAAGCGAAGGCCGATTATCTGGTTACTGGAGATAAGGACTTGCTTAGTATTTCCCAGGACAAACTGAAAGCCAATGGGATTTCATGCAAGGTTGTTACGCCACAGGAGTTTTTAGAATCTATCTCTTGAGGAGGTAAGGGTGGCATCCCTAAAAGAGTTGGCCATGGTTTAGTCATTGGGTCCATTGGATTGTTTTGGACTATTGACATTGCGTACGTTTTAGTGTACGTTAATAATTGAGGTGATCCACATGACAACCATTAAAGCCACGGAAGCGAGGGCAAACCTTTATAAATTGCTTGACCAAGCTGGAGAATCCCACGAGCCAATCCAGATCACGGGTAAGAGGTCAAATGCTATCTTGATCTCCGAGGAGGATTGGCGATCCATTCAAGAAACACTCTATCTCTTATCAATTCCCGGCATGAGAGAATCTATTCGGAAAGGTCTCAAAACACCTGTTAAAAAGTGCAGCGAGAAGCCTGGATGGTAATGTGGAGGATTGTCTATACCAAGCAGGCCCAGAAGGACGCAAAGAAGATTGCCGCGGCAGGCCTGAAACCAAAAGCCGAAAGGCTAATTGAAATCCTCTCTAAAAATCCTTTTCAGACCCCTCCCCCCTTTGAAAAACTGGTCGGAGATCTTTCGGGGGCTTATTCCCGTCGCATCACTATTCAACACCGACTCGTGTACCAAGTTCTGGAGGAAATCAGGACCGCGAAGGTCATCAGGATGTGGACTCATTACGAATAGAGGACGGGGTGTCATCCCTAAAAAGGTTGATCCTGCCCTGAAGCAAAACGCAAGGGCGTAACTCCATAAGTCATTAGGTTATTGGGTCATTGAGTAATTAAAAGCTGAAAGCTCGCGTCAATGTTGAAGCTCCGGCGGGCAAGCAAAGCTCAGGGCTCAAAGCAGGACCGTTACTTCTGACTTCATTTTGAAGTCATTCTTTCTCGAGAGAGATACGAGAAAGAATGTCCGCATCAAGCCTGCACTCTCCTCGGAACTTTCCATTGCCATTCAGTTAAGTTATTGGGTTACTCTGGGGTTATTAACGAAAGTAGGATTCTTGGTGGGTAAATGGGGCATAGTTGATGATCTAAAAGATTGAAAAAAGAGAGAGAAATGGTTCCAGGAGAGTAAGAATTTGGTGGCGGTGCAGGGATTTGGCCGGCACGTGGCCCTGGAAGGGCCACAATATAAACAAAGATTCCTCTCCGGAAGCTCGACCAAGAGCTTCACCCCGGACACTGCGGATATGAGTTTGAACCCGGCGAATCAGCAAGATGGGAATATTGTTAAATAACTTTTTTTATAATCAATAAGTTATAAAATTTTCTCGCTAACTTTTTACTACCTCGTTCTACCCCAAAATACCCCATTTTTTCATCAAGCCTACTGCAATGGTACTGCAAGAATTTAGTATTATTTTTTCACGAAGCCTCCATCGCCTTTCAACCAGTTTTTAATCCTTACAATATAGCCACCGTACTACTATAATGTTATTTATGAAAAGCTATTTGATATCAAATTTTCCAGATCTTTTGCAGATTGCAACCGCATGAACACCCCTGCAGTTCCAAACTACAAGAGATCACATCCATTGGTCATTACCCTCCGACTTTCCCTTTATCCTGACCAGACTTTAGGGACCGCATCGACTATGGAAGCGAAACATTCAAAGAACCTCACAAGAAACGGTCTCTCCTAGAAAGAGTTTTCTCCCGGTTCCTTTCTATTGCCATGCAAGACCCTCCTGGAGTAGGAATCGATGCGATCCGAAATTATTGTACAATCGGGCACATTACTGTGCTTCTGGTGGCCTTAGCAGCTAAACGGTCTGGACACCAAGACAAAATACGTTTCGTTCGGTCGTTCGTCCCAAACTTTTTAGTCCCCCAAAGTAAGCCTTGTTAGAAAGTGGTTTTCTAGCGAGGTAAATATTTCAGGGTCCTTTGCTGGCAGGCAGCCCTATCTGTCATGAACCAGAAAGCCCGAATCGAAAAGTGCTTGTACTTGATTCGGGGTTTTTTCGGAAGAAGTTCGCTTCGTTAGAGATTCCAGTCGTAGCGACTCTTCGACAGACCCAGGGCCATGAGCGCTGTCGAACGGCTCGAAACCGAGCGGAGCATCAAAACCTGCCGGAATTATTCTGAAACCTGACCCGCTGCACAGCATCAGGGCATCATTTCTAATGGGGTCAACATTCTCAAAAAAATAAGAAAGGAAAAGGCCAAATAAAATTCGCAAAAATTTAACTTGTCCTTCATCTGAATGTAACAATTGCCTGTCAAAGTATGTCACATACGGTCAATTCAGGATGGCATGGCGTAAAGAGCAATGCACATATAGCGTAAAAACAAAATAGTGCAGGGACCTTTGCTGGCTGGCAAGAATATCTGTCGAGAACCAGAAAGCCCGAAGCGAGTCCAATAAGACACGTCTTTGGTTTCCTTGCATCCTTATAATATCAAAATCATCAATGTCTCGTTTCATTTCGTTCCACTAACACCAAAAGCTGTGTCGCGAGGTTTGACCATGGACAGGATGACAAGACTCATCGAAGCCATCAGGAAACTCATCGAGGGTGAATTTACGGGCTACGTCAAGATCAATTTTACCCAGGGAAGCCTGGGAAGGATCGAGAAGTTTGAGGAAATCGATGACGCCGCCATGATCACTGCAGGAGAGAATTAGAAGGGGAAGGAAGATAGGAAGCTTTCAGTCATGAATGTAGATGACAGATCGAGTTTGGGAACGAAAGTCAACTACCGAAATCCCTTCGGCGGTGGAACGTTTTCCTGCGACTCGACAATGAATAGGGCAAAAGAGGCCGAGACCAAGAAAGACGGAGCGGCAGAAACGTGACAGGCGGCGTCAGCCTTGCCAGGCCCTTTTTTGTTCTTTTTGTCCTGATTCCAGCGTTTCATTTGTGCCTGTTCATGAGTTATGCCGCGGGAGACGAAGGGGCCGCGGTTTTCGACATAAGAGCTTTTGAGGTGTCGGGGAACAGCATTTTTCCCGCGGACAAGGTGGAGAACACGATGAAGCCATTCACCGGTTCCGGGAAGATAGCGGCGGACGTGGAGAAGGCGCGCGACGCCCTGGAGAAGTTCTATCACGATTCCGGTTATCCTGCAGTGCTCGTGAACATACCGGAACAGACCATCAAGGACGGTATTGTCAAGTTGCAAGTCATAGAGAGCCGGATCGGGCGGGTGAAGATTTCAGGAAACCGATATTTCACGACAGAGAAGATCATGAGAGACCTGCCGTCTCTCCGTCCGGGCGAGATCCTCTATCTGCCGAAAGTCCAGGAGGAGATCGGCAATCTGAACAAGAATCAGGATCTCAAGGTGGAGCCGGTCATGGCCCCGGGAAAGGAGCCTGGAACGGTTGATGTCGAATTGAAAGTGACGGATCGACTTCCGTTGCACGGGTTTCTGGAATTGAACAACAGGGCCAGTCCCGATACAGAGCGGTTGCGGTTGAATGCGATGCTCCGATACGACAATCTGTGGCAAAGGGACCATTCCATCTCCCTTCAGTACCAGATGTCGCCCCAGGATCCAAGTCAAGTTGAGGCGGTGAGCGGTTCCTACGTCCTCCCCGCTCCATGGGAGAAGAGCCACCTGCTGGCCCTATACGGTATCTGGTCAGATAGTGATACAGCTTTCGGTCAAGGATTCGAGGTGATCGGAAAGGGCTGGATAGCCGGGCTACGTTATGTCATGCCGCTCCCGCCCTATAAGCTCTACGCTCACAACATCACCGTCGGTCTCGACTACAAGGATCTGAAAGAAAACCTTGGCTTTAGGACGGGAAATCAACCGACGACCCAAACGCCCGTGGCCTACTTGCCCTTATCCTTTTCATATAGCGCTTCGCTGCAGGATGGATGGGGGGGGACGAACCAGTTCAGCGCAGGTCTGAACCTGTCCGTCCGGGGGCTGGTTTCGGATCAGCGTGAGTTTGAGGCCAAGCGTTTCAAGGCATTGGCCAACTACGCCTATTTCACAGGCGGAATCCAGCGGACCCAGACGCTGCCCTGGGGGATGGGTCTTTTTGTAAAAGTGGACGGTCAGGTGGCCGATGGGCCGCTTATCTCCAGTGAAGAATACGCGGCAGGCGGCATGGAGAGCGTACGGGGCTACAGGGAAGCCTCAGTCCTCGGCGATAACGCCCTTCACGGCACGATTGAGCTTTCTTTTCCAAATCCTCTCAAAAAATTTGGACTCGGAAAGTGGTTTAATATGACCCCGTATCTCTTCTATGACGCTGCCGTATTGACCGTGAAGGATCCACTTCCCGGTCAGGATCGAAGCACCAGGCTCATGGGAACGGGCGCGGGATTCCGCGGGTCCCTGACGAAACATATGGAGTACGAGTTTGACTGGGCGGTGCCCCTGGATGCGACGCAACAGACAAAGAAGAATGAACAACGGTTCTATTTTAGGTTAAAGGCTCTGTTTTGATGATGGATGGAATGAGGGAGCGCATCGTGTCATCGTTTCACAATCGGTGTCATCAGGGACTGAGTGGGTTTTTCAGAAATCTTAATAGTAAGGAGCAGAGAAAACTGTGCGAAGGGACTCGAGAGGTTATTCTTCGAAGGGATGTTTATTAAGAAGATTATTGGGAGCAATGATCGGAGTGGCGTTTCTGCTTGGCGGGCTCGCCGTCCAGGAGGCGAATGCGTGGTGGGACGGAAACTGGAAGCTAAGAAAAAAGATCCAGTTTGATACCTCGTCCAAAGGCGCCGACATCAAAACAGACCTGACCGACATCCCGGTTGTGATCCGCCTTCATACGGGCAACTTCAACTTTTCCAGCGCCAAGGCCGATGGATCTGATCTCCGATTCGTCAGCGCCGACGATAAAAATCCGCTCAAATATCATATCGAAAAATTTGATTCCAAGGAAGAGATCGCCTTTGTCTGGGTCAAGGTCTCCAGGATACCCGGGGGTTCCAATCAGGACTCCATATGGATGTATTACGGCAACCCCTCAGCGGCGGACGGCCAGGACATGGGCGGCACATACGATGTGAGCCAGGTGGCTGTCTATCACCTGAGTGAACCGGAGGGTCTTCCGAAGGATGCAACTGCCTACGCCAACCAAGCCGGTTCATTTTCAGGAAAGCTCAATCTTGCGTCCGTCATTGGAAACGGCGGCCAGTTCGGCGGGGGGGAAGAAAGAATGACGATTGGCAAATCCCCATCCCTCAATTTTAATAACGGATTTACCTTCTCGACCTGGCTCCGCCTCAGCCGGCCTACGAAGGATGCCCGTATTTTTTCCTGGGATGACGGGAACCAGTCCGTCGTGATCGGTATGGATGAAGCAAAAGCATACTGCAGCGTCAGTTCCGGTAAAGGGCAGACCGTCGTGACACCGAAAACCGAGGCGTTGACTCCAAACCAATGGCGCCATCTGGCCGTGACGGTGGAGCCGAACAATCGAATCGTCCTGTATCTCGACGGCAATGAAGTGGTGTCGAGCAAACTGAAGGGGCCGGTCCCTCAGCCGTCGGCGGACATGATCATAGGCGCTCCGACGAAAGGAGCCAAGGCTTTTGCCGGAGAGATAGACGAGGTTCAGTTATCGAACACGGCCAGATCGGGCGAATGGATAAAGGCGGCCTTTCGCGGGCAGGGACCGGATGGCGCCCTGACATCCATATCCGTTGAGGAGGAAACGGGCGGGGGAGCCGGTGAAACGCTCACCATCCATCTCCTCAAGGTGATTATGCGGACCATCACCCTGGATGGGTGGCTCATCATCGGAGTTCTGGCTGTCATGGGCTGCGCGTGTTTTGTCGTCTTTGTCGAGAAGATCATGACCATTCGCAAGGCCAGAAACGGAAATGAAAAATTTTCCAAGGACTTCCGTCTTATTGAAAGGCCGCTGTCCCTTGTTGAAAAGGATCAGGACTTCCAGGGCTCGTCACTTTACCGGGTCTATCGTGCCGGATGCGAGGAATTGAGGATCTGGTTGGAGAAAAATGGACAATCCCTCAAAGGCGGCGGGCTCTCCGACAGAGGAATGAACGGTTTCAAGGCAGCCGTTGACAAGGCGTCCATGCATGAAAGCAGAAGGTTTTCCGGCGGGATGTTCATCCTGAATTTAGGGGTTGCGGGTGGGCCTTTTCTGGGTCTTCTGGGAACAGTCTGGGGGGTCATGAACACCTTTGCAGGCCTCGCGGAGGCCAGCGAGGCGAATCTCCAGGCCATTGCGCCAGGGGTTGCCTCAGCCCTTGCCTGTACTTTGGGAGGTCTCCTTGTTGCGATCCCCGCCCTGTTCGGCAGCATTTACCTGACTGGCCAAATCAAGAATTTGAACGCGGATATGAGTGTCTTTATCGACGATTTCATCCTCAGGATGGAAGATGAAAAAGGAGATGTGCAATGAGAAGAAATAACCCCTACGATGAATATGAAGCGTTCGACACGATCAACGTGGTTCCTATGCTGGATCTTGCCTGGAACCTTCTGCTGGTTTTCATGATCGTGGTGACGTCTGCCGTCCAGGGGATCAGCGTCAGCCTCCCCAAAGCGAGTGCGAGTGCAAGTGCGACCAAGGTGAAGTCCTCCATGAAGGCGATCACGATTACCGCTGAAGGGACCATCTACCTCGACAGCTTTCCCGTCACTATCGGAGAGCTGGAAAGCAGACTGGGGCAGCTGAAGGCGGCGGACCCCAATATGCCGGTGGTGGTTCGGGGGGACGAGAAAATATCGTACCGAAACGTTGTCGCGGTTCTCGATGTGCTTCAGAGGCTTGACATCACCAAGATTGGACTCGTCACGCAGAAAATTGTCAAGTGACGCTCAAAGGCAGCTTAGGAGGAACTTATGTCCGATAAGAAGATCATATTTGGTCTGATTGTCCTGATGATTATCCTGTTAGGCGGGGGAGGGTATGTCCTAAAGACGTTTCTTTCCGACGACAGCCCGCGAGCAAAGAAGAGCAGCGTCGCTCCGGTGACATTGGTCAAGCCGCCTCCGGTTACGGAGAAGGAAAAACCGCCGGAGCGCGAGCCGGTTAAGGAAACCCAGAAGAGGGTAGAGGTGGTGGATGGGGAGAAGGCAGAGTTCGTCGACGCGCGAATGGATAACGAGCCTCAGAGTATGGCGAGTGATAGTGGCCCTGCCGGGCCGCCGGGTTCGGTTCAGGATAATACCCCTGCCGGAGATAGGTTGGGTTTGGATACGGAGGGAAAGGCCGGGAGCGACGCCTTCGGGTTGGTCGCAAGAAAAGGCGGAAGAAGCATCCTCTCCGGAAGTGGACCCGGAACGCCCGGCGGCACCGGGACCGGAACGCTCCGGGGAAGCGGATCCGGGAAACAGTCCCTTCTGAATAAATACGGCTGGTACACTCAGATCGTGAAGACCGAGGTGAGCAAAAAGGTCCAGAAGCATATGGAGGATAACGGCGGGATCCCAAAAGGAAAACTTGAGACGGTTGTCCGGGTCAGTGTTGACGATAGAGGCGCTATTGTTCAGAGCCAGATTATCGGTTCATCGGGAAATCACGACCTGGACAAAGCGGTCAAGCAATCTATCGCTGATATGAAATTAAGCGAGCCGCCGCCCGAGGGCATGCCACGGACGATGATCATCAAGGTCACCTCGTACAGCTCATGAATGGCGATGGTAAAAGGTCCTGAACTCCGCAGTCGAAATTTGCAATCTGAGACGGAGAGGAGGGTCGATGACTGAAGAAATAATGCTCAGGAGAAAGTGCTCATGAAGAAGCAGGCTGCCATCGTGGCAGAAAGGCCGATCGCTTTAGCGGGAAGATATATCTGCAAGGGCATTTTTGCGATTCTGTTTCTGGTTTTTTTCGGCTGTGCAACGACTCCTCCTAAGCCGGTGACGATCACGCAAGAAAAGACATCACCCGGTAGCGATGCCGTCGCATCCAGTGAGCCGTCCCAGAAGGGACCAACCGACTCGAGTATGGCGGCATTGGTGGACCTGTTGAAAAGCAAGAACATGATCAGCCCCGAGGAGGCCGCAAGACTTAGCGGGCAACCCGTGACCCCGGGAGCCGAAGAAAAGGAGCAAATCGAGAAAATCAAGGCCCCGCCGGGAAAAGCCCAGAAAAAGGAAGGCACTGCCGCTGCATCGGAGTGGAGCGAGCGGGTACGCTTTGGAGGCGATATCCGCCTTCGCTCAGAGAGCGATCGCTCGGGGAAAGATACCCCGGCTGCCGAGTCCGTAACGATCGGACGCGAGAGAACACCATCGCGCAGCGATGTGGCCTTGTCCGATTCGAAACGCCAGAAAGGAACTGCCGATCAGGAAATCGCCGCATTGGTGGCTCTGCTGAAGAGCAAGAACGTGATCAGCGCCGAGGAAGCCTCCCGCCTAACTGCGCAATTGTCATCCCCGGTTGGAGAGAAGAGTCCTGCAGTGACTTCGGAAGTCAGTGAGGAGGAGCGAATCGAGAAGATTACGGCCAGAGCCATCGAACAGGCCATGAAAAACATTCAGGAGGAAGTCAGGAAGCAGGTTCGCGAAGAGTTGGCCAAGGAGATGAAGGAACAGGAAAAGAAACAAGTCGAGGCGATCACAGCCAGTGTGACAGAGGAGATCAAGAAAAGCCTCCCGGAACAGGTGAAGGGCGAAGTACGGATCGAGTTGCCCGCGGAGGTGAGCAAGAAGGAAAGCGAGAAGATCACCGCAAGCGTCACTGAAGAATTGAAAAAAGGTTTTCAGGAACAGGTCAAGACCGAGGTGCGGGAGCAGGTCAAGGCTGAGGTGCAGGAGCAGGTCAAGGCCGAGGTGCAACAGCAGGTGGCCAAAGAGGTCAAAGGAAAGGGAATGGTCGAAGCCGTGGCTCAGTGGTTCAAGGAGCATATCCAATTCGCAGGAGACGTGCGGCTGCGCTTCCGGGGAGACTTCTACGACGATAACAACGCCGATTTCGTGAATCCCTCCAACCCGACAGAGATCATCAACAGTAAGGTCGACCGGTACATCTTCCAACTGCGGGCGCGCTTCGGGGTGACGGCCAAGGTCGCTGACCAGCTTGAAGCCGGGTTCCGCATCTCCACGGGATACACAAACAACCCCGTGACCGAAAACGTGGTGCTGGGGGATTACGAGAATAACAAGAATGTGGTGATCGACCGGGCCTATGTTCGCTGGAACCCTGCGCAGAATCTCTTTCTCTGGGCCGGGCGGTTTGAAAACCCGTTTTTTCACCCGTACACCGAGATCGTTTGGGATAACGATCTGGCCTTGGATGGGTTCGCCGCGAAGTACACGTATGACTTCAACGACCGCTATTCCTTGTTTGGGGTCGGTGTGGTCTCTCCCCTTCAGGAGTTCGAGCTCTCTTCTCGCGACCGGTGGCTCTATGGTTTCCAACTCGGGTTCCAGGGCAAGCCCCATCCGGACGTGACCTACACGCTCGCGAGCGCCTACTACAACTTCACCAATGTCACCGGCAAGCCCAATAGTCCGCTGCGGCCCGGCGAAAACGATTATACGGCGGTTCCTTTCCTGCAGAAGGGGAACACCCTCTTCAACATCAATCCCCCCGGGTTCCCCATCAAGCTCGCCCTGGCCTCTGAGTTCCGTGTGGTCGACTTCACGGGC
>Ga0335070_10012185_pt1 | contig 10038 bp, 11 predicted proteins | sample Lox_Sample_13_FD_206722 | JGI IMG/M metagenome (GOLD analysis project Ga0335070, IMG submission 206722) | Soil microbial communities from Loxahatchee National Wildlife Refuge, Florida, United States - Lox_Sample_1.3 | ecosystem: Environmental > Terrestrial > Soil > Wetlands | place: USA... | reverse complement strand
CGGGGGGATTCGCCGCTCCGGCCTCTGGCCATCGGTGCGGCGCGGCTTCATCTTGGCGCACTCTCTCTTCGGAACGACGTGCGATGCCCGCGGCCCGGAAACTCGATCTCTACAAGCTCCACGCCGCCGAATACGTGAAGCCCCGGCACCCCGTCCTCGTGGCCACCAGGCCCGCGCGCTACCTCACGATCGACGGCTCCGGCGATCCGAACGGCCCGCAGTTCGGGGAGAAGGTCGGCGCGCTCTACGCGATGGCCTACACCATCAAGATGGGGAAGAAGCGCCTCGGCCAGGACTTCAAGGTCGCCGGGCTCGAGGGGCTGTGGTGGGGCGTCGGCGGCGACCGGTCCAGGTGGATGATCGAGCAGTCCCGCACGAGCTGGCGGTGGAAGCTCCTGATCCGGATGCCGGACTTCATCAAGGAGCGCTGCGCCGTGATGGCCGCCGAGCTGCTGATCGAGAAGGGGAAGAGCAAGCTCGTGAAGGCGGTGAAGCTCGAGCGCATCGCCGAGGGGAAGTGCGTCCAGATGCTGCACGTCGGGCCGTATGCGGCGGAGGGGCCGGCCATGGACGCGATGCTGGCGTTCGCGAAGGACGAGGGGCTGCGTTTCACCGGCCGGCACCACGAGATCTACCTGTCGGATCCCCGGCGGGTGAAGCCGGAGAAGCTGAAGACCATTCTGCGGCACCCGGTGAAGTAGCTACGCCTCGCGCGTAGCCCGGATCAACGCCTCCATGTGCTCGAGGTAGCGCTCGAGGGCGCGCCGCCCCGCCGCGGTGAGTCGGTACTCGGTGCGCGGCAGCCGGCCCTCGAACGTCTTGGTGCAGGCGATGTACTCCGCCTCTTCCAGCTTGCGGGCGTGCACGCTCAGGTTGCCGTCGCTGGTGTTGAGCAGCTTCTTGAGGTCGGCGAAGCTGAGCGCCTCGTTCACCGCCAGGGCGCTCACGATCCCCAGCCGCAGCCGCTCGTGGATCAGGCGGTCGAGCTCGGGCGCGTAGCTGCTCGGCGGCGCGGGCCGGGCGGTCCCCGCCTTAGCCACCGTGCTTCCGCGCGATCAGGGCCCCGAACACCACGTGCAGGGCGCCAAAGCCCGCCGCCAGGAAGAGGTTCCCCACCGAGACCGGCGCCGCGAGCGCCGCCGCCCCCGCCACCATGAAGCACAGCCCCATCACCGGCACCGTGCTGACCGAGAAGGCGCCCGCGGTCGCGAACGCCGTTCCGTACAGCAGCAGCCACATCCCCGGCAGGACCGCCTCCATCCTGCCGTAGTAGAGCGGAATGGTGAGGATCGCTCCCGCCAGCATCGGCGTCGCGAACGTGAGGGCGAACCGGCGGCCGGGTCGCGTCAACAGCGGCTGCTGCGCGGCCCGGGCCTTCCGCGCCGTGGTGGCGAAGCCGATCGCGAAGCCGATCACCGCCTCGATCAGCCACACCCACATCCACATCTTCCGCGTGGCGGCCTCCGCCGCGAGATACGCCGCCGGGAAGGCCGTCACACCGATCGCCACCATCCCCCAGCCCGACAGCGCCGTGAACGACGCCGCTCCCTCCATCGTCCGGCGGATGTACCGCAGATCGTCGAGCGCCCGCGCGTGCAGCGCGTCCGGCGTCTCGGGGGCCCCCTGCGGGGACGCCGGGGTGTGCGGAGGTGTCGTCATGCCGCGAGGATAGGCCGCCCGCCTGAGGCTGTCAAGTACTTTGTGATACAAAGTTCACCGGAACCTCTGCGCCCGGCGGCGGTACACCGCGGCGTGACCGAGGATCTGGCGGCGGCGCTGCCGCCGCATGCGCTGACCCTGTCCGGCTATCACGGGACGCCGACCCCGGCCACGCTGCTCGTGGCCAGCTTCGACCGGAGCCAGCGCCTGCGCCGCGCCGTGAAGGGGCTCGCCGGGTTCTGGGGCGCGATGGTCGTGAGCGTCTTCATCCCCATCGCGCACTTCGTGCTGGTCCCGTCGTTCCTCTGCATCGGCGTCTGGCAGTTCCTGCGGCGGCTGAAGACGGGTGCGCTGGTGCGCGGCGCGCACGGGCGCTGCCCGGACTGCGGCGCGGAGCAGGACTTCGAGCTGGGCTCGAGGGGCTTTCCGCAGAGCGTCACCTGCGGGAGCTGCCATCGCGGGCTGACGCTCGCATGAAGCTGCTCCGCACGCTCCTCGTCTTCATCGCCGCGACCGTGCTGGCCGCGCTCGGCCAGCAGGTGTTGGGGCTCACGGGCATGGTCCTCGGCTCCATCGCCGGCATCTTCGTGGGTTACTGGCTCGCGCGGCGGCTCATGCCGTAGCATAATGGGGCGTGCGGTTCACCCTCGCCCTGCTGGTGCTCGTCTTCCTGCCATCCCCGGTCCGCTCCCAGGCGACCAGGCCGCGCGCCCGCGACGTCGGGCTGGTCATCGGCGTCCTCCCCGCGGGTCCGCTGGACGCCATCACCGACGTGGCCGGCGTGCGGGTCGGCCAGGTGACGGTCACGTCGGGCGACTCGATCAACACCGGCGTGACCGCGGTCCTCCCGCACGGCGGCAACCCGTTCCAGGAGAAGGTCCCGGCGGCGGTGGCGGTGGGGAACGGCTTCGGCAAGCTCACCGGCATCGCGCAGATCCGGGAGCTGGGCGAGCTGGAGTCGCCCATCGTCCTGACCTGCACGCTGTGTGTGCCGCGCGTCGCCGACGCGGTCCTCGGTTGGCTGCTGGCGCTCCCCGGGAACGAGTACGTGCAGTCGGTGAACGTGGTGGTGGGGGAGACGAACGACGGGCTCCTGAACGCCATCCGGCGCCGCGCCGTGACGGAGGCGGACGTGCTCGCGGCGCTGCGCGGGGCGCGTGACGGACCGGTCGAGGAGGGGAGCGTCGGCGCGGGCCGCGGCACGGTCGCCTTCGGATGGAAGGGGGGCATCGGGACCGCGTCCCGCCGGCTCCCCGTTTCGCTCGGCGGATGGACGGTCGGGGTGCTGGTGCAGACCAACTTCGGCGGCATCCTCACCATCGGCGGCGCGCCGGTCGGGCGCGAGCTGGGGCGCTACTACCTCAAGAACGAGCTGCAGGCCGGCAACGGCTCCATCATGATCGTGGTCGCGACCGACGCGCCGCTGGAGGCGCCGGGGCTGGAGCGGCTGGCGCGGCGCGCGTTCCTCGGCGTCGCGCGTACGGGGTCGCCGGCGACCAGCGGGAGCGGCGACTTCGCCCTCGCCTTCTCCACGGCGCTGTCGGTGCGGCACGGGCCCCTGGCCCCGGGCCGGCTCACGCGCCCGTCGGAGACCGTGGCCGGCGACAACATCTCGCCGTTGTTCGAGGCCACGGTCGAGGCCACCGAGGAGGCCATCGTCAACTCGCTGTTCCGGGCCGAGACCGTGCGCGGGTATCGCGGCACGGTGGCGGCGCTGCCCATAGATTCCGTCGTCACCATCCTGCGGGAGCACCGGGTCATCCCATGAGCTCGCTCTTCTCGCGCAACGTCGCGGCGCTCACGCCGAGCGCCACGCTCGCGGTGTCGGCCGAGGCCAGGCGCCTGAAGGCCGAGGGGATCAACGTGGTGGATCTCGGGGCGGGCGAGCCGGACTTCCCGACGCCCAAGGTGGTGGCAGGGGCCGGGATCACGGCTACCGAAGCGGGGAAGACGAAGTACGCCGCGAACGAGGGGATCCTGCCGCTCCGCGCGGCGATCGCGCGTCGCCTCTCCCTGCTCTCGGGGGGCCGGGCGGTCAACGCGGACAACATCGTCGTGTCGAACGGAGCGAAGCAGTCCGTGTTCAACGCCTGCTTCGCGCTGTTCGGCCTGCGGGAGAAAGTACTGATCCCCACGCCGGCGTGGACGAGCTACCCGCAGATCGTGCACCTGTCGCGGGCGATGCCCGTGGAGGTGACGGGCGATCCGGAGTGGAGTCTCAAGGTGTCGGCGCAGAACCTCGACGACGAGTGGGACGAGGCGGTGAAGGGCCTGATCCTGAACTCCCCGTGCAATCCCACGGGCGCGGTGTACACGCTGCCGGAGCTCAGGGCCATCGCGGAGTGGGCGAAGCGGCGTGGCGTGTGGATCGTCGCCGACGAGATCTACCGCCGCATCCACTATGGCGGCGGCCCGGCACCCTCCTTCCTCGACCTGCCCGACGAGCTGCTCGAGCGCGTGGTGCTGGTGGACGGCGCGAGCAAGGCGTACGCGATGACGGGGTGGCGGATCGGGTTCGCGCTCGCGCCGCGCGAGCTGGCGAAGACGATGGCGGCGATGCAGTCCCACATGACGTCGGGGGCGAACACCATGGCGCAGTGGGCCGCGGCGGAGGCGTTCGGGAACGACGCGGTGGAGGCGGAGGTCGCGGCGATGACGGCGCAGTTCCGCAAGCGCCGCGACTACCTGGTGTCGCGGTTCCGCCAGGAGCTGCCGGGCGTGGAGTTCGTCGAGCCGCTGGGCGCCTTCTATCTGTTCTTCCGCGTGGACGACGTGTTCAGCGCGAAGGTGCCGAGCGCCACGGAGTTCTGCCGGCGGCTGATCGCCGACGAGGCGCTGGCCCTGGTCCCCGGGTCGGCCTTCGGCGACGACCGTTGGGTGCGGCTCAGCTACGCGGCGTCGGACGAGGCCCTCAAGGAGGGTGCGGATCGGCTGGTGCGGGAGTTCGCCAGGCTCGCCGCCGAGAAAGAGGCTGTCGGGACACCGAAAGCAGTGTAGTTGCCAGACGGCGAAGTACTGAAGTGGTTACCAGTTGTCGGTTGGCGGGCGGCAGACCAGTCGCCAGTACTGACGACTGGACTGGCCCTTCACGTCTGGCGTCTGGTAACCACCGCCTCCTTGCCGTCGGGCAACTATCCTGAACTCTTGCATCTGCTTTCTCCCAACTCCCGGTGGAGCGTGTCTGGCTCCCCGAAAATGCGCGCCCTATATTGGTGGCCCGCATCTACTTGGGAGTCGGATGAGTCTGGCCGGTCGGGTCGTCGAGCGGACGGGCCGCGTTCCCCACATCAGCTACAAGTGGGACGCGGAGACCGACATTCTCACGGGCGCGATCCGCAGCGGCCACAAGAAGGCCGGCGGTTTGACCGGATCGGTCGAGCTCGAGGGGAGCGACGGCTCGTTCATCCTGCTCGACGTGGCGGGCGGGACGATCTGCGGCGTCGAGGTCGTGGTCTGGCCGGACGTGCGCACGGCGACCCTCACGGTGCCGGCCCAGGTCGAGGAGGCGGACGTGGTGCTCCCGACGCGGCGCTCCCAGCCCTCGGTGGCGGCGGTGGAGGTGGACACGGCGCTGACGATCGAGACGAACGCGACCGAGTCGGTCTTCCACGTGCGGCTCGGACCGGCGCGCCGCTCCCGCGCGGTGCGGGTGGCGGACGGGCTGCTGGTGGAGCTGGACGAGCAGGAGGAGCTCGCCGGGCTCTGGCTGCTCGACGTGCCGCCCTTTCCCGCCGACGAGCCGGTCGCGTGATCACGGCGATCGTGCAGGTGCGCTGTTCGCGCGACCTCATCCCCGAGACGGCCGAGGCCATCGCCGCGATCGAGGGCGTGTCGGAGGTCTACTCGGTGTCCGGCGACTACGATCTCATCGCGATCGTGAAGGTGAAGGCGTACGACGACATCGCGAAGTTCGTCACGGAGCAGCTGGTCAAGGTCCCCGGTATCGTCCGCACCAACACGATCAGCGCCTTCCGGGTCTACTCGAAGCGGGACCGCGAGGCGGGCTTCACGCTCGGCGAGCACTAGGCCGCCTGGCTTCCGGGCGGCGCTTCCTCCGCACATGAGAATCGCGCACCTGGCGGACGTGCATCTCGGGTTCCGCCAGTTCCAGCGGCTCGACGCCTCGGGCGTCAACCAGCGGGAGGCCGACGTCGCGGCTGCGTTCCGCCGCGCCGTGGACGCCGTGATCGCGCAGCGGCCCGACGCGGTGCTGCTCGCGGGCGACCTGTTCCACTCGGTGCGTCCGACCAACCGCGCCATCATCGAGGCGTTCACCGGGCTCCGGCGGCTGCGCGAGGCGCTCCCCGGCGCCCCCGTCGTCCTCATCGCCGGCAACCACGACACGCCGCGCTCGGTGGAGGCGGGCTCCATCCTCAAGCTGATGGGCACGCTGGGGGTGGACGTGGTGGACGAGGCGGCGCGCCGGCTCGACTATCCCGCCCTGGGCCTCTCCGTGCTGGCGGTACCGCACGCCGTGCTCCTGGGCGAGCGGCAGAGCGGGGAATGGCGGCGCGACGACCGGTTCCGCCACAACGTGCTGGTGCTGCACCCGGAGGTGCCGGGCCTCTTCCCCGAGGGGGTCACCGACTACGGCGGCGCACGGGTCGAGCTGCCGGAGCTGACCGCGGGCGGCTTCGACTACGTCGCGCTCGGCCACTACCACATCGTGCACGAGGTGGCGACGAAGGTCTGGTACAGCGGCTCGCTCGAGTACACCAGCCACAACATCTGGGGCGAGTGGCGCGAAGAGCGCCGCCACGGGCTCACCAAGGGGTTCCTGATGGTGGACCTCGACGCGGGCGCTGTGGAGCGGGTGAACCTCCCGCCGGCGCGGCGCATCGCCGACCTCGAATGGCTGGACGCCGCGGGGATGACGGCCGCCGAGCTGGACGCGGCCCTCCACGGCCGCCTGGCCGGCGTGCCGTCGGGAGTGGACGGCGTGGTGGTGCGGTTGGTGGTGCAGAACGTGCCGAGCGCGCTGGCGCACGCGCTCAATCACGAGGCGCTGCGGCCGTGGCGCGCCGCGGCGCTGCACCTGCATCTCGACCTCCGGCGCCCGGAGCCGACGGAGCGGCTGGTGGGGGTCGGCGGCCCCACCTCCGCCCATCCGCTCTCGGCGGTCGTGGCGGACTACCTGGGCCGGCGGCCGCTCGACGCCGACCTGGACCGGGCGCGGCTGGTCGCGCTGGGCCGCGAGTACCTCGACGCGGTCGAGCGCGCGTTGCTGGAAGGCGAGGGCGCGCCCTGATGCGCCTCCACCGCCTGCACCTCGTCAACTTCCGGCAGCACCGGGACACCGATCTCGAGTTCGGCACGGGCCTCACCGGGATCATCGGCCACAACGGGGCGGGGAAGAGCACGCTGCTCGAGGCGATCGCGTGGGCCATCTACGGGATGGACGCCGCGCGCGGCACCCGTGACTCGATCCGGTGGCGGCGCGCGAAGCCGCGCTCCGAGGTGCGCGTCGACCTGGAGTTCGGCCTCGGCCCGCACGAGTACCGTGTAGTCCGCACGCTCTACGGGGCGGAGCTGTTCCTGGACGGGGCGGCGCAGCCGATGACGACCTCGCTCGCCGAGGTCACCGACCGGCTGACGCGCGCGCTCGGCATGTCGCGCGACGAGTTCTTCAACACCTACTTCACCGGCCAGAAGGAGCTGGCGGTGATGGCCGCGATGAAGCCGACCGAGCGCGGCCAATTCCTCTCGAAGCTGCTGGGGTACGACAAGCTGCGCCTGGCGCAGGAGCGCGTCCGGACGCGGCGCGCCGCGCTCAAGGGGGAGCTGGGCGCGGTGGAGCAGGGCCGTCCGGACCCGGCGGCGCTGCGGGCGGCGCGGGAGCGCGCCGCCGCCCAGCGCGCGGAGGCCGAGCGGCAGCAGGGGCTCGCCGCCGCGGCCCTGGCGGATGCGCAGGCGGCCCGCGACCGGCACGCTCCGGCGTTCCGCGCGCTGGCCGAGACGCGGGACCGCCATCTCGCGCTGGCTTCTGAACGGCGGCTGACGGAGGAGCGGGTGCGGCAGGCCGTCGAGGTCGCGACGCGCCTGTCCTCCGAGCACGCGGCCGCGGCGGCGGCGCAGGCGGAGCTGGGCGCCCTGCGGGGGCAGCTGGAGCCGTACGCGCCGCTCAAGGCGGAGCTGGCGCGGCTGGAGGAGCTGGCGCGCGACGCGGCGCAGCGGCAGACGCTGGAAGCGCGCCTGGCCGAGGTGACGCGGCAGCGCGCGGAGGTGGACCGCCGCCTGGCGCTCGCCCGCGCGGCCGCCGGCGAGGTCCTCGGCCTCGCGCAGCGCCTCGACGCGGACAAGCAGCAGCAGGACGCGGTGGAGCGGGAGTACGAGGAACGCCAGAACGCGTGGGTGCGCGAGCGCGCCGAGGCGGAGTCGAAGCGGCAGGGGCTGCTCGACCAGTACCGGGACCTCGAGACCCAGAAGAAGCGTATCATCGAGGCGGGGCCCGACGGCGCCTGTCCCACCTGCGGGCGGCCGCTGGGGAGCGAGTACGCGTCGGTGCTGGAGTTGCTCGCCTCGCAGCTCGACGAGGTGAAACTCAACGGGCAGTACTTCCGGGCCCGGCTCGAGCAGCTCGCGCCGGCGCCGCCGGAGCTGGCCGCCGCGGACGAGCGCCGGCGCGCGGCGCGCGAGGCGGTGGAACGGGACGCGCAGGCGCTCGCGGTCGCGACGAGCTCGGCGCAGGAAGCGGTGGACCTGGAGAAGCAGTTGGGGCGGCACGACGAGCGCGCCCGCGACCTGACGCAGAAGATGATGCGGCTGCAGGCCGGGTACGACGCCGGGCGCCACGAGGAGGTGCGGCGCCTGGTCTCCAACTTCGAGCCGCTGGCGGCGCGCGCGGAGCGGCTCGGCGCGGCGTCCGAGCGCGCCCCGCAGCTGGCGGCGGAGCTCGAAGCGGCGGACGCACGGCGGGCGGCGCAGGTCGAGGCGCTCGCGGGCGTGGAGCGGGAGCTGGCCGGGCTCCGCTTCACCGAGGACACGTTCCAGGCGGCGGCCCTCGAGATGCAGCGGCTCGACGAGCTGTTGCACCGCGCCGAGCTGGATCAGACCATGGCGCGCGCGGAGCTGGGGGCGGCGACCGAGCGGCTGCGGGGGGCCGAGCGGGCGGAGGAGGAGGCGGCGGCGCGCGCCGCGCAGGCCGCGCGGCTCCAGGCCGACCTGCGGCTCCACAACGAGCTGGACCGCGCGCTCGGCGATCTCCGCACGGAGCTGAACCAGGAGATGCGCCCGGACCTGGCCGACCTGGCGGGAGCGTTCCTCGGCGCGCTCACCGACGGCCGCTACGACGAGCTCGATCTCGACGAGGACTACCGGCCGACGGTGGCGGAGCACGGGGAGCCGTCGCCCGTCATGTCGGGCGGCGAGGAGGACCTGACCAACCTGGCGCTCCGGCTGGGGGTGAGCCAGATGATCGCCGAGCGCTCGGGCCAGCCGCTCTCGATCCTGGTGCTGGACGAGATCTTCGGCTCGCTGGACGAGGCGCACCGGACCCAGGTGGTGGACCAGCTGCGGCGGCTCGAGAGCCGGTTCCCGCAGGTCGTGCTCATCACGCACATCGAGAGCGTCCGGGAATCGGTGGACCGCGTTTTGCGGGTCCGGTACGACGAGGCGACCGGCGCATCGGTGGTCGAGGAGGAGCGCGGCTCGCTGGCGGCGTTGCGCGATGGAGGGGGCGGGAATGCGGATGTGGCAGCCTGAGCGTGCGGCCCATGGGCCGCAGCCGGCGACGGAGAAGGACATCGCGGGACTGAACCGTCTGTTCGCCGACGCCTTCACCGACCGTTACCGGCGCGACGGCCTGGTCGGCGTCCGGGTGCCGTTCCTGAACGCGGCGATCTGGCGCTATGCGATCGCCGACGCGGGCGAGGGCGCGATGTTGTGGCGGGATGAGTCGGACCGCGTGGTCGCGTTCAACATCGCGCACAAGTCGGGCACGGAAGGATGGATGGGCCCGCTGGCCGTGCGCCCCGACCGCCAGCTGGCGGGCCTCGGGAAGGAGATCGTCGAGGCGGCGGCCGGCTGGCTCAAGGGGCAGGGCGTCACGACCCTCGGCCTCGAGACGATGCCGCGCACCGTGGACAACATCGGCTTCTACAGCCGGCTCGGCTTCGTCCCCGGCTTCCTCACCCTGACGATGACGCACGAGGTGCAGCGCGCCCAGAGCGGCCGGACGGCCTACGAGGTGCTCGGCGCGCTGGACGCCAGGGACCGCGCCGCGCGCTTGGCGGAGATCGGCCGGTTCGTCGCGTCCCTCGCCCCGGGGTTCGACTTCTCACGCGAGATCCAGCTCACGCTCGACCTCGCGCTCGGCAACGTCGTGTCGGTGCTCGACGGCGGCCGGCTGGTCGCGTTCGCCCTCTGCCACTCGGCGCCCCT
>Ga0335070_10012184_pt1 | contig 10038 bp, 8 predicted proteins | sample Lox_Sample_13_FD_206722 | JGI IMG/M metagenome (GOLD analysis project Ga0335070, IMG submission 206722) | Soil microbial communities from Loxahatchee National Wildlife Refuge, Florida, United States - Lox_Sample_1.3 | ecosystem: Environmental > Terrestrial > Soil > Wetlands | place: USA: Florida... | reverse complement strand
GCCGCCACCGCGGTGCGGTCCACGGTTTCCTGGCTCGTTGCCTCGGGGACAGGGGGCGGGCCGAGGACCTCGCACAGGAGGTCTGGCTCCGGGTGATCGCCGCCGCACCGCGATGGGAGGCGAAGGCCCGCTTCCGCACCTGGCTCTTCTCCGTCGCGAGGAACCTCGCCGTGGACGACTCCCGCCGCCGGGCCTTCCGCGGAACGCCGGTCCCGCTCGAGGCCGCCGGCGCGCCCGGCGAGGCCGGGCCCGCCGCGGAGGACCCGCCGCCCGATGCGGCCGCCGAGGGATCGCTGCTCCGCCCGCGCCTGCAGGCGGCCATCGCCTCCCTGCCACCTGAGCAGCGCGAGGTGTTCCTGCTGCGAGAGTACGCCGACGTCCCGTTCGCGGAGATCGCCTCGATCACCGGCTCGCCGGAGCCCACCGTGAAGAGCCGGATGCGCTACGCCCTCGAGCAGCTGCGCCGCCGCCTCGAGGAGATGGGATTGGCACCCCACCCCGCCGGGAGGCCGCGATGACGCACGAGGAGGCAAGGGAACTCCTCGTCGACCTGGCCTACGGCGAGCTCGCCGAAGCCGCGGCCGCGGAGGTCCGGGCACACATCGGCGCCTGCGAGGCCTGCCGGGAGGAGTGGAGCCGGATCGGGCTCACGCTGTCCGCCGTGAGGAGGGTGCCCCGCGACGTCCCTCCCGAGCACGGGGAGGCGGCCCTTTTCGCAGCGGCCCAGGAGGCGGCGGAGCGGATGGCGCGCTCGCGCCTCCGCCGGCGTTCGCTCACCGTTCGCCTCGCCGCGACCGCGGCCGCGGCGCTGGCCGTTGGCGGGCTGAGCTTCCGGCTCCTCGCGCGTCGGGAGGCGTCCGGAGGGCTCCCGCAGGCCGCGGTATCGGACCTTGCTCCAGCAGACCGGGCGACCGCCTCCGGGGCGCGGACGGGAGAGACGGAGCGCGGAGAGGGGCAGAAGGCAGCGGTGAGCGAGACGTGGGCGAGCAAGAATGCGGCAGCGGTCCGGGTGCCGTCTCCTGGGCGCGAGGCCGCTTCCGAAGCGAGGGTGGCGGGCGCCCGGGCGGCGGCGGCCCCCGCCGCCCAGGACCAGGCGCCGCCGCCTGCGGGGAAGGGAGCGGCCCGCGGCCCCGCGTCGGAGGCCGCAGAGGTCGCGGCGGAGGTCGATGGGCTCGTCGCGGGACGCGCGCTGCGGATCGCGAAGGCGCGCACCCGCCCTTGCGGCGACGGTGTCGCCCATCTCGAGGCCTGGGCCGACGCGGACGGCCGGACGCGCCTCGTCGCGGTGGAGATCCGCGACGGCGCCTCGCCCCGCTCGATCGAGCTCCTCTACGATCCCGCGGGCATGCTGCGGTTGGCCCGGGTGAGGGGGGGCGCCCGCGCGGTCTCGCTCGATGCCGAGGGCAGGCGCGTCCTCGAGGAGGTCCCCGTACCGGCGCCCTGGCCGGAGGCGGAGCTCCCGCGCCGGGCGCAGACCGCGCTCGACGACTTCTCCTGCCCCTGAGGGGCTTGCCCGGCCGGCGTTCGCGCTCAGCGCAGCTCGGCCCAGCGTCGGCCGTCGCGGCGCAGGAGCTCGTCCGCCGCGGCCGGCCCCGCGCTCCCCGCGGCGTAGTTCGGGAAGTCGCGGGCGGGAAGGCTTGCCCAGAGGTCGAGGACCGGCGTGAGGACGCGCCAGGCCGACTGCACCTCGTCCGCCCGGTGGAACAGCGTCGTGTCCCCCACCATCGCGTCGTAGAGGAGCCGCTCGTATCCCGTCGCCGCCGGCACCGGCCCGAAGTCGGTGTAGTCGAAGGCGAGCTTCACCGGCGCAAGGCGGATGGCCGAGCCGGGCCGCTTGGCCTTCACCTGGATGGCGATGGACTCGTCGGGCTGGATGTGGAGGTCGAGGCGGTTCGGCTCGATCTCGGCGACCCCCTCGCCGCGGAACAGCGTCAGGGGCGGCGCCTTGAACTGGATGGACACGCTCGTGTGCCGGCGCTCGAGCCTCTTGCCGGATCGCACGTAGAAGGGCACGCCCGCCCAGCGCCAGTTCTCCACCTGCAGGCGCAGCGCGGCGAAGGTCTCGGTCATACTCGCCGGGGTCACGCCGTGCTCCTGTCGGTAGCCGGGCACCCGACGGCCCGCGACGACGCCCTCGCCGTACTGACCCCGCACGGCGGCCGCGAGAATCTCCTCGGGAGACATGGGCCGGATGGCCTCGAGCACCTTCGTCTTCTCGCTGCGAACCGCCTCGGCCGCGAGGGAGGACGGCGGCTCCATGGCGACGAGCGCGAGGAGCTGAAAGACGTGGTTCTGCACGACGTCCCGGGTCGCCCCGGCCCGGTCGTAGGTGAGGCCGCGCCCTTCCACGCCGAGCTGCTCCGCCATCGTGATTTGGACGTGGTCGACGTAGCGCCGGTTCCAGATGGGTTCCAAGATCCCGTTCGCGAATCGGAAGACGAGGATGTTCTGGACCGTCTCCTTGCCGAGGTAGTGGTCGATCCGAAAGATCTGTTCCTCCCGCAGCACTCGCTTGAGAAGGGCGTCGAGGGCGCGTGCCGACTCGAGGTCGCGCCCGAACGGCTTCTCCACGACCACCCGCCGGAAGCGCCCCCCCTCCTCGGACGTGAGCCCCGCCGCCCCGAGCCGCTCGACGATGGGGGAGAAGGCATCCGGTGGCGTGGCGAGGTAGAAGAGGGCGTTGCCCCCGGTGCCGTGCTCCCGATCGAGCTCCGCGAGTCGGTCGGCGAGGAGCCGGTAGGTCGCTGCGTCGTCCAGGTCGCCGGTGACGGCGTGGAGGCGGGAGGCGAAGTCCTCCCAGATCGCGGTGTCCACCGGACGAGTGGCGAACTCCCGGAGATCGCGCCCCATCTGCTCGCGGAACTCCGCGTCGTCGAGGTGGCGGCGCGCGACGCCCACGAACGCGAACTCGCGGGGGAGCAGGCCGTTGCAGACGAGGTTGTAAAGCGACGGCAGGAGCTTGCGGCGCGTGAGATCCCCCGTGGCGCCGAAGATGACGATCGCGCACGGGTCGCTGGGCCGCTCCAGCCGGCTCCCGCCGTTGTCGGTGGTCACGTGACTCTCCCCTCGCGACGCAGCACGTCCCGCCCGGCACCCCACGTCGCACCACGGTTAGCCGCGCGGGCGGGGCAGCGCGACTACCTCATGGGGCGCGCGTCCGTCAGCTGCCCGCGCCGCGGCTGCGGATCGGCGACACGAAGCGGTAGTCGATGTCCCAGGGGAAGTAGATCCACTTCTCCTGCTTGAACTCCTTCACGAAGGTGTCGACCACGGCGCGGCCGAGAGGCTTCGCGTAGAGGGTCGCGAAGTGCGCCTTGGGCAGCTCCTCCCGAACGGCCCGGGCCGTCTTCCCGGTGTCGACGAGGTCGTCGATGAGCAGCCAGCCCGCGCCGTCGCCCTCGACGCGCTTCAGCCAGCGGAGCTCGCCCTGCGTCTTCTCCGCGCCCCCCCCTCCGTAGCTCACGACGCACACCGTCTCGATGAGGCGGATGTCGAGCTCGCGCGCGACGAGCGCGGCCGGGACCAGGCCGCCCCGGGCGATGGCGATGATGCCCTTCCAGTCGCCCATCTCGTGGAGGAGGCGGCAGAGGTAGCGAGCGTCCCGATGGAGCTCCGGCCAGGAGATGATGATCTCGTCCTTGTAGGGGTTCTCGGTCGGGGCGGGCTGGGTCGGGCGGGGCGGCATGTCGTCTTCCTCCGGGGATCGCTGCGGCTCTCGCGACGCCCAGGAGGATAGCACCGACCGGGCGCGCTCCCGCCGGGCGGATTGGGATCCGCCCCGCACCGGGATCTGCTAAGCAGTGGGCCGATGGAAAGGGGGCAGGTCCGCACGTGAACGTCGTCTTCCTCTCGCCGCACTTCCCGCTCAACTTCTTCCACTTCTGCGTCCGGCTCCGGGAGGCCGGGGCGAACGTCATGGGGATCGCGGACGAGCCCTGGGAGCGCCTGCGTCCCGAGCTCCACGCCGCCTTCTCCGAGTACTATCGGGTTTCCGACATGCACCACTACGACGAGCTGGTGCGCGGGCTCGGATACCTCACCTTTCGCCACGGCAAGATCGACCGCCTCGACTCCATGAGCGAGTACTGGCTCGAGACCGAGGCGCGGCTACGGGAGGACTTCAACATCCCGGGCCTGCGCCCCGCCGACATGGGCCGCGTCAAGCACAAGAGCGAGATGAAGAAGATCTTCGAGCGAGTCGGCATCCGCGCGGCGCGGGGGAGGGTCTGCCCCGACGAGGCCGCGGTGCGCGCGCTCGTCCGCGAGGTCGGCTATCCGGTCGTGGCGAAGCCCGACGTGGGCGTCGGAGCCGCGAGCACCTACAAGATCGAGAGCGATCGGGATCTGGACTCCTTCCTCCGTGCGAAACCCCCGGTGGGGTTCATGATCGAGGAGTTCGTCCACGGCGACATCGTCACCTACGACGGACTGACCGACCGCGACGGTCGAGTGGTGTTCGACGCTTCCCTGCGTTACAGCCGGGGGATCATGGATGTCGTCAACGAGGACGACGACGTCTGGTACTACACGGAGCGGGTGATCCCGTCCGACCTGGCCGCGGCGGGCCGCGCCCTCGTCCAGGCCTTCGGAGTCCGGGAGCGCTTCTTCCACTTCGAATTCTTCCGGGCGGCCGAGGGCCTCGTGGCCCTCGAGGTCAACGTGCGCCCGCCAGGTGGCCTCACGCTGGACATGTGGAACTACCAGAACGACATGGACATCTACCGGGAGTGGGCGAACCTCCTCGTCCGCGGACGCGTGGAGTCGACGCCGACGCGCCCCTGGTTCTGCGCCTACGTCGGACGCAAGACGCGGTACCGCTACGAGCTGCCCCTGGAATCGGTGCTCGAGCGCTACGGGCACCTCGTCGTGCACCACGAGCGGGTCGACGACGTGTTCAGCGCGGCGATCGGGAACTACGGCTTCATCCTCCGCTCCCCGGAGCTCGGGGGCCTCGAGGAGGCGGCCCGGGCCATCCAGGGGAAGGCGTGACCCAGGCGAGGTGGTGGGCGGCAAGCGGCGCCCGGGAGGGCGAATGAACGTCGAGCAGCACAGGTGGTTCAGCCAGAGCCTCGGCCGGGACATGGAGGTTCGCGTCTACGGCCGGGGCGGACGGGCACTGATCGTGTTTCCCTCGCAGGACGGTCGAGTGGGGGATTTCGAGGGCTTCGGGATGGTGGACGCCTGCGGCCACCTCCTGCACGCCGGGCGACTGACGCTCGTGACCGTCGACGGCAACGATTGGAACAGCTGGACGAACCGCAACGCCAGTCCCGCCGACCGGGCGCGGGCGCACCTCGACTACGACCGGTACGTCGTCGAGGAGGTGTTCCCCTTCGTCCTCGGGCAAACGGGCCGCGAGACCTGCTGGACCACCGGCTGCAGCATGGGGGCCTTCCACGCCGCGAACTTCTTCTTTCGGCGGCCCGACCTCTTCGACGGCGTGATCGGGCTCTCGGGCCTCTACGATACCCGTGGCTTCGTCGGGGACTTCTGCGACGAGAACGTCTACTTCAACAGCCCGCTCTACTACCTGCCGGGGCTCGCGGACCCCTGGTACCTCGATCGCTACCGCAAGAGCCGCATCGTCTTCGCGGTGGGCCAGGGCGCCTACGAGGAGGACTGCCTGCGGGACACCCGCGCGCTGGAGTCCGTCCTCGCCGCGAAGGCCGTTCCGGCGTGGTTCGACTACTGGGGCCACGACGTGAACCACGACTGGCCCTGGTGGCGGAGGATGCTGCCTTACTTCCTCGAGAAGCTCGGGGTCTAGCCGCGGAGGCGTCTCCATGTCGATCCTGGAGTGGCTCGGCCTCGCCCCCGCCCATGGTGGAGACGGGGACCCCGACGCCATCCGCCGCATCGAGCGCGAGCTCGACTCGATGGACCCGGCCCGCGCGCGGTACCTCGCGCTCTTCGCCTTCCTCCTCGCGCGAGTCGCCGACGTGGATCTGAACGTCACCGACGCCGAGACGCGCGAGATGGAGAAGCTCGTCGAGGAGAAGGGCGGTCTCCCGCCGCCCCAGGCGGCACTGGTCGTCGCCATCGCCAAGGCCGAGAACCGGCTCTTCGGCGCAACGCAGAACTTCCTGGCGGCACGGGAGTTCCGCGACCTTGCGAGCGACGACCGGAAGCGCGAGCTCCTCGATTGCCTCTTCGCGGTGGCGGCGGCAGACGGCGCCATCTCGGTGGCCGAGGAGGAGGCGATCCGGGAGATCTCGCGCGAGCTCCTGCTCGGGAACGACGAGTACCTGGCGATCCGCGGGAAATGGCGCGACTACCGGGCGGTCCTGAAGAAGGAATAGCGCCCCGCACCCCGTCGCGCGCGGTCAGAGCATGAGGAGTTCCGAGTAGAGGCCGTCGATCGCGGTGGGCGAGAGGTCCGGGTGAGCGGGCCGGTAGATCCGGGGCTTGGGGCGCCGGATGGCCCACGGTACGTCGAAGCCCTCCGCGAACCGGAGGTCGACGGAGAGGGCCGCCGCGCCCATCGTGGCGGTGAATGCCGCCTGGGCCAGGATCCGGTTTTCCCAGAAGAACGCCCGGTCGCCGATGTAGAGGAGCTCGGCGACCCGCAGGCCCTTGCGCCGACCGCGACGGGCGACGAGGTAGCAGTGTCGGTTTCCCCGCCGCAAAAGGACGTGGCGCACGCGCGAGTAGGCGAGGTCGTTGTGGATCGTCCGCTCCTCCCCGGAGAGCTCCCGCTGCAGGACTTCGGGCGATGCCGAGAAGGACCCGCGAAGGGCGCGCAGCACCTCGCGCGGGCGCGGCACCGGCGGGAGGATGAGTTCCTCGGTCTCGAGCATCTGAAAGCCCAGGCGCGTGAACACCGCCACCGTCACGGGGATGGGAGTGTAGCCAACGAGCGTGTAGCCGGGGAGGTCGGCCACCAGTGGCCGCATCATCATGACGCTCGCACCGCGGTACTCGCTCTCCACGATCCACGACGAGAAGTTGCACATGCGCTCCTCGCGCCCCTGGATGCGCCGTCTCGAGAAGATGGTGCCGAGGAATCCGACGACCCGGTTCCCTTCGTACAGGCCGTACCCGCGACACGGGCCGTCCGCCCAGGCGTAGTCGAAGAGCATGCGACGCCAGACGTCCTTGGCCAGCCCGCCGCCGAAGCCGGCGAGCAGCGGGTAGACCTCCTCGAACGACTCGGCGCCGACCTTCCGCAGCTCGATCACCGGTTCACCCCGCCGACGCAGGACGGTCACCACGGCGAGAGCGCCCCGAGCGTCGCGCGCGGCGTTCGCGGCCCGGCCGTCCCCTGAACTCGGGACCTGCGTACCTTGGACGGGCACGCGCATCATGCGCGAGAACCGGCGCGACGCAAGTCGCGTGGGTCACGGATACGCCGTCCTGGCGCCGTTTTCACGACACCGATGTGCGACGACGTCCCCAACCTTGGGGCATTGACACCCAAGGGGGGCTAGGTTGATCTAGCCGGCGAACATGGAGCTCACATCTGCCCAGCGTGAACGCACCAGTGCGGTGCTGCACTTCGCCCGCTCCCGGCTCTCCACGGGCGCGCGCGAGCGCGAGGCCGCCGGGACGTTCGACCGGGCGCTGTGGGACGAGGCGGCAGCCTTCGGCCTCGCCGGCCTGCCCATCCCGGAGGAGTGGGGCGGCAGCGGGCTCGACGCCGTGGACACCATGCTCGTCGTGGAGGCGCTCGGGAAGGGATGTGAGGACGGTGGGCTCGTCTTCTCCCTGTGCGCCCACATGTTCGCCTCGGTGGTGCCCATCTGGCGGTCGCGGTCGAAGGCGCACCACGAGCGCTACCTCCGGGACCTGGCCGCGGGCAACCTCATCTGCGCGAACGCGACCACGGAACCGGACGCCGGGTCCGACGTCTACGCGATGAAGGCCACCGCCCGCCGCGAGGGTGACGAGTACGTCCTCGACGGGATCAAGTGCTTCATCACCAATGCACCGGTCGCGGACCTCTTCCTGGTCTACGCGACCACGCAGCCCGGGAAGGGGTTCTTCGGCGTCTCGGCCTTCCTCGTGCCGCGCGACACGCCGGGCCTCCGGGTAGCGCCCGAGCACGCGAAGACCGGGCTCCGCACCTCGCCGTGGGGCACGGTCTACCTCGACGGGTGCCGCGTGCCGGTGAGCGCTCGGGTCGGCCCGGAGGGATCGGGCGCGATGCTCTTCAGCGAGTCGATGGTCTGGGAGCGGGGCTGCCTGTTCGCCTATTACGTGGGTGCGATGGAGAGGTCGCTCGAGCGCAGCATCGAGCACGTGCGGTCGCGCGTGCAGTTCGGTCACAAGCTGAGCGAGTTCCAGTCGGTCTCCAACCGCATCGTCGACATGAAGCTGCGGCTCGAGACGAGTCGGCTCCTTTTGTACCGTGCCGGCGAGCTACACCGGGCCGGACAGCGCTGCGACGAGGCGGTGGCGCTCTCCAAGCTCTGGATCTCCGAGGCGGCACTGGCTTCCGGCCTGGACGCCGTCCAGCTGTTCGGCGGCGCCGGGATGGCGACTGACACGGGGATCGACGCGCTGGCTCGCGACGCGATCCCCGCTCGCGTCTTCTCCGGAACGTCGGAGATGCAGCGGGCCATCATTGCTCGCATGCTGGGACTGCCCTGATGAGAATCGACCGACTGGTGACCCCGTGGGCCGAGCGCGCCCCCGACCGCATCGCCATCGACGGCACGGAGGAGGCGCTCACCTATGCCCAGCTCGACGCGATGGCGAACCGGTTCGCGAACGCGCTGCGCGCGAGCGGCGTACGGCCGGGGGATCGCGTAGGCGTCCACGTCCCCCGCTCCCCGCGCACCGTCGCCGCGATGCTCGGGGCCTCGAGGGCCGGGGCGGTGTACGTGCCGCTCGACCCGGGCTCCCCCCCGCCCCGCATGAAGCTCGTGGCAACCGACTGCGGGTTGCGCCACGTCGTGATCGCACCGGCGTTGCTCGCGAACTGGCTCGCGGCCGGCGTGCGGGAGCCCGTGGAGCACTTCTTCCTCGCCGGGGATGGCGCGCCTCCCGCGGCGGCCGCGCCCGCGGTCGTCCATTCGTTCGGTGAGGTCTTGGCGGCGAGCCCCGCGCCCGTCGAGGCAGCCGGTCAGTCGTCCGACGATCTGGCCTACATGCTCTACACATCCGGCTCCACCGGCGTGCCGAAGGGGGTCATGATCTCGCACCGCAACGCGCTCGCCTTCACGGAGTGGGCCGCCGACACCATCCGGCTCTCCGAGAGCGACCGCGTGGCCAGCGTCGCGCCCTTCCACTTCGACCTCTCGGTCTTCGACCTGTGGGCCTCCCTGTCACGCGGCGCCACGGTGGTGATCGTCGACGAGACGACCGTCGTGTCGGGCCGCCGCATGCTCGACCGAATCCACGCGAAGGCCATCACCGTCTGGTACTCGGTGCCCTCCGCGCTCGTGCTGATGCTCGACGACGGGGGCCTCGCGGAGCGCGGCGCACCGTCGCTCCGCTCCGTCTTCTTCGCGGGAGAGGTCTTCCCCATGAAGCACCTCCGGCGGGCGATGGCCGCCGTGCCGCAGGCGCGGTTCTACAACCTGTTCGGGCCGACCGAGACGAACGTGTGCACCGCCTACACGCTCCCCGCCGCGCCCCCGCCGGACGCCACGGCCATCCCCATTGGCCATGCGAGCTGCGGCGACTCGGTCGCCATCCTCGACCCCGAGGGAAAGCCGGTGCCCGACGGCGAGATCGGCGAGCTGTTTGTGGACGGCCCCACAGTGATGCTCGGGTACTGGGACGGCGGGCGCCGCACGCCGGCGAGGCGCCCGTACCCGACCGGCGACCTCGTATCCCGGCGCCCCGACGGCGAGCTCATGTATCACGGACGGCGGGACCACCTCGTGAAGATCCACGGTTACCGCGTGGAGCTCGGCGAGGTGGAGGCGGCGCTGCTCGGCCACCCCGGCATCCAGGAAGGCATCGCCATGGCGGTCGACCAGCAGCTCATCGCGGTCGCCGTGCCGGCGGACCCACAGGTGTCGGTGCTCGACGTGAAGCGGTACTGCGCGACGAAGCTGCCCCGCTACATGGTTCCGTCCGAGGTCCGGCTGG
>Ga0335070_10012183_pt1 | contig 10040 bp, 9 predicted proteins | sample Lox_Sample_13_FD_206722 | JGI IMG/M metagenome (GOLD analysis project Ga0335070, IMG submission 206722) | Soil microbial communities from Loxahatchee National Wildlife Refuge, Florida, United States - Lox_Sample_1.3 | ecosystem: Environmental > Terrestrial > Soil > Wetlands | place: USA: Florida... | reverse complement strand
CAGCGCCAGCGCCTTCGCGCCGCCCTGCCGGCAGAAGTCGGCGATGGCCCCGTAGAGCTGTCGCGGCCAGGGCCACGACAAGCCGTTCACGTCCTTCCCCCATGCAAGGCTTTTGTCGTCGAGAAGGATCGTCACGATCTGGCTGGTGGCCTTCCCTGGCCTGGCCAGGAGCCTGGCGCGAATGTCCCACGTCCTGGCCTCGAAGCTGTCCAGCGCGTGGGGAAGCCAGAGAGCGGCGGCGATGACGGCACCGCCAACGCCAACCGCTGTGCCCAGGAGCACCCTTCGAAGGCCGGCGGGAAGAGCCCGTGTGCCGGCCACGGCTCAGATGGTCCCCAGGGCGGCCTGGTAGCGGGCCTGCCTGGCGGCCTGCGCCTGGGGGGTCGTCGTGACCGCAGGCGCGTCCGCCAGCGTCTTGCCGCACCGCAGGATCCTGTCCTTCGGATCGGGGTGTGTCTTGGCGAAATCGAGCCCCCCGGGCTTCAGCTTTGTCTCCATGACCTGGAGCATCGCCACGAAGCCGCGCGGATCATAGCCCGCAGCGCGCATGATCTGCAGAGCCATCTGATCGGCCTGGAACTCGAGATCGCGCGAATACCCCGAGTTGACCATGGTGTTCGTGATATCCGCGATGGAGTCCTTGAAAGTGTCGGTGAGCTGCCGAAGCTCGGGAGATCCGGCCACAGCAACTCCGGTCATGGCGAGGTTCCTGTATGCGGCGGTCTTTCGGGCCTCCTTGATAGCGTTCAACCCGTGCTTGAGAACGACGTGGCTGGTCTCATGCGCCAGGATGCCCGCGACAGTGTCCTCGTTGGTCGCGCAGCGCAGGAGCCCCCGGCTGACGAGGATGAGACCACCAGGCGCCGAGAACGCGTTGACCTCGTCGCTGTCCATGATGAGCACGTGATACCCTCCAAAGGTCTCGGGTCTGTCGGAGTAGATCACGAGGGCCCGTTCCAGAACGTTGAGGTAGTCCGTTGCCCTCTTGTTGTCGTAGACCTTTCGAGTGGACAGGATATTCGCGGCCACGGCCCTGCCGATGTAGTACTCCTGTTCCGGAGTGAACTCGGTCTGTTCCGCTTCCACCACCTTCTGGCCGGCTTGTATTCCCTGCACGATATTCCCCGCGCTCAGGTCGAGGCTTGCGCAGGCGGAAAGCGCAAGAACAAGGAGGACAAACGGAACGAGCTTCAGGAGACTTCTCATTGCGCGCCTCCCGACGTATTCAGGCCACCCTGCTTGAGAAAGGCTGCCACCTGGCTATCGGTCGGATTGTACGTCTCCATGCGGTCCACCCAGGTGTAGTCGAGCTTCCCGTCCGCCTTGTACTGCTTTTCAACTTCTTCGTTGAAGCCCTTGCCGGCAAGGGCAACCTCGCCGCTCGAAGCTCCCTGCTGGACGTTCTCCGAACCGGCCTGAAGCTTGACCTCCTTCTCTGTGAGGGCGGATGCACTGACCCATCCCTGAAGGTTCTTTTCCGGTACGCCGATCTTCATCCAGCTCTTCGACGCGCCCGCTGGCTGATCGAGGATCGTGACTTTGTCGCCGTAGGCAAGGACGCCGAGGACCTTCCCCAGGAAGCTGGGAGTCGCCCTGACCTGCGTCTGCTTCACGATGACGCTCATCTGCGAGGGGTTCGCGGCAAAGGCTGCAGCCGACCCCAGCATGAGGCACACGATAGTCGTCCACCACATTCTCGACATTCCGGCACCTCCTGCGGCATGGTAGCGTGAAATCGTCCACCTGTCACCAGGAATCTTCTCGACGGCGTCACGCGCGCCATTTCTTGACATCGCCGGGGGAATCGAGAACACTCGAGCGGAGCAGATCTTCGCGAGTCCGCGTGATCAGCCTGCCGAGGGCTCCATCACGGGCGCTTCGGATGAGCGGGAAAGGCGGGCGCAAGCGCACCCCCGCAAGGAGCTGATTGTGGCACGAGAAAAGTTCGAGCACGACCTGCAGAGGCTGAAGGACGAAATTCTGGCCCTGGGAGCCATCGCTGAAAGGGCGGTGGCAGAGTCCGTTCAAGCGTTGAAAAGGAGAGACACGGCAAAAGCGCGCCTCATCATGGACGAGGACCGCGTCATCAACGAGAAGCGCTACGCGATCGAGAACGAGACCCTGACTCTCATCGCCACGCAGCAGCCGATGGCCGGGGATCTTCGAACGCTTGCCGCGATCTTCGAGATCGCGACCGAGCTGGAGCGCATCGCGGACTATGCCAAGGGAATCGCCAATGTCACCCTGATGCTCGGCGAGGAGCCCCTGATCAAGCCCCTGGAAGACATTCCGCGGATGTCCGACAAATCCTGCGACATGCTGCATCGGGCGCTGGACTCGTTCATGCGCCAGGACGTGGAGGAAGCGCGCGCCATCCCGCCCGAGGACAGCGAGGTCGACTCGCTCTATGAGAAAACCTTTCGCGAGCTGATCGCCATCGTAATGACCGACCCGAGGACCACCGAGCAGGCCAACCGGCTCACCTGGGTGGCACACAACCTGGAGCGCGTGGCTGACCGGGTGGGCAACATCTGCGAACGCGTCGTGTTCTCGATCACCGGCAAAGGAGAGGAGCTGGACGGACCCATCCCACGCTGACGCCGCCGGAGGCCAACGGGTGATCAGGGTGATCACGCTCGGCTTGCACAGGGGGGCATCTGCACTATAGAGTAGCCGCTCAATTGTCATGAGCGACAGCGAATCAGGCGACCTCTTTTCCCGGCTGAAGGAAATCGTCCTGGGCAAGGCCAAGGATGTCCGGGACCCCAGCATCTTCCACAAGCTTTCCCTCATCGCCTTTTTCGCATGGGTCGGGCTCGGCGCGGACGGCCTCTCCTCGGCAAACTACGGGCCCGAGGAATCCTTTCTGAGCCTGGGCGCCAACGGCCACCTGGGCATCTTCGTGGCCCTGGCCACGGCGATCACGGTCATCGTCATCGCATCGAGCTACTCCCAGATCGTCGAGCTCTTTCCGGGAGGAGGGGGCGGGTACCTGGTCGCCAGCAAGCTGCTCAGCCCGACCCTGGGAATGATCTCGGGATGTGCACTTCTGATCGACTACGTCCTGACGATCACCCTCTCCATCGCAAGCGGCGCGGACGCGATCTTCAGCTTTCTGCCGATCGGCTGGCTGCGATACAAGCTCATCGTCGCCATCCTCGGGGTGCTCCTGCTGATGGTGATGAACCTCAGGGGAGTCAGGGAATCGGTGATGCCGCTCGTGCCGCTTTTCCTGGTCTTTCTCATCACGCACACGTTCGCCATCCTCTATGCGGTTCTGACTCACCTTCCGTCCATGGGCGATGTTGCGCAGACCACAGCAACGCAGGCCCGCTCGGCGCAGCAGGCTCTCGGCGGCTTCGGAGTTTTTCTCCTGCTGATGCGCGCGTACAGCATGGGCGCGGGGACCTATACCGGCCTCGAGGCTGTCAGCAACGGCCTCCCGATCCTGCGGGAGCCGAGGGTGCAGACGGCAAAGCGTACCATGCGCTACATGGCCGCCTCGCTGGCGTTCATGGCCGCCGGGCTGATGATCGGCTACCTGCTGTTCGGCGTCACGAAGGCCCCCGGCAAGACGCTGAACGCCGTCCTGATGGAGCGGATTGCAGGCGGCTGGGGCGCTGGCGGCACCGCGTTCGTCCTCGTCACCCTGGTCTCCGAGGCGGTCCTGTTGTTCGTCGCCGCGCAGGCCGGGTTTCTGGACGGACCGCGGGTGCTCGCGAACATGTCTCTTGACAGGTGGCTGCCGGGGCAGTTCAGCCTCCTGAGCGAGCGCCTGGTCATCAAGAACGGAATCGTCCTGATGGGAGGCGCTGCCCTCATTCTCATGCTGGTGAGCCGCGGCTCGGTCAACTTCCTGATCGTCCTGTACGCAATCAACGTCTTCATTACGTTCTGCCTTTCCCAGGCGGGCATGGTGCGCCACTGGTGGAAAGAACGTACAACAGTCCGCACGTGGAAGAGGAAGTTCCTGATCAACGGCATCGGTCTCCTTCTCACCGGTTTCATCCTCGTTTCCCAGATCGTGCTGAAGTTCGAGACCGGGGGCTGGATCACGATTCTGGTCACCGGATCGCTCGTCCTGGTTGCCGTCTTCGTCAGGCGCTTCTACCACCAGACCGGCAGAAGACTGGCGCGGCTGGACCATCTCATGGCGGCTGCCGCGGAAAGCGATGTGCAGGCGCTCGCGGTCGAGTCCCGGGGCACGAGACGGAAACCAGCGCCCAAGCTCGACCCCCGGGGCAAGATCGCTGTCTTGCTCGTGTCCGGGTTCAACGGAACAGGTTTGCATACCCTGTTCAACATCCGCAGGGTTTTCGGTGACACTTTCCGCAACTGGTTTTTCATCCAAGCCGGAATCATCGATGCGGACAGGTTCAAAGGCGCGGAGGGGATCGAGAAGCTGCGCCAGCACGTGGAAGAGGGTCTCGCAAAATACGTGACGTTCATGCAGGCTGAGGGGTACTACGCGCAAGGGTTCGCGGCTGTCGGGACCGACATCTCTGACGAGATCTGCGATTGCGCCAAGCGCATTTTTCGCAAACACCCCAACACCGTGTTCTTCGGCGGCCAGATCGTGTTCTCCGAGGAAAGCCTCCTCACGCGCCTCCTGTTCAACCACACGGCCTTCGCCGTTCAGCGGCGCCTGCATCGGGAGGGCATTCCCTTCCTCATCATGCCGGTGCGCGTCGGGGCGCCGCTGCGCTTGTCGCGACAGACTCCTCGTCAGTACATTCAATCACAGAGAGAGCCCGCCCGGGCCTCTCTCCGAGAGTCGCCCAGCACTGGGGACCGGAAGGCTTAGCCTGCAAGGGAAGCCGCACTGACAGGAGCCCGAAGGAGGCGCATATGAACAGGGTCTTTCCCTTTGACCTCGGCCGCGTCATGGACGAGGCCTTCAAGCTCGCAGAAAGCATTGGCGAAACAATCGATCAGGAAGCCGCGGAAAAGCTGCGGCGCGCAGCGGAACATTTTGGACGCGGGCAGTTCGCAAACCCGGACTACTACCCCGCTTACCTGTACCCGCCGGCAACGATCTACCTGTCCCGAGACAAGAAACTGGTGTTCGAGATAGCCCTGGCCGGCTTCGACGAGACGGACATCACGCTGCAGTTCCGCGGGGACCACCTCCTGTTTTCGGCAAAGGCTCCCCGCGTGGAGGAGTCCGACGAGACGGTGCAGTACTTCAAGCGCCGATTGAAGCTCAAGGACATCGAAGAGCAGCGCTATTACGTCCCGGCTGACAAATTCGACCAGGCAGGCACCGAAGCACGATTCCACAACGGCTTGCTCACGCTGGTGGTGCCGCCTCGCGAACACACCGACACCGGGGAGGAGATCAAGATAGACATCAGGACGGAGCCGTAGAGCGCCGCTGGAAGTTGAGAAGCGGCAGGGAAATATCCCCCTTTACATACGCTGGGGCCGCGGGATATACAGGCTTTCGACTCGCGGCCAGAAGGAATGAAGAGGGTGCGTTTCCGGTTCGCGCATTTCGCCTTCCCTCTCCTCTTTGCCGGCCTGACTGCAGCACAGCTGTCAGGGCGGCCGGTTGAAACCGCGGACGGCCGGTCGGTTGCCCCTTTTCCCCTGAACGCCCGCTCGGCCATTCTCATCGACCAGACCACGGGGCGAGTCTTGTTCGAGTACAACGCGGATCAACCCCTGGCCCCCGCGTCCCTCGCAAAGCTCATGTCGCTGCACATCGTCTACGAGAAGCTCGAGGACCGGTCCATCAACCGCAGTGACGTGGTCTCCATCACATCGAATGCGTGGGCGAACAACCAGGCACCCGGCTCTTCGCTGATGGACCTCGGGCCGGGACAGATCGTGACGGTTGAAGAGCTGATGAGAGGGATGGCGGTGGCATCCGGCAACGACGCCGCGACGGCCCTCGCGGAGTACACCGCGGGCAGCACTGAGAAGTTCGTGCGCCTCATGAACGAGGAAGCCAGGTTCATGGGCTACTCGGTCACCCGGTTCACCGACCCGTCGGGCTACGGGCCGGGGAACCGCACAACGGCCCGCGAGTTTGCCGATTTCTGCCGGCGCTACATCTGCGCGCACCCGCAATCCATGGAAGAGCTCCACTCCCTGCGCGAGTTCGAATACCCGCTCCGCCAGAACATGGCCGACGCGCGCCGCGCCACCCCATACAGAACAAAAAGGCAGTTCAACCCGAACTATCTTGTCTGGGACGATTTCGGCGTCGACGGCCTGAAGACCGGCCACCTCGACAACAACAACTTCACCGCCGCAATCACAGCCAGGCGCGGCGCCATGCGCCTGATTGCCGTGCTGCTGGGCGTGCCGGGGAGATCGCTCGTCGACGGGTCGCGCAGGAGAGCTGAAGACGGAATGAACCTGCTCTCGTACGGGTATCGCAACTACACGACGATCGAGCTGGACCCCCCTGTCCTGCCACCGGTGCGGGTTTGGGAGGGAAGCCAGCGGGACCTAGCCATCGCTGCAGCCCGGCCGATCTATGTCACTGCCCGGCGGAGCGAGATGGAAAAGCTTGCCTACGCCATGGACGTGCGTGTGCCTCTCGTGGCACCGGTGGTCCAGGGACAGAGGGTCGGTTCGCTTGTCTATTCGGCAGGCAACCGGGACGTGGCGCTGGTACCGCTGGTGGCAGCAAGCGCTATCGAACGCGGCGGGCTTGTCCGCAGCGCACTGGACTCTGCATTTCTGAGTCTTTCAGCTGTCTTCGGCGGATCGGCTGCTTCGCTTCGCTCCACCTTTGACACGGTGCCGCCGCAGGCGCTTCTTTCCGCCGGAAGCGCAGCTGATCCCGAGCGCAGGACGCCGTAGCGGGCAGTGGGTTACTGACCGGTCTGGCAGTTGCAGGTGCCGCCGCATGCGCAACCGGCCTCCTGCGAGGATTCCGCTGATGTCGTTTCTGCCATTGTCCCGGCGCTGGGTCCCGTTGCGCAGGCGCCGCCGCAGCCGCATTCGCTCTGGGGAGCGGGGTTGGGATTGGCGATGCTGAAACCCGCGTTCGCGGGGTCTTCGACCCAGTCCACAGTGGAGCCGTCCATGTACGAAAGGCTTTGAGGATCTATGACGACACGGACGCCGTTGGCCTCGAAGATCGTATCATCGTGCTCGGGCTGCCGGTCCTCGATTCCCATCCCGTAGCGGAATCCCGAGCATCCCAGCCCGGCGACCCATACCCTGAGCATAGCTCCGGTCTTGCCCTGCTGTCCGAAAATGGTAACTAGCTGCCCGGCAGCCTTCTCAGAAACCGTTATGGGCATTCCCCATGCCTCCTTGCGTGCGTGGCGAACGCGCGAGTGCGCGAGTACCCGTTCCGCGAGTACGCGCTACGCATATAGCAATATCTATATAAAGAGAAAAGAAAGCGCAGTCAAGGAAGGCGGCCGCGCCCCATGATGCCCCATTGTGACCCGTCTTGGCCGCTCTTTGCCATTTTGCTACACTGCGACGATGGGCATACTCGACGAAGCTCTCGAGCTCGTCCGCGGGGCGGTCCGCGGGATGAAGGGGTACGTACCGGGGCTGCAGCCTTCCCCCGGACAACGCCTTGTGAAGCTCAATACGAACGAAAACCCCTACCCGCCTTCCCCCGCTGTGCTGGAAGCGCTTCGCTCCGCCATTGACGAATCCCTGCGCCTCTACCCCAGTCCCGATGCAGCGGCGCTGCGCTCCCAGGCGGCCGCGAGCCATGGCCTGCAACCCGCGCAGGTGCTCTGCGGGAACGGCTCCGACGAGATCCTTTCCCTGATCATGCGCGCTTTTGTGGATGAGGGAGATACGATTGCCTTCTTCCAGCCCTCCTATTCGCTGTACCCGGTCATGGCCGCCATGGCCCGGGCGCGCATCCTCACGGTTCCTCTGCCTCGATTGAGCCGCGGTGAGGAGGTCCGTGACCTCCCGGTTCCCTCCGTGAGGGCCAAGATTTTCTTCCTGACCACTCCCAACTCTCCTTACGGGTATCTTTTTCCCCCCGATTGGATCGCGAGTCTTCTCTCATCGTTTCGCGGAATCGTCGTGGCGGACGAGGCGTACGTGGATTTCGCCGAAGAATCCAGCCTGCCGCTGCTCGCCGGGAACCCCCGGCTTCTCATCGTCAGATCCTTGTCGAAATCTTCGTCGCTCGCCGGGATGCGCGTCGGTTTCGCGTTCGCGCATGAGGCGATGATCGCGGAGATCATGAAGGTCAAGGACAGCTACAATGTGAGTCGCCTGGCCCAGGTTGCCGGCAGCGCGGCGCTTGCGGACGATCGGTATGCCCGCGCGGCTCGAAACAGAATCGTGGCGACCCGGGCCCGGTTGACTGAAAGGCTCGCGGCTCTTGGCTTCACGGTCCTGCCCTCACGGGCAAACTTCGTTTTCGCTGTGCCGCCGGGCGCGGACAATGCCCGACCTCTGTACGACGGCCTTGTCCGCAGGGGTTTCCTCGTCCGCCACTTCGCCTCTGATGGGCTGTCAGACGGGCTTCGCATCAGCATCGGCACGGACGAAGAGATCGACTCACTGCTCGCGTCGATCGAGGGAGAAATGCATGGCGGTCAGTAGCAGTATCCTCGCGATGATGGAGACCTCCTCATGGATCAGGAGGATGTTCGAAGCGGGCAATGCGCTGCGCGCCGAGCACGGAGCGGACAGAGTTTGCGACTTCAGTCTCGGCAATCCCGACGTCGAGCCCCCGGCCGCGTTCCAGAGCACACTGCGCGAGGTGGTCGAATCCCGCATTCCCCTTAAGCACGGATACATGCCGAACGCAGGCTATCCCGAGACCAGGGAACGCGTCGCGGAGCTGGTCTCGGGGGAGCAGGGGGTGACACTGGACGGCAGCGGCGTGGTCATGTCCTGCGGGGCCAGCGGCGGCCTGAACTCAGCCCTCAAGGCAATCCTGAATCCCGGCGACGAGGTGGTGGCGACCACACCGTGCTTCATGGAATACGCTTCCTATGTCGACAACCATGGCGGCACGCTCGTTCTCGCCCCTTCGCGCGCCGACTTCGACCTGGATGTGGCCGCCCTGGAGAGCAGGATCGGGCCGCGGACTGCCGCGGTGGTCGTGAACTCCCCCAACAACCCCACGGGCCGCATCTACCCGCGCACGACGCTGGAGCAGCTTGCCGACATGCTCGAGCGTGCGGGCAGGAAAACCGGAAGGATCATCTACCTGCTTGCCGATGAGCCGTATCGGAAGCTCGCCTACGATGGCACCGAGGTGCCGGGGATCATGCGGCTGTATCCCCATTCGGTCGTCGTCACATCCTACTCCAAGGACCTCTCGCTTCCCGGCGAGCGCATCGGCCACGTTGCCGTCTGCCCGCAGGCCGACGATTCGAAAAGACTCGTGGACGGGATCATCCTCGCCACGCGGATCCTTGGGTACGTGAACGCCCCAGCCCTCATGCAGCGGACCGTGGCGCGAATCCAGGGCCTCTCGGTCGACATCGAAGTCTATCGGAAGAAGCGCGACCTGTTCTGTTCTGCGCTCCGTTCGATGGGATACCAGTTCGTCACACCCCAGGGCGCGTTCTATATCTTCCCCCGCGCCCCCGGCGGGGACGATCTTGCTTTCGTCCGGACATTGCAGGAAGAGCTGGTGCTGGTCGTGCCCGGCCGCGGCTTCAGCCTTCCCGGGTTTTTCCGCATCGCGTACTGCGTCGACACGGCGATCATCGAGCGATCGCTCGAAGGCTTCCGAAAGGCGGCCGGGAAGCTCGGCCTCTGAGGGGGCTGCATCGAGGGCCGGCAGTTTTGCAGACCGGGAAAAATTCGTTTCACTCTCTCCGCGCGGCGTGCTATGGTCTCGGTCATGAGAAGCTCGATAAAAAACATCGCGGCTGTTTTCGTTCTCGCCACGGCCTTCGCGACCCCGCTCCTCGCGCAGGGGACTCCCTCTTTCCGGGCGGGCGCCGATCTGTCGGCCGCCCCTCAGAGAACAGAAATGAGCATCCCCCAGGCAATGATCCTCGGAATCGTCGAAGGCGTTACTGAGTATCTCCCTGTCAGCTCCACCGGGCACCTCACCGTGGTGCAGAGTCTCCTCGGCCTGTGGG
>Ga0335070_10012182_pt1 | contig 10041 bp, 9 predicted proteins | sample Lox_Sample_13_FD_206722 | JGI IMG/M metagenome (GOLD analysis project Ga0335070, IMG submission 206722) | Soil microbial communities from Loxahatchee National Wildlife Refuge, Florida, United States - Lox_Sample_1.3 | ecosystem: Environmental > Terrestrial > Soil > Wetlands | place: USA: Florida... | reverse complement strand
GTCGCGAGCGGGAGGCGGCATGGGTGCAGAAGCACCCGGCGAAGCGTTGGCATACGAGGGATGATCCCCCTTCGTGCGGCGTGCGAGCGTAGTCGGTCGCTCACGCGGTGGTCCTCCCTTTATTCGCTGCCGCCTGCGCTGCCCGGCAAGGTCGATTGCGGCAACAGAACATCAGCCTAACGAACCGCCTCGCGGCTGTCAAGGACGCCCAATCCAAATTTTACGGCCCCTGGACACTCGTCGGCCGGGCACTCTCCCTCCCGGCGCCGGCCGCACGGTCCGCACCGATTCGCAGCCGGAAAACCTCGTCAACACTCCCCCGTCGGCCCGGGCCCAATCCTCCAGCCGGCCGTTGGGCGAACGCATTCAAGCACCTCCGCTACTGATCCACGCCCCCAGGCAACGGGCCCGTCACCGCTCTCACCCCGGAAGCCCCGCCCTGAACGCCCCTCGTCCGCACATTTCTGCTTGCCTGGTTCTTGTCCTGCCGATAGCATCACCGGACCCTCGCAAGGTGGTCGACAGATCGACATAGAAATGAAGTGAGTGAGGAAACCAAGATGAGAAAGATGCTCCTGCTTGTCGTACTGAGTGCAGCGCTTCTGGGAACCAGTTGTCCGGGCGGATCAGCGCTGACCTGCTCAAACAACCTGGATGGTTCGCAGTTCGGGTTCACCATGACCGTGCCGGCGGACTTCACGTGTGCCAGCGGCCTTTTGAACTCCCTCTTGACGCAGCCGCCCATTCTCGGGCTTGCGGTGTACAACAGCTCGGCGAACCAGACGCTGACGGTCATCGTCGTCCAGCCGGGCGGGTCCGGCAATTCCACCAGCTCAAACATCACGTGGGAAGATCTGCCCGACTACACGACCGCCAACGGGCTCGTGTTCGGCCTCCGCAAGGGAACGCGAGCGGACACCGGCGCCGTCGAATACGTCGCCGCAATGGAGCTCACCGCCGGCGGCAACATTCTGGGCGTTTCGCTCAACGCCACCGCCGACGACGCCTCGCTGCTCACCACGCTCCAGGGCATCCTCGATACCGTGCAGTTGGTCGCCACGTGAGGATGACGGCGGTCCGCCGCTTGACGAAAACGCCGCCGGCAAAGCCGGCATCGCAATGACCGCGGTGCAATGAGTACTGCAAAACAAGCCTGGACCGTGCTGCCTTGCGGGCAATCGCGGTCCAGGCTCTTTATTGTGGCGTCGGGCTCGCCCGGGGCCCTATGATCCGGGGCGGTAAACCGGACTCTCGCAAATGTCGGAAGCCTCCACGCCTGTCAACGCCGAGCACTTTGCCTACATCGCCGCGCATACCTCGCGGGAGGACGACTTCCTCAAGGAACTGAAACGCCAGGCGGCCGTGGCGGGGCTTCCACCGATCTGGATCGCGCCCGAGCAGGCCGGCTTTCTGCAAATCCTGCTGCGGCTCGCCCGCGCTTGCGAGGTCGTCGAGGTCGGCACGCTGGCAGGGTATTCCGCCATCTCCATGGCCCGTGCCCTGCCGCCGGGCGGGCGCGTGCGGACCATCGAGATCTCCGCCGCATATGCTGACTTCGCCGAGCACTGGGTCCGCCGATCCGACGTCGCCGATCGAATCGAGATCTACCGCGGCGACGCGAAGCAGGTGCTGCCGAAGTTCGATTCCGATTCCGCGGACGCAGCGTTCATCGACGCAGACAAGGAAAGCTATCCGTTCTACCTTCGCGAGTGCCTGCGAATCGTGCGGCGCGGCGGATTGATTCTCGCTGACAACGCCCTGGCCCACGGGAACATCCTCGACGCGCGATCCGCCGATCCGATGGTGCCGATGGTGCGGAGATTCAACGAGCAGATGGCGAAACTGAAGAGGCTGCAGAGTATCATTGTGCCCCTGGGTGACGGTTGCTGGGTGGGTGTCAAGGACTGATCGCACGGTGATCCGGGGAGGAGAAGCGATATGGGCAAGACCCGACCGGCGACATGGCAGGACCAGCTCGAAGCCGCCGCCCGACGATTCCTGCGGAACGAGTTTCTGAGCGAACGAGCGGCCCGCCTGGGCGTCTTGGCGCGATGGATCCAGGAATTCGCGGAGGTTAAGGCGGTGTCGTGCAGCCGACGGGCAGTGGAGGCGGCCGTCTGGTTTCAGGATGCGTGGTGCGTCGAGGATGTCAGGGCGCGAAACGTGGATGCGGCCCTGGTGCTGGCCCAGGGCCCGACGAATCTGCAGCGGGAGCGCACCGCGGACATCGCCTGGCAGCATCTTGAAGGCCTGATTGACGACGCCACGCGGGAGACGGCGGTCCAGGCCATCCGGTCGGCGGCCCTTCGTGAGACGGCCATGCCGGAGGCACAGGTCCTGGCCGAGGCCACGAATCTGGATTCCATCGGACCGCTCTGGCTGTGGGGACAGATGGCCAAGTGCTCGAAGGAAAATCGGCCACTCGTATCGGTGGTAACCATCTGGGAACGCCAGATCGAGTACGGATATTGGCCCAAGCTGATCAACGAGACATTGCGGTTCCCTCGATCGCGGCAACTTGCCCGGGAACGGTGCGCCGTCCTGGAGGGCTTCCTGCTGGCCCTGCGGCGTCAACTCGACGGCAGTGACCGGCACCTGGCGCCCGAGGAGCACCCATGACCATCGTCTACAAGGCGCGATGGGTGCTGCCGATCGAAGGCCTGCCCATCGACAACGGCGCCATCGCCGTCGACGAAGGCCGTCTTGTGGATGTCGGCAAAGCGCGAGCAATCAGCGCCGGGACCATCCACGATCTGGGCGACTGCATTCTCCTGCCCGGCTTTGTGAACGCCCATACGCATCTGGAGCTGAGCTGCTATCGCGGCATGGTCCCACCGATGCCGCTCTGGGAATGGTTCGAGCGGCTGATGACGTTGATCTACGGGCCGGGCGGGCCAAAGCCGGGACAGGAGTCGGTCCTCGCCGGCGCGGCGGAATCGCTGGCTGCCGGCGTGACCTGTGTCGGCGACATCTCGCGGACCGGCGTGCACATCGCGACCCTGCGCTCCTCCCCCATCCGCAAGGTCTGTTTCCTGGAGCTGATCAGCGGAGCCATGCAGCCGCCGAACGACGCCGCTTCGCTCGCCGCGATGCTCGACCAGGCCATGACAGCCTGCCAACCTGATGTCCTGCGCCTGGGGGTCTCACCGCACACCCTGTACACCGTCACGTGGAGCGATCTCTGCAAGGCCGGCGACCTTGCTCGGGAGCGGCGGGTGCCGCTGACAATCCACCTCGCGGAGACGTCCGACGAGGTGGAGTGGCTGGTCCACGGAACCGGCCCGCTGGCGGACATGCTCTCGAAATGGAAATTGCCGTGCGCGTCCAGCTCGATCCGCGGCTCGGCTATTGAGTTGCTCAAGATGGCCGGGCTCCTCAGGCTCAAGCCGTTGCTGGCCCATGTGAATTACATCTCCAGTCGAGAGGTTGCGTCCCTGGCGGCTTCGCAAGCCACGGTCGTCTGGTGCCCTCGCTCGCACAGATTCTTCGGCCACGAGCCGCATCGGTGGCAGAAGATGCTCGCCGCCGGGATCAACGTCTGCATCGGCACTGACAGCTTGGCCAGCAACGAGACGCTGTCGATCCTGGATGAGCTGCGATTCGTGCGCCGATCCGTGCCGGCAGCCGAGCCGGACCTGCTCCTGGAGATGGGCACGATCCGGGGAGCAAAAGGGTTGGGTCTCGATGCCCGGATCGGCACTCTGCAGCTCGGCAAGTGGGCAGACTTCGCTGTGGTGCCGTGGGATGCCCACGGGCCGCGGCTGCCTGCCGCCAATCTGCTGGACGGCAACCAGTGCGTGACCCGCGTCTGGATCGGCGGCGACGAAATTCGCCGGCCTTGACGGGCCCAGACGCGAATCTGGGAGCGTCTGGACCAGCGTGTATTACCTACCGTCCACGTCTAATAGTTGACCTGGGCTTGCATTACGCAGCCCAACACAATGGGGAGTTCCACAGGACTGGCGGCGGCGGAGATGGATGCGGCAGGCATTGGATCCGGGCTGCGGGACGCGCCGGGGCCGAAAAAGTCGATCTTCCAGGGGTAGAGACTTGTTTTTCAGACCAAATCTGATACACTAAAATTCCCGGCCAGGCGCTCCGGTTACCACGCGGTTCCCCCCAGCCGCGCACCGGACCCTGGCCTCTTTTGTACCACTCATAAAATGGGCTTTGCGGGAGCATATCGGTCATGGCTGAAGAAGAACCGAAACTGCACATCGACGACGACTGGAAGAGTCAGGCCGCCGCGGAGAAGGAACGGCTGGCGGCGAGTGTCGAAGCCGGTGAGCACCGGGAGATGCCGGCGGCGAGTTTCACCGGCCTCATTCAGCTCATCGCCATGCAGGCGATGGTGGGCCTCGGCGGACTGGCCGGCCCGCCCGGTCAGGAGATCCCGCCCAATCTGGAATTGGCCAAGCACCACATCGACCTGCTCGACGTGCTCGACAACAAGACCAAGGGCAATCTGACTCCTGAAGAGAAGCGACTGCTGGACACCACCCTGCACCAATTACGCATGGCTTATGTCGAGTCGCTCCAGGGCGGCGGTCCTTCGACTCCACCGCTCCGCGGTGGGCCGCGGTAAGCGCAAAACGACGGTGCTGCCGGAGCGATTCCAACTTCACTGGGCGGCTCTTGGGCACGGAGCTAGTCGAGCGGGCGTTCGGTCCTCGCTCGCGCATTCCGGAACCGCTCCAGCACCGACCTGAGCGCACCGATGAAGCTGCTGTGCGACCCGATACCGGCGTTACGCGACGGGGCGATCGCAGCGCTCAATACGCCCCCCGCGCCGACAGCACCGCCGGAATCGTCTTCACCATGATTTGCAGATCCAGCGACAGCGAGCGGTTGCGGATGTACCACACGTCCAACGCCAGCCATTCCTCGTACGGAATCTCCGTCCGCCCGCAGACCTGCCACAGGCAAGTGATGCCTGGTTTGACCGTGAAACGCATCCGCTGCTGCGGCGTGTCCGTCACCACTTCGTCGAGCGGCAGTGGCCGCGGGCCGACCAGAGCCATGTCCCCCAGCAGAACGTTCAGGAACTGCGGCAACTCGTCCAGGCTCGACCGGCGGAGCCATCGGCCGACGGGCGTCACCCGCGGATCGTTTTTCATCTTGAAGCACGGACCGGTCGGCAGCGAGTTGAATTTGCGGAACAGCTCCTTGTCGTCGTCGGCCCCGGGATACATGGTCCGCAGCTTGTACATCCTGAAAGGTTTCTGATTCCGGCCTGCGCGATCCTGGCGGAAAAACACTGAGCCCGGAGAAGACAGCTTGATAATGGCGGCGGCGACCAACAGGATCGGCCCTGAGATAACCAGGGCCAGCAGCGACACGACCACGTCCATCAACCGGCTCACGACAGGATACAAATGATCGACCCTCGAACGGGCAACGCCGCTGGGCCTGGAAAGCCCTTCGCCTTCCAGCACGCTCAGCGCCACCGCAGGGTTGTGGGGTTGTGACATCGTATCCTTCATCATGCCCCCCGAAATCACAAAAGGCGGTCAGCCTTTCGCTGTTTCGGCCGCCTTCGCGCCGCCATCCGTCCGTTGCCGGCGCATCGCCCACGACAGAGTGTTCCAGACGAACAGCGGATTCCCGAGCAGATATCGCCGCCACTTGCCCATCGGGTCAACCACCAGGCGGAACAGCCATTCCCCGCCCATCCGGCAAAGCCACGCCGGAGCCCGCCGTTCCTTGCCCGCCACGTAATCGAAAAGACCACCGACACACCAGCGTACCGGCGGAGCCAGATCGGCCGCATGCTCGGCCAGCCAGAACTCCTGCCGAGGGCTGGACAGGCCCAGGACGAGAACATCGGGACGGAGCGCGTTAATCTCATCAATAATACGCGCGGAGTCTGCCGCCTGGAAGTATCCGTGATGCGCACCGACGATGCTCAAACCGGGTATCGCCGCCTGCAGCCGCGCGGCGGTCTCCCGGGCCACGCCCTCACTGCCGCCCAGCAGGTACAGTGAAACCCCCTCGGCGGCGCACTGCCGGGCGAATCGATCAAAGTAATCCGCGGCGGTCATCCGCTCGGGCAGGCGGGTGTCGCTCCACCTGCTCGCCCAGACGAGAGACGCGCCATCAGCGTACAACAGGTCGCACTCTCGGAGCACGGATCGAAACCGGTGGTCACGGCAGGCCAGATTCGCGGTGTAAGCGTTTGCATAGCAGACCGAGGTGCGCAGACCCGCGCGCGCCCGCTGGACCAGCAGGTCGACCAGCTCTCCGATCCGCATCGGGCGGATCGGCAGGCCCAGGACTTCGACCGGTCTGGGTGGCTCATATTGCCGTGGCAGCACCGGCACGTTTTCCTCCCGGTTGCAGGAGCAACCGCTCATAGACCTTGGCGTATTGGGCGACGGCATCGCGGGCCCGAAACCGGGCTTCGACCGCCCGCTTCGCGGCGACGCCAAGCCGCTGTGCCAGGGTCTTGTCATCACTCAATCTGGCAATGCCCTTAGCCAATGCACGCGGATCGCCGGCTTCGACCAGGAGGCCGTTTTGCCCCGATGTAATCGCTTCCGGAATCCCCCCGACGCTGGTGGCCACGATCGGTTTCCCGACGGCCATGGCTTCCAGCAGGACGTTGGGCATGCCTTCGGATTTCGATGGCAGGCACACGATGTCGGCCGCGGCCAGCGCCGGCCAGACTTCCTCGCAGAATCCCGCCAGCGTCACGACGCCGATCAGTCCGCTTGCCTGAATCTTAGCCTCGAGTGCACTCCGATCAGGCCCTTCTCCGAGCACGATGAAGCGAACGTTGGGATGCGTATGTCGCAACAAGGACGCGACGTCGACCAGCGTGTCCACGCCCTTCTCATAGGTCAGCCTGGCTATGGTCAAAATGAACGGTCCCGCAGCACCGCCCCCCCACTGCTCTCGCAGGCCCGCGGCGCGGCCCGCGTCGATCGTCTCGGGCGCATCGATTCCGGTATGAATGACCGTGATGTCGTCGGGCCTCAAGCGGAGGCGATCGACACAGTCTCGCTTCACGGCCTCTGACACGGCGATCACATGCGTCGGGAGTGCGGCGCAGGCAACGTCCAGAAGGCGGTCGGTCCGACGGCGTTTCTCGCGGCGGTACTGCCCGACGGCATAGACGGTGGAAACGATCGCGGGCGTGCCCGCCCAGCGCGCCGCGGCGCCGCCGAAGAGATCAGCCCGCAACAGGTGGGTGTGCACGACATCACAATGGCAGTCCTCGATCAATCGGCGGGCCCGGAGGACGGCGCGAGGATCCCTCTCGTCGGGCATGTCCAGGTTATAGGTCTGCACGCCAAGGGCCTCGAGCTGATCGCGGATCGGCCCCCCCTCGTAGAAACAGGCCGCGGAAAGAACGAAGGCCTCGCGATCCAGATGCCGCGCGATCTGGACCAGCCACTTGGTGTCGGTCTTGATGGCAAAGGTCGAGACCAGGTGGAGCAGCCTGCACGGCCGTCGTAGGGCCTCGATTGGCGGAGCGGGAGCCATGTTTCCGGTCCTGATCTATTTCAGTCTACCGTCGCGCAACAGCCTCTCCAAGCGACAAGGCGGCCTCGCGAACGGGTTTATCGCTTTGAGGCACCCCGTTTTCTCAGCAGCAGCTCGAAAGCAGGTCGGCAAACAACCGCGCGGTCTGCCCAATGTCAAACCGGCGAGTCACGCTTTCCCTTGCCGCTTCGGCGAGTCGTCGGCGCAAGGCCGGATCACCAGCCAGTTCTGCCATTGCATCGGCTAAGGAGGGAACGTCCGCCGGTTTTATCACCAGACCGGTGTGGCGGTGTTCGAGATGTTCGGCCAGCGAACCTGTGTCGGGACCGATAAAGGCACAGCCCGCAGCAGCCGCCTCCAGCATGGTCACGCTGAAGCATTCCACCTCGCTGCACAGGCAACAGATATCCAGACCGGGCAGAAGCTCGTGGACATCGGTGCGGCGTCCGAGCAGATGGAGCCGATCGGGCATCAGACCGGAAGCCGCGGCCGCGGCCCACACGGCGTGATGGCTCGGACCACCGCCGATGATAAGGAATCGATAGCGCGGATCATCGGCGGCGAGCCTTCGGGCTGCCTGAATGAAAACGTCGTGGCGCTTCTCGGGGCGAAGGTTGGCGATGATGGCCACCGCAATCTGCTCGTCCGCCAGGTTCAGCCGGCGGCGAGCCTCGGCCCGACTCAGATCATTCGCGAAACGTTCGATAGGGATGGCGTTGGGAATCACGGCGATTCGCCCGGCAGGCACGTACGCATGGCGGATCAGGGCCAGCCGGTGGCGTTCTCCAAGAGCCACGAAAGCATCGACGCGGCGCATCAGAGCTCGGTTGGCAAGCTCGAAGTGCCTGTTCGCGGGCGTCGGGAACCAATGGCACCAAACCAGGACGGGCAGAGCCATCGTCTTCGCCGCCAGTGTTGCCCAGAACATCCGGTCCCCACCGCTGTGAGCAGCCACAACCACGTCAATCCGGTTCTCCTTGAGGATGCGATGCATGCGCGGGATAGCGAAAGCATCGGTTTTGAACCTCAGCACTTCGGTGAAAACCGGAGTGCCGGAGGCACGGCACTGGCCGGCCAACGGGCCTCCATCCTTCAAGCAGGCCACGAATGGCAGGACACCGTACCGCGGCAAGTGCTGGACCAGCGAAAGTAGCATCAACTCAGCCCCGCCGGGCTCGAGAGTGGTAGTCACAAAAAGAACTCGGAGCGTCGGGCGGGACCTCGACGACGCCGCTCGCGGCAACAGCGGGGGCGTTCGAATGCTGTCCCGCCAGGCTGCATCAGGCGAGGCGCGTCGGGCTTGCCTCAGCGACGGCTGACGGATGAACGCCGCCACGCCATCGACCATGCCGTGGAGCTCGCCGAGGTGTGCCCGACGATCTCCGAGCAGCATCCAGGCCGCATGCATGACCGCCAAGCTCGCCAGGCTCCAGCCCATCAGAAGCCATTCGCCCGCGCCCAGACGGCAGGTCCTGCGAAGGATGCGCAAGTAGTTGTAGCTGGTCATGAAACCCAGTCGCCGCGGATCGGTCCGTCGAGCGGCTTCGCGGCGGTGGATCACACAGGCCTGCCTGGCCTCCACCAGCCAATAGTGGGGCGCGAGCCGGTAGCCGAATTCGCGGTCCTCGCCCAGGGCATAATCGCTCAATTCCTCGTCGAACCTCCACATTTGGACGACCTCACGCCGGATCGCCATGGCAGCGCCGGAGAGCCAGCGGGCGGGAACAGCCTCCTCCGGGCGGCGCAGGATATCTGGAGGGAGACCGGCGGGCTTTCGCCGCGGGCGCACCCGCCACCAGCCGGCCAGGCGGTAGCCCAGTTGGTAAAGCCTGGCGGAGAGAGAGGAAAAGACAGGCTCGCGGACCGTCGCGGTCACGGCCGTGACCGCCGGATCGCGCATGATCCGATCGATTTCGGCGAGAAAGCCCGGCTCACAGGTTACATCGTCGTCCAGGTATTGCAGGACCTCGCTCTCGGCGATCTGAGCAGCGAGATTGCGCCCCCGCGTCAGGCCGGGCGAATCAGTCCGACGGTATCTCCACGCGATGCCGAGGCCGCGGCATTGATCGGCCATTTGCTCCAGGACGCGATCCGGCAGGGAGCCGTCGTCGATGATGATCAATTCCTCAGGCCGCCGGCTCTGGGTCCAGATCGAATCCAGTGTTTCGAGCAGCGCCCTGGCGCGATCGCGCGTGCAGATGACTACGGCGATGGTTGGTGCGGCGGATGTGGCGCTAACGCGTGCCATGCCCACGCTTCCCCAGCATGCGGAATGGAGGAATGTGCCTCAGTGAGCCCACGACGTAGCCCATGATCCGCGTGCGTTCGTCGGGGCTGAAGATTAGCGTGGTTTTCAAGGCCAAGACCAGCAAGGCCACCACGCCGATCCCCAGGATCCAGGTCTTGGCGGTCAGAAGCGCCGCCGACGCGATGACGATGTAGGTGCCCCGATCCATCCGGGTGCACTCCGTCCGAATGAGCACGATGCAAAGAATCAACGCCGTGGCGATTGCGAACACCCCGCACCACGCCGCGCCGTCCAGCCCCTGTGGATCG
>Ga0335070_10012181_pt1 | contig 10041 bp, 9 predicted proteins | sample Lox_Sample_13_FD_206722 | JGI IMG/M metagenome (GOLD analysis project Ga0335070, IMG submission 206722) | Soil microbial communities from Loxahatchee National Wildlife Refuge, Florida, United States - Lox_Sample_1.3 | ecosystem: Environmental > Terrestrial > Soil > Wetlands | place: USA: Florida... | reverse complement strand
GACGATGACCTGGGCGCCCATGCCGCGCGCCCGCGACGCCAGGCCGCGCCCGCACCAACCGTAGCCGGCGACGATGAAGTTCCTGCCGGCCAACAGGATGTTGGTGGCGCGTATGATGCCGTCGATGGTGGATTGCCCCGTGCCGTAGCGGTTGTCGAAGAAGTGTTTGGTCATGGCATCGTTGACGGCCATGACCGGGAAGTTGAGCATGCCATCCGCGGCCATGGCGCGCAGGCGGATGACGCCGGTGGTGGTCTCTTCCGTCCCGCCGATGATGTCCTTGAGCAGCTCGCGGCGTTCCTTGTGGATGGTCGAGACCAGGTCGGCCCCGTCGTCCATGGTCATCTGCGGTTTGTGGTCGAGGGCCGCGCCAATGTGCTTGTAGTAGGTGACATTGTCCTCCCCCTTGATGGCGAAAGTGGGAATCTCGAACTGGTTGACCAGCGCAGAAGCCACATCGTCCTGGGTGGAAAGCGGGTTGGAGGCGGTCAGGACCAGGTCCGCGCCGCCGGCCTGGAGCGTGCGTGCCAGGTTGGCCGTTTCGGTGGTCACATGCAGGCATGCGGAAAGGCGCACCCCTTTGAGAGGCCGCTCCTTCTTGAAGCGCTCGCGGATCATGCGCAGGACCGGCATCTCGCGCTCGGCCCATTCAATGCGCCGTAAGCCACCTTCGGCCAGGCTGTTATCCTTGATATCATAATTGCTCATCATCGCTCCTTCTTTGGTAATCAGGGATTAGGAATCAGGAATCAGGTTTTCGTTTCCTCATCCCTAATCACCCAAGTAACTCACCAAGCTTACCACGATCATCGAAATGTTTACGAAAGCGGGTGACAAACTCTTTCCGCGTGTATGTATGATTCTGTGTGCCCTTCTGCTCCAGGCAATAGGTTGCCGCCAGGGCGCCCACCTGACCGCAGAGCTCCCAATCCCAGCCGCGAGCGTAACCGGTCAGGAATCCGCCGCGGTAGGCATCCCCGACGCCGGTCGGGTCCAGGATGCGTGCCGGCGGGATGACCGGGATATTGTACTCCTTCCCGCCAGTATAGACGGACGAGCCGTCGGCGCCGCGGGTGATGACCAGCACGCTGACGTGCTTGAGCAAACGCTCCAGGTCGAGGCCGGTTTTTTTGGAGATCAGGTCGAATTCGTAATCGTTGACGAACAGGAAATAGGCTCCTTCCATATCCCGCGCCAGCTCGGGGCCTTCCAGCCGCAATACCTGCTGGCTGGGGTCGTACAGGTATGGAATTCCCAGCGCGCGGGCTTCGGCAGGAAAGTTCCTCATCGCCAGGGGATCGTTGGGCGAGACGACCACCAGATCCGGGCATGGCCGGACTTCCTTCACCAGCTGCTGGGCGGCAAAGCCCATCGCTCCGGGATAGAAGCTGGCAATCTGGGCGTTCGCCTGGTCTGTGGTGGCGAAGAATGAGGCCGTGTAGACACCCGGGATGACTTTCATCAGCGACGTGTCCACGCCTTTCTCTTCCAGCCAGGCCCGGTACTCGCTGAAATCCTCCCCGACCGTCGCCATGACGCGCGGCCGTTCCCCAAGCAGTGCCATGTTGTATGCGATGTTCGGGGCGATCCCGCCGCGCTGACGGGACATCGAATCAACCAGGAAGGACAGGCTGATCTTCCCCAGCCGTTCGGGCAGGATCTGCTCTATGAACAGGCCGGGAAAAGTCATCAGGTAGTCGAAGGCGACTGAGCCGGTAATGAGAATGTCCATGTTTGTCCTTGTCGGTGTTGACCGATGTGTCAGCCCGATGGCTGACCAGTGTGTCAACCCTTGGGCCAACTCGCAGGTTAGCCCGGTTGAGGCGGTCCTCCGCCCCTAAGGAGTGACAAATTTTGGCAAGTTGAACTCGTAGGGCGGGTACACAACCCCGTTTTCCGTCACCAGTGCCGTGATCAGCCGGGCTGGGGTCACGTCGAAGGCCGGATTGCGCGCCCTGGCACCTCGCGGGACGACCCGTTCGCCCCGGAACTGGATGTCGAGCACTTCCTGCGGGTCGCGTTCCTCGATCGGGATCATGCTGCCGTGAGCCAGGGTAAGGTCGATCGTCGAGGTCGGTACCACCGAGTAGACCGGTACCCGATTGTCGTACGCAGCCAGGGCAAGCATGTAGGAGCCGATCTTATTGGCCACGTCCCCATTGGCAGCCACGCGGTCGCCGCCGAAGAAGACCTTCTGGACTTTTCCGGTCTGCAAAAAATGACCGGCCATATTATCGGAGATGATCTCGTAGGGGATGCCGTATTGTTCCAGCTCCCAGGCGGTCAGGCGGGCGCCTTGGAGCCGCGGCCGGGTCTCGTCCACCAGGATGTGAACGCGCCTGCCCTGCTCGTGGGCCATGCGAATGACGCCCAGCGCCGTACCCCAGTCCACCGTGGCCAGCGAGCCGGTGTTGCAATGGTGGATGATCGTATCGCCATCGGCGATCAGACCGGCGCCATTTTCCGCCATGCGCCGGTTTGCCGCCACGTCCTCGTCGGCGATGCGCTGTGCTTCACCCAGGATTATATCAGGCAGGCCGCGGCTGGCGCCGGTATAAGCGCGCGCCACCCGCATCATCCGGTTCAATGCCCAGGCCAGGTTGACCGCCGTCGGGCGGGCTGCGCGCAGGCTCGCGGCCGCAGCTTCCAGGTCCCGGAGCAGACCAGCCGCGTCCCGGGCCTTCGAGGCCCGGGCAGCCAGCGCCAGCCCAAAAGCAGCCGCCGCGCCAATGGCAGGCGCCCCCCGCACGGTCATATCCCTGATCGCCTGCGTCACACCGTCATAATCCGAGAAAGCGACGATCTCCAGCTTCTCCGGCAAACGGCGCTGGTCGATCATCTTCAGAGCTTGAGCAGCATCGTCCCAAAACAACGTGCGCATGGTGACACACAAAGACGCCCTCATCGGGGCGTCGTCGATTGCCGGAACAGTTTAACATGCCTGGCCCGGATTGACAAGGCATTGACACGCCTTCTAATAGGCAGTATAAGACTTGCCATGACCCCCAAGCGAATCCTGATTGGAATGCTGTTCATCGTCTCTCTGACCGGCTGCAGCCTGGGCGCCCTGCCGTTCGGGCCCACCGCGACCCCCAGCCTCACCCCCATCCCGAGCCTGACACCCACGATCACACCCAGTCCCACGCCAACCCCCTCGCCGACACCCATGCCCCAGGTCCGGGTGGTGAATGCCGACAAGGCACTTTTCGATGGCGATTACGACCATGCCCGCAGCGATTACCAGATCGCCGCGACCACGGCGGTTGATCCCGAAGTGCGTTCGGCCGCCTTGTGGGGGCTGGGGCGGGTGGAATCCGGCGCCAGCAACTCGGCTCAGGCGCTCGAAGACCTGCGCCAGCTGGTCAATACCTATCCATCTTCCAAGAATGCCCCCGGTGCTTACTTCCTGATGGGCGAGATCTATGCCTCGCTGGATCGTTATTCCGAATCCGCGCAGGCGTACAACACTTACCTGGGCATGCGTCCCGGCGTGATCGACTACTATGTCCAGGTGCGACTCGGCGATGTCTACATTGCTGCTGGCAACTTTCCGCAGGCGATCGAAGCTTACAAGGCGGCTCTGGCAGCACCGCACCTTGGCGACGACACCGCCTTGAACATCGACATTGCCCGGGCCTATGACCGCGCCGGAGACCTGGCCGCCGCGCTGGGGATGTACGATACCATTTTCACGACCAGTTCCAATGATTACGTGAAGGCACAAATGGACTTTCTCTCCGGCCAAATCTATAAAAGCCAGGGAAAAACCGATCTGGCCAATGAAAAATTCCTGCATGCCGTGAACAACTATCCCACATCTTACGATTCCTACTCCGCGCTGGTCGACCTGGTGAACGCCAACGTCCCGGTGGACGATTTCAACCGCGGCCTGGTGGACTACTATGCCGGCCAGTATGGCTATGCGCTGGACGCCTTCAACCGGTATATCACCGCCCAGCCGCAAAACGACGGCACGGTGTTTTATTACAAAGCCCTCACCCTGATCAAACTCGGCAACTATGAGGATTCCGTGCCTATATTCAAACAATTCCTCCAAAACTATCCTAGCAATCCGCACTGGGATGCAGCCTGGAATGGCGTGGCGGGTGGGAACGGAAGTGTCGTTGTTCCGGGGCTCGCCTTTACCCAGTGGGCATACCTCGATCAATACGACGCTGCAGCACAAACCCTGCTGGACTATGCCATATCTGCGCCTTCCAGTGACAGCCTCCCGGGCGCCTTGCTCGAAGCCGGACGGATCTACGAACGCGCCGACGAACTGGACGCCGCAATACGCGTCTGGCAGCAGGTCGCAGACAGCTATCCCGGCAGCCCGGTCGTCCCTCAGGCACTTTTCTGGGCTGGCATCGCCAATTACCGCCTGGGCAAATACGACCAGGCCCTGCTTGCCTTACAACGTGAGGTGGCCCTTTCGGCACCTTCCGATGACCAGTCGGCCGCCTTCTTTTGGATCGGTAAAACCCAGCAAAAGAAGGGCGACGTCGCAGCTGCACAGACCGCCTGGCAGCGTGCAGCGGCCTTCGACCCAACGAGCTACTACAGCATCCGCGCCTCCGACATGCTGTTCAACCGGCCTCTTTTTGCCCCACCCACGACCTACAACCTGAACGTCGACCTGGCGGCTGAGAAGCACGATGCCGAGGCCTGGATCCGGGTCAAATATAACCTGCCCCCGGACACCGACCTGAGCACCCCGGGGGCGCTGCTCTCCGACCCGCGCCTGGTGCGCGGCACCGAACTCTGGAATCTGGGCCTGAACGACGAAGCTAAAAACGAATTCGAGAACCTGCTCAAGAGCGTCAGCAATGACCCGGCCAACTGCTATCGCCTGGCAAATTACCTGCTCGACCTGGGCCTGTACTACACAGCCATCTACGCAGACCGCCAGGTTCTGACGCTGGCCGGCATGACCACCACCGCCCAGACCCTGGCTGCGCCGGTCTATTTCAACCACATCCGCTTTGGTGCTTACTACCAGGACTTGATCACCTCGGCGGCAGACCAGTTCGGGTTCCACCCTTTTTTACTTTTCGCCGTCATGCGCCAGGAGAGCCTTTATGAAGGCTTCATCCGCTCCACGGCTGCGGCGCGCGGGCTGATGCAGATATTGCCCAGCACGGGTCAGGAGATCGCCAAAAATATGGCTTGGCCGCCGAACTACACCGACGACGACCTGTACCGTCCGATCGTGAGCATCAATTTCGGGGCGAACTATCTGCGCAACAATCAAATGAACCTCGAAAACGACCTGTATGCCGCCCTGGCCGCCTACTACGCCGGCTTCGGCCGCGCGCAAAGCTGGCAGGGGTTGGCCGGCGGCGATCCCGACCTGTTCGTGGAGGTCATGCGTTTGCCCGACGCACAGGACTACGTGCGCGGCATCTACGAAATCTACGCCATGTACCGGTCCCTGTACGGACAAACCCCCTGATGCCCAGACCCCTGTAAAAAAACCTCCCGCAGGCCTGAGTCTGCGGGAGGCTGTCATTAACTGATATGGGCGAGAATCTTTTGGTGGACGGTGGCCGTATCCATCTCGAGGACCGAGATCAGCTTGTCGCGGCCATTGGCACCTGCCACCACCTCGATGCGCGCAGGAGCTACATCCAGGATCTTGGCCAGGAATTTAACCAGCGCCTCGTTGGCTTTGCCCTCCGCGGGTGGCGCCGTGAGATGAACCTTGACCGTCCCGTCGTTCAGAATCTCAACGATTTCATTTTTACTGGCGCGCGGCGTGACACGCACCGCCAGGGCGGCACCTTTCTTGCCGTTGTGTAAATGGAATTCTCGTGGACGCATAGGTCACCTCACGAATACGTTCAAAAAGTTGATCAGGGCGTAGGAAACAATTTCCACAAGGATGATCAGGACCAGCGGACTCAAATCGAGCATCCCGACCAGAGGAACTACCCGGCGAATGGGTGCCAGCATGGGCTCGACAATCCGCTCCAGCGCATGCCGCACGGGGTGATATGGGTTGAGAAAATAGCTTAAGGTAACCTCAACAATGACGAGCAGGACGATGAGGTTTGCCAAGATGTTGATCAAACGACCAAGAAGCAAAAAGATCATCGCGTCTTTAGCCTGGCCTGGGTCCCAAGATTGCCTGCCCGACGCGCACGTACGTGGCGCCTTCCTGTACGGCGGCGAGGAAATCCACACTCGTGCCCATCGACAGTTCCCGCCATCCCGCTCGAGGCAGGATTTTCATAAGATACATCTGCAAGCGGCGTAAACGCTGGAAATATGGTCGGGTCTGTTCGGGGTCATCGAAGAAGGGCGGCATGGTCATCAGACCACACAGGCGCAGGCATGAAAATTGCAGGATTTTTTCGAGCTCAGGCAGCAGGTCCGGCCAACGGGCTTCGTCCCAGGCTGGAAAACCGTACTTGCTCGCCTCGCCGCTGACGTTGAATTCCAACAGAACGGGAAGCGTCCTGCCCAGCTCGGCACAGCTGCGATCCAACCGTTCAGCCAGTTTAAGGCTGTCGAGCGAATGCAACATGGAAAAGTGCCCGGCCACCAATTGCGCCTTGCGGCTTTGCACGTGGCCGATCATATGCCATTCTACCTCAGATTTTTCTTTCAAGGCGATTATTTTTGCCATCGCCTCCTCGGCATAATTTTCGCCGAGGATAGCCGCTCCTGCCTCCACCGCCGCCCGGACGACTTCCAACGGCTGGGCCTTGGTCACAACCACCAGGCGGACCACACGCGGGTCACGCCCGGACCGGGCAGCCGCTTCGGCAATTTGCTCGCCAACGCGCTGCATGCGCACGCGTATCGCTGAGGCAAGTGCATCATCCATGGAAGTTTCGCTCAAACAGACCTTTTCCCAACCACCGGGAGATTACAGTTATGCCAGGGTGATTAGCGCGCCGAAACGACCGGTGCGGCCTTTTTCAGCACGGTGGGAAAACCAGTGCTCAGTATGGCAGGCAGTACACAAGCCTGAGAGTTCGACCTGCCGCACCCCGGCATCTTCGAGATGCTTCCGGTTGGCAGCCCATAAATCGAAAAATGTATGCCCGTCTTGAGCATGCAGGAAATCCGCAGCCGCAGGCCCGAACGCCTGCTTAACCTGGACAACGACGTCCGCTCCGATCTCGTAATGGTCAGGGCCGATGGACGGCCCGATGGCAGCCAGGATGTCCGCGGGTTTCGACCGGTATCGGCTCTGCATGGCCTCGACAGCGACACGTACGGCGGCTTTGACCGTCCCCATCCAGCCGGCATGCGCCAGCCCCACCACCCTGCGGACCGGATCGTACAGCAGGACCGGGACGCAGTCGGCAAAGCGCATCAGCAGCGTCACCCCGGCCCGGTCGGTCAAGATGACATCCGCCTGGGCATGGGGCGCTTCCGGAGGGCGCGGCGCCCCGGCGACGGCAACGTCGGTGCCGTGCACCTGCCAGACGTCATAAACCGTGAGGGGATCACATCCCAGCGCCGCCAGGGCGCGGTGACGATTTTCTGCCACCCGCTCACGGTCATCGCCGACGGTCCCGCCCAGATTCAAGGACGCCCAGGGCTCAGGACTGACCCCGCCCAACCGGGTGAAGACGGCGTGATGGACCCCGACGCTCAACGAATCAAATACGTGATAGGTGACTTCTCCAGATGTGCGAAAAGGCATGTGCCGTCAGGCCTTGAGGATGGCAAATTTCTTGGTCAGCATACGCCGGGTTTCACCCATGGCCTCCTCGATCATCGGGAACATGAACCAGGCGGTCATGGCGCCGAAGAGCAGGCCGGTAAGGATCCGCAGAAAAGGCGTGCTCTCCCGGTAAGGCAGGAAGGATTGGATGAACGGACTGGGGAGCTGGCTGAACAGCTGGGAAAATCCGTCCAAACCGATTGGGACGATGCCGATCAATCCCCAGATCAACCAGTGAAGCTTGGGCATGCGGCGTTTCGTCAGGGCGAAGATCAGGCCCACCAGGGCCAGCGCACCCCAAATGGCGATGTCGCGTTCACAGATGGCGACTTTGTATCCCATCACGGGGTTGCCGACGAAAGCGCGGGCTGCCAGGCGGGCGGGGTCGTTCTGGTCGGTGATCCCCGTGGAGGCTTCGAAGGTGACCAAGTTGGAGACATGGGCAGCCGCATGCGGATAGAAAGGCTGCTCCCCAAACAGGAACAGCGAACGAAATCCCCACTGGTGACATAACGGGCTGTAGACCTTGTAGATCACTTGCGCCGGGACGGTCCAATTGATCTTCATGAACACCGGTGCCAGGAACGGCAGGCCGACATAGAGAAAAAGGAAGAAGTTGAAAACCAGCAGGTAATGCCGCGACATCCAGAAAGAGAACTTGTCCGAATCGGAAATGGTTTGGCCGCGCTCGGTGCTGGCCTGGTACGCCTTGTCGTTGATGCGTTCAAGCTGGGATTTGCGATCGGTCGCCGCGGCGATGGTCGTCTGCAGCTCCTGGCGGGTGAAGGGCGCCTTCAAGCGGTAAGGTCCAACCTCGACCACCGGGATCTCAAGGGCATAAACGGATTGCAGGGCCGGATCGGAATCGATGTCGATCAGGACGAGTTTATGCGGAACGACCTCCTGGAGGGATTTCAGATCCGCTTCAGCCTGCTCGCACAGGTGACAGCCGGCACGGGTATAAAGGGTGACGTTAACCATCTTCTACTCCTAAGAAATGCGTCTCACAATTTCATTACGGGTAACCGGTTTGGAACTACTGATAATCACGGATAAGCCCTAGTTTAATATCAAGAAGAATTATCCAAATTTTATGAAGCCGTCGAACGACCTTCCCCGGAACGCTCCCAGATCGCTGCTCATAGACCGAAGTTGATGAAGGGCACATAATTCGCCAGGACATTGAACGAACCAAAGAAAAGCATGAACCCGACGACCACGAGGACTACCCCCATGGCAATTTCCACATAACGCATGACTTTGGCGTACCGACGCAGGATGACCGTCACCCAGCCGATGCCCAGGGCGGCCGCCAGAAATGGAATCGCCAGCCCGGCAGAATAAGCCGCGCCCAGCGTCGTCCCTTTTACCAGGGAGCCGCCGTTCAAGGAAAAGGTCATGATCCAGCCCAGGACCGGTCCGATGCAGGGTGACCAACCGGCGGAGAAAAAGATGCCCATTAACCCGGAGGAGAGATATCCCCAACGGCGATCCGTCTGGGAGTGAACGCGCACATCATATTCCAGAAAGGGAATGCGGAAAACGCCAATCATGTGCAGCCCGAAGAGGATCACGATGATCCCCCCGATTTTTCCCAGCCAGGAACGAAAGTCGTAAAGCAGCAGGCCGAGGGTTGCAGCCACGATATTAAAAAAGATGAAAACCAGGCTGAACCCCAGGACAAATGCCAGCCCGTGGGTGAACGTGATCCAACGGTTTTCGACGGCACTTTCGCCGCCCGCTGCCCTCCCGCCAAGGTATCCGATGTATGCCGGCACCAGGGAGAGGACGCAAGGGGAAAGGAAGGAAGCCAGGCCGGCAAGGAAGGCCAGGCCCACGGTCACATTGGTGAACATCGCTCAACTCCGCTGAGACGGCTGCCTTGCGCCATGTCAAAATAGACGCTGCTCGACGACAACGTGCGTACTGCCGCTTTGGACGTCATGCCAGGTAATGTCGGCAGTGTCCAGATCCACCTGCGGCTGGTTCCAGCGGAAGATCCACTTGGCATCCTCTGGTGCGCAGTTGACGCAGCCGTGCGATTGCAGGCTGCCGAAATCGTTATGCCAGAAGGCCGCATGGATGGCAACTCCGCCGCTTACAAAAAAAGAGGTCCAGGAGACTCCAGGGCCGTCATAGCCTGAGGTATCATTGCCGCCGGACATGTGGATCGATAACGTCTTGCGCCAGATGGCAAAAGTATCCCCGATGGGCGTCGAGCCGGGTTCGGTGCCCGTGGACACGCGACAGAAGTAAACCTCCTTGTCGCCCTCATAGCAGGCAAGGGTCTGATAGGTAAGGTTCACCTTGATCTTCTTGGTCTTGGGATCGACTTGAGGGTGGATCGGGGAGACGTCATCGCC
>Ga0335070_10012180_pt1 | contig 10041 bp, 8 predicted proteins | sample Lox_Sample_13_FD_206722 | JGI IMG/M metagenome (GOLD analysis project Ga0335070, IMG submission 206722) | Soil microbial communities from Loxahatchee National Wildlife Refuge, Florida, United States - Lox_Sample_1.3 | ecosystem: Environmental > Terrestrial > Soil > Wetlands | place: USA: Florida... | reverse complement strand
GGCGGCGTCGAGCATCGCCTTGCGGTTGGCGGCCGTTGCATCTTGGTGGCGCGCGACGGGCGCCGCGTCCCGTGCGAGGTCGTCGGATTTCGTGAGAACCGTGCCCTATTGATGCCGTTCGGGGCTCTCGACGGCATCGGCGTCGGCTGCGAGGCCGAGATCGCCAGCAGCGAGCACTACGTTTATCCCCACCGGGCCTGGCTTGGCCGCGTCATCAATGCGCTCGGCGAACCGGTCGACGGCAAGGGTCCGCTGCCGATCGGCAGCGATCCGTACGCGCTGCGCGCCTCGCCGCCGCAGGCGCATTCCCGTCAGCGCGTCCAGGGCAAGATCGATCTCGGTATCCGCTCGATCAACACGTTCCTGACCTGCTGTCGCGGGCAGCGCATGGGAATCTTCGCGGGGTCCGGCGTCGGTAAATCGACCGTCATGTCGATGATGGCACGTTACACCGCGGCGGACGTCACCGTGATCGGCCTCATCGGTGAGCGCGGCCGCGAACTCCAGGAATTCATCCAGGACGACCTCGGGCCCGAAGGTCTCGCCCGCAGCGTCGTCGTGGTGTCGACCTCGGACGAATCGCCGCTGATGCGCCATCACGCAGCCTACATGACATTGACCGTCGCAGAATATTTCCGTGATCAAGGCCAGGACGTGCTCTGCCTGATGGACAGCGTGACGCGTTTCGCGATGGCGCAGCGCGAAATCGGCCTGGCGGCCGGCGAACCGCCGGCCAGCAAGGGCTACACGCCCTCGGTTTTCGCCGAGCTGCCGCGCCTGCTCGAGCGCGCAGGTCCGGGAACCGGTCAGGGCAGCATCACGGGTCTGTTCACCGTTCTTGTCGAAGGCGACGACACGAATGAACCGATCGCCGATGCGGTCCGCAGCATCGTGGACGGCCATATCGTGCTCGAGCGCGCGATCGCCGAACGCGGCCGTTATCCCGCCGTCAACATCCTGCGCTCGATCTCGCGGACCATGCCGGGCTGCAACTCGCCGCCGGAAAACGAGCTTGTCGGCCGCGCCCGCGCGCTGATCGCCCAGTACGATGATATGGCGGAGATGATCCGCCTCGGCGCGTATCGCCGCGGCAGCGATCCACAGGTTGACGAGGCGATCCGCTACAATCCGGACCTCGAACGTTTCCTGTCGCAAGGCAAGACCGAGCGCACCGACCTCGCCAGCAGCTATGCCCAGCTCGCCGAGATCCTCGGCATGCCGGCGCCGACATGATGGAGACTAGGTCGTGAAGGGATTGGCTGCCCTGATCCGACTCCATAGCTGGCGCCTGGACGAGAAGCGGCGCGAGCTGGCGGATCTCCAAAGGCTTGAAGACCAGTTCCTGGGCGACGCACAGAAGCTCGAGCAGGAAGTCATCACCGAGCAGGAGATCGCCAAGACCGCGGAGGGCGGCTCATTCTCGTTCGCGGGTTACATGCTGGGCGTCAAGGCGCGGCGTCAGAAGATCGCCGCGTCCATCGCCGACGTGCGCAAGCGGATCGACGACAAGCGCGCCGAGGTCGCCGATGCGTTCCAGGAGCTGAAGCGCTACGAGATCACCCAGGCCGAGCGGCTGAAGCGCGAGCGCGCCGAAGCGGACCGGCGCGCGCAGGCCGAGCTCGACGAAATGAGCCTCGTCCAGTACGAGCGACGCGCCGATAAGTAACAAGCCGCCACCGGCGCACAAGCCACGCACAGCCGTTCACGATCAGACCGATAGGCCGGCCCCATGATGGCGCTGCATCTCATCCAGCGGCGAGACGGGGAATGCCGGCATCGTCTGGAAGAATATCTTTCCGATCAGTCCCGCGCCGTCGCACGTCTGGCCGAAGACGCCGGCGATGCCCGCTTGCAGGGCGGGCGGAATTTCGTGATGACTGCGCATGATCAGATCGAGCCGCGGCTTATGCACCAAGCCGTCGATCTGCAGGGGACCGAGCTGCTCGAATTCCACCTCGACGACGAAGCGGGAACTGGCGTCACCAGCCGACCCTTTGATTTTGCGCCGTCGCGTGTACACCCGTAATTGGCGCAACGCCGCCGTGTCGACGATCGGGATGTAGAAGACTTGCCAGTCGGTGGCTGACGCGTTCAATCGGGCGAGATCCTGCAAGTCGGCATCCAGATGCGCCACGAGATCGCCACGGCCCGCGTTTCGCAAGGCGTCGTCGGCGGCTTCGCCCAACAGCGCCTTCAGATTGCTCGCCGGCCTCGCCAACAGGCCGAGTATCTGGCCGAGAAATTTGGGATTGTCCGGCCGCAGTAGTACGATCTCCATGATCTGCTGCGCCAGTGGCGCGTCGATCTCGGAGAGTGCGGCCAATGCGGCCTTGAGCGCCGGCCAATCCGATCCCAGTCCGGCCAAGCCGCTGCCCAGGGTCTGCGCTGCTGCCGGGAAGGGGTTGTCGCGGCCGACGATGCCCACCAGGTCGAGCGCGATCTGCGCACCGGATTCGATGTCGGATCCGATCACGGCGTTCACGGCCAGTCGCCCGATCGCCGTGTCGATGATCGTTTGCCCCGCCGGGGTGCGTCCAACCACGGTCGCTACCAACTGTCCGTTCGATGCGCTTGCCGTGGCGGTGGCCATGTCTGGAATAACGCCGGCGACGCGCAGGGACACCTGGGTGCCCGCCGGTGCGCTCGGTACTCCAGAAGGTTGTGCTCCGGCTCCGCCGCCGCCGCGTGGCGACCCGATAACGGTCGCGACAACGACCGAGCCGCCGCTGACCGTCGGCGCGATCGTATCCGCCGCTGCGGCCTCGGGACTGGCGGTGGCGCTGGCGCCTGGCGTCGATCCGGGCCGGCCGGTGCCGTCGTTGTTCTGGCTGGTGGCTGCACTGGCGCCCGCGGGGTTCACGGGGGATAAGGTGCCCGTCGATAGTGTGGTCCCTGCACCAGGCGGCGGCGTCGATGAGGGGGGAATGCTCGTCATCGCCGCCACGGCCTTAGCCGCTCAAAAGACTGCGCGCGAGGGCCCGCACGTCATCGGCGGCATCCGCGGTCGGATAACGCGTGAGCAGCGGCGCCTGGGCACGAATGGAGTCACGCACCTTGGTATCGCGGCGCACGATGCCGGCGAGCGGCGGTGAAAATTTGAGAAACTCACGGCATGCCTTGGCGATGGTTCCATAGGTGCGCTCGCCATCCCGGGCATTGCCGGCGAGATTCACGACCACGCGCATATCGGGAGCTGACTGGCCGTTCATCGACAGCTTGATGAACGCGTATGCATCGGTGAGGGCCGTCGGCTCGTCGGTGGTCACGACGAGCCGCACGCCGGCGAGCGCGCTGAGCGCCCGGACCGCGGGCTCGACCCCGGCACCGAGATCAAGGACCACACGATCGTACTGTCCTGAGAATTCAGCCAAAGCGCCGAGCAGCCGGCCCAGCCGGCCTGCGTCAAGCGCTGCGAGCGTCCCCGATCCCGAGCGCCCGGCGATGATATCGAAGCCGCCGGCGGGGAAGGGGGTCACGATCTTGTCCAGCGACGTCCCGTTGCCGAAATGTCCGAGGTCGCGGGTCGGCACGAGCCCGAGCTGGACGTCGACATTGGCGAGGCCGAGATCGCCATCGAACAGCAACGTGCGCTGGCCGGCTTCGGCAAGACTCTGGGCGAGCGTGATCGCGAGCCACGTCTTGCCGACGCCGCCCTTGCCGGACGCAACCGCGATGATCGATGCGTTGGGCTTTCCGTTCGAGACCGTCACGAAGCGAACTCCAGATGATGTGGGCGCCGGCTACGCATGGGCGTCGCTGGCGAAGAACTTGGCGAGAAGGTGAGGGTTGAGCGGCTGCAGGCCGTGCGCGACGATCGGCGACGCGCCGGTTTCGGCGAGAGCCAGCCGGCCGGCGATCGCCGCCGTGAGCCAGCCGCCGAGGCGCCGCGCGATGTCGAGGCGCGTCGCGATCAGGCGCGTGCAGCCGATGTCGGCGAAAGTTTCCGCCATTTCCGCGGACTCACGTGCATCGGCGCCGGCGGCGAGTACCAGCACCGGCTCCGCCCGAGAGGCCACGATCAGCGCCGCCAAGCCTGCCATCTCGACCGCGTCGAAGGGATTGACGCCGCGGCTGTCGATGATGGTCAGCGGCCGGACGCCGCCGGGGCGTTGCGCCAAGACACGCGCCAGTGCCGCGGGACCATCCGCGGTCTCGAGCTGAATATCGAGGGCGCGGGTGAACACCGTCAGCTGCTCGACAGCGCCCGCGCTATCGACGTCGGTCGTGATCAGGCGGGCGGGTTGGCCGTGCAGGATCGCACGCGCCGCCAGCTTGGCCGCAGCCAGGGTCTTGCCGACGCCCGGCGGACCGGCGAGCAGGATGGGGGCCGTTTCCTTGCGATCGGCAAGGTTGTCGAAGCGGAACGTGGCCTTCATGCGTTCGGCCAGCGCCGCGACGGGAGAATCGCCGACAGTGCCGTTCGCCAACAGATTTGCCGCGATCGCCTCCGGCACCCCATGGTGTTCGAAGACTCGGGCAAGCGCGGAGCTGCCATTTGGCCGTCTGGCGGGTGCGACCTGCGCAGCGACGTTCGCCTCGGCTTCGCCGCTCCGTGCCCGCGCTGGGGAGGCGGGTGACGGCGGAGCGGCTCGAGCCGGCGCTGCACGAGGGGGCGTTTCCGCCTCGTCGGTGGCGGCGACGACGCGGACCGAGCCGTTGGCGGATTCAGTGGCGACGATGACGGCGTCGTCGCCGAGTTCCTCCCTGATCTGCTGCATCGCCTCGGCGATGGTTGCGGCGGTATAGGCCTTGAGGCGCATGGCGGCGGCCTACTCGTCAGATCGTTCCGACGGTCTTGATTCGTGCCTTGGGATAGATTTCATTCTGCGACATCACCGTCGTGACCGGCCGGAAGCGCTCGATGATCGAACGCACGAACGGCCGTACGAGCGGGCTGGTCAGCAGAACCGGCGTCTCGCCCATCATCGCGAAACGTTCGAAGGTCTGGCGGACCTTCGCGATGAAATCCTGAAGGCGGCTCGGCGCCATGGATAGCTGCCGCTCGTCGCCCTGGCCGACGATCGACTCGGCGAAGGCCTGCTCCCATTCCGGCGACAGTGTGACCAGCGGAATGACGCCCTCGGCGCTGGTATTCGTATCGCAGAGCTGGCGCGCGAGGCGGCCGCGCACGTGCTCTGTGATCGCGGTGAGGTTGCGGGTATGCGTGACCGCGTCGGCGATGGCTTCGAGGATCGTCGGCAGGTCGCGGATCGAGACGCGTTCGCCGAGCAGGTTCTGCAGGACGCGTTGGATACCGCCGACCGAGATCTGCGCCGGGACCATCTCGGCGATGAGTTTCTGGTGGGTCTTGCCGGCTTCGTCGAGGAGCTTCTGGGTCTCGGCGTAGGACAGCATCTCCGACATGTTGTCCTTGATCACTTCGGTGAGGTGCGTGGTGATCACGGTCGGCGGGTCGACCACCGTGTAGCCTTTGAACAGCGCTTCTTCGCGGTGCGGCTCGTCCACCCACATGGCGGGCAGGCCGAACGTCGGCTCCTTCGTCGGCGTGCCCGGAAGCTGAATCGGTTCGCCGCGCGGATCCATGACCAGCAGCTGGTGCGGCTGCAGGTCGCCGCGCCCGGCGACGATTTCCTTCACCCGGATGACATAGCTGTTCGATTGCAGCTGAATGTTGTCCTGGATACGGACCGACGGCATCACGAAGCCCATGTCGGTCGCGATCTGCCGGCGCAGCGCCTTGATCTGGTCGGTGAGCTTCGGGCCTTTCTCCGAGTTGATCATCGGCAACAGGCCGTAGCCGAGCTCGAGTCGCAGCACGTCGATGTGAAGCGCGGACGTGATCGGTTCCTCTGCCGGGGCCGGCGCTGGAGCCGCCGCGGCCTCCGCCTGTTTCGCTTCTTCCTTGGTCTTGCGCGTGGAGACGTAATAGGCGGCGGCGCCGGTCAGCAAGCCAAGCATCATGAACGGCAACATCGGCATGCCCGGCACGAGCGCCATCAGCGTCAACAGAGCGCTGGCCATGCTGAGCGCCTTGGGATAGCCGCCGAGCTGTCCCCACAGCGCTTCATCGGCCGGGCCCTGCACGCCGGCTTTCGAGACAAGCATACCGGCGGCGATCGACACGATCAGGGCCGGAACCTGGGTTACCAGGCCGTCGCCGACGGTCAGCAACGTGTAGTTCTGCGCCGCCTGCATGATCGACAGCCCGTGCTGCAGCGTGCCGATGATGATGCCGCCGATGACGTTGATGAAGACGATCAGCAGGCCGGCGACGGCATCGCCGCGCACGAACTTCGAGGCGCCGTCCATCGCGCCGAAGAACGTGCTTTCGGCTTCGAGCTTCTGGCGGCGCTCGCGTGCGCCTTTCTCGTCGATCAGCCCGGCGGAGAGATCGGCGTCGATCGCCATCTGCTTGCCGGGCATGCCGTCGAGGCTGAAACGGGCCGCGACTTCGGCGATACGGCCCGAACCTTTGGTGATCACGACGAAGTTCACGATCACCAGGATGGCGAAGACGATGACGCCGATGAGGAAGTTGCCGCTGATGACGAGGTTGCCGAAGGCCTGAATGACCTTGCCGGCGGCCTGCGAGCCCTCGTTCCCGTGACTGAGGATCAGGCGCGTCGTCGCGAGGTTCAGGGCCAGGCGCAACAACGTCGCCATCAGCAGGACGGTGGGGAAGGTGCTGAAGTCGAGCGGCTTCTTGATGAACAGCGAAACGAGAAGGATCAGGATCGAGAACGCGATCGACGTCGTGAGCAGGATGTCGATCAGCCATGACGGGATCGGCAGCAGCAGGACGAGCAGGATGGAGACGACGCAGAGCGCCAGCACCATGTCGCCTTGGCGCAGCAGCTCCTGTATGCGTCCCGCAAACGGGCTGGCGGCGGCTTGGGCGGGAGCGGTGGTCTCGGCCATCGTTGATTGTCCGGGCGGGCGGGCGACGGCGGATTAGACGTGCGGCCGATCGGCCTCGGCACCGTGCGGCGCCACCGGCACACCCTGCTCGCTGTAGAGCTTCAATTTGTTCCGTAGCGTCCGGATCGAGATGCCGAGGATGTTCGCGGCATGCGTCCGGTTGCCGAGGCAGTGGTTGAGCGTGTCGAGAATGAGATCTCGCTCGACATCGGCCACCGTGCGGCCGACGAGACCGGCGCCGGCGGCAGTTCCGGGCGCCACAGCGGTCGCGGTCGGTCGCCCGCCGGTGCCTGGCTGGGCGGCGGCGCCGGACAGCTGAATGGCATCGGCATCGATATTGTCGCCTTGGGCCAGCAGGACCGCGCGATGCATGGCGTTCTCGAGCTCGCGGACATTACCCCGCCAGCCATGCGAGCGCAGCTTGTTCAGCGCCTCGGGCGACAGCGGCCGCGCGGGCACGCCGTTCGCTTCGGCATATTTCTTGATGAAATGCTCGGCCAGCGGCTCGAGGTCCTGCGGCCGCTCGCGAAGGGGCGGCAGCGTCAGCGTCACCACGTTCAGGCGGAAATAGAGGTCCTCGCGGAAGCGACCGGCGCGCACTTCAGCTTCGAGGTCACGATTGGTCGTGGCGAGAATGCGGATATCCACCTTGATGGGGGTGGTGCCGCCGACGCGGTCGATCACGCGCTCCTGGATGGCGCGCAGCAGCTTGGCCTGCAGACGGAGATCCATTTCGCTGATCTCATCGAGGAGCAGAGTGCCGCCGTTCGCCTCTTCGAATTTGCCGATGCGCCGCGCCACGGCGCCGGTGAACGCGCCCTTTTCATGTCCGAACAACTCCGACTCCAGGAGGTTGTCCGGAATCGCGGCGCAGTTCACGGAGATCATCGGCTGGGCCGCGCGGCGGCTCTTGCGATGGATGTAGCGGGCGATGACTTCCTTGCCGGTGCCGGATTCGCCGCTGATCAGGATGCTGGCGTCGCTGGTCGCGATCTGGTCGGCCATGCGCAGGGCAGCGACCATTGCAGGGTCGCGGAACACGACCGCGTTGCTCTCTTCGGTCACCGCGGCGATGACGGCGGCGATCAGATCCGCCTCCGGAGGCAGGGGGATGTATTCCTTCGCCCCCGCTTTGATTGCGCGCACCGCGGCCGCCGTATCCGTGCCGATGCCGCAGGCGACGACCGGTATATGAATCCGCTCGGCTTTCAGCGAGGCCACGAGCCCCGCGATGTCGAGCCCGACGTCGACCATGACCAGATCGGCGCCGTGTCCGGCCCGCAGCGTCCCAAGGGCGGCGGCGACGTCGTCAACCTGTGAGACTTTCGCGCCACGCGACATAGCGATCTTCGCTGCGGCGGAGACCTGTCCGGTCAGGGGGCTGATGATAAGCAGGCGCATCGGTCGTGTTCCGGGTCGTTGTTGGGTATGGCTGTGCGAGTCCTAATGGTTCGTGCGGCCGTCTTAGGTGCGGTCGACCTTCACGATTTCGGTCATCGTCACGCCGAGGCGTTCATCGACCACGACGACTTCGCCGCGGGCGACCAAGCGGTTGTTCACGTAGATGTCGATCGCTTCGCCGACCTTGCGGTCGAGTTCGACGACCGCGCCGCGGCCGAGCTTCAGAAGCTGGCTGACCTGCATGGTCGCTTTGCCGAGCACGGCGGAGACCTGAACTGGAATGTCGTAGACGGCTTCCAGCTCCTTCGCCGTTTTCGCCGGTTTGCCGGTTTCGGCCTCGGCCATGCCGGGATTTTCCATTTCCGAGAGGTTCATATTGTCAGACATTGGGGGCTCCTAAAAAATTCTGAGGCGCTGCGTTGCACTACGATCAAGGTGTGCTGGCGGTGTAGCGTTGAATGGCGGCCTCGATCTCCTGCCAGATCTGGGCGGTGTTGCGTTCGACGCCGCCGTCGGACCATTCGACGCGGGCGTCGTCCTGCCCCAGGGCGGGATCTGCCACCACGGCAACCCGGCCTGAGAAGCCCGTGGCAGCGGCCACGGCGTCGATGCGCTGGCGAAACGGCTCGACGTGCATCTCGTTGAGCTTGACGATGATCTTCGGCGCATCGTGCATGCGGCCGAGGCACTCGCTGACCAGGCCTTCGATCTCGCTCATGCCTTCACGGCGGGCGACCGCCGGCAAGAGCTTGCGGGCGATCGCCACCGCGGCATCGATGGCGCCCTTCGTCGCGGTCGCCTGCTGGGCGTCGATCTGGGCGACGAGTTTCGCGCAATGCGCGGCAATGGCGTTGAAGGCCGCCGCGGTGCGGCTCGCCACTTCCTTCTGGGTTTCCGCGACGCCGGCGGCGTGACCGTCGGCGAACGCCTTCGCCTTCTCGGCCTCGACCTCGGCAGCCGTGAAATTACGGCGGACGGGCTTCGCCACGGGGGCGGCCTTCTTGTCGAACTCGGTGTCGAAGAGGAACTTGCTGATGGAGGGCATGGCAAATCCGGGTTCAGTAGATCAGTTCGTCTTCGCCGCCGCGCTTGTCGGCGATGACGATCTCGTCCTTGGCCGCAAGTTCCTTGGCGAGGGCGACCATGTACATCTGGGCTTCGTCGACGTCGCGGAGGCGGACCGGGCCGAGGCCATTGATTTCCTCGCGCAGCAGCTTGCCGGCGCGTTCGGACATGTTGGCGAAGAACAGGTCGCGCAGCGGCTCGGAGGCACCCTTGAGCGCGATGGCGAGCTTGGCCTTGTCGACGTTGCGCAGCAGGGTCTGGACGCTCCCCGGATCGAGACGGCCGAGGTCTTCGAAGGTGAACATCAGCGCCTTGATGCGCTCGGCCGAATCGCGGTTGCGCTCTTCGAGAGCGGTGATGAACCGGCTCTCCGTCGTGCGGTCGAGGCTGTTGAAGATCTCCGCCATCGATTCGTGCGGGTCGCGCCGCGTCGTGCGTGCGAGATTGCTCATGAACTCGGAGCGCAACGTACGCTCGACGTCGTCCAGGATTTCCTTCTGCACCGATTCCATGCGCAGCATGCGCATGATCACTTCCATCGCGAACGCTTCCGGCAATTGACCCAGAACGCGCGCCGCGTGCTCGGGCTTGATCTTCGAAAGAACGACGGAAACCGTCTGCGGGTATTCGTTCTTGAGGAAGTTCGCGAGCACGCTTTCGTTCACGTTGGCGAGTTTGTCCCACATCGTACGGCCG
>Ga0335070_10012178_pt1 | contig 10043 bp, 5 predicted proteins | sample Lox_Sample_13_FD_206722 | JGI IMG/M metagenome (GOLD analysis project Ga0335070, IMG submission 206722) | Soil microbial communities from Loxahatchee National Wildlife Refuge, Florida, United States - Lox_Sample_1.3 | ecosystem: Environmental > Terrestrial > Soil > Wetlands | place: USA: Florida... | reverse complement strand
GGCTGTCGGCGACCAGCTCCGGGAGCCCGATGGCGCGCAGCAGGCTGGCCGAAACCCGGCTCGCGAAATGGCGGCCCTCGAGCGCCAGCACGGGCAGGCCAGCCCAGAGCGCGTCGCTGGTCGTGGTGTGGCCGTTGTAGATCCGCGTGTCGAGCGCCAGGTCGGCGAACTGCAGGCGGCGCAGATGCTGCGCTTTCGGCAGTCGATCGCTGAAATGCAGCCTTGCCGGATCGACCCCGCGCGACGCGGCCTCGCGGCAGAGGTTCTCCTCGATGACATCGTTCGGGCGCCAGAGCCAGAGCCGGGCCTGTGGCAGCGCCTGCAACAACTCCATCCAGAGACCGAACATCACCGGCTCGATCTTGTAGCCCTGATTGAAGGAGCAGAAGACGAAGGCATCGTCGGGCAGCCCGACCGCGCCGCGCGATGCGGGCTCGGTGGCGATGCTGCGCGTCTCGTCGTTGGGCTGATAGCTGTCCGGCAGCCAGACCAGCCGCTCGCTGTAGCAGCGGGCGTGGGCGGCAGGCGCCACGGTGCGGTCGACCAACGCATAATCGTGGTAGCGGCTGCCCATCGTTCCCGGATATCCGAGCCAGGCTGCCTGGATCGGCGCCGGTCGAAGGGCCGGAATCTCGAGGCGCGTCCAGGAGGTATGCCCGGTCAGATCGACCAGGATGTCGACCTCGTCGGCGGCAATCTTCTCTGCCGCGCGGCGATGATCCATCGCCCCCAGATCGATGAAGGCGTCGGCGGCCTGGCGAATGCGTTGGCGCATCTCGCTGGTGTCTTCGGGGCCGTAGGCATAGGCATGGACCCGAACCGCCTGCCGGTCATGGCGTTCGAGGCAGCGGACCAAGAGTTGAGCGACCGCGTGCTCGCGAAAATCCTGCGACAGATATCCGATGGTCATAGGGCCGTCGCCGCGGGGCGGGCGCGTCAATACCATCGGCGCCCCCGCGCGCCGCTCGGCTGCGCGCGCCGACAGGGCGGCAACGCGAAGATCGTCGCCGAGGTCATCGTCATAGCCGATGAGCGCGAAGGGCGCCTCATAGAGCGGGCGTCCCAGCGCCAAAGCGTTGGCGCGCTGGCGCCCGACCTGCGTGCGCAGCTTCGCTCCGTCCCGCCAGTCGCAGGCCTGATCCATATGGTGCAGCAGCCGCGCCGACAGCATCTCGTTGCCGGGCTCGAGATCGAGGGCCTTGCGGCCCGCGGCCAGCGCATTACTCAATTCCCCCTTCAGCCGCAACGCGCCCGCGAGATCGCCATAGGTCAGGGCCCGCGGCTCGATCTCGGCCGAGCGCTGAAGGAGGGTCACCGCCGCGGGAACCTTCGCCATGGCAAGAAGGGCCAGCGCCTTCTGCCGCAAGGCCTCCGCATGATCGGGCATGCGGTGCAGCAGCCGGTTGATGGCCGCGACTGCTTCCTCATGGCGCCCCAGCTCGCGGAGCGCGGAGGCAAAATTGATGATCGCGGTGCCGCCGAACGGGTTGCGGGCGGCCGCCCGCTCCAGCGCAGGCAGGGCTTCCTCGAGGCGGCCCTGGCTCGCGAGCAGCGATCCCAGATTTTGCCAGGCCTCGGCATGATTGGGATCGAGCGCGACCACGCGGCGTGCCATCCCGAGGCCGGCTTCGAGATCGCCCTGGGCGGCGGCGATGACACTCGATAGATGCAAAGCTTCGACGTGGTCGGGCGTCCGCGCCAGGATGGATTCGCAAAGGGCCTTGGCCTCGGCGCGCTTGCCGGCCTGAAAGGCGGCGACCGCCGCCGCCATGCTCGCGGATCCGTCGGCGGGCGTTTGCGGGACTTCGGCCTCAGCCATGCCGGAGAGGGTCCGTTGTTGCTGACGTCAAACCGAGGGACTGGGGCCTAGCCATTGCGCCCTGCCTGCGCGCCCGGTGCCGATAGATCGATCAGGTCGGGGGCAAGCCCTGCCGCATGGCGTGCCCAGGCCGCAAGATAGACGGCCTCGAGATTGCGCGCGAAGCGGGGGCTGTCGAAGAGCGGCATGGTCGTGCGATTGCGGGCGAGGCGCGCCTTCATGTTGGCAAGCGCCGCCGGATCGCGCGCCAGCTTGAGCGCGATCGCGCGATAGCCCGCGAGGTCGGCCGCCACCAGATCGGGCAATCCGATCGCGGTGAGCACGCTGGCGGAAACGCGCGCCGCGTAATGGGCGCCCAGCATGGTCAGCACCGGCACACCCGCCCAAAGCGCGTCGCTGGTGGTGGTGTGGCCGTTATAGAGGCGCGTATCGAGCCCCAGATCGGCGAGCGCCAGGCGGCGCAGATGAACCGGCTTCTCGGGCCGGTCGGCGAAGACGAGCCGCTCGGGGGCTACGCCGCGTTTCGCTGCCTCGCGTTGCAGATTGACTGGCGCCACCTCGTTGATCCGATGCAGCCACAACACCGATTTCGGCAGATCGCGCAACAGCCCCATCCAGAGATCGAACAGCACCGGCTCGATCTTGTAGGCCTGATTAAAGGAGCAGAATACGATGTCCCCCTCGGGCAATCCGTATTCGGCTCTCGTCGGCTGGCCGGCTGCGATCGGCTGACGGTCGTCGTTGGGCTGGAAGGTTTCGGGCAGATAGGCCAGCTTCTCGCTGTAATGCGGCGCTTGGTCGGGCGGCGTGACGATCTTGTCGGTCAGCAGATAGTCGAGATAGTCGGCGCCGCTGCTGCCGGGAAATCCCAGCCAGCCCATCTGCACCGGCGCCGGGCGCAGGGCCGGGATCTCCAGCCTCGCACCGGTGGTGTGGAGCGTCAGATCGATCAGGATGTCGACCCGGTCCTTGGCGATCCGTTCGGCCGCGGCGCGATGATCGAGCTCGCGGATATCGATGAAGGCGTCGACGCCGTCGCGCACGCGTTCGCGCAAGGCGCTGCGGTCTTCCGAGCCGGTCGAATAGGCCCAGACCTCGAATTGCGACCGGTCATGCAGTTCGAGCGTGCGCACCACGAGCTGCGAGACCGCATGGTTGCGGAAATCGGCCGAGATATAGCCGAGCTTGATGCGCCGGTTCGCCTCCCGCGGCCGTGCCGGCAGGATCAATGGCGGCCCGGCCCGTCTCGCGGCTTGCGCGCTCATGGCCCGCGCAATCGCGCCATGTCGCGCCGGATCCTCGGCATGGGCGAGGCTGAGGAAGGCGGCTTCGGCGGGCGCCTCGCCCTTGGCCAGCGCCTCGTCGGTCAGCGCGTCGACCATCGGTTTCAGGCGTTGCGCTTCGTCCCAGTCGCAGCATTGCAGGGCCTGATTGAAGAGACGCGGGATCGCTTGCGGATGGCGCGGCGCCGTCGCCAGAGCGTGCCGGAAACAATCCGTCGCCTCCGCCATACGCCGCAATTGCGACAACGCATCGCCCATCGCCACCAGCGTGTCGGGATCGTCGGGTGCCGCCGCGAGCGCCGCCTTGAACTCGGCCATGGCCGCGTCGCGGTCGCTGCGCAGCAGATGGGCCAGTCCGATGCTGCGATGGAGGCTGACGGCGTCCCCGCCATTCTCGAGCGCCGCGCGATAATGGCGGATCGCCTCCTCGCAGGTGCCGCCATCGAGCGCCAAAGTGCCGAGGTTGAAATGAGCCGACGCCATCCCGGGCTGCAAGGCGAGCGCGCGGCCCAGCGCCAGCCGCGCTTCGTCGCGCCGGTTGCTGGCGCGTAAAGTGACGCCCAGATTGACCAGCGTCTCGACATGATCGGGACGCAGCGCAAGGGCGCGGGCGAGGGCGCGCAGCGCACCCTTCTGGTCGCCGCTCGTCAGCCGCAGATTGCCGAGCAGGAAATGCGCCTCGCCATTATCGGGCGCTTGCTGCGCGACGCTCTCGGCTTCCGTCCTGGCCCGGTCGAGTGCTCCCAGTGCACGCAGGCTGCGCACCAACATCAACCGGCCGCCGATATGGGCGGGCGCCAGCTTCGCAGCCGCTTCCAGATGGGGCCGTGCCTCCGCATGCCGTTTCTGGTTGGCGAGGAGTGCCCCCAGATTGCGCCGGCCCTCGGCATGGTCGGGCGCCAGCTTGACGAGGCGCTCGCTGGCCGCGATCGCGGTCGCCGTATCGCCGATCATTGCGGCGGCGGCCGCGTAGAGATGCAGCACGTCGCGATCGTCGGGGGCGACCTCGAGCAGGATCTTGCATTGCCGGCAGGCATCGGCGGCACGGCCCTCGGTGAAGGCCTTGACCGCGGAATCGAACAGGGCCGAGGGATCGCCGCCGACGACCTTGCGCTCGGGTGGTGGGGGGCGGACGCTCATCGCTTCATCACCGTCCAGACCGGCCTTGCGGCGGCGAGAGCGGGGCCAGCGCCGCCACCATGTCGGCGACCGGCCGGCGCCAGTCGCCGGGGTGAGATTGCCGGAACAGGCGCACGCTCGGATACCAGGGGCTGTCGCTGCGCGCGAGAAGCCAACGCCAATCGGGGATGAAGGGGATCAGGATCCAGGCGGGGTGGCGCAGACTGCCGGCCAGATGGGCGACCGCGGTATCGACGCTGACGACCAGATCGAGCCCGGCGATCACAGCGGCGGTGTCGGCAAAGTCACTCAGAGCCGGACCCAGATCGAGGATGCGGTCCTGCCAACCGTTCTCGGCGATCTCCGCCGACGCCGGCCCCTTCTGCAGCGAAACGAAGCTGGCAGCGCTTCCTTCGATCAGCGGCCGCAGGGCCGCCAGCGTCATCGACCGGTTCCGATCATTGGCGAAGCCCGGATTGCCGCGCCAGGCGAGCCCGACGCGCAAACCGGGGAGCCCGTGCAGTCGTGACGACCAGGCCGCGATCAGGGCCGGGTCGGGGCCCAGGTTCGGGAGCAGCGGCGGAACCGATTCGAGATTCGTATCGAACAAGATCGGAAGGTCCAGGAGCGGTACGGCCAGATCGAAGGCCGGAAGCGTCGAACCCTGCGCGACGATCGTTATGTCTTTATGAAACGGCTGAAACAGGCGCCGAAGGGCCTGCGGACATTCGAAGACGATATGCCCGCCTCGGGCCGCCGCCAGCGGCAGATAGCGCGCGAACTGGATGACGTCGCCCATGCCTTGCTCAGGATAGACGAGCAAAGTCCGTCCGGCGAAATTCTCGCCGGACCAGACCGGCGCCGGATAGCGCCGCGCCAGATCGGCGTGACGCGCGATGTACCAGCGCGACCGGTAGTCGCGCCAACCCTCGGCGAACCGACCCAGGGTCAGTCGCATCAGCGAGATCGTCAGCTTGGCGTCGATGCTGCCGGGCTCGGTGGCGAGGACCTGCCGGAAGAAGGCGATGGCCTCCTCGAAGCGGCCCGCTTGACGCGCCAAGGTGCCGAGCTGGTGCGCCAGGATGGGATCGAGCCTGGCGCCCGACAGGCGATCGAGGATGGCGGTCGCCCCGGCCAGATCGCCGCGATCGATCGCGAGAAGCCCCTGGGCCGCCACCACATGCAGATTGTCCGGCGCCAGTTGTCGGGCGCGCGCGAGCAGTGCTGCCGCTTCCTCGAACTGGCCCAGCCGGCCCAGCGCCGGGGCGAGGTTCATCAGCGCGCTGACGAAATCCGGCCGGGCAGCGAGCGCGCGGCGATAGAAGGGGATCGACTCGGCAACCGCCTCGCGCTTGTGCAGCAGGCGGGCCAAATTGTAAGCGGCGTCGGCGTGGTCGGGCTGCCGCTCCAAGGCGGCGCGATAGCTGGCCTCCGCTTCCTGCGGTCTGTCGCCGCTCTCCTGCAGGGTGGCGAGGGTGAAACGATGGTTCGCGCTATCGGACTGCAGCGCGACAGCGGCGACGGCGGCGGCGATCGCCTCGTCCTGCCGCCCCGCATCCCTGAGAACGACGGCGAGATTGCTGCGATAGAGGGCAATTCCGGGAGCGAATTGGCAGGCGCGCTCGATCAATGGCAGCGCGGTCGCGGCTGCGCCTTGCTGGTGACGCAGGAGCCCCAGGAGATGCAGGGTCTCCGGATCGTTGGGCTGATGCGCCAGGCGCCGCTCGTAAAGCGCCGCGGCGTCCTCGAGCCGGCCGGCGCGATGCAACGCCAAGCCTTGCGCGATCGAAGGCAGCGCCTCGTCCGTCGCGTTCGTTTCGGGATCGGGGCCGGGCACCGCGCGGGCGGGCGCTCTCAGCCCTGGATGCGACGCAGATATTGGCCGACGAAATCCATGCCGACCAATTTGGCGTAGGCGTCGATGAGCTCCCGAGTGATTGGCCCCGGGATGGCGGTCTCGGCGACCGCGCGGCCATTGATGCTGCGCACTGGACAGATGCAGAGGCTGGTCGAGGTCAGGAACGCCTCGTCGGCCGTGTAGGCGTCGTAGAGATCGATGTCGCGTTCTTCGAGCGGGATCCCGAGCTTGGCGGCCAGCTCGATCGTGACCGCGCGCGAAACGCCCGGCAGCACATAGCGCGATTGCGGGGTCATCACCTTGCCGTCGCGGACCATGAAGAAATTGCTGCCGGTGCCCTCGGCGATGTTTCCCGAGGCGTCGAGCAGGATCGCCCAACCGTTGGGGTTGCGCTCGCGCGCCTCGAGATCGCCCATCGTCAGGTTCAGATAGTTGTGGGTCTTGGCGCGGGGGCTCAGCATGTCGGGGGCGGCGCGCCGAACCGATGGCACCACCACCTCGATCCCATCGCGGAACAGCTTGGCGCGCTGCTTCAGCGGCAAGGGCTTGCATTCGACGATCACCGTCGGCCGGGCTTCGCTGTTGACGGTCAGATCGTCGGCCGGCACGCCGCGCGAGATGCGCTGGCTGACCCAGTAGTCTTCGTCCTCATCGAGCAGGTGGCGGTTGCGCGCGAACACGTCCTCGGTGATCGCCGTCATCTCCTTGGGCGCCAGGCCCGGATCGATCCTGAGATAGCGCAGCGAGCGGTAGAGGCGGTCGATATGCTCCTTGAGGCGGAAGATCTTGTGTCGGAAGGAGCGCGCCGTGTCGAAGGCGGCGTCGCCGGCGATGAAGCCGCGATCGCGGAACGGGATCAGGACATCGCTCTCAGGGACGACGCGACCGTTGAAATAGGCAACCCGTTCATTCGCCAATTGCGCCATGAAGCCGAACTCCCGTTCCTCCCGCCCGGAGGCCATCTCCGGAACTGGAATCTCGCGTCGGATCATAGGGGCCGGGTCGCGGAGCCGAAAGGCCCGACCGGGCCCCACTTCCATCGATCAGGCGGAAGGCCGGAGTCCCGGGCGGCGCGGCGCCAAGGCCGCGGCGGTTGCGCCATGCTCGACCAGATCCGCCGGCAGCGCGCCCGATTCGATCAATCCCGCGACCGCGCGCGCCAGGGGTGCGGCCAGCATGATCCCGTAACCGCCCTGGCCGGCGAGCCAGTAGAAGCCTTCGGCCAGCGGATCGGGGCCGACCACCGGGCTCTGGTCGGAAACGAAGCAGCGCAGGCCCGCCCATTGATGCGCCAGCCTTCGCACCTGAAGCGTGGTGGTGCGCTCGAGCCAGTCCACCAGATAGGCGACATCCATCTCATCGGGTTGCGCATCGCAGGGCGGGGAGGGCGTCTCGTCCCCGGGCGAGACCATCAGCCGGGTGCCGCTATCGGGCCGGAAATAATGCTCGTTGCCGCAATGATCGAGGGCGGGCCAGCCCACGGGATCGATGCCGGGTGGGAGGTCGACCAGAATGGCGGTACGCCGTTTCGGGACCAGCCCGACCGGCGGCAGGCCGGCGAGGGCGGCGATCTCGTCGGCCCAGGCGCCGGCGGCGTTGACGAGGATGGGCGCGCTCGCGGCGAGATCGCCCGCCCGCACCTGCCAAGCCCCCTGTCGCCATTCGATTCGATCGGCCCGCGCCTCGCAGGCGAGCTCGCCGCCGCGACGACGAAATCCGGTCAGGAAGCCCTGATGGATCGCGGCGACATCCATATCCTCGATATCGCTCTCGTAGAGCGCGCGGGCAATCGCCTCGCGCCGGAGGATCGGCACCCGCCGGACCGCTTCGTCGGGCGCGATCTCACGGATCTCATGGCCGGGACCGGACAAGGCCAGGCGCTCCTCGAAGGCGGCGTTGTCCTCGGGTCCTGCGATGGCGACCGCCCCGCGCGGCTTCACCAGCGGATGATCGGCAAAGCCTGCCGGCGGCCGATCGAAGAAGGGACGGCCGGCCAGGATCAAGGCGCGCACCTGGACGTTGCCGTAGTTGGGCGTGTAGAGGGCGGCGGAACGGCCGGTCGAATGGTAACCGGGGCGCGATTCCGCCTCGAGCATCAAGACCCGCCGCGCGGCCGCCAATTCATAAGCGGCGGACGCGCCGGAGATGCCGGCGCCGATCACGATGGCGTCGAAGGCGCGGGTCATGAGGTGGGGAACTCCGTGGCTGGCGAACCGGCGCTCAAGGCGGGGCCGACAGAATGGCGCGCCGGGTCAGATAATGGAAGCGAAGCGCCAGCAACAGCATCGCCGCGATCAGGCTGGCGAAGAGCCCCCAGATCAGCCCGACCGCGCCCCAGCCGACGCCGAAGGCGAGCGCGTAGCAGAGCGGCACACCCAGGAGCCAGAAGCTCGAGCCGGCGATCAAGGTCGGGACCGTGGTGTCGGAGGCACCGCGCACGGCACCCGTCAGCACGCCTTGTGCGCCGTCGGCGAGGATGAGCCAGGCGGTGATCGCCATAAGCTGCAGCGCCAGCGCCGTGACATCGGGATCCTCGCTATAGAGACCGACGACCCAATGCGGCGCCACGGTCAGGAGGACCGTCGCGCCGGCCATGGCGGGGAAGACCAGACCGGCACCGACCCAGCCGGCCCGCGCAACCCCGATGGCATCGCTCCGCCCGTGGGCATTGGCCACGCGGACCGCTGTCGCCGTCGTGAGGCCCAGTGCCAGCATGTAGATCAGCGCGTTGAAATTGAGCGCGATCTGATAGGCCGCCAGCGGGACTTCGCCCAGCCAGCCGGCAAAGGTCGCGGCCGCCGTGAAGGCGGAGGCCTCGAATGCGACCGCCAGCGCGAGCGGCGCGCCCAGTTTCAGCATGGGCCAGATCTGATCGAAGCGGCCTTCGAGCCGCGTCCAGACGCCGAAGCGCGCATGATCGCGCATCGTCAAGGCATAGCCGGCAAGCCCGAAGAACATCAGCCAGCGCGTGATCGAGGTGGCGAGGACGGCGCCCTCCGCACCCATCGCCGGCAGACCCCAATGGCCGCGGATCATGAGCCAATTGAGGCCGGCATTGACCAGATTGGCGAGGATCATCGCCACCATGCCGGGCTTGGGTCGGCTGATGCCTTCGAGAAACCCCGAGGTCGCCGTGAAGAGCATGATCCCTGGCATGCCGATGCCCCACATCAGCAGCACCTTGCCGCCGGCGGCGGCGATGGCGGGTTCTTGCCCCAGTTGCCGCAACAGCCATTCCCCATCGGCCAGGAGCAGGAAGTCGAGGAGACCGATGACGCCGGCGACCAGCATGGCCAGCCGCCAGATGCGCCCGCAGAGCGTCTGCCGGCCGGCCCCGTCTGCCTGGGCGGTCAAGACCGTGGCGCCGACCAGCAGTCCGAAGCCGATGGAAAGCAGCAGCATTTGCGGCGCGAAGGCGATGGCGTAATGCGCCAGCTCTTCGCCCCCGGCCCGGCCGACCATGATGGTGTCGACCGTGATCATCACCACCAGGCCGGCGCGCGCCAGCATGACCGGCAGGGCGAGTGCGACAGTCCGTCGCACATGGTGGCCGACCCGGTGCTCGGGCGCCGGGGTCAATGGCGCGGCCATGGGTTGTTGAATACCGGTTCAATCAAGCCACGGGGCCACGGATTCCCTGGGCTTTTGCGGCAAGTTCGTTGCAAATTCACGGCAAACTTAACGGCGGTTTAAACGGGTTCGATGGATACAGGAAGTAGCCGAGGACCGCCAGGATGCCCAGCCCAGCCACCGCCCGAACGACCAAACCACCCTTCAAGCAACGCTTCCTGGCGTGGTGGGAAGGCGTGGATGCAGACGATCTCGCGCCGGCTGCCGCGGTCGTGAAACCGCTGCCGCAAAAGAAGGACACGGTCCGTAAGGTCAAGATCGACAAGAAGCCAGAGCTCGAATGGGAGACGCCGCGGGTCAAGCTGCTGCAAACCATCTGGGGCCAAGGTTTCTC
>Ga0335070_10012177_pt1 | contig 10043 bp, 10 predicted proteins | sample Lox_Sample_13_FD_206722 | JGI IMG/M metagenome (GOLD analysis project Ga0335070, IMG submission 206722) | Soil microbial communities from Loxahatchee National Wildlife Refuge, Florida, United States - Lox_Sample_1.3 | ecosystem: Environmental > Terrestrial > Soil > Wetlands | place: USA... | reverse complement strand
TACGCGCTGCTCGCCGTCGCCACCGCGCTGACGCTCGCACTGAACTTCGCGATCGTCGTCTCGCTCATGAGCGTCCTGGACGGCCGCCGGATCCGGCCGAGCCTGGAGACATTCACGGACCTCGTCCCGACCGCGGCGATCAGCGTGCTGCTCACGCTCGCCGTCGCCGCCGCGTACATCGAGCTCGGCACCCCGGCTCTCGCGCTCCTGCTGATCGCACTGAGCGCGATCGCCTACATGAGCCGGCTGGTCGCCCACTCGCGCGACCAGGCCCGCCAGTACGCGAACCTCTCCTGGGGCGTGCTGTCGGCGCTCGTGCGCACGCTCAACGAACGCGACCACCGCGCGGCGCGCCACTGCGCCGCAGTCGCCATGTTCGCCCGCGACATCGCGCGCGTCGCGGGGATGGACGAGCGCGAGCAGGAGCTCGCCCACACCTCGGGCCTGCTCCACGACATCGGCAAGTTCGTGCTGTCCGACCGCGTCATGGAGCGCGGCGCGCAGCTCAACGACATCGACTGGCGCGGCATCCGCCGCCACCCGGACATCGGCGCCGACCTGCTGAAGGACATCGGCGTCTTCGGGCCGATCGGCGAGATCATCCGGGCCCACCACGAGCGCATCGACGGGCGTGGCTACCCGCGCGGGCTCACCGGCGAGGAGATCCCCGAGGTCGCGAAGATCATCGCCGTCGCCGAGGTCTACGACACGCTCACCGCGCCCGACACGTACCGCACGCCGATGACCTCGTTCGAGGCCCTGACCGAGCTGCGGCGCGTCTCCGGCCAGCAGGTCGACGGCAGATATGTCGAGTCGCTCGCGACGCTGCTCGCCGGCCGGGGCACGGACTACCGCCACCAGGACGAGGCCGACTTCGACCGCGAGCTCGACATGGAGCGGCGGATCAGCGAGGCCGCAGCGCCCTCGTAGTCAGGCGGCGGACGCGCCCTCGGCGCGCCGGCGCAGGTTCGCGAACTGGCGCGTCTGCATGATCCAGTGGGACGGCTCGAGGAGGAGCACGTTCACGAGCGGCTGCAGCAGGCGCGGGCGCACGGCCCAGTACCCGCTGACGATCAGCCGCGTTCGCCCGCCCGGCAGCTCGCGCAGCTGGAAGCACCAGGTCGAGTCGGTGAACCGCGCCGGCCGCGGGCCCGCGGGGTCGAACGGGCGCCCGCGCAGGTCGAGCGACATCCGCAGCGCCAGGAAGCGCTCCGGGTCGAGCGCCGCCACCTCCCACCACTGACTGCCGTCAGGCCTCGCCGTCAGCCGGTCGCCCACAGCGATGTCCTGCCACTCCGGATGGATCTGCTCGGCGCTGCGACGCCCGAAGGCGTCGAGGCGGTCCCAGCTGTACCAGCCACCGCGGTCGAGGCCCATCTGCGCGAGCCACGGCCACACCTGCGAGGGCGGCGCGTCGATGGTCGCCGCCATCGTGGAGCTGCGGGTCCCGCCGGGGACAAGCTCGGCGCCCGGGTACGGCTCCCGCACCTCGGCATCGCTCGCGCCCCAGCGCAGGAGGCGCGGGCGCACGACCAGCGCGTAGCCCCCGGCGAGCGCCGCGCCGGCGAGCAGCAACCTGCGGACCGCGGGCACGCCCGGAAGGCTACGCGCCGTCGCGCTGCACCGCCTCGATCGCCGCCTCGAGCGTCGGGTAGAAGTGGTTTCGGTCGAGCGTCTCGAACAGGCCGTAGCGCAGCACGAGATCCTGGAGGCGGTCGCGCAGCTCCGCGAACGCCATGTGGATGCCGGCCGCGTTGAGCTCCCGGTCGAGCTGCTCGAGCATGCCGGCCGCGGTGACGTCGACGTCGGTGATCGCCTCGCACTGCAGCACGACCCACGACGGCGAGCGCTCGCGCACGAGCCGACGGATCTGGCGGCGGAAGATGCCGGCGTTGGCGAAGAAGAGCGGGGCCTCCCAGCGGTAGACGACGATGCCGGGGAGCTCGCGCGCCTGCGGGTACTGCTCGACGCTGTGCCAGCCCTCGAGATCGTCCGCGGTGCCGAGCACCGCGCCGTGCGGCCACCAGTTGCGCCGGAAGAACAGGAGGATCGCGAGCGCGACGGCGATCACGATCCCCTGCAGGACGCCGAGCAGGATGACGCCCAGGCTCGCGACCAGCGAGATCGCCACCGCGCTGGGACGCACGCCCCACACGCGCACGAGCACGCGCACGTCCATCAGCGAGAGCGCCGCGACGATGACCACCGCCGCGAGCGCCGACTGCGGCAGATCCGCGAGCAGCGAGTTCAGGAAGAGCAGCAGCACCGCGACGAGCCCCGCGCCGACGAGCCCCGTGAGCTGGCTCTTGGCTCCGGACTGTTCGGCCACGGCGGTCCGCGAGCCGCTCGTGGAGATCGCGAAGCCCTGGAAGAAGCCGGCGGCGATGTTCGCCGCGCCGATGCCCACCATCTCCTGGTCGGGCTGCACCTCATCGCCGCGCCGCGCCGCGAAGCTCGTCGCCGTGGCGATCGTGTCCGTCAGCGACACGAGCGTGATGCCGAGCGCCGCGATCAGCAACGGCGGGATGTCGCTCGCCTGGGTCCAGGGCAGGCTCGGCCGCGGCACGCCCTGCGGCAGCGCGCCGACGGTCGCGACGCCGTGCTCGGTGAGGTTCAGCGCCGACGAGAGCACCGTCGCGCCGACGACCGCGACGAGGATCGCCGGGATCCGCGTGGTCAGGCGCGGCAGCAAGAGCAGCACGGCGAGCGCCCCGGCGCCGACCAGCAGGGTCGTGGTGTTCGTCTGGTTCAGGCCGTCGACGAAGGCCTTGACCTCGTTCAGGAAGCCGCTCGCGTCGGTCGAGAAGCCGAACAGCTTGGGCAGCTGCCCGACGATGATCGTGATCGCCAGGCCGTTCATGTAGCCGACCTGCACCTCCTTGGAGAGCAGGTCGGCGACGAAGCCGAGCCGGCCGAGGCCGAGGCCGACCTCGACCAGCCCGACGAGCACCGCGAGCATCCCCGCCAGAGCGATGGCGGTGTCGGCGCCGCCGCCCGCCAGCAGGGGCGTGATCGCCGCGAAGATCAGCGGGGAGACCGAGGAGTCCGGTCCGAGGACCAGCACGCGCGAGGGCCCGAAGGCCGCGTACGCGACGAGGCACGCGATCGTCGTGTAAAGGCCGGTGACGGCGGGGAGCCCCGCGAGCTCGGCGTAGGCCATCCCCTGAGGGACGAGGATCGCCGCGAGCACCGCGCCGGCGACCAGGTCGCTGCGCAGCCAGGAGCGCCGGTAGGCACGGGCGGCGCGGATGCCCGGGACCCACCGCTCGAGCGTGGTCGAGCCTGCCTCGGTGGTCACGCCGTGAGCCGGGGCTCAGTCGCCATGCAGCGCACCGTAGCCGCGGCACAGGTCGCTGCGCGCGCAGCCGTCGACCGGACGCGCCGGAGGGGGCGCCGGATCAGCCGCCCGCGGCGCGCCCGCGCTCGCGCGGCTGCAGCGAGGCGATGAACGCGTCGAGCTGCTCGACCGTGAAGCGCCGCTGCCCGCCCGGCGTGCGCGTGCCCTGCAGGTGGCCGGCGTTCGACCAGCGGCGGACGGTGCCGATCGAGACGCCGAGGTGCTCGGCGGCCTCGGAGACGGTGAGACCCAGCCGCGAGTGTGCGCGTGTCGCCATACGGAGGGCGCTACGGCCGCGGGTGGCGCGGCCGCGAGCCGCGCTGCAGCTTTGCGCAGGTTCCGAGGGCTCGCGCTGCCGCTTCTCCCGGATTCCGCTCGCCCGCAGACTCTGCGAGAGTCCTCCCCTGTGCCGCGCTTGGATGAGGTCGACCTCACGCAGACGGTCAGCACGAAGCGCTACGAGAACCAGCTCTCGGTGCGTGGCATGCGCCTGGCGCAGCTGCGGCTCGCGATGGCCGGCAGGCTCGGCGGCGGCGAGCTCGGCCCGGGCCTGCTCGTGCTGTTCGAGGGGTGGGACGCATCCGGCAAGGGCGGGGCGATCAAGCGACTCGTCGCACCGCTCGACGCCCGCCACGTGCGCGTGATGCAGTACGGCACCCCCACGCCGGACGAGAAGCGCCACATCTACCTGCAGCGCTTCATCCAGCACCTGCCGGGGCACGGCGGCATGGCGGTCTTCGATCGCAGCTGGTACGGGCGCGTGCTCGTCGAACGCATCGAGGGCTTCGCCACGACCGAGCAGTGGCAGCGCGCCTACGCCGAGATCGTCGACTTCGAGCGCTCACTGCACCTCGAGGGCGTGATCGTCGTGAAGATCTGGATGCACATCTCTCCCGAGGAGCAGCTGCGGCGCTTCAAGCAGCGCGAGAAGGACCCGCTGAAGCAGTGGAAGCTCACTGACGAGGACTGGCGCAACCGCGATCGGTGGGACGACTACCGGATCGCCGTCGAGGAGATGCTCGACCGCACCGAGACCACCTGGGCGCCGTGGCACGTGATCCCGGCCGAGAACAAGCGCTACGGGCGCGTCGCCGTCCTCGACGCAGTGATCGCCGAGATCGAGCGCGGCTGCGCGCGGGTGGGCTTCGAGCTTCCGCCGCCGCTCAACAACCACAACAGCCGCCAGAGCGAGGCCTAGGCCACTAGGCCGACGCGCGCGCTCCCACGAGCGCCCAGCGCGTACCCGCGAAGCGCGCCGTCATCGTCGCCAGGCGCACCGCCATCAGCGCGAGCATCCCGCACCAGACGCCGACGATCCCCCAGCCGAACGCCAGCGAGGCGAGCTCGATCGAGGTCGCGACCACCGCGGCGAGCATCATCGCCCCGGCGATGAAGCGCGTGTCCCCCGCGCCGATCAGGATCCCGTCGAGCGCGAAGACGACGGCCGCGAACGGCAGCATGCCGGCGAAGATCGGCCAGATCAGGGAGAGCTCGTGGAGCACCGCGGGGTCGCTCGTGAAGATCCGCGGGATGACGTCCTGCAGCGCGAGCAGCACGAGCGTCATGGCCAGGCCCGCGAGGAACGACAGCTCGATGAGGCGCCTGCCGGCGGCGCGCGCGCTGAGGGCCTCGCCGGCCCCCAGCGATCGCCCGACGAGCACCTGGCCGGCGATCGCGAGCGCGTCGAGCACGAGCGCGAGGAAGACGAACAGCTCGAAGGCGACCTGGTTGGCGGCGAGCGCCGCGTCGCTCGTGCGCGCGAGCACGGCGCTGGCGACGGCGAACGCGAGCAGCAGCGACGCCGTGCGCACCACGATCTGCACGCCCATGCGGGTGAGCGGGCGCATCAGCCTCCAGACGGGGCGCCGCGTCCCGGCGGTCGCGCGCAGCAGCCACCACGCGAAGGCCGCCCCCATCCCGAGCTGCGCGACGACCGTGCCGAGCGCCGACCCGTCGAGACCCATCCCCAGGCCGTAGACGAGCAGCACCTCGAGCGCGACGTTCGCGACGTTCGCCGCGACGATGATGATCAGCGGCGTGCGCAGGTCGCCGACGCCGCGCAGCCATCCCTGCCCGGAGAGCGCGAGCAGCGCGCAGGGCAGCCCGAGCGCGGCTATGCGCAGGTAGCGGATGGCGAAGCGGGCGACCTCACCCTCCCCGCCGAGCAGATGGACCAGCGGCGGGGCGAGCGCCACGGTGCAGGCGACGAGGGCCAGACCGACGGCGAGCGCAAGCCACAGCGCCTGCGCGCCGAGGTCGCCGGCGCGCTCGCGCTCCCCCGCGCCGTGCAGGCGGGCGACCTGCGCCGTCGTGCCGTAGGCGAGGAAGTTGCACAGGCCGACGAGCGAGGACAGCACCGTCGCCGCCAGGGCGAGCGCCGCGAGCGGTCGCGTCCCCAGATGGCCGACGATCGCCGTGTCGGCCAGCAGGTACAGCGGCTCGGCCGCGAGCGCAGCGAGCGACGGCAGCGCGATGAGCAGGATCTCGCGGTCGTGGCGGCTGCGGCGCAGCACGCTGCCATGCTAGGCGCGCCCGGCGCCCGCGCTACTACGATCACCCGATGCGCGCGACGGTCCGCGGATGAAGCTGCGCCTGTACCACCACCCGGACGGCGCGCGCGTGGCCTACCGCGAGCAGGGCACCGGGCCTGGTCTCGTCCTCTGGCACTCCGAGCTCCTCAGCCATCGCGAGTTCGCGCCGCTCGTCGAGGGCCTCGAGCACCGCTTCCGCGTGGTGCTCCCGGACCTGCCGCTGCACGGCGACAGCGAGGACCGTCCGCGCCATCCGTACACGTATGACTGGCTCGCCGAGGTCGTTGCGGCCTTCTGCGTCGATGTGGCGGGGGCACGCCCGCTCGTCGGGGGGCACGGCCTCGGCGCCGAGCTCGTGCTCCACGCGATCGAGCTCGACCTGCTCCATCCGTCCGCGCTCGTGCTGATGCCCAACCGCATGCACCGCAAGGCCGAGCACGACGGCGAGTGGCGCAGGTGGCTGGCGATCGCGCGGCTCGGCGCGACTCCCGGGGTGGACCGCGTGCTGATGCGGGGAGCCAAGCTCGCGATCCGCCCGTCGCACGGCGTGCGGCTCAGCGCGCGCCACAACCCCGAGGCCGGCGACCTCGTGCGCCATGCACTTGCCGACGTCGCCGGCAACACCAACCTCGCCCACTCGTGGGCGAAGCTGGCGCGGCGCTGGCCTCCGGGCGCGCGGCGCGAGCTGCTCGACCTGTACCCGCGCCTCGACATGCATGTGCTGCTGCTGTGGGCCGACGAGGACGAGCACTATCCGCTGGCCGGCGCGGAGGAGACGCTGGATCTGCTGCCGGACGCGCAGCTGCGCGTGCTGCCGCGGACGGGCTACCTCATGGCCTACGACGACCCCGTGGGGGTCGCGCGCGAGATCAGCGCGTTCTGCGGCTGACGCGGCCTCCCGGACGGCCGCCACGGGCGCGTCCCCCGTACGATGGGCGCCCTCCCCATCCGTCCGATACCAGGAGCCCGAGACATGGCCCCCAAACGCCTCTACGGCGGCGAGACCGCGAAGGCGATCGACAACTTCCCCATCTCCGGCGAGCCGGTGCCCGCGGAGGTGATCCACTGGCTCGGCCGCATCAAGGGCGCAGCCGCGCGGGTCAACGGCGATCTCGGGCTGCTCGACCCGAAGCTCGCCGCCGCGATCGCCGAGGCCGCCGACACCGTGGCGTCCGGCGCGCATGACGACCAGTTCCCGATCGACGTCTTCCAGACGGGCTCGGGCACCTCGACGAACATGAACGCCAACGAGGTGATCGGCACGCTCGCCGGCGCGCACCCGAACGACGACGTGAACATGGGACAGTCCTCCAACGACGTCTTCCCGTCGGCGGTGCACCTCGCCGCGCTCGACGTCGCGGTCAACGAGACGCTGCCTGCCCTGCGCGCGCTGGAGCGGTCGTTCGCGCGCAAGGCCCGCGCGTTCCACAACGTCGTGAAGGCGGGCCGCACGCACCTCATGGACGCGGTGCCGGTCACGCTCGGCCAGGAGTTCGCCGGCTACGCCGCGCAGATGAAGCTCGGGCAGGAGCGCATCCAGGCGACGCTCGTCCACGTCGGCCAGATCCCGCTCGGCGGGACGGCGACTGGGACCGGGCTGAACACCCACCCGAAGTTCGCCGCGGGCGTGCGCACGCTGCTGAGGCGCGAGACCGGCCTCAAGCAGATCGCGCCGCCGCTCGACCGCTTCGAGGCGCAGGCCAACCGCGACGCGCTCGTCGAACTCTCGGGCGCGCTGAAGGTCGTCGCCGTCTCGCTGACGAAGATCGCCGGCGACCTGGCGCTGATGGGCTCCGGGCCGCGCGCAGGGATCGGCGAGCTGTTCCTGCCCGAGCTGCAGAAGGGCTCCTCGATCATGCCGGGCAAGGTCAACCCGGTCATCCCCGAGGTCGTGCTCCAGGTCAGCGCGCAGGTGATCGGCAATGACACGGCGATCACGATCGGCGGCCTGCAGGGCCAGTTCGAGCTGAACGTCCGCATCCCGCTGATCGCGCGCAACCTGCTCCAGTCGCTGCACCTGCTCGCCGCCGCCTCGCGCGTGTTCGCCGACAAGTGCGTCGATGGCATCAAGGCCAACCGCAAGGGCACAGACGCCTCAGCGGGCGGGACGCTCGCCGTCGCGACCGCGCTCAACCGTGCGATCGGCTACGACAAGGCGACGGTGATCGTCAAGAAGGCGACGGAGTCGGGGCGCCCGCTGCGCGAGGTCGCGCTCGAGGAGGGGGTCGACGCGAAGCTCTACGACCAGACGATCGACCTGCGCCGCATCGCCGCCGGCAACGAGGCCTGATGTTCGGAGGCCGCGGCGGGCCCGTCGTGCCTAATCGCCGACGATCGCGACGACGCGCGCGGGCCCGGCCGAGCCGCCGACGATCTTCAGCGGGAAGCACGAGATGGTGAAGCCGCTCGGCGGCAGCGCGCCCAGATTGCAGAGACGCTCGATCTGCGAGTAGGCCAGGTCGCACTGGTGCGCGGCCCAGAAGATCCCGGGCTCGCCCTTGGCCTTCGCCGCCTCGGCCTGCAGGTGCAGCGGCGCGTCCCAGCCCCACGCGTCGATGCCCATCACGCGCGTGCCGAGCTCATAGAGGCGCCGCGTGGCCTCGGCGGTCACGCCCGGGCCGCGCAGCATGTAGTCCGGCTGGTTCATGAACGCGTCGCGCCCGGTGCGGATGAGGACGATGTCGAGCGGCTGGATGTCGCGGTCCAGGCGCTCGAGCGCGTCGTCGATCTCCGGCACCGTGACGGCGTCGCCGTCGTCCTTGTGGGAGAAGTCCAGGACCACGCCGGGTGCGTGAAACCACTCGAGCGGCAGCTCGTCGATCGTCTGCGCGCGTTCCCCGGCGATCGTCGAGTTGTAGTGCCAGGGTGCGTCGACGTGCGTGGAGTTGTGGGTCCCGAAGCGGACGAACTCCTCGACCGCCCAGCCCTCGCCGTCGCGCAGCAGCGACGGCGGCACGCCGAGCATCGCCTCGATCGCCGCGGCACCGGCCTCGTGGCCCTGGAACACGATCTCCGTGCGGAGCATCTCGGGCGTCTCCGGCGGGCTGTTGACGATCGGCGCGGACAGGTCGACGAAGCGCGGCATGCGGCGCCAACCCTAAGGCACGCGCAGATCGTGCGCGGCGCGCGCGCGCCGCAGCCGCCACCACGACAGGTCCGAGCGGCGCACCGGCGTGACGACCGACCAGTGCCGCCCGACGGGACAGCGCTGGATGCGCCATGGACCCAGGCGCACGGCCTTGACCGAGACGCCCGGCACCCAGATCGTCGTGAAGCAGTGCCCGGCGCGGCAGCGGACGACGACCTGCCCGGCCGGCGGGTACCCGCGCGCCACCAGGACAGCCGACTCGGCAAGCAGCACGAGCGCGGCGAAGATGCCGCCTCTGCGGCGGCGCGAGCTGTCCATGGCTTTCATCGTACGCGCGTCGGCGCGGCCACCGGCGCGCGCGAGCCGCGGCGGCGGACCCGCGCGACGCACACCCCCCGGGCTCGGCGGCTCACTGCTGGGCGCGTTGAACACCACATGCGTGCACAACTCGACCAGCACCGCTGAATCCAGCAAGTCGAGGTCGGGCAGCGGCAAACCGAGCTCCCACCGCCGTCGGCGCCCGCCATCGCCCCCCGATGCGCAAGACTCGCCCACATGACTGCATCACAGACCGGAGGCTGCCTGTGCGGCGGCGTCCGCTTCGAGCTCACCGAGCCTGCCGCCGAGGCGGGCTACTGCCACTGCACGCGCTGCCAGCGCCGCACGGGGACCTCGCAGTCCGCGCAGGCGCGCATCGACGGCGCGACGTTCCGCCTGCTGCGCGGCGAGGAGCTTGTGCAGGGATGGCGCCACCCCGACGGCGGATTCGAGAAGTGCTTCTGCCGCGCGTGCGGCGCGCACCTGTTCAGCCGCGACCCCGACGGCTCGGGACTGATGAGCATCCGCATGTCGGCGTTCCACGGCGATCCCGGCGTGCGCCCGAGCTGGCGGGCGTTCGTCGCGTACGCCGCGCCGTGGGAGCCGATCCCCGACGACGGCCTCGATCGCTACGCGGAGGCCAAGCCGCGCTGACCTGAAGGGATCGCGGCGACCGCGATCCGTCCCGCGTCGCGGATCGTCTTGGGGTGCACACCCGGAAAGTCGCCGAGCGCGGTGTAGTGCAGAGCGTCGGGATCCACACCCAGTG
>Ga0335070_10012176_pt1 | contig 10045 bp, 8 predicted proteins | sample Lox_Sample_13_FD_206722 | JGI IMG/M metagenome (GOLD analysis project Ga0335070, IMG submission 206722) | Soil microbial communities from Loxahatchee National Wildlife Refuge, Florida, United States - Lox_Sample_1.3 | ecosystem: Environmental > Terrestrial > Soil > Wetlands | place: USA: Florida... | reverse complement strand
CGGTGGGAAAGGACGATACAATTGACCGAGCGCGCATAGTTATGGGTGCTTGCGGGTCAGGACCCAGGATCGCGCAGGAAGCGGCGAACATGATCAAGGGGAAGCGGCCGGAAGATGTTTCGGATGTGGACGTGCAGCAGGCAGCGTCCCTCGCGGTCAAAGGAATGGAGGCAGTGGATAATCTTATCCTGCCCGCCTCATACAGGAGGGAACTGGCTGCGGTCATGACGGCGAGAGCCCTGGGTGAGGCGCTGGCCAGCCTGAGGGAGGTGGACCATGCGCGCAGAGCGTAAGAAACCATCCAACAGGACACAAAAAGGGAAGCGACCGGGAAAGCTGACGTCGAAGCAGGCTTCACGGCAGGACCCGAAACATGTGGCGCAACGGGCTGCAAAAAAGATATCGAGGCCGGCCACCAAAGGTGCCCAGGAGCACAGGACGAAAAAAGCAGCCGCGTCAGCGGCTCAGAAGCATAGCGCTAAAAAAGCTCGCGGTCGGACCTTGGCATTACCCACCACTATAGAAAAGAAGAGAGTGAGGTTGCGCGTCAACAAAGAGGAGTATGAACTTTTCATTTACCCGCACCGCACCCTCGCGGAAGTGCTGAGAGACGAGCTGCACCTGACCGGCACAAAACAGAGTTGTAATGAGGGCGCGTGCGGCACGTGTACGGTGCTGCTCGAAGGCGCGCCAATACGCTCGTGTCTTCTGCTGGCGGCAGACGCGGAAGGCAAGGAGATAACCACCATCGAGGGGCTGGCCGAAAGCGGCAAGCTCCACCCCATCCAGGCCGCCTTCGTGGAGTACTATGCTATACAGTGCGGTTTCTGCACCCCCGGGATGATCCTTACTGCAAAGGCCCTGCTCGACAAGAATCCCCATCCGACGGAAGAGGAGATCCGCAGCGCGATTGCCGGCAATGTATGTCGTTGCACAGGCTACACGAAGATTGTGGAGGCCATAAAGGCGGCCTCGGAAGCACAGAGGTAACTTATGGCAGAATATTCGCTCATAGGCAAGGGGATGCAGCGGGTCGACGCCATCGCCAAGGCCACGGGGCAGGCCCTCTTCTCGGCAGACTTGGCGCTGCCCAGAATGCTCTTCGGTAAAGTGCTTCGCTCACCCCACACTCACGCAAAGATCGTCCACATAGACACCTCCCGCGCCTCTAAATTGCCAGGCGTAAAGGCCGTGGTAACCGGGCGTGACAGTTCCGACGAAAAGTGGGGAGTCTTCCGCTATACGCAGGATCAGCGCTTTCTGCCTGTGGACAAGGTCCGTTTCATCGGCGAAGAGGTCGCGGCGGTTGCAGCGGTTGATGAAGATACGGCTCTGGAAGCGCTCGACCTCATAAGAGTCGAGTATGAAGAGCTGCCCTCTGTGTTCACCGTAGAGGATGCGCTCAAACCGGACGCGCCAATCCTCCACGAAGGTTATCGAGGCAACATCAACATACACGTAAAAATAGACGTGGGAGACGTGGAGAAGGGCTTCAAAGAATCATACATCGTCAGAGAGGATACCTTTATCGCCCCCGAAGAATCCTATTTTCAGGCCGAACCCTACGCAGTTGTCGCGCAATTTGACAATGGCGGCTGCCTGGAAATATGGATGCCCAACGGCGGACCGCATCTCAAGTCGAAACCTCTGGCAAACGTCTTCGGCATCCCCCTCAACAAGGTGCGGGTGCGCAAGATCACCATAGGAGGCGCATTCGGCGGAAGGTCTGAGATCTCTCCGGCGGATGTAATATGCGCGCTTCTTGCACGGAAGTCGGGCAAGCCGGTCAAGATCGTCTATACCCGCGAAGAGAACACCATCGCAACGCGCCAGGCCCATTCGATGAAAGCAATCATCAAGACCGGCGTGGACCGCGAGGGACGGGTGCAGGCACGTGATATCACCTGTTACATGGATGGCGGCGCTTACTCAAGCACCGGGCCTATCGCCACCAGCGTGCCTTTTCTCTGTATGGAGCAGGCCTACCGCATGGAGAATGTGCGGTACAACGGGTATCGCGTCTTCACGAATAAACCGATCCGGGGCATGTATCGCTGCCACGGCAGGGCCTTCGCCTGCGGGGTGGATCTGCAGCTCGATATGCTGGGAGAAGAGCTGCACATTGATCCTGTGATCATGCGGCTCAGGAATGCCCGTCAGCCGGGCGATTACACGCCGACCAAGTCATACGTGGGAAGCTGTGGTATGGTCGAGACGATCGAGCGGTCAGCCGAGGCGGCAGGCTGGAAAGAGAAATTTGGAAAACTTCCCCCGTACCATGGTATCGGCGTGGGCTGTAACTCTGTCCAGACCGGGTTCCCGATGGGCATCAGGGGCGGCTCAGAGGCGTTCGTCAAGTTTAATGAAGACGGGGGCATCACGGTCATCTCGGGTGTGGTGGACAACGGGCAGGGCAACGAGACTATGCTCGTGCAGATTGCGGCAGAAGAACTGGGGCTCTCATCCGACGACGTGCAACTCGTCTCAGCTGATACGGAAGTTACACCGAGCGATCCCGGTTCCTATTCCATGGTCTCCACCTTTGTCGGCGGAAACGCGGTACGGCTGGCGGCACAGGACGCAAAGAAGAAGCTTTTTGTGATTGCGGCAAAGGCCTTGGAGGCAAAGCCGGAAGACCTTATCGCGAAAGACAGAAAGATCATGGTTAAAGGAGAACCGGAGCGGAGCCTGCCGTTGACCAAGGTAGTACGCATGGGGCTTTCGCGCGGTCAGTCGATTAGCGGAGAAGGCGCTTACTGGCCCAGGGTTGATTCGAGACGGGAATGGGTGGAAAATCCAACCGGTCAGCTCTCAGAGGCTTTTTCATTCGGGACAACAATCGTGGAAGTAAAAGTGGACCCGGATACGGGGCAGGTGACCGTGCTCGAAACGTGGGCAGCCCAGGACGTTGGCCGCGCCCTGAACCCGAAGATCATCGAGAGCCAGTTTGAGGGGGGGCTGGCGATGGGTGGCCAGGGAGGCATGCTCACTGAGTACCATGTCTTTGACCGTGGACGGGTCCTTAATCCCACGCAGCTTGACTACAAACTGCCGCTCGCCTGCGACATGCCGAAGATACACAACATCATTGTGGAGACAATTGATCCGAACGGTCCGTACGGCGCGAAAGAAGCAGCAATGTCCATAGCCATGTCGGCTGCACAGGCCTACGCGGCGGCCGTTTGCAACGCCATCGGCGTTTACATTAATGATTTTCCCATCACACCGGACAAAATACTGGAAGCGCTGAAGAGAAAGAAGGCTTGACAGAAAAAAATTCCTTATGTTAAAAGAGCGTACCGAGACACAGGGCTCACGACAGCGAATAGAAGTGCACATGATAAGGGTCACGTTCTTAGTCGTGAAGCAGGTCAGGTAAAGACCATGGGCGGTTCCCGGCTGCCCATGGTCTTTTTTTAGTCGACACGCTACATCGAACGGCACCGGGAGGCCGATTAAAGCAAAGGGGGTTAGCCATGTATATCAAGAAGATGTTCGTCGTGATGTTAGGGATCAGTCTATTGGTGGGTGCGAGCCTGTTGGCGCCGCGTCTAGCCGACGCACAGCAGAAAATAACGCTGACCTACGCCAACTTCCCTCCGGCCACAACCTTCCCCTGCGTGCAAATGGAGAGATGGGCAAAAGAAGTGGAAAAAAGAACGAACAATGCGGTATCGGTAAAGACCTTCCCGGGAGGCACGCTGCTGGCTGCCAAGAATATATTTGACGGCGTGATCACCGGCACCGCAGACATCGGCAACTTCGCAATGAGCTACCAGCCGGGCCGCTTTCCGGTCTCTGAGGCGGTCGATCTTCCCGTCGGATTCAACAGCGCCAGGGCCGCGAGCTTAGCGCTTTATGACATCGTTGAGAAATATCCCAAGGAATTCGACAAGGTGAAGATTCTGACGCTCTTTACCTGCCCGCCCGCAGACTTCATGACGAAGAACCCGGTCAAATCCCTGAAAGACCTCAAAGGGATGGAACTTCGCGTTTCCGGAACCGGGGCAGAGGTCATTACCCGTCTCGGCGGCACTCCGGTGGCCATGCCGCAGTCTGAAACACCCGAGGCTATTCAGAAAGGCGTGGTAAAAGGCATCGTCTCCTCGATGGAGATATTGAAAGACTTCAACTTTGCCGCATATTGTCCTTACGCGACTGAAGCCAACCTTTTCGTGGTGACGTTTGCCGTTGTGATGAACAAGGATAAATGGAATGCAATGCCTGCAAACGTGAAGAAGGTGCTGGATGACCTGAGGCGTGAGCAGGCGGAATGGACCGGCAAGTACGTGGACGACCACGTGAAGGAAGCACTCGCATGGTCAAAGGAGAAGTATAACCACCAGGTTCTCAAATTACCTGCCGCGGAATACGCTGAAATCCCGAAACTCGTCAAACCGATGATGGACGAGTATGTCAAGAGAGTAACCCCGCAGGGCACACCCGGTGAACAGGTACTCGCAGAGCTTTACAAGCTCAAGGAAAAATACGAAAAGCAGTTTAAGTAACGAGCCGGACCGCTTCACTAGGAAGAGGCGAAGTCCCCGAAGGGGGAAGATCGTTCTCCCGGATCAGAGTCCGGGGTCACGAGGAAGATGGAAGAGGAAAAGACCCAACATCAGAATCATCGATGTTAGCAGTTGCTTCCCAGCACGCTAGGTGCCCGCAAGGGTGGAAGCGGTCTTCGTAGTCCGCGCCCTGGCGGACGGTCTTCCTAGCGAAGCGGTCGTCCCAGTCGCACCAACGGTGCGACGGTCTGCGTATTTCAACGGAGGACAGCATGAAGTTTCTCGTGTCACTGACAAATGTACTCAACAAGATCCTCATGATCATGGGCGGCGTTGCGGTGCTGGCGCTGATGGTCCTTGCCACCGGCAATGTCGTACTCAGAATATTTCACTTCCCTTTTCGGGGCGCGTACGAGATTGTCTCTTTCCTGGGTGCAATTGTCATAGCCTTTGCCCTGGGCTACACGCAAAGAAGAAAAGACCATATTATCGTGGAAATTCTTGCGGAGCGGTACCCCAAGAAGCTGCAACTGGTCGTTGACACCTTCGCGTACTTTGTCATCACCATATTTTTCGCGGTCGTTTCATGGCAGATTTTCGTCTGGGCCATGAAGATCTATCAATCACGCGAGGTGTCGGAGACCCTGAAAGTGATTTACCATCCCTTTGTATTTCTTGTCGCCCTAGCGTTCGCCATCATGGCTCTCACCGCTCTTGTTGACTTCCTGAAAAACATATTCGCCCCAGGAGAGGAGTAATCATGCAAGGTCCCATCGTCGGCGTGTACGGGATAGTGATTATGTTTGCCGTGCTTTTCCTGTTCAGAATACCTGCGGGCTTCACCATGGCCATCGTGGGATTCCTCGGCTTTGCGTACGTGACCTCCTTTCAGGCAGCGCTCGGCATGATCGGTACGGACATGTGGAACATTTTTTCAAACTACGGGCTCACCGTTATCCCCATGTTTATCCTCGTGGGTGAATTTGTCCACTACGCGGGTTACAACGACGGGCTCTATTTCGCGACATACAAATGGTTCGGCCATTACAAGGGCGGTCTGGCGATCACCACGATTATGGCGTGTGCCGCCTTCTCGGCAATAAGCGGAAGCAATACCGCGACGGCTGCGACCATGAGCCAGGTGGCCATTCCTGCGATGCGGAAGTATAATTACCACCCCCAGCTTAATGCAGGATCAGTTGCTGCCGGCGCCACACTCGGCGTGCTCATACCGCCCAGCATCGTTCTGGTGGTTTACGGCCTTTACACGGGCCAATCCATAGGCAAGCTCTTCTTTGGCAATGTGATACCAAGCGCCATACTCACTGTTCTGATTGCGGCAACCGTTGGCTATATCTGCTGGCGCCATCCTGACTGGGGACCCGCCGGCGCCAGAAGCACGTGGCGTGAAAGGTTCAAGGCACTGCCTGACATCATCGATATCCTCATACTCTTTGCAATCATCATGTACGCGCTTTTTACCGGCGTTGTCACCGCAACCGAAGCGGCCGCGGCGAGCTGTGCTCTGGGCCTCATCATATGCCTCGTGCGACGGAAGCTGACGTGGAATCATTTCATCCTCTCAATCGTCGATACCTTACGTATCTCCTGTCTCGTGTTCATGATAGTGGCAGGCGCTGTTATATTTGGACGCTTTCTAACCGTGACACGTCTTCCTTTCGAGGCAGCAGACTGGATCAGCGGCCTTGCCCTTCCGAACTGGATCCTTCTCTGGGTGGTCCTGTTCTGCTACATCATTGGCGGATGCGTAATGGACGCGCTTGCGTTCCTGCTTGTGTCGCTTCCGATCTTTTATCCTATTGTCACGCATATGGGCTATGACCCCGTCTGGTTCGGCCAGGTGATTACGATCGTCACCACCATGGGCTCTATCATGCCGCCGATCGGTATATGCTGCTATGTCGTCGCGGGCATGGCCAAAGATATTCCGCTGGGCACGGTTTTTAGAGGCGGCCTCTATTACATACCGTCGTATCTACTGTCAATCATATGTTTGATGGTTTCACCGTATTGGACTGTTCTGTGTTTGTCTAACCTCGTCAGATAGGGGGCGATGAGTTAAAGGTCCATCTGCTTTGTCGCCTGTCACCGCGTCTGTCCTCGACGTACCGCAAGGTACGCCTGCGTCCGCCACGGCTCGGAGCCGCCCTTCGGGGCTGGTAATTGCATTACGTAAAATCTGCTAACGATGTGCTTCAGTAGAAAACTTGGCCTCAGACCAATCTTGCACTGACCGTTCTCGTGAGGTCAGGACTCAGCGCGCGGTACGGTCACCGTGACAAAAACGGCACCAGACTTGCATAATCGTTGGGCGACGGTATGAAAGGGGTAATGCAGATAGCCGTTGATAGGCTGATCGAAACATCCGAACCGATGAGGCAGATATGGCTCGACTTCTACGGTGAGTGGTCTAACGACAAGAAAGGGCTGCCCTATCTTGTTCTGATGACCTCGTTTGCAGGATACATGGTAAATCTATACCTCGGTAAGCACTTGGACGTTCTGCAAAGGATACTGGATGCTATAGAGGAACTGTACTGCAATGAAGGCGCCGAGGTTGACACGCTTCTCACAGCCGGTTTGTTGGAAGACATCCAGCTATTCCTCAAAGATGAAAACGTTCCCCTCAGCAGCTTCATGGCCCTGCTGGGGGACAGATCTAAAGGGCGTTGGGAGGCCGCAAGAGCCTATCTTGAGGAAGGAAAGCCCGTAACATACGAATCGGCATGACTGATATTCCAGCCGGGCACGAGCTTGACAAAAAATACGCCGGGGCTCATACTTTCACGCAATTTACCGCATGCAAGGCAGAGTGAGCGAGTCAGGGATAGCGCGGGCGTAGCGCTAAAGGGGAGGGAACCATGGGAGCAAGGAGAAGGGTTGGTATCCTTACGGGTGGAGGCGACGTCCCAGGCCTGAACGTAGCAATAAAGGCCGTTGTCACTCAGGCGCCCCAGCATGATATCGACATCGTAGGCATCAGGACCGGATGGCAGGGCCTGTTATGCGTCAATCCTGACGATCCAATTACAGCAAAAAGGTACACCTATCCTCTAACCACTGAGACCGTGAGGACCATCGATCGGACGGGTGGAACATTTCTGCACACCTCCCGGACCAACCCAAGCAGCGTGACGCAAGACGAAGTGCCGGAGTTTGTCCGCGCGGAAGATCGCTCACCGACGGATAAAGGCAAGATTGATTGCACCCGCCATGTACTGAGAGTCATTGAATCCCTTAAACTGGATGCCATTATACCTATCGGCGGCGATGACACGCTCAGCTTCGCCTGCCACCTGCACAAACAGGGTATGCAGATTGTGGCTATCCCCAAGACCATGGACAATGATGTCTTCGGCACAGATTTTTGCATAGGTTTCTCGACAGCCGTTACCCGTTCGGTTGACACGATTCATGCGCTGCGCACAACCATGGGCTCACACGAGCGCATAGGCGTCGTCGAACTTTTCGGACGCAATTCAGGCGAGACCTCCCTTTTTGCCGCATATCTTGCTGACGTGGACCGCGCGGTCATTTCTGAGGTGCCCTTCGACCTGGACCGCCTCTGCAAATTTCTCGTCGAGGACCGCCAAAGGAATCCTTCGAATTACGCAGTGCTGACCATATCGGAAGGTGCTTATCCGGTGGGCGGCATGATCATCGAGACCGGGAAGGAAGATGCGTATGGTCACAAGAAGCTCGGCGGCATTGGTTCGATAGTGGCCGACGAGATCAAAAAAAGAACCGGTGTAAATATAATCTACCAGCAGCTCGCCTACATCATGCGTTCAGGAGCACCCGACTCCCTCGACCGCATGGTAGCTGTTTCGTACGGCAATTTGGCTCTGGACCAGGTGGCCACCGGCCACATGGGTCGCATGGTCGCGCTCCACCAGGGCATCTACACAACGGTTCCCCTGGAACTGGTCACGGCCGCTAAAAAACATGTGGACGTCACGGCGCTTTATGATTCACAGAATTACCGGCCCAAGGTGCGGAATATGTTGGGCAAGCCGATGTTCCTCTACTGATGCCAATGTGCATTCAAGCGTATGCCTTCGTTACCCTTCGGCCTGTTCTACTCGACGTACCGCCCGGTACGCCTGCGTAGCCCAGTCCTCGGATCGCCTCGGCCTCCATCTTGGCTGCACATTGGCCTAGCAGAAGGTCCAATCGCTGCCGCCTCGGTATACGCTTGAATACGAATTGGCATCTAGCGGATGCTCGGGGCGAAGCCGTACGTGTCCACCTGCCATCCCTCATCAGGCATCTGCACACCGTCGATGTAGACTGTTCTGCCGTCAAGCGCAACTCTGCCTTTTGCTATAAGATCGTGCACCGCGAATGGATATACCTCCCAATCTCCCTCCGTCCTCAGCACGTCCTGAATAGATGTAGAAACCTGCTCCAGCGCTCTAAATAGATTACTTGCCTCTTCCTGCGCTGCGGTTCTAAATTGCTCGATCGTCCTTGCATCGCATCGTTCGGCAAATTTTCTTATGTCACGCAATTCATTGTCCCACCTTGATAGCGGCAACGATTTTGACTGGATCAGTATGGGCCCACCATCATCGCTCTTGTCCACAAAAAATACCGTCGATCGCACACCGGTTTCTTCCGCGAGTATTGCCTTGGCAGTGGGCCTCCATCCCAGCCCCGTATATTTTCTTGCGTCACCTGGATGTACGTTAAGAATGGTTGGAAAGTATCTGTTGGCCATCCATTCCCCTATCCAGAGATCGTAACCGGCCAGGCAGATCAGGTCCGGGCGGCCATCGAGTATCTGTTCGACAAGCGTCATCAGTGCCATGTCATAGCTGTTTCTCTCGACACCGTACCTCGGGACCTTTTCGAGCGCCCACATTTCTCTGAAATATTTCCGTGAGTCGAGCAAGGCGATGGGAACCGCTCGTTCCACAGCTTTCGCCACAGCTACGCAACCGGGTGCATTGCTGAAGACAACATGGTAGATGCCGGGATTCCGCTCATATATTCTGTCGTAATTCGTACCGGACCCTGAAACGCCGCACGCATACTTCATGGGCCCGGAAGAAGGATCGTAAATAAGCTTTGTCGCCATGCTTCACACCTCGTTGGTATTCAGTAGAAACGTTCTGCAATGAACATGTTATGAATAACAAAAAGGTTATTTGTGTGTCAAGGAGAGACGCTGGAGCAGAGTCTACGTAATGCCTGCGAGTGAAACACGCTCGGGCTTGCTCACAAGCCGGCCCTATGCTTAGCGGCCTGTCTGAGTTTTGTTAACCTTCCGGATTGAGTCCTGGTTTTTGTCCGTGGAGGTCCCGCTCTTCTCTTTGGCTTCGGAATTATTCACCTTGACCATTTTCGGATCTCGTTGAACCCTTGGTCTGTTTGGTATCAATGCAGTGCCGTGGCGAGCCATGATATCAAAAATCCCGAGTCCTCCAGACAGATTACTTATCTTCATACCCCACCTTTTGGTATCTCTAGCTTATATTATCGGCGGTTTCCCAGCATACATAAGCACTTTGCCA
>Ga0335070_10012173_pt1 | contig 10046 bp, 10 predicted proteins | sample Lox_Sample_13_FD_206722 | JGI IMG/M metagenome (GOLD analysis project Ga0335070, IMG submission 206722) | Soil microbial communities from Loxahatchee National Wildlife Refuge, Florida, United States - Lox_Sample_1.3 | ecosystem: Environmental > Terrestrial > Soil > Wetlands | place: USA... | reverse complement strand
CATCATAGTAACCGAGGCGGGCATAGTCTTCCTTCCGCACACCGCGTGGCGGCCGGCGGACCGTTCCGATACGGATTCCTTCACCCGTGTCCCGTGGAGTACCCAGCTGTATCACCCGAATGGCCAATGTTCCGCTCCCTTCCGGATCCTCCGCCGCCGCACGGCTACGGATCCTGGTGCGCGCGGCCGGCCGTGGTCACCATGATGGCGAGCACGACGAGCGCGAATACCAGGATTGCGCCGAGCTGGGTCGGCAGCGCGATGTCGCCCGAGCTCGTCGTCAGCCAGCGCCAGGGGATGTCGATGTTCACCAGTCCAATGATCGTCAGGTTGTAGAGACAGTGCGCCGTCATGGAAGCGAAGAGCGTCCCGAACCGCTCGAAGAGGAACCCCAGGTAGAAGCCGACGAATGCCAGGGCCACGACGGAGAGCGGGCTCATGTGGAAGAGGGCGAAGATCACACCCGTGACGACGATGGAGAGGACTGCCGAGGCCCGGCGCCGGATGGTGCGCTGAAGCCAGCCGCGAAAGATGGCCTCCTCACAGATCGCCGGCGTGATGGATATCGCGAAGACGACCAGGACGAGCTGGCCGGGGGAATGGATGCCGAGGAGCGCAGCCTCCCCACCGCGGAGCTGACGGAGCACGGGGAAAAGGTAGTACGACCAGCTGTCCAGGAGCTCTGCCAGCGGAACGACAGTGATGGCTCCGAGTCCGGAAAGGACGAGGTCCAGCGCGCGGGGCCGGGTGTAGGCGAGGTACCGCGCCGGGCGGCTGGAGTGCCAGGCCCTCACGAGAACGAGCGTGAGCCCCAGGAACACCGCATACTCCATGACCGCCGTGACCACGAGAATCGGGACCTGGAGCTTCTTGTAGTAGCCGAGCAGGAAATCCACGAAGCCGGTCCCGCGCACCCACGACGGGTCATGTGCCGTGACGATGGCGGCGATGATGGAGAGAACGATTGCGCCGATGGTGGAGTACAGGGCGCCGCAGAGAAGGAGGCCCGCAATGCCGGCTCGAAGAGGATTTCGGCCGGGTTGCTCCCAGGAGCCGTCGAGAACCTGCGCGGTCTGCGCGGTCACGGACGGGCCTCGGGCCGGGAGGCGCCCGGAGTTTCCGGGGCGGTCACGGGCAGCTCGCCCTTCTCCGGGGCGGCCGGCTTCTTGAGCTCCAGGAAGAGGAGTGTCATGAAGACCGGCGTCACGAAGACTCCGAGAAGACTCTGGACGTACTGCAGAATCCCCAGCCTGCGGCTCAGTCCGGCGAAGAGCTTCAGGAACATCGTGTTGAAGCTTTCTGCATGGGAGGGCTCCTTCATGAGCTCCTGCAGGGCCTGCATGAACTGACGGATCGTCGAGAAGAACACGATCGGGGTCGCGACCAGGGAGGATGCGAAGCCCACCATCAGGCCGAAGAGCAGGGTCCAGCCGAAGACCCGCCACCAGCGATACCGCACGAGCGCCATACTCTGGTCGAAGCTCTGCTCCACCCCCGTGCCGTCCACTACCATGGACTCCAGGGTTACCGCGTACCGAATGGAAATCCAGACGAGCAGGGCGATGCCGGCGAGGCCCAGGATCACGCCGAACAAGACTGCCGCGACCTCTGCCCTGAGAGCCGCCGCGACACCCACCGCAACGCTGACGACGAGAGTGACTCCGCCGAGCGTGATCGAGAGAATCGCTGCCTGGATGATCCTCTGGAGGACAAGCTTCAAGTACTTCTGCGAGGCAACCGAAAGAAAAACGTCGAACGTGTCGGCGGTCTCTCCCCGCGCCGCGCGAGCGGTGTGCTCCGTGACGCACGCGCGTACGAACAGGTACACGAGTCCCTGCGCCAGGAGCGCCAGCACGATCCACAGGTACGCCATGCCCATGGCCGCCAGGAGAGGACCCGGCTCGCCGCGGCCAAGCTCACCCGCCCGCACCATGACGTCCACGAAGGCGCCGTACGCCCAGCCGAACAGGAACGAAGTCGGTATGAACAGGACGCCGCCGATCAGAAGCGACGTCAGCCACGTGCGGGAAATCATGGAAAAGGTGCCGTCCAGGAGATCGACGAACACGCTCTTTTTCTTTTCTGCCACGTTTTCCTCCTGATCCACCTGCCGCCGGAGTACGGCGCGGTGAATGACTGAAACCCGCCCGGAAGGTCGTCAGGCGAGGATACCGGAGAAAGGCCGGGAGTTGCAAGCAAAGCCAGCCGGAGTGGACGCGCGCGGGCGAGCGAAGTACGTTCAACCCCCGGGGGGGCGAATGGAGTATATCGCGTTCCTGCGCGGCGTGAATGTCGGCGGCCACATCGCCAAGATGGACCGCGTCCGGGCCCTGTTCTCCGAGCTGGGGTTGGAGGCCGTCCGGTCGTACATTCAGAGCGGCAACCTCTTCTTCGAGTCCGCCTCAAAGGACCGCACGGCCCTGGCGGCCATGATCAGCAGGGCCATGGAAGACACGTTCGGGTACGAGGTGCCTGTCTGCCTGCGCACCCCGGATGAGCTGGAAAAAGCGCTTCATCTCGATCCTTTCAAGGGCTTGAAGGTGACTCCCGACATGAGGCTGTGCATCAACTTCGCCGCTGATCCACTGCCTCGGAAACTGGAGCTGCCCCTTTTCTCTCCGAAGAGGGACATCCAGATCCTCAAAATCTCCGATCGGGATGCGTACGTGATCTGGCACATCATCAACGGCAGGCCGCCCAGCTCGTCGAGCTTCCTGGACACGACGCTCGGCCAGCCGACCACGTCCCGTTTCTTCCACACGGCGGCCAAGATCCTTGAAGCAGCGCGCAGGAAGTAGCGCCGGAGGAGGGCGAACACATGACGGAGAACGAGACGGGCAGCCGGGAGCCGGCGGACAGCGAGCTGGCCGGCAGGACGGCGCTGGTGACCGGCGGGAGCCGGGGAATCGGCCGGGCGGTGGCAATTGCGCTGGCGAGAAAGGGCGCGGATGTCGCGTTTGCGTATCGCGCAAGCGAGGAGAAAGCGCAGCAGATCGAGACAGAGCTGCACCGCCTGGGCTCCCGCTGCATGTCTGTCAAAGCCGATGTGTCGCGGAGCGAGGACGTGAGCCGGATGATGGACGCCGTGCGGGAGCGCCTCGGGAGCCCCCTCATCCTCGTCAACAATGCCGGGGTCTCGCGGCCCCAGTCCCTGCCGGAGATCACAGAACGGGACTGGAACGAGATCGTGGAGACCAACCTCACCTCCGCCTTCCTGGTGACGCAGGCGGCGCTCCCCGACATGCGCGCCCGGAGATGGGGCAGGGTCATCAACATGTCCTCCGTGGCGGCCCAGCTCGGCGGCGTCGTGGGACCGCACTACGCCGCGTCCAAGGCCGGCATGATCGGCCTGACGCATTCGTACGCGGCCATCCTGGCAAGGGAGGGCATCACCGTGAATGCCGTCGCGCCTGCCCTGATCGACACGGAGATGGTCGCGGCGAACGCCCGGGCGCGACCGGAGCTGATTCCCGTCGGACGCCTCGGCACCGTGGAGGAAGTCGCGGCGGTCGTCGTGATGCTCGCCTGCAACGGCTACATCACGGGGCAGACCATCAACGTGAACGGCGGATGGTACATGAGCTCGTGAGCGGGCGGCTTGCGAAGCGCGGGAGACCCCGGCCCGGGCCCCGCCCGGCTCACCACAGCTCGGGCAGGGGCTTTCCGGATTCCAGGAGAGACTTCATGCTCGAGAGCACCTTCGGCCAGCCTTCGGTGATCCCGCGGAGCATCTCGGAGTCCGGCTCCAGCCGGTCATGCGTCACCGTCAGCCGCACGACGTTCTTCACCTGCTCGATATCGAAGGTCACCCGCGTATGCCTGTCTTCCGCCGCTTCGTCCGCGGGGAAGGCCCACGTGAGAACGAGCCGGCGCGGGGGCGTGAACTCCTCCACCTTCCCGACGAGCATGGCGGGTCCCTTCGTGCCGGCGCGCCGATGCTCCCACTTCGAGCCTGTTTTCCAGTCGGAAACGTTGACGTGCTGCCAATACTGCGCCGTCGTCTCCGGATCTATGAGCGCATTCCACAGCTTTTCCGCAGTGGTGGAGATGTATGTCACGTAGACGAGCCGGGGCCTATCCATCGGTGTCTCCTTCGAGTTTGTTCTTGAGATCCTGGAGAACCTCCAGGTGCTGGCGTTGATACTTCTCGATCCAGCGGTTGTAGATCTCGTGAATGGGGACAGGGTTGAGGTAGTGCAGTTTTTCCCGGCCCCGGCGTACCGTAGTAACGAGGTTGGCGCGCTCCAGCTTGGACAGGTGCTGGGTCACGGCCTGGCGCGTCATGGACAGGCGCGAGCACAGCTCCCCGAGGGTCTGCCCGCCCCGGGCGCGAAGAGAATCGAGCAGGCGCCTGCGGGTAGGGTCAGCGAGCGCCTTGAACACCCTGTCGATGTCCATCGCCCTATTTTATGCAAGAGAATACTTGCATGTCAAGACGACGCCACGAGTCGGAGCTGCCATCCCCGCCGCAGCTGGGCTTCACGCCGGCGCCTCGATCTTGCGCCGCGGTGGGCGCTCGGGTACCATGAAGCCCCATGAAGACGATGATCGTGTACGATTCAGCGTTCGGGAACACCGAGAAGATCGCGACGACGGTACGGGGGGCCCTTCGCGGAGACGTCACCATGGTTCGGCCCGCGCAGGCGCGCCCGGCGGATATTGCGGGGATCGATCTGCTGATCCTGGCCTCACCCACGCTGGGAGGCAGGCCCACCGAGGCCATCCAGGCTTTCCTGAACAAGGTGCCGGCGGCCTCGCTTCGGGGGCTCAGGGTCGCGGCGCTGGACACGAGGCTCTCCATGAAGTTCGCGCGCCTGTTCGGCTACGCCGCCGACAAGATGGCGTCAAGCCTTGTGAAGAGCGGCGGGGTCCAGGCGGTGGCGCCCGAGGGATTCATCGTCAAAGGGCGGCGCGGTCCGCTGGCCGCGGGGGAGATCGAGAGGGCCGCGGCGTGGGCACAAGGACTCGCCGGAGCCCCGTGAAAAAGACCGCGCGGACGCGGGGCCGCTTCGACATCCGCCACGGGAAGCTCTTCGACGCCTGGGCCGGTGAGTACGACCGGTTTCGCCCGAGCTACCCCGACTCCGCGATCAATGACGTGGTGCGCCTGTCCGGCCTGACGCCGCTGTCCCGCCTCCTGGAGGTGGGCTGCGGAACCGGCAAGGCGACCGCGAAGTTCGCCTCCCGCGGGTACGCTGTGCATTGCGTGGACCCCGGTGACAGGCTCATCAGGTTCGCTCAGAGGAACTGCCGCTCCTGGCCGCGCGTCTCCTTCACCCTGGGAAAGTTCGAGGACGTCCTGTTTCGGCCCCGGTCCTACGACCTGGTCTACTCCGCGCAGGCGTTCCACTGGGTGGAACCGAGGATCCGGTTGAAGAAGGCCGGAAGCCTCCTGCCCCGCGGCGGCTCCCTGGCGCTCATCTACAACTTCCCGGCGCTTCCGCGCGGTCCCCTGCTCAGAACCCTGGCCTCCACGATCCAGGAGGAATCCTGCGGAGAGCTCTCCGCTTGGAGCTACGAGGACGAGGTTGCCCGCTGGACTGACGAGATATCCCGCTGCCGGCTGTTTTCCGGTCTCACCGTTCGCCGTCATCGATGGCTGAAGCGCTACAACGCGGAGGAATACATCGGGCTTTTCCGGACGTTCTCTGACTTCCTGATTCTCCGCAAGCCGCTGCAGCGCAAGGTGGCGCAGGCCATCCAGCGCACGATCGAGGAGCACGGGGGTTTCGTCCGCAGACCGTACGAGTGCGTCCTCATCCACGCTCGAAGAAACGACAGGCCGGTCCGAAAGACCTGGTAGAGGAGGCCGACCATAAGCGCCACCATCCGTTCCGTATGTCCGTACGACTGCCCTGATGCCTGCGGTCTCATCGTGACAGTGGAGGACGGCCGGGCAGTGCGGGTCACCGGTGATCCCGAGCATCCGTACACCCGCGGAACTCTCTGTCCCAAGATGCTCCACTACGAGTCCACCGTGCACTCGCCCCTTCGCCTCACGGCGCCGCTTGCGCGGTCCGGTCCGAAGGGAGAAGGGAGCTTCACGCCGATCAGCTGGGAGGAGGCGGTCCAGAGGATCGCCGAGCGTTGGAAGAGCATCATCGCCGGGCACGGCGCGCAGGCAATCCTTCCCTACTCCTACGCCGGGACCATGGGGGCCGTCCAGCGCAACTGCGGGCACGCGTTCTTCCACCGGCTCGGGGCGTCGCGGCTCGCCCGCACGATCTGCGCTCCCGCCAAGGACGCCGGCTGGCAGGCCGTCATGGGCGACACTCCCGCGCCACATCCGGATGAGGTGGAGAAGAGCGACCTGGTCCTGCTTTGGGGAATCAACGCCGCGGCAACCAGCATCCACTTCCTTCGCGGCGTCCAGGAGGCCCGGCGGAGGAACGCCCGCGTAGTCCTGATCGACACGTACCGTACTCCCACGGCGGCGGCCGCGGACAAGGTCATCCTGGTCCGTCCCGGCAGCGACGGGGCGCTTGCCCTCGGGATGATGAACGTCCTCAATTCCCGGGACCTCATCGACCGGAAGTTCATCTCCGAGCATGTCCTGGGATACGAGGATTTCGCGCGCCATATCCTTCCGCGGTACGCGCCGTTCGAGGCGAGCCGGATCACGGGGCTGCCGGCCTCGGAGATCGTCGAGCTGGCCCTGGCCTACGGAAAGGCACGCACGCCTTTCATCCGGCTGGGCAGCGGCCTCTCACGCTACGGCAACGGCGCCATGACCGTCCGCTGCATCTCCGCGCTGCCGGCCGTTGTCGGGGCATACGGAAAGTCCGGGGCAGGGCTGTTTCACGGAACGAGCACCGCGGGCGCGTTCGCCATGACCGAGGTCACGCGGGAGGACTTCATGAGCGCGCCGACGCGCGTGGTCAACATGAACAGGCTCGGCCACGCGCTCGCCGGGCTCTCCGACCCGCGGGTCATGAGCCTGTACGTGTATCACTCGAATCCCGCGGCTGTCACTCCGGATCAGAACGCTGTCCTCTCCGGCCTGTCCCGCGAGGACCTGTTCACCGTGGTCCACGAGCGTTTCATGACGGACACGGCGCGCCACGCGGACATCGTCCTGCCGGCAACGTCCTCACTCGAGCACAGTGACATCTACCGGTCCTATGGGACGTACTGCATCCAGCGGGCCCGACCGGCCATCCCGGCGGTCGGCCAGAGCAAGTCCAACTGGGAAGTGTTCCAGCTCCTGGCGGGCGCCATGGGCTTTGCCGAGCCTCACTTCCGCCAGAGCTCGGATGATCTCATCGACAAGCTCCTGTCGATTCCCCGGTCCCTGCGGGAAGGCGTCGACGCGGGGGCGCTCGCCGCCGGCAGGGCGGTGCAGCTGCATGTTCCCTCCTTCGGCCCGCCATTTGCCACACCGTCGGGGAAGGCAGAGATCTTCAATGCGCGGGAGCCAGAGCCCTTTCCGCAGTGGCTCCCGACCCACGAGGAGAAAAGCGCCTACCCGTTGCGGCTCATGACAGCTCCGACGCCCTGGGCCCTCAACGCGTCCTTCTATGAGCAGGATGAGCTGCGGCGGAAGCAGCGTGGAATGCGCCTCCTCATGAGTCCGACCGACGCGGCACAGAGGAGGCTTGCCGACGGAGAGCTCGTCATCGCCTTCAACGGGAATGGTGAGGCGGCATTTTCCCTCACCGTCACGGACAAGGCGCCGGCAGGGGTGGTCGTCGCGGAAGGCGTCTGGTGGCTTGCCTACACCCCCGGGGACCGGGGCGTCAACGCGCTGACGTCCCAGCGTCTCACCGATCGCGGGGAAGGCAGCACGTTCTACGACAACACCGTGGACGTCCGTTCCGCGGGGTAGGAAAAGCGGCCTGCCATGAGACCCGCCAGTGGTGAGGTGATTGCAGAATGGCCTGGTTGGCCGTAGAATAGGCGGCGACCGAATCGGCGTCGTCGTCAATCATGACAACAGTACACCCTGAAACCTGACCGAGGGGGCAAACCGTGGAAACAGGAAAGACGAAGATCCAGAAGGCGCTTTCACACACCGACACCGAAATACCGATCGACCTCGGGTCCACCGCCGTTACGGGCGCGCACGTGACGATCGTGGCAGGCCTGCGGGCCGCCTACGGCCTGGAAAAGAGGCCGGTGAAGATCCACGAGCCCTACCAGATGCTGGGCCTGATCGAAGACGACCTCATCCAGGCCATGGGCGTCGACACCACGGGCGTCTTTCCCCGCAGCACGATTTTCGGCTTCCCCATCGAAAAGTGGAAGGAATGGCGCACGCCCTGGGGTCAGGAGGTCCTGGTGCCGGAAGCGTTCCGCACATCCACCGCCTTCAACGGGGACCTGCTGATCTACCCCGAGGGAGACACAAGCGTACCTCCCAGCGGCAAGATGCCCGTCGGGGGCTTCTTTTTCGATTCGATCATCCGCCAGGACCCCATCGACGACGCACGCCTGGATCCCAAGGACAACCTGGAGGAGTTCGCGCCCCTGACACAGGCCGAAATGGATCACATCACCCGGTCCGTGAAGGAGGCGGAGAAGGCCCCGCGAGGGATCGTTGCCAACTTCGGCGGCACGGGGATCGGTGACATCGCGCTCGTGCCGGCCCCTTTCCTCAAGCGGCCCCACGGGATCCGGGATGTCACGGAGTGGTACGTTTCCACGCTGACCCGGCAGGACTATCTTCATGCGATCTTCGACCGACAGACGGAGATTGCCGTGGAGAACCTGGCCCGCGTGCACGGTGCCATCGGGAACGCCGCCAGCGTCGTGTATATCTGCGGCACGGACTTCGGCGCCCAGAACACGCAGTTCTGCTCCGCGGAGACGTTCGACAGTCTCTACGCTCCTTACTACCGCCGGATGAACTCCTGGATCCACGAGCACACCGCGTGGAAGACGTTCAAGCACTCCTGCGGCGCCATCGCCCCGCTCATCCCCAACCTGATCGAGGCCGGATTCGACGTTCTGAACCCCGTCCAGCTGTCTGCTGCCGGCATGGATGCAGCGGATCTGAAAAAGCGCTTCGGCGACCGGATCGTCTTCTGGGGAGGAGGCGTGGACACGCAGAAGACGCTTCCCTTCGGCACTCCGGCGGATGTGCGGAAGGAGACTCTTTCCCGGTGCGAGATCCTGGGGCGCGGGGGCGGGTACGTCTTCAATCCTGTTCACAACGTGCAGGCGCGCACGCCCATTGCGAACGTCGTTGCCATGATCGATGCCGTTCACGAGCACAACGGCAGAAAGGCGTCATGAACGGCCGCGAGCGCGTCCTCACGCTTCTGAAAGGTGGAAAGCCCGATTCCCTCCCGCTGATGCCCATCACGATGATGGCGGCGGCAGACGCCGTTGGCGTCCCGTACCGGCAATACGCCACCGACGCGGGAACCCTCGCCCGCGGTCAGACCGCCATCGCGGAGCGCTTCGACTTCGACTACGTGTCCGCGATCTCGGATCCGGGCGTGGAGGCTGCGGACTGCGGCGCATCCATCCTCTTTCCGGAAGACGCCCCGCCGGCGGTGGACGAAGGCTCGTCTCTGCTGCGGGAGAAGGAAACGCTGGCGGGGCTGAAGGCGCCCCGGCCGGAGAACGGGCGGCGGATGTCGAACCGCGTGGAGGCCGTGCGGGCGCTGAAGAACGCCGCGGGGAAGGACAAGCTCGTGGAGGGCTGGGTCGAAGGGCCCTGCGCCGAGGCGGCTGACCTCCGCGGCATCAACCGGCTCATGCTGGACCTCCTGGACGATCCGAAGTTCGTGGAGGACCTTTTCGATTTCGTTTCCGACCTCGCCATCGAGTTCGCTGCGCACCAGGTCAGAGCCGGCGCGGACATCATCGGGATCGGAGATGCCGCCGCGTCTCTCATCGGGCCGGCGCTGTATGAGGCATTCGACCTGCCGCGGATCACGCGCATCGTGAACGGCATCCACGCGACCGGGGCGTTTGTGCGGCTTCACATCTGCGGGGACATCAACCCGCTTCTCCCCCTGATCTGCCGGATCGGGTGCGACATCGTGGATGCGGATTCGATGGTTTCCCTTTCCGCCGCGCGTCGGGCGCTGGGGCCGCGT
>Ga0335070_10012171_pt1 | contig 10047 bp, 12 predicted proteins | sample Lox_Sample_13_FD_206722 | JGI IMG/M metagenome (GOLD analysis project Ga0335070, IMG submission 206722) | Soil microbial communities from Loxahatchee National Wildlife Refuge, Florida, United States - Lox_Sample_1.3 | ecosystem: Environmental > Terrestrial > Soil > Wetlands | place: USA... | reverse complement strand
CCGAGCCAAGATGCTGGTTGCTTTGCCGCTCGGTCGTCCTCGGGTTCGCTGCTGTGGTCGCCATGCCTACTCGCTCCGCCTCATCCGGCGTCCAGCATGGCGCGGGGACCGGGCAAAGTCATGTCCTGAGATTGCAGACCGTGAGCAATTCGTCACGGATGCCCGGCGTCGCGGCGATCATGAGGTTGCCGGCGGCGAGGGTTCCGGGTGCCAGAAAATCGCTGGTCCAGCCGCCGGCCTCGCGGACCAGCACGATCCCGGCGAGCACGTCCCAGATGTTGAGGTGAAGCTCGATGAAACCGTCGAGCGTCCCCGCCGCGATCTGCGCCAACGCCAGGGCCGCCGAGCCGTCTCGGCGATATTCGCCGCCGGTCCGCAGCAGGGGCTCGAGGAGGCCGAGATAGCGGTCGATATCCGTCCCGACCGAGTATTCCAGCGAGACCGTGGCGTCGGCGAGCTGCATGCAGGGACGGACCAGGATCGGCTGGCCGTTGCGCGTCGCGCCATGGCCGGCCTGGGCGGCGTAGAGATCGTCGAGCGCGGGGTGATAGATCACGCCGAGCTCCGGCCGATCGCCGACGATCGCGCCTATCGAGACGCACCATTCTGGGCGCCCGGCGACGAAATTGGCCGTGCCGTCAATCGGGTCTACCGCCCAGACGACGGACGCCGAGCCCGGTGCTCCGCTGGCCGGATATTCTTCGCCGAGGATCGCATCCTCCGGAAAGGCCTCGCTCAGCCTTTCGCGCACCAGGCTCTCGGCCGCGCGGTCAGCCGCGGTCACAAAATCCTGCGGCCCCTTGAGCTCGACATCGAGCGTCGCCGGGGCCGCGCTGTAGCGGAGGGCGAGCTGTCCCGCCTCGCGGGCGATGGCCTGAGCCGCGAGCAGGCGCGCCGCGAGCGCCGTCTCGTCCGGCAGCAGATCCGGTGCTTCGATCATGGTGTCACCCCGTACGTCTTACGCCCGACCGCAGGCGGCGAGCCCCGCCCGGGCGAGGTCGACGTCGTCCGCCTCGATGAAGTCGACGCCCATCTCATAAAGCTCTTTCGCATGAGCGATGGACTTGACCGTCGTCAGCACCGAGAGTCCCGCCTCGTGCATCGTCGGGATGTCCTCGGCGACGGCAAATTCCGGTTCCAGTGAAATAAGCGTGCAGCCCGCTGCGCGCGCCGCATGGACGGTGTCGGCGAGCCGGCATTGCATGATCATCTCCAGGGTCCAGTCGGGGCGCATCTTATGCAGGGCCGCCGTCGTCTTGTGGTCGAAACCGGCCGGGATGGCGAAGCCGGAGGCGTCGTTGCGCTCGACCGTCTCGATCAGGGTCGAGAGGAAGCGCGGGTCGCGCTCCGGGAAGTCCTTCATCTCGATCAGAATACCGAGGCGTCCCTTGCTCCAGGCCAGCACTTCATCCAGGGTCGGCACGCGGGTGCGGGCGAACTTTCGGTCGAACCAGCGCCCGGCATCGAGCCTGCTGATCTCGGCCAAGGTCATGTCGGCCACCCGTCCTTCGCCGTCGGTCGTGCGGTCGACCTCGGAATCATGCATCAGCACCAGATGCCCGTCCTTGGTAATCTTGATGTCGATCTCGGCCACATGCGCACCGGCCGTCAGCGCTGCTTCGAGCGCGGGCAGGGTGTTCTCGGGCGCCGCGGCGGAATAGCCGCGATGGGCGGAGATGAACGGGCCCGCCTTGTCGCTGGCGAAGAGTTGGATCTGCAGCATGCGATCTCCTTGCACGAAGGTTCTAAATTCATCCTTTGCCGAAGCCGGCCGCCAGATGCTCCTGCTTCAGGACCCGCTCCGCCATGAACAGCATGGCGAGGGTCGGGATCAGCAGCACCAGCGAGACGACCGCGGCATAGGTCTGGATCGAGGATCGGCCCCCGAGATAGGCCCAGAGCAGCATGGGCAGGGTCTGGATCTTCGGCATGCCGACCACGAAACTCAGCAGAAATTCCTCGAGGCTGCCGACGAAGGCGAGGAGGGCGCCGGCGAAGAGGCCGGGCAGCACCATCGGCAGCAGCACCTTGCGCGCGACGGCACTGGGCGCTGCACCGAGATTGCGCGCCGCATCGATCAGATCCTGCGGTACGCCGGAGAGCGTTGCGGTGAGAATGCGGATGGTGAACGGCATCACCACGATGCACTGCGCCAGCACGACCCCGAGCAACGTCTGCGAGAGACCCAAGCGGATGAAGACCGAGCCCAAGCCGGTTGCCAGCACGACGCTCGGCAAGGTCAAGGGCAGCAGCACCAGCAGCTCGATCAGCCGCCGGTGCTTCAGGTTGCGGCGGGCGAGGGCGTAGCTGGTCGGAAAGCCGAGCGCCAGCGACAGCGCCGTCACCAGCACGGCAACGGTGAAGCTGGTGACGAAGGCCTGCGAGAGCTCCGGCACGGCGAACAGCGCCTGCCAGTTGGCGAGCGACAGGCTCGCCGGAAGCACATGCGGCGGGAACCAGCCGACCGCGGGGTCGACCAGCGACCAGAGCACGGCGACGATCATCGGGAAGATGAACACGATCGTCGTCGCCGCGAGGACGAGACCGGCGATCAACCAGCGCAATCGCTTGCTGCGGATGAACCAGAGCCCGTTCATGCCGCCTCGCCCGAGAGCAGCCGCGAGCGCGCCAGCAGCGCGTGATAGAGCGCCAGCACGATACCCGTCATCGCGATCATGGCGACACCGAGTGCCGAGGCGGTGCCCCAGCGCGCATGCAGCAGGAACTCCGCCGTCATCATCACCGAGATCGTGCGCGGGAAGGCGGGGCCGATCAGCGACGGAATCGCATAGGTGCCGAAGGCGTCGATGAAGACCAGCAGCGCCGCTGCCGAGATACCCGGGCTCGACAGCGGAACGATCACCCGGAAGAAGACCCGGATCGGCCCGGCACCGAGCGTGCGCGCCGCATCGATCACCGACCGCGGGATCGCCGCCGCGACCGCGGAGACGATCAGAATCGTGATCGGCACGTTGTGCCAGAGCAGCACCACCACGATCCCGGCCCCGCTCGGATCATGCAGGAGCGAGGGCCAGCGGATGCCCCAGGGCTGGAGCAGACGCGCGATCATGCCGCCCGGCCCGACCATGGTGAGAACCAGAAACGCGGCGATCAGGCTCGGTACGACGAGCGGGATTTTGTAAAGGGCGCTGACCAGGCGCCGTCCCGGGAAATCGAGCTGCAGCACGGCTGCGGTCGCCGTCGCGACCACCAGGCTCAGCAGCGTGGTCGCCAGCGCGATCTGCAGGCTGAAGCGGAAGGCGCTGGTGAAGAGCACATTGCTCGCGACCTCGACATAGGCGCCGAGCGTCGGCTTGCCCGTCGCGCCGAGCCCGAACAGGCCGAGGCTCGCCAGCAGGAGTTCGATCAACGGCACGATCATGGCGACCAGCAGGAATCCGGCGCCGGGGAGGAGCAGCGCAAGATTGATCCAGCGCTCGCGCCGGCGCCGGCGCGCCGCCCGCTCGGTATCGGTTGGAGCCGCCGAAGCCACCGACGGGGCGAGGTCTACGGCGACCACGGTTCAGCCTCCTCCGCGCGTCAGCACGGCGCTCGCCCGCGGCAGACGAACTCGCACAGTATCGCCGATCCGCCAGGCACTTGGTCCCGAGACCTGGACCTGAAGCGGCAGATCGATGCCGACCGGGTCGACGATGTACTCCGTGGTCGAACCCTGATACGCAGCATGTCGAACCGTCGCCGGGAGCCCTTCGTCGGCATCGGGTGCCACGATCCCTATCTCTTCGGGCCGGAGACAGATCTCGACCCGATCTCCGGGGCCGAGCTCGCCCTGGCGCAGGAACTCGAGACGCCCCAGCTTGGAATCGATGGTGAACGAGACCCCGTTCACCTCGGCGACCGCGCCATCGATCAGGTTGGCGGCCCCGAGGAACTCCGCCGTGGCCCGGCTCTGCGGCCGCCTGTAGACCGCTTCCGGCGCGCCGATCTCGACGATCTTCCCCGCCGCCATGAAGGCGATGCGATCGGAGAGCGCCAGCGCCTCCGCCTGATCGTGAGTCACGTAGATCGTGGTGACGCCGAGCTTCTGCTGCAGGGCGCGCAGCTCCAATCGCAGCCGCGCGCGCAGCTGGGCGTCGAGATTGGAGAGCGGCTCATCCAGGAGGAGCAGATGCGGCTCGACCACCAGAGCCCGCGCGAGAGCCACGCGTTGCTGCTGTCCGCCCGACAGCTGGCGCGGATAGCGTTTGCCAAGCTCGCCCATCGCCACGAGATCGAGCGCGCGTTCGACTTTGACCGCCACGTCGCGCGCGCTCAAGCGCCGCATCTCCAGCCCGAAAGCGACGTTCTGCGCCACGGTGAGATGCGGAAACAGGGCGTAGCTCTGGAACACCATTGCCATGCCGCGCTTGTGCGCCGGCACGTCGGCGATCGAGCGCCCATCCAGCAACACGTCGCCGGCATCGGCGTCGGTGAGGCCGGCGACGATGCGCAAGGTCGTGGACTTGCCGCAGCCCGAACCGCCGAGAAGGGTGAGGAACTCACCTTCCTCGACGTCGAGCGAGACGCCGTCGAGGGCGGGGGCGGGGGAATCGCCGAACCTCTTGACGACCCCCCGCAACTCCAGCTTTGCCATTCAGCGTGCCGCCGTTACTGGGCGATCACGTCCTTGACGAAGATATCGGCCGCCGCGTCGCTGATCAGGCCGTTGATCCGCGGCTTGGTGCGCTCCTGGTATTGCGCATCGGGCACCAGGAAGGGCGCCAGGTTGTCCGGGATCTTGCCTGCGGTGGAGAGATCGAGCCGCGCGGTCCGGCTGCCGGTTTTCTCCATCTTGTTGATCTGCACCTCGTCGCTCATCAGAAAGTTGGCGAGCAGCAGCGAGGCTTCCAGGCTCGGGGTCGAGGCGACGACGAACATCCCGTCGCCGTCGCCGACCTCGCCCGTCTTCAAGAGCGAAGGCCGCGTCTCTTTTGGCACCAGGCCCTTCGCCGCGAGAGTGTAGAGATCGTCCTCCCAGACGGTGGCGATCGGCGCCACGTTGTTGGCGATCGCCTGCAGCGAGGCCTCGTTGCCGTTGGTGAACTCGATCAGCGGCTTCTGCTCCTTGAAATAGGCGACCACGGGCGCCATGCATTTCTCGGCGACGCCTTTCGCCTGGTCCTCGGAGAGCGAGAAGTCATAGAGGTCCTTCTGGCAATCGGCCGGCGAGAGCGCCAGCATCGCGGTCTCGAGGAATCCGGACCCGCTGCCGCCTTCGGTCGGGTTGGTGACCGCGACCTTGATGCCGTTGGCCTTGGCATAGTCGAACACGCCCTGCAGCGTGTCCGGCAGGTCTTTCACGATGCTCGAGTTATAGGCCAGCACCGTCTGGTTGCGGTGGAAGGGCAGCACCGTGCCGCCGTGGGAGAAGCCGCGCGACATATGGGCCGCGTTGGGCTCGAGCTTGGCCGCGTTGGGCAACACGTCCACCAGCGGGATGTTGGCGACGACGCCCGCCGCGGTCAGCGCCCGCATGCTGTTGTTGGGGCCGAAGAACACGTCGGCCGGCGCCTCGGCATTGGCCTGCTTGGCGGCGATCAGCTGCTGGGTCGCGGCGTCGCCGTCGACGCAGACATGCTTGGCCGGGATGCCGGTCTGCTTGGTGAAGTTCGCGATCTCGCCGGCGAGGATGTCGCAGAGCGTATCGGCGAAGTCGTAGAACACCAGCTCATGCCCGGTCTCGGTCTTGGCGACCGGCGTCACCATGGCGTCGAAATTGTCGCGCGTCAGCTTGGTGAGATCGATCTGCGCCTTCACGTTGAAGCTGTCGCCCCCGACCGGAGCGACCGAGCCAGCCTGGGCGGTGCCTACGCCGGCGAGCAGGAACGAGGCAGCAATAGAGAGAGGAATGCCTATGGCCTTCATCGCGAGTCTCCATGTCAAAGGATGCCGCGGGAGTTGGTGGTAGGCCGGTGCGGCGACACCGGGGCCCCGTCGGACGGTCGCATCGGACCCTCGAATCGAACGGCCGACCGTGGCTTTCCACAGCGACTCCTACGACTGCGCGCAGGCCGCGAATGTGATGCGGCGGTGAAGCTTGGATGACGGCAACGGTGACGCTTGAGTTTCAGATCAACCATCGCTCGCGGCGGATGTACAATCGGAACAAGCGGTTGGCGCCGGCCGTTGAGGCTGCGTCGACGCTTAAGCGGTGCGCGTGAATCGCCCGCTTGCGAGATGCTCCGCGAGCAGCGCGACCGCATCGATGCCGCCCCCGGCCATCAGCGCCTCGCCCAGCGGCCGGCCCTGAAGGATCGGCTCGGTGACGGCGCATTCAAGCTCGGACAGGCGGCGCAAGGCGATGCCTTCCGTCCGCCGATGCAGGATCACGGTGAAGGGTTCGGTCGCCAGCGTAATCCCGGCGAGTTCCGCCTCGTCGCCGGCGGTCAGGATGCGCCAGATCGTGTCGGCGGGCGTCGTCAGGCGCACTAGGCGCAGCGACGGGTGAGGGATCAGCCTCAGCGCTTCGAGCGCGATGGGGTCGAACCCTGCGAGGTCCCTGGCATCGAGCGCCGGCGCATCGTCTGCGGCTGCCGCGCCGGCGACCGCCCATTCCAGGGCGGCGACGTCGGGCAGATAGGGCAGCGACGCGGCCGGCGTGAATCCGGCGAGGAAGGCGGCGAAGTCCGCGCCATAGGCGTTGAGATAGGCGGATCGCGGCAGATTTGCCGCCATGAAGATCCCGACGGCGCCGGCGAAGAACTTGGCGCCGACCAGCCGCTCCACCACCGGATAGGTGAGGCGCATTGCGTTGGTGATCACGCCGGTCATGGTGTTGCGATAGATCGAGAGCCGGTCGGCTTCGGCGATTGCATCGCCTTCGATCCAGGCCTCGATCGTGCCCGATTCCGAGGGGCTCCACATCCCGCGCGCGAACCGGCGCTGCAGCTCACGAAGCGCGGGCATGGACCTGCGGGACGCGGAACGCGTCCAGGATCGCCTCGGCCTTTTGCGCCTCGTCGGTCAGCGTGTCGAGCGGCGGAACGTCGGTGTCCCATTCGATCAGCGTCGGCAATGCGCCGAAATGCGCGAGCGCCTCGCGATAGAGGCGCCAGACCGCCGGGATCACAGGCGAGCCATGATCGTCGATCCGGATGGTGCGACCTTGGCCGAGGTCCCTCAGGCTGTGGCCGGCGAGATGGATCTCGCCGACCGCACCGGCCGGGAGCGCGGCGAGATAGCGTGACGCATCCCAGCCATGGTTGCTGGCACTGACGAAGATGTTGTTGACGTCGCACAGGATGCCACAGCCGGTCCGCGCGGCGACCGCGGCGAGAAACTCCCATTCGGGGATCGTGGAATGCCGGAAGCGGAGATAGCTGGAAGGATTCTCAACCAGGATCCAGCGCTTCAGCCGCTCCTGGACGCGCTCGACATTGTCGCACACCACGTCGAGGGCCTCCTCGGTCAGCGGCAGCGGCAGCAGGTCGGCGAGATATTGGCCGGCACTGACGCTCCAGGAGAGGTGCTCCGAAACGAGGCCGGGCTGGAAGCGGAGGGTCAGGCGGCGCACTCGCTCGAGGTGATCGGCATCGAGTCCGTCGGCGCTGCCGAGCGAGAGCCCGACCCCATGCAGCGAAAGCGCATAATCTCGCCGGATCGTCTCGAGCTGCTCGAGCGGCTTGCCGCCGCCCATGTAGTTCTCGATATGCACCTCGAACCAGGCGATGTCGGGCCGGGTCTCGATCACCGCCCGATGGTGCTGGAAGCGGAGACCGATCCCCGCCGCGGCGGGGATCGGTCCAGGCGCGGCTCCGCTCGGGGTCAGGAGAGCCACGGCTGTCGCTCAAGTGGCGGAAGTATGCCCGCCATCGATCTTGCTGCAGGCGCCGCTTGGCACCAGGATGAAGGATTGCGGATCCATCGCCTTGGTCGCCATGCCGGCACAGGCATGGGCGCCCTCGGCGCAATCGTTCTTGCCGACGGCGTTGACGCCGAAGCACTTCTCGACGCCACCGGCGGCGAGCTTGGCCATGGTCGCCTTGACCGGCGCCGGCGTGTTGTCGGCAGTGGTCGTGCTGGACGAGGTGCAGCCTTGCAGCATTGCGGCAAGGCCGATGGCCGCTGCGATTGCGGCCGAGACGCCGATTGGGGTCGTCATGCGGGTCTCCCGTGGTTCCCTAAGCTGGCGGATGCGCCGCATCGGCGATCCGCTCACGATTGAGTGAAGTCGCGCTCGACTGCGGTCAGGAGGCGGTGAGATGGCCGCCGGAGATCTTCTCGCAGGTGCCCTTCGGCAGCAGGACGAAGGACTGCATGTCACGCGCCTTGGTGGCCATTCCGGCGCAGGAATGCGCGCCCGCGGCGCAGTCGTTCTTGCCCACGGCGTTGACACCGAAGCACTTTTCGGTGTCGTCTGCCCGCGTCGTCGCGCTCTGTGCGGCGATCGCGAGGCCGACCGCGGTGGAAAGCGCGACGGCGAGAGTGGTACGGTTCATGTGCACAATCTCCCTGTGAAAGGTCCAGGCTCGGACCCACTCGGGAAGGTTCGTGACGGCAAAAGGGAAAGTTACGTGGCCTCGCGCGCCGCATCCGCGACGCAGCCGCGGAGTTGCAACAGGACATGATGGCGAGCAGCCGGGAGCCGTGAAGAGCAGCCGAAGATCCGATGCCGCGACGGAGGCGCTGCGGGCGGCCGAGCCCGATGCGACCCATCGCCCGCCGGAGTCCGACTGGTCGGTGCTGATGGCGCGCAGCCAGGGGGGCGACGCCCGCAGCTATCGCCTGCTGCTGACGGCGATCACGCCCTATCTCCGATCCCTGGCCCACCGTTTCGGTCTCGGCGGGCCGGATCTGGAGGATGCGGTCCAGGATGCGCTCCTCACGGTCCATTTAATCCGCCACACTTACGACCCCGATCGGCCCTTCGCGCCCTGGCTGGCGGCCGTCGCCCGCCATCGGATGCTGGACCGGCTGCGGCGCCGGATGCGGCAAAGCGGCCGGGAGACGGAATTGACCGAGTTCCACGAAACCTTCATCGCGGTCGCGACGAATCAACAGGAGGCGGCCGGGGAAGCCGGCCGCCTGCACGCCGCCATTGCCGCCCTGCCCGAAGGGCAGCGCCGGGCCGTGGAGATGCTGAAGCTGAAGGAAATGTCGTTGAAGGAGGCCTCGGAAGCCACGGGTCAGTCGGAGACGTCGCTCAAGGTCTCGGTGCACCGCGCGGTCAAGCGCCTGCGCCGATTGCTGGGCGAGGGCTGACATGAGCGCGACGGAAAACCTGATCGCGAAGCTGTCCGAAGGCCTGCCGCCGGTCCGGCGCCTGCGCAAGCCGTGGCTGCGCGCCGCGCTCTGGATCGGCTTCGCGACGCTGCTGATCGCGGTCCTCGTCCTCCTGCGCGGCTTCCGGGCCGATATCGACGAATGCCTGCGCAATCCTTTCTATCTGATCCCCCTGGCCGGGAGCTGGCTGACCGGGGCGACCGCGGCACTGGCCGCCTTCGAGGTCAGCCTGGCCGACCGTTCCCGCCTCTGGGCCCTGCTGCCACTGCCCGCGGTGGCACTCTGGATCACCGGCTTTGCGGCGGGCTGCCTCGCCGACTGGATCGCGGTCCCGGCCGGTGCGCCGATCGTGCAGGACAGCGTGCGCTGCCTCACCACGATCCTTCTCGCCTCGGCCGGCATGATCGCGGTGCTGCTGCCGATGTTGCGCCGGGCCAAGACGCTCCGCCCGAACGAGACCGCCTGGCTCGGCATCCTCGCCGTCGCCGGCTTCGCCGACACCGCGCATCTCCTGATCCATGTGGTCGAGGCATCGCTGCTGGTGCTGGCGATCAACCTCGTCCCCGCCACGGTGATCGTGCTGCTCGGCGGCCTCGCGGGACGAAGGGCAGTGGCGACCTAGGTCAGGAAACTAGAACTAGCTTGCGGCACGCCGGACAATTAGATTGCTCGGGGGAGAATCCAGGCGGAACCGCGCGCTCGATGTGGGGGAAGTCCGGTTCGACGTCGATGGTAGCCGCGCGCCAGTGGAGACTCGCCGGTCTCATCTTATGTTCGTTGGCGATCGTCGTCGGCGTGGAGATTGCCGACAAGCAGGATGCCCGG